>WNFU01001769.1_pt1 | contig 34984 bp, 34 predicted proteins | sample 5400121 | NCBI WGS metagenome assembly WNFU01 (sample SAMN13153360, study PRJNA577476) | soil metagenome | isolation source: 100 cm soil or saprolite under grassland replicate 1 | place: USA:California | collected 2016-06-15
CTTGCCTCCAGAGCGAGCTACGTCCGGCTTGAACGACTTCTTCGATATGGGCGGAGAGCTTGCACCTCTCAGCGTTGATTGTCCAGAGGCAGATCTACGCAATCAAGCAGAGACCGCTACGGATCTTGGAACGAACCACCCTTGGCCTGCTGTTATTCTGACGAAGGCCAAAATCGGGCCGTGACGAGATTGCCAGGAAGGTGGACTTCGAGTGGACGTGGAGCGGTACCACCCGCAGCAGGTCGAGCCGAAGTGGGCTGCGGCATGGGAGGAGCAGGGGCTGTACCTGGCGGACGAGAGCGACACCGACCGCCAGCGCTACTACGCCCTCGACATGTTCCCCTACCCGTCGGGCGACCTCCACATGGGCCACCTCGAGGCCTTCTCCGGCGGCGACGTGATCCCGCGCCTCAAGCGCATGCAGGGCTACAACGTGCTGCACCCGATCGGCTGGGACTCCTTCGGCCTGCCGGCCGAGAACGCCGCCATCAAGCGCGGCACCCATCCCAAGACCTGGACCTACCAGAACATCGACACGCAGCGCGCCACCTTTCGGAGGCTGGGAATCTCGTTCGACTGGTCCCGCGCGTTCAACACCTCCGACCCGGACTACTACCGCTGGACGCAGTGGCTGTTCCTGCGCTTCTGGGAGCGCGGCCTGGCCTACCGCAAGGCCTCGCCGGTCAACTGGTGCCCCAACGACCAGACGGTGCTCGCCAACGAGCAGGTGATCAACGGCCACTGCGAACGCTGCGACGCGCTGGTGGAGAAGCGCGAGCTGACCCAGTGGTTCCTCAAGATCACCGACTACGCGCAGCGCCTGCTCGACGACATGGCCGGGCTGGAGGGCCGCTGGAGCGACAAGGTCCTCACCATGCAGCGCAACTGGATCGGCCGCTCGACCGGAGCCGAGGTCGACTTCACCGTCGAAGGGACCGGCGAGCGGGTGCGGGTGTTCACCACCCGGCCGGACACGCTGTTCGGCGCCACCTTCTTCGTGCTCGCCCCGGAGCACCCGCTGGCCGAGCGGCTGGTCGCCGGCGGTCCCCACGAGGAGGCCTTCCGCGCCTTCCGCGCCAGGGTGGAGCGCGAGACCGAGGTCGAGCGCCTGGCCGCCGAGCGCGACAAGGAGGGCGTGTTCCTCGGCGTCCACGTGATCAACCCGGTCAACGGCGAGCGCATCCCGGTGTGGGCGGCCGACTACGTGCTGACCGAGTACGGCACCGGCGCGATCATGGCCGTGCCAGCCCACGACCAGCGCGACTTCGAGTTCGCCCGCAAGTACGGGCTGGAGGTCCGGGTGGTCATCCAGCCGGCGGAGGAGGAGGCCGCCGTGCCGCTGGAGTCCGAGTTCATGACCGAGGCGATGGCCGGCGCCGGCCGGCTGGTCAACTCCGGCCCCTACGACGGCCTCCCGGTCGACGAGGCGATCACCCGCATCACCGCCGACCTCGAGGCGCGCGGGCTCGGCAAGGCCGCGGTCAACTTCCGCCTGCGCGACTGGCTGGTCAGCCGGCAGCGCTACTGGGGCTGCCCGATCCCGATCGTCCACTGCGAGTCGTGCGGCGAGGTCGGCGTGCCCGACGACCAGCTCCCGGTGCTGCTGCCCGACGACGTCACCGACTTCAAGCCCAAGGGCGTCTCGCCGCTGGCGACCTCGCCGGGCTTCGTGTCCGTTGCCTGTCCGCGGTGCGGCGGCCCTGGCCGGCGCGAGACCGACACCATGGACACGTTCGTCGACTCGTCCTGGTACTTCCTGCGCTACACCGGGCTGGACCCCGAGCGGCCGTTCGACCCCGAGCGGGTCGCCGCCTGGATGCCGGTCGACCAGTACACCGGCGGCATCGAGCACGCCATCCTGCACCTGCTCTACTCGCGCTTCTTCGTCAAGGTGTTGCACGACCTCGGCATGGTGCCGTTCACCGAGCCCTTCACCGCCATGCTCAACCAGGGCATGGTGGTGATGCACGGCGCCGCCATGTCCAAGTCGCGCGGCAACCTGGTCGAGCCCTCGGCCATCATCGACCAGTACGGCGCCGACGTGGCCCGGCTGACCATCCTGTTCGCCGGCCCGTTCGAGGACGACGTCGACTGGGCCGACGTGTCCCCCGAGGGCGTCGCCCGCTGGGTGCAGCGGGTCTGGCGCGCGGTCGTCGGCGCGGCCGGTGGCGCGGACGGGGCCGACGGGGCCGAGACTCCCGCCGACCCGGAGCTGGTGCGCCTGGCGCACCGCACCACCAAGGGCGTCGCCGAGGACCTGGAGCGCTTCCGCTTCAACACGGCCATCTCCAAGCTGATGGTGCTGACCAACGGGCTGACCGACGCGCTGCGCCTCGGCCGCGGCAGCGCCGCCGAGCGGCGCGACGCCGCCAGCCGCCTGGTCCTGCTGCTGGCGCCCCTGGCGCCGTTCGTCACCGAGGAGCTGTGGCGGGTGCTCGGCAACGCCACCTCGGTCCACCTGGCCCGCTGGCCCGCCTACGACCCGGAGCTGACCCGTGCCGAGCGGGTCACCTGCGTGCTCCAGGTCGACGGCAAGGTCCGCGACCGGCTCCAGGTCGATCCGGAGACGGGCGAGGACGACCTGCGCGCCGCCGCCCTCGCCTCGGCCAAGGTCCAGACCGCCCTCGGCGGCCGCGCGGTCGCCCGGGTGGTGGTCGTCCCGCCCAAGCTCGTCAACGTCGTCACCGCGAAGTAGAGCCGGACCTCCCCGGGGCCGGTGGCCCGGCGGTCCGGGCTGGGGCGCTCGATATCCCGTCCCACACGGCTGCGCCCGGACCGCCGGTCGGGGCTACGAGGGCGCGGCCGCCCGCCTCGGCCGTCGCTCCTCGTGCGGCGTTGCTGGCGGCTCCTCGGCCCAGGGGCGTGACTCGCAGCTCGCGGCGAAGAAGTCGCCGCCCTTGCGCCTGATGTCGTCGGTGCCCCAGGCGATCTCGCGCGGCACCTTCGTCATGCGCGGGATGTGCTTGGCGCAGTGGATGTACGCCTCCTCCACCCGCACCTCGATCCAGCGCTCCGCCCGCGGCTTGAAGCGGACCTCGCCGTCGTCGACCGGGCTGGTGGCCAGACCGGGGTGGGAGGCGAGCAGCTCGGCGGTCTCCACGACCCTCGCCCTGCCGTTGACGTGCAGGCCGATCACGTCCCTGGTGAAGTCGACGAACAGGATGCCGATGTGCGGGTTCTCGTCGAGGTTGCCGAGGCTGGCCATGACGCCGTTGCCGCGGTACTCGGCGTAGAGCAGGGTGTGCTCGTCCAGCGCCCGGACGAACCCCGGCGGCCCGGCACGGAAGCTGCAGTCGCACTCGCCGGCGGCGTCGGCCGTGGCCACGAAGCACATCTCCTGGCGCGCGATGAACTCCCGCATGCTCTCGTTCAGCCGGTCGAGCACCTGGCGCCGGTAGAAGGAGCGGGCGCGGCCGACCGTGCCGTAGCGCTCCTGCACGGCGTGCTCGCCGTTCGATCCCGGCATCGGATGGGTCTCGGGCTCGTGGGCGTGGGGATGGGTCATCGAGCTCCCCCCTCGCTGCCTGGGGTGGGCTGACGTCGCTACCGGCACGCTCCCGCGCCGATCAAGCCGCCAGAGGACCGCTCGGTGCCGCTGCCGCCGCGCCCGCCGCGCCCCCTGCGGCGCCGGCGGGCCGTGATCACGGACGGCGAATCGGCTCCTCGGCTTGTTTGGGTTTGTGGAGTTTGCGCCGCAACCGAAGTAAAGGCAAGAAATTCTTTTCAAGTATATCGAGGTTTAGGTGCAAAAAAGGAAGAAGACGCCGAGTACGGCAACGGAGCACGGCTCGCGGCGACCGCCGGCTGGCCGGGGGCTGTGGACGGAGGAGGGCGGCCGCGGCGGGCGCGGGGCTACGGTCCGCCCGCACCGACCACCACCGGCGCCGACCGTGGCCGGCCCGGTCTCGCCGGGAGGCTTCCGCATGCCACCTCCGTCTCCGTTCGTGCTGCCCGCCGATTCGTGGCGCACACGCCTGGCCGGGCTGCTCGCCGGTGCCGGCCGCCAGAGCGCCGCCGTCGCCCTCGTGGTCCTGCTCGCCCTCGGCGGCGCCGGCGCGCTGTGGTTGCGCGGCGGCGCCCGGCCGGCCGGCGCCGCCGCGCCCGATCCTGGCGGAGGGAGCGGCGCCTTGGTCGACGGCAGCCCCGGCGGCACCCTTCCGGTGGTCGCGTCCGGGGCGACCACGGCCCGCGACACCGGCGGCACGGTCGCGGTCCACGTGGCCGGGCGCGTGCGCCACCCGGGCGTGGTCGAGCTGCCGTCGGGCAGCCGCGTGGCGGACGCGATCGCCGCCGCGGGCGGCGTCACCGCAGGTGCCGACCTCGACGCCGTCAACCTGGCCCGCAAGCTGGTCGACGGCGAGCAGATCCGGGTCGCGGCGCGGGGCGAGCGGCCGGCGCCGCCGGCCGCCCCCGGCCCGGGCGCCACGGTCGCCGGAGCGCTGGTCGACCTCAACACCGCCAGCGCCGAGCAGCTCGACGCCCTGCCCGGCGTCGGCGAGGTCACCGCCTCGCGGATCATCGCCTACCGCGAAGCGCACCCGTTCCGCTCCGTCGAGGAGCTGCGCCAGGTCGACGGCATCGGCGACCGCCGCTTCACCCAGCTCAAGGACCTGGTGACGGTCGGGTGAGCCGAGCGCCCGGCTTCCGGGATCCGGACCCCGACGGGGTGGGCCTGGCCATGGCGGTGGTGCTCGGCGTGGTGGCGGGCGCCTCGGCCGGCTGGCTGCAGCGGCCACCGGCGCTGCCGTGCCTGGTCGCCGGGCTGGCCTGCCTGGCGGTGGCACTGCTCGTGGGAGCGCCTCGGCGCAGGCGTCGCCGGCCGCTGCTCGCGGGCGTGCTGGTGCTCGTGGCGCTGGGCGGCGCCGGCGCCGCCGTGGCGGGCATGCGGGTGGCCGGGCTGCGTGCCGCCCTCCTGCCGCGCCTTGTCGGGCGCGGCGCGGTGGTGGTCGACGCCGCCGTCGCCGAGGAGCCGGACGCGGTCCGCTCCGGCGCCCGGCGGGTGGTGCTCTCGGTGAGGAGCGTGGAGTCCGGCGAGTCGGCCTGGCGCACCCGCGAGCGGGCCGCCGTGTTCCTGCCCGGCACCGGCGTGCGGCTCGGGGTCGGCGACCGCCTGCGGCTGCGCGCAATCCCAGCGCGGGCGCGCCGCGCCGGACGGCTGGGGCGCGAGCCACCTGTCCTCCTGCGCCGCCCCACGATCCTGGCCATGACCAGGGCCGGCCCGGGCCTGCTGCGGGTCAGCGACGCCATCCGCGCGGCGGCGCGGCACCAGGCCACGGCCAGCCTGCCCGCCGAACGGGCCGGGCTGCTCCGCGGCATGGCGCTCGGCGACACCAGCGGCATGCCGCCCGACCTCGACGCCGCCTTCCGCACGGCCGGCCTCGGCCACCTGGTCGCGGTGAGCGGGTCGAACCTCGCGGTCGTGCTCGCCGCCGGCCTCGGGCTGGCGGCGTCGCTGGGCGCCGGGCGGAGGCTGCTGGCTGTGGCCGGCGCCCTGCTGGTGGTGGCGTTCGTGGTGCTCACGCGCTGGGAACCGAGCGTGCTGCGCGCCGGCGTGATGGCCGTCCTGGTGCTCGCCGGCGTGGCCAGCGGCCGCGGGCCCGGCGGCCGCCGCGCGCTGTGCCTGGCGGCGGCACTGCTGCTCCTGGCCGACCCGGGGCTGCTCGAGGCGCTCGGCTTCCGGCTCTCGGTCGCAGCGACCGCCGGGGTGCTCTGGGCCGGGCCGCTGGCCGCCCGCGCCCTGCCGCGCTCGCTGCCCGACCGCGCGCGGCTGGCCGTCGGCGTGACGCTCGGCGCCCAGGCCGGCGCCGTGCCCGTCGCCGCGCTGGCGCTGGGCGACCTGTCGCTCGCCGGCCTGCCCGCCAACGTCCTGGCGCTCCCCCTCGCCGCCGGGCCGATGCTGCTCGGCGTGCTGGCCGCCCTTGCCGCCCCCGTCGCGGCGCCCGTCGCCGGGGGCGCCTGCCATCTCGCCGAGCCCTTCCTGGCCGCGCTGATCGCCATCGCCAACTGGGCCGCCAGCCTGCCCGCCGCCACCACGCTGACCGGCCCGTCCCGCGCCGCGCCCGCGCTCGCCGTCGCCGTCCTGCTCGCGCTGGGCCGCCGCCGTGCCCGCCGGCTCGACCACCGGGCCGCCGAGGGGCGGCGCACCTGAACCCCGGGCCGCCGAGGGGCGGCGCACCTGAACCCCGGGCCACGCAGCCGCCGGCCTCAGCCGGTCACGCCGCCCAGGGTGCTGGGGAGCCGGGCCTGGAAGTCGATGATCCCGACCCAGGTCGGGCGCACCGCGACGCGCGCCATCCGGGTGCCCGGCCGGTCGAGCTGGGCGAGGTAGCCGGCGGCGGCCTCTTCCCCCATGTAGCGACGCGCCGCCTGCGCGTACTCCTCGGCCAGCCCGTCCACCTCGCTCACCGATGCGCGGCCTCGGATGCTGAGCACGAGGGGCGGGGTGCCCTCGGTGTCGATGGTGACGGCCACGTCCGGCCTGGCACGCAGCGCGCGCAGTCGGGCGGCGGCGTGCCGCACGTGGGCGGCCGCCACGAACGTCGCCATGACCAGCTCCTCGCCGGTCCAGACGAACCAGGTCGGCACGATGCGGGGCGTGCCGTCCGCGGCGACGTACGCCAGGCGGGCCGGCACGGTCGAGTTGAGGAGGCGCTGGGCGACGTCGCTCAGCAGCAGCCCGAGGTCGCCCTGCGGCAGCGTCATCGTCGCTCCCGGATCCTCGCCTTGCCGGTTCATCGCCTCAGCTCCTCCATGTCGGCCGTCGACCGCGGCTCGTGCGTTCACTGTGTGACTCCCCTGTGACACGAACGCGCAACCGCCGCCGCGCCGGATGACGCGGCGGGCCGGTAGCATCCCGTCGGACCACCCTGCCACGGCGCCAGCGCCGTCCACACGAGGAGCAAGGCATGGCCGCGCGAGACGGGTTCGCCCCGGTCACCCTGGTGATGGGGGAGGAGGAGCTGCTCGCCGACCGGGCGGTGGCCGACGCGGTCGCCGCCGCCGTGGCCGAGCTGGGCCCGGAGACCACCGTCGAGGAGGTGCGGTCGGGCGCGCTGCCCGACGGGTTCGCCATGGACCTCGCCACGCCGCCGCTGTTCGGCGGCGGCCGGGTGGTGGTGATCCTCGACGCCGAGACGCTCGACGCCGGCGCGCGGGGCGCGGTGCTGGCCGTCGCCGCCGACCCGGGCCCGGGTACGGCGCTGGTGCTGCGGGCCGCCGGCGTCGGCCGCCAGGCCAAGTTCTTCAAGCAGCTCCAGGAGTACGCGCGCGTCAAGCAGGCCGCCCGGCTGAAGCCGTCGGAGCGGGCGAGCTGGCTGCGGGCCGAGGTGCGCCGCCACGGCCGCCAGGCCGACCAGGCCGCGATCGCCGCGATGCAGGACACGGTCGGCGGCGACCTGCGCGAGCTGGCCGGGGCCGTGGCCAAGCTGCACGTGGCCGTGCCGCCGCCGGCGCCGCTGACCGCCGCGCACGTGGGCGAGTTCCTCAGCCACACCGCCGACCGGGGCGTGTTCGAGCTGACCGACGCCGTCTTCGCCGGCAACGCCGCCACCGCCCTCGGGCACCTGGACTCCCTGCTCGGCCAAGGCGAGGACGTCCTCGGGCTGCTCGCGATGCTGGCCAGGCAGCTCCGCCTGCTGCTCCGCGTCAACGACCACCCTGGCGCGTCCGCCGGTCAGGTTGCCCAGCTCATCGGCGGTGGCGTACGCGACTGGCAGGTCGAGCGCGCCCGCCGCCAGGCGCGCAAGTTCCGCCCGGACGACCTGCGCCGCGGCCTCGACCTGATCGCCCAGGCCGACGCCGAGGTCCGCAACGGCACCCTGCCCAACCGGCTGCTCATCGAGCTGGTCGTCACCCGCATCGCCGCCGCCGGGGCACGCGCGTAGGACACGCGGCCCTCGGGCCGCCCTCGGAGGTCGGGTCGGCGGTGGGGCGTGCGCGACGTCGTCCCCGCACTGGTACGGCCGGCATGCGAGAATTTGCCGTAGCGGTACGAGCGGGAGGCTGTGGGCGGTGCGCGAGATTCGCGTTGTGACCCCTGACGGTTACGTGTGGTTCGTGCGGTGTCGCTGGGCTTGGCGCTGGGTGCCGTGGACGCCCCTGCTCGGCGCCGCCGCGGCGCGGCGTGAACGCGCCCGGCAGGCACGCAGGCGCAAGCGAACGCCGGACGACTACCCGCTGGGCGTCGACGCCGGGCAAGAGGCGTGGGACGGCGCATCGTGGGAGGCGCCCGTCGTGGGCGCGCTCCTGGGCGTGGTGCTGGTGCCGCTCCTGTGGATCATCGTGGTGGTGCTCGCCATCGCACCGATCGTCCTGTTCCCAGCCTGGGGAGCCTGGCTGACGGACCACGTGTGGGCGGTGGCGGGCCTGCTCGCCGTGCTGCTGGTCGCGGTGGCGGTGGCGCTGGCCGGCCGTCCGTGGCTGGTGGAGGCCGAGCCCATGGCGCTGAACGAGCCGGGCCGTGCCTGGCGCGTGCGGGGATGGCGCCGCGCCAGCCGCTGTGCCCGCGAGGTCGCCGCGTCGATCGAGGAGGGGCGCCTCGACGTCGAGCCGAGGGACGCGCTGCCGGTCGAGTAGCGCCGGCCTCGACCCACGGCCGAACGCAACGAGGGCGGCCATGGGCCGCCCTCGATATCGGGTCGCCGGGGGCGTGCGTGACGCCGTGCCTGCGGGCAGTCGGCCGCTACTCTGCGTCGCTGCTGTTGACCATGCCGGCGAGGCGGGACTTGTGGTTCGCGGCGCTGTTGCGGTGGATCACGCCCTTGCTGGTCGCCTTGTCGTAGGCGCGGGCGGCACGGCGGTAGGCGGCCTCGGCGCTCTCGCGGTCGCCCGCGTCCACGGCCGCGCGCACGCGCCGGGCGTAGGTCTTGAGCGCGGAGCGGACCGACTTGTTCCGCACCCGGCGCTCCTCGTTCTGCCGGTTCCGCTTGATCTGGGACTTGATGTTCGCCAAGGAAGACCTCTGTGGTGGGGCGGGCTGGTCGCGTGGCACGGCCGGACGCGAGCGCCGGCACGGCCGTGCCGGGCGAGAGCGGGAAGCCGCTCACCTGCATCGGCAACCGCACGACGGTAGCACAGCGGTCCCAGCAAGCTCAATCGCGGCGGCCGCCGTAGCCTGCGGCGATGGTATGCTCGCCATCCGCCGGGGCAGCCACGCCCAGTCCCCGGCGCGCCAGGACGGGCCACCGCGCCCGCGACAGCCACCAACCCACCTGCCACCACGATGGATCTCGCGCGCCTGCGCAACTTCTGCATCATCGCCCACATCGACCACGGCAAGTCCACCCTGGCCGACCGGCTGCTCGACCTGACCCACGCGGTCAGCGAGCGGCAGATGCGCGACCAGTACCTGGACAAGATGGAGCTCGAGCGCGAGCGCGGGATCACCATCAAGGCCAATGCCGTGCGTCTGGCCCACACCGCCGGCGACGGGCTCGAGTACGTGCTCAACCTGATCGACACGCCCGGCCACGTCGACTTCACCTACGAGGTGTCGCGCGCCCTGGCGGCCTGCGAGGGCGCCGTGCTGCTGGTCGATGCCGTCCAGGGCATCGAGGCGCAGACGCTGGCGAACCTCTACCTCGCCGTCGAGGCGGACCTGACGATCATCCCGGTGATCAACAAGATCGACCTGCCCGCCGCCCAGCCGGAACGGGTCGCCCGCGAGATCGCCCAGGTGGTCGGCGTGCCGACCGACGAGATGCTGCTGGTCTCCGCGAAGACCGGGCAGGGCGTGCCGGAGCTGCTGGAGGAGATCGTGCGGCGGGTGCCGCCGCCCAAGGGCGACCCGGACGCGCCAGCCAGGGCGCTGGTGTTCGACTCGCTCTACGACTCCTACCGGGGCGTGATCACCTACGTCCGCATGGTGGACGGCCGCCTGGCCCGGCGCGAGCGGGTGCGCATGATGGTGGCCGGCGGGGTCTCCGAGGCCGAGGAGGTCGGGGTGTTCGCGCCTGAGGCGGTGACCACCAAGGAGCTGACCGCCGGCGAGGTCGGCTACCTGATCCCCGGGGTCAAGGACGTGCGGCAGGCCCAGGTGGGGGACACGGTCACCAGCGCGGCCCGGCCCGCCGCCGAGCCGCTGCCGGGCTACCGCGAGCCGCGGCCGATGGTCTACTCCGGCCTCTACCCGATCGAGGGCGACGACTTCCCCGACCTGCGCGACGCCCTCGACCGGCTACGGCTCAACGACGCCGCCCTCGTCTACGAGCCGGAGACCTCGGCCGCGCTCGGCTTCGGCTTCCGCTGCGGCTTCCTCGGCCTGCTGCACATGGACATCGTGCGGGAGCGCCTGGAGCGCGAGTTCGACCTGGCGCTGATCACCACCGCGCCCAACGTCGCCTACCGGGTCACCTTGGTCACCGGGGAGACGATCATGGTCTCCAACCCCAGCGAGCTGCCGGCCCAGAACCTGATCGACCGCATCGAGGAGCCGTTCGTGGCCGCCATGGTGCTGTGCCCGGCGGACTACATCGGCGCGGTGATGGAGCTGTGCCAGGGCCGCCGCGGCGCGCTCGACACCATGGAGTACCTCTCCGAGGAACGGGTCGAGCTGCGCTACCAGCTCCCGCTCGCCGAGATCATCTTCGACTTCTTCGACCAGCTGAAGTCGCGCACGCGCGGCTACGCCTCGCTCGACTACGAGCCCAGCGGCTACCGCGAGGCCGACCTGGTCAAGGTCGACGTGCTGCTGCAGGGCGAGCCGGTGGACGCCTTCTCGGCGATCGTCCACAAGGACAAGGCGCAGAACTACGGCCGGGCGATGACCACCAAGCTGCGGCGGCTGATCCCGCGGCAGCTCTACGAGGTCGCCATCCAGGCCGCGATCGGCTCGCGGGTGATCGCCAGGGAGACGATCTCCGCCCGCCGCAAGGACGTGCTCGCCAAGTGCTACGGCGGGGACGTCACCCGCAAGCGCAAGCTGCTGGAGCGCCAGAAGGAAGGGAAGCGGCGCATGAAGCAGATCGGGCGCGTCGAGGTCCCGCAGGAGGCGTTCGTGGCCGCCCTGCGCACCGACGACGGCGAGGCGCGGTGACCACGGTGGCGCCGTCCCGCCCGGCGGACCTCCACGATCCGGAGGGCACCGGGCTCTTCGGGGTCTACGCCCACGTGCCGTTCTGCCTCAGCCGCTGCCACTACTGCGACTTCGTCACCTACACCGGCATGGAGGGGCTGCGCCGCCCCTACGCGGCGGCCCTGCTCGACGAGGCCGAGCTGGCGGTCGCCGCGCTCGGCCTGCGGCGCCCGGCGGTCACCAGCGTGTTCGTCGGCGGGGGCACGCCGACGCTGCTGCCGGCCGGCGACCTCGCGCGCTTCGTCGGGCGGCTGCGGGAGCTGCTGGAGGTCGCGCCGGACGCCGAGGTGACCGTCGAGGCCAACCCGGAGACGGTCGACCAGGCGGTCGCCGACGGTCTCGCCGCCGCCGGCGTGACCCGCGTCTCCCTCGGCGCCCAGAGCTTCGACGACCGCGTGCTCGCCGCGCTCGGGCGCACCCACTCCGCCGACCGCGTCGGCCAGGCGGTCGCGGCGCTGCGCCGAGCGGGGCTGGACGCGCTCAACCTCGACCTGATCTTCGGCTGCCCCGAGGAGGACGAGGCGTCCTGGGCCGGCAGCCTGGCCGCCGCGGTCGCGCTCGCTCCTGGGCACCTGTCCGCCTACGCGCTCACGATGGAGCCGGCGACCCGCTTCGGCCGCATGGTGGCGGCCGGGCGCATGGTCGCGCCCGACGAGGACCTGCTGGCCGACCGCTACGAGACCGCCTGCGCCGTGCTCGCCGCGGCCGGCTATCACCACTACGAGGTGTCCAACTGGGCACGGGACGACCCCCCCGGGCAGGCAACGGCCGCGCCGCCCGGGCCGGGCAGCGCGCGCCTGCCGGCGCGGGCGAGCAGGCACAACCTCACCTACTGGCGGCGGGGGCCGTACCTGGGCATCGGCGCCGGGGCGCACGAGTTCACCGGCGGGGTGCGGCGCTGGAACGGGCCCGGGGTGCCCGCCTACCTGGCCGCCGTGGCCGCCGGCCGCCGCCCCACCGCCGGGGAGGAGCGCCTCAGCGGCGGGCAGGCGAGCTTCGAGCTGCTCGCCCTGCGCCTGCGCACCGCCGACGGCCTCGGCCCGGCCGAGGCCGCGCGGCTCGGCGTCGACCCGGAGGGAGCTGCCGTCGCCGAGCTGCGCGAGGTCGGGCTGCTCACCGCCGGCCCCCGCGTCGCCCTCACCGAACGCGGCATGTTCCTCCACGGCGAGGCGGTCGCCCGCCTGGCGCCGACCCCGCCGAGGGCCACCCCGCCGGCACCGGACGCGCTGCCCGCCTGAGCCTCCGCCGGGTGGATCAACCGTTCGGTGGACCAGCGGTCAACCGGTCGGCGACCCCAGATTCAACCGGACGGGCGCTGCCCGCCGCGAGCCCGTACGCCATGCTCGGAGCCGATGAGCAAGGTGGCCCGCAGCCACGCGCCGGCTGCACCGAGGAGCGACAGAGAAGCGACAAGGGAAGCGACAAGAGAAGCCAGCTGGTTTCTGGTGTTAGCGAGGTGGGCCGCCGCCGCGCGCCGGCTGGACTTGGGGAGCGACACGGGACGCGCGCCGGGTTTAGCGAGGTGGGCCGCCGCCGCGCGCCGGCTGGACTTGGGGAGCGACGCGGGACGCGCGCCGGGTTTAGCGAGGTGGGCCGCCGCCGCGCGCCGGCTGGACTGAGGAGCGACGAAGGAGCCGCAGGCGACGAAGGAGCGACGAGGGAAGCCGGCGACCAAGCGGCGGCGGCCCACCGAAGCGTTTCAACAAAGGGAGCGAAGCGTGCAGGTCATCGACGTGCGGGGTCTCCGGAAGTCGTACGGGACGGTGGTGGCCGTCGAGGAGTTCGATCTCGAGGTGGGCGCCGGGGAGGTGTTCGCCCTGCTCGGCCCGAACGGCGCGGGCAAGACGACCACGGTCGAGATCCTCGAGGGCTACCGGCGGCGCGACGCCGGCGAGGTGCGCGTCCTCGGCGAGGACCCGGCGCGGGGCAGCGCCGGCTGGCGCGCCCGGATCGGCATCGTGCCGCAGTCGACCGGCGTGTTCGAGGAGCTGACGGTCGAGGAGATCGTGCGCCACTTCGCCCGCTTCTACCCCAACCCGCTGCACCCCGACGACGTCGTCGACCTGGTCGGCCTCGGCGAGCAGCGCGGCCGGCGCGGCGGCAAGCTGTCCGGCGGGCAGAAGCGGCGGCTCGACGTCGCCCTCGGCGTGGTCGGCAATCCCGAGCTGATCTTCCTCGACGAGCCGACCACCGGCCTCGACCCGGTCGCCCGGCGCGCGGCGTGGGGGCTCGTCGAGCAGCTCACCGCGCTCGGCAAGACGGTGCTGCTCACCACCCACTACCTGGACGAGGCCGAGGCCCTGGCCGACCGGGTCGGGGTGATCATGGGTGGGCATCTGATCGAGGTCGCCACCCCGCGCGAGCTGGGTGGCCGCTCGCACGCCGGGGCCGAGGTGTCGTTCAAGGCCGAGGGGCCGCTGGCCGGCCGGCCCCTGCCCCAGCTGCCGGGGGCGAGCGAGGGGGCTGGCTCGCTTCAGCCGATCAGCACCGCCGACGGCATCGTGACGCTGACGACTGCCAGCCCCACCCGCGTGGTCGCCGAGCTGGCCGGCTGGGCGGCGGCCGCCGGGCTCGACGAGCTGCCTGGGCTGGCCGTCAGCCGCCCCACGCTGGAAGACGTCTACCTGCGCATGATCGCGGCCCACGGCGCTGCGGCGAGCGAGCCGGTCAGGGGAGGAGTGGCATGAGCACCAGGCAGCAGGCCGTCACCCTCGGGAACGGCGTGGCGGGCATCCGCACCGCCGGCACGGGCCGCACGCCCGGCGCGATCGCTGTCGGGCTGGCGCGCGTCCTGCTCGAGCTCAAGGTGTTCTTCCGCAACCGCGAGGCGGTGGTCTTCACCTTCGCCTTCCCGGTGATGATCCTGGTGCTGTTCGGCTCCATCTTCCACGGCGAGCTGGGCAACACCGGGGTGGACTTCCGCCAGTACATGGTGGCCGGGATCATGGCGTCGGGGGTGATGAGCGTCAGCTTCCAGACCCTGGCCTTCTCCATCTCCCTGGAGCAGGACGACGGCACCCTCAAGCGCCTGGCCGGCACGCCCATGCCCAAGGCGGCCTACTTCATCGGCAAGCTCGGCATGGTGCTGGTCGTCGGCCTGCTCGAGGTGGCCGTCACCCTCGCGATCGGGGTGCTCGCCTACGGGCTGGACGCGCCCGCGACCGCGGCACGGTGGTTCACCCTCGGCTGGGTGTTCGTGCTCGGCATCAGCGCCTGCTCGCTGACCGGCATCGCCTACAGCCGGGCGATCCGCAACGCCAAGGCCGCCGCGGCCGTGGTCACCCCGCCGTTCATCTTCCTGCAGTTCGTCTCCGGGGTGTACCTCGTCTACACCGAGCTGCCGGAGTGGCTGCAGCGGGTCGGCGCGATCTTCCCGCTGAAGTGGATGGCCCAGGGCCTGCGCTCGGTGTTCCTGCCCGACAGCTTCAGGGTCGCCGAGACCGCCGGGAGCTGGGAGCATGGCACCACTGCGCTGGTGCTGGCCGCCTGGCTGGTCGGCGCGTTCGCGGCGTCGGCGCTGCTGTTCCGCTGGCGCGGCCGCGGCGACTGACGGCGGCGAGGAGGAGGGCGATGGCCGGGCGAGACGGAGCCCAGGGCTGCGGCCCGGAGGGGCCGGCCGTGGCGGCCATGCCGCAGGACGCCTGGGTCCGCGGCGCATGGGTCTGGGATGCCGCGTTCTACGCCGTGCTCGCCCTGGCGACCGCGGCCGCCCTGCTGGGCGACCATCGGTCGTCGCGCGAGCGGCTGTTCACCGTGGGGCTCGCGGTGCTGCTGGCCCTCTGGCACAGGTTCGTCAGCCGCCGGGTCCCTGACGACGAGTCCGCGACGCGGGCCGCGCTCGTCTACGTCGTCGGCATCTACCTGCTCTGGTTCGCGCTGGTCAGCACGAACCTGGCGTTCTTCTTCATGCTCTGGGTGCTGTACCCGTGGACCTTCCGCATGCTGCCCATGCGGGCCGGGATCGCCGCCGCGCTGGTGCTCACCGCGCTCGTCACCTGGCGCGAGCTCGCCATCCCCGGACAATCTGTAGGCGACCGGGTTGCAGAGGCCTCCTACGCGGTGGTGTCGGCGATCGCCGGCATGCTGCTCGCCGTCTGGATCTACCGCATCATCGGCCAGAGCACCGAGCGCAAGCAGCTCATCGAGCAGCTGACCGCGACCCGGCAGGACCTGGCGGCGGCCGAGCGCCAGGCCGGCGTGCTGGAGGAGCGCGAGCGGCTCGCCCGCGAGATCCACGACACGCTCGCCCAGGGGTTCACCAGCATCGTGCTGCAGCTCCAGGCGGCCGAGGCGGCCTGGGCGGCCGGCTCGCCCGGCGCCCGGCCGCACCTGGAGCAGGCACGCCGCACCGCCAGCGAGAACCTGGCTGAGGCGCGGCGGCTCGTCTGGGCGCTGCAGCCCGAGCCGCTCGGCGAGGCCTCGCTGGCGGAGGCGCTGGTCCGGCTCACCGACCGGCTGGCCGAGGAGCACGGCGTCGAGGCGACCACCAGGATCACCGGCAGGCGCCGGCCGCTGCCGACGCCCACCGAGGTCGCCCTGCTGCGCATCACCCAGGAGGCGCTGGCCAACGTCCGCCGCCACGCCCGCGCCGGCAGGGTCACCGTGACCCTGTCGTATATGGAGGACATGGCGGTGCTCGACGTGCAGGACGACGGGGTCGGGTTCGACCCGCGCCGCGCCGGCCGGGCCGGCGCGGCCGCTCCCGAGGAGGGCGGCTTCGGCCTGGCCGCGATGCGCCAGCGGGTCGACCGCCTCGGTGGCTCCCTGGTGGTCGAGAGCGCCCCCGGGGCCGGCACCACCCTGGTGGTCGAGCTACCGGTCGACGACCAGCCCCGCCGCGAGCAGGAAGGCCAGCTGGTTTAGGAGGTGGCCGGCCGCCGCGCGCCGGCTGGACTGAGGAGCGACGAGGAGCGCCAAGCGACGAGGAGTGACGAGGGAAGCCGGCGCATCAAGGCGGCGGCCGGCCACCGACGTTTCTGTAGAGGTGAGGCGATGAGCATCCGGCTGGTGATCGCGGACGACCACCCGGTGGTGCGGGACGGGCTGCGGGGCATGCTCGCCGGGCAGACCGAGTTCGAGATCGTCGGGGAGGCGGCCACCGGGGCGGAGGCGGTCGCCCTGGTCGCGCGGGAGCGGCCCGACGTGGTGCTGATGGACCTGCGCATGCCGGCGATGGACGGGGTGGCGGCCACCGGCAGCATCACCGCCGAGCACCCGGGCACCCATGTGCTCGTGCTCACCACCTACGACACCGACTCCGACATCCTCCGCGCCGTCGAGGCCGGCGCGACCGGCTACCTGCTCAAGGACACGCCGCGCCAGGACCTGTTCGCGGCCGTCCGAGCCGCGTCGAGGGGCGAGACGGTGCTCGCCCCCGCGGTCGCCGCCCGCCTGGTCGGGCACGTGCGCGCCCCGGCCGAGGAGGTCCTCACCGCCCGCGAGCTGGAGGTCCTCGCGCTGGTCGCGGAGGGCTGCACCAACGGCGAGGCGGCCCGCCGCCTCTACATCAGCGAGGCCACCGTCAAGACCCACCTGCTGCACATCTTCGGCAAGCTCGGCGTCGACGACCGCACCGCCGCCGTGACCAGGGCGATGGAGCGGGGGCTGCTGCGGCTGCCCCGGTCCCGCCGCTGAGTGGCACCGGCGTGCGACTCGAGGCCGCGCGCGAGGCGGTCACCGCCGGCGGCCGCCGGCTGGTCGCGGCCGGGCTGGTCGAGTCGACCTCCGGCAACCTGAGCGTGCGGGACGCCGGCGGGCAGGTCGTCATCTCCCCGAGCGCGCTCGCCTACGACCGCGTCCGCCCGGCCGACGTGGTGGTGGTCGAGCCGGACGGGCGGGTGGCCGACGGCCACCGCGTCCCCTCCAGCGAGCTCGGCATGCACCTGGCCGTCTACGCCCGGCGCGCCGACGTCGGCGCGGTGGTGCACACCCACTCGCCGTGGGCGACCAGCTGGGCGGTGCTCGGCCGTGAGATCCCCGCGGTGCACTACGTGATCGCCTCGATCGGCCGGCGCATCCGGGTCGCCCCCTACGCCACCTTCGGCAGCGAAGAGCTGGCCGGCCAGGCGGCCGCGACCCTCGGTGGCGACAACGCGGTGCTGCTGGCCAACCACGGCGTGCTCGCGGTCGGAGCCGACCTCGACGCCGCCTTCGCCAACGCCGTCCGGGTCGAGTTCCTGGCCGAGGTGTACTGGAAGGCCTGCCAGGTGGGGGAGCCGGTGATCCTGCCCGACGAGGAGATCGACCGGGTCGCCGCGCTGATCGCCGCCATGCCGCGCGACCTCGCCGGCGGCGAGGGCGGCGGCCAACCGGCCGCCCGGCCGGAGGGCGCGTGAGCCGGCGGCAGGGGCCGGTCGGCGCCCACCCCGAGGGCGCGGTCCTGCGGGTGCGGGTGGTGCCCGGCGCCAGCGCGACCGGCCTGGCGGGCGAGCTCGGCGGCGCCCTGCGGGTCCGGGTGGCGGCGCCGCCGGTGGAGGGCAGGGCCAACGCCGCCCTGCTCGCCTTTCTCGCCGGCCGGCTCGGGCTGCGCCCCCGCGACCTGCGCGTCGAGGCCGGCGCGAGCGGCCGTGACAAGCTCGTGGTCGTCCGCGGCCGCTCGCCCGAGCAGGTCGACGCCGCGCTCAAGGAGCCGGGAGGCGGCGTTTAGCACTCCCAGATAGCGAGTGCTACGCTGCCGCTGGAAGGTGCCGATCAATCCATCCCTCAGCGCAGGTCCGGGGATCGTACCTGCCCAGGGACGCACGCAAGCAGCACCGGTGACGGTTGTGCGGATCGATCAGCACCCTTCCGAGGAAGGATGCGAATGAGCCTGGACGACCGCAAGGCGCAGTTGCTCCGCGCCGTGGTGCACGACTTCATCCAGCAGGCGAAGCCGGTCGGGTCGAAGACCCTGGCCGAGCGCTATGCCCTGGGGCTGTCGGCCGCCACCATCCGCAACGAGCTTGCGGCGCTGGAGGAGCAGGGCTACCTGAGCCACCCGCACACCAGCGCCGGGCGCGTGCCGACCGATGCCGGCTACCGCTTCTACGTCGACTCGCTGTCGGGCGTCGGCAAGCTCGCCCGCGCCCAGGAGGAGGCGATCGGCCGCTACTTCGAGGGCGCCGCCGACCTCGAGGAGACGATGCTGCGCACCTCGACCCTGCTCGCCCACCTGACCCACTACACCGCCATGGTGGCCCCGCCGTCGCTGGACCGCTCACGGCTGCGCCACATCGAGCTGGTCGGCCTCGGCCGCCACGTGGTCATGATCGTGGTCATCGTCGACAGCGGCCGGGTGGAGAAGCGGCTGGTCGAGGCCGCCGCGGAGGTGTCGCCCGACGACCTGGAGGAGCTGCGCCGCCAGCTGCTCGAGGCCCTGGTCGGCGAGCGACTGGACCGCGCGGAGCTGGTCCTCGGGGCGCTGGCCGACCAGGTCCCGCCCCAGCGCCAGCGCCTGTTCGACCTGGTGGCCGACGCCGTCGGGCAGATGGTCAGCGACCGGACCGCCGAACGGGTCTTCCTCGGCGGCCAGGCCCACCTGGCCGGGCCGGACGCCTTCGACGGGCTGGCGACCGTCCGCCGCGTCTACGAGGCGCTCGAGCAGCAGGTCCTGGTGCTGCGGCTGCTGCGCGCCGCGCTGGACTCCGACGAACAGGTCTCGGTGACCATCGGCTCGGAGAACACGGTCGCGGGCATGGAGGCGTGCTCGCTGGTCACCTCGGCCTATGCCGCCGGCGACGCCTCCGGCAGCATCGGGGTGATCGGCCCGACCCGGATGGACTACCTGCGCGCCATGGCCACCGTCCAGGCCGTCGCCAGGTACCTCGGCGACATGCTCGACGATGGGTAGGGATAGGGAGACCTGGCTGCGTGGTTGTCCCGGTCGAGCAACCACGCCGCCGTCGAGTACGCTGGACCGTGTCCCGACGCCGGAGCTGGAGTCGAGGAGAGCGGGGTGACCGACTACTACGCCGTACTCGGCGTCGGCCGCGATGCCACGTCCGAGGAGATCAAGCGCGCCTACCGCAAGCTGGCGCGCCAGTACCACCCTGACTTCAACTCCGGCGACACGCACGCCGAGGAGCGCTTCAAGGAGTGCACCAAGGCCTACAGCGTGCTCAGCGACCCCGAGAAGCGGCAGCGCTACGACGCCTTCGGGGAGGCCGGGCTCGACGGCCAGCAGATGCCGGCCGACCCGTTCGGCTTCGGAACCTTCGCCGACGTGGTCGACGCCTTCTTCGGCGACCCGTTCGCCACCCGCACGCGCACCCGGACCCGCGCCCGCCGCGGCGACGACCTGGCCATGCGGGTCCACCTGGAGTTCTCCGAGGCGGTCTTCGGCACCTCCAAGGACATCCGCGTGCGCACCCTGCTCCCCTGCGACGACTGCGGCGGGCAGGGGACCGAGTCGGGCACCGCCGCGACCACCTGCCGGGCCTGCCACGGCACCGGGCAGCAGCGCACCGTGCGCCAGTCCCTGCTCGGCCAGCTCGTCACCACCAGCACCTGCATGGCCTGCGGCGGCAGCGGCCACGAGGTGCTGTCGCCGTGCTCGAAGTGCAAGGGGCAGGGCAGGGTCGGGGAGGACACCGAGCTGTCCATCGACATCCCGCCCGGCCTGGACGACGGGGTGCGCATCCGCTACCAGGGCCGCGGCAACGCCGGCCAGTTCGGCGGCCCGCCCGGCGACCTCTACGTCGAGCTGGACGTCGTCCCCCACGAGGTCTTCTCGCGGCGCGACGACCACCTGGTCTGCGAGCTGCCCGTGCCGATGACCGTCGCCGCCCTCGGCGGCACGCTCCCGCTGGTCACCCTCGACGGCGAGGAGACCGTCGAGGTGGACCCGGGCACGCAGACGGGCACGGTGAAGCGCTTCCGCAAGCGCGGCGTGCCCCACACCGACGGCCGAGGGCGCGGTGACCTGCTGGTCGAGCTCGTGGTGCAGACCCCCGACGAGCTCTCCGACGAGGAGCAGCGACTGCTGCGCCAGCTCGCCGAGCTGCGCGGCGAGGGCGTCAGCCCGCCGGCCGCCAGCTTCTTCGCCCGGCTCAAGGGGTCGAGCAAGCTCTAGCATCGCAGCCATGGGCGCGCCACAGTTCTTCACCGAGCCGGCCGACCTCGTCAGCGACGAGGCCGTGCTGCGCGGCGACGAGGCCCGCCACGCCGCGTCCCCCGAACGGCCGACACCCTTCGTGAGCGATAACCGCGTGGGGTGATTGAATGGCGCGAATCGCCGGTGTTACATTCCGCCCACGTTCCTGGTGGCCGCCATGGCCGCCGTCCGTGCGAGGAGGTGGGTGATGGGCAGCTACGCGGAGCAGGTGGGGGAGCGGCTCCGCAACATCCGGCTGCAGAAGGGCCTGTCGCTGCACGACGTCGAGGAGCGCTCCGGCAAGGAGTTCAAGGCCAGCGTGCTCGGCGCCTACGAACGCGGCGAGCGCAGCATCTCCGTGCCGCGGCTGCAGCGCCTGGCCATCTTCTACGGCGTGCCCGTCGACCACCTGCTTCCCCGGCTCGGCGCCGAGCCGACCGACGGCGCCGGGGAGGCGGACGGCGAGGCGGCGCCGCTGTGCATCGACCTGGAGGCGCTGGAGGCCAGGCGCGAGCCGGAGGCCCGCACCCTGGGCCGCTACCTCTCTCTGATCCAGATGCAGCGCGGCGACTTCAACGGGAAGGTGCTCACCATCCGGCGTGACGACCTGCGCGTGCTGGCCGCTATCCTTGACCAGTCTCCCGGCGGCCTGGTGGCGCGGCTGACCGACCTGGGGCTGCGCCGGCACGCGATGAGCTGAGGCGCCCGCCAGCGCGCCGGCTGGCGCAGGCGCCAGGTGTGGAGGTGAGATGGCGCAGCCCACCCGGCCGGCGCCCAAGGTGGCCATCAAGACCCTCGGCTGCCGGCTCAACCAGGCCGAGTCCGAGCAGGCCCTCGAGGCCCTTGGCGCGCGCGGCTTCGACCTCGCCCACGCGGGCGAGGAGCCCGACGTGGTGGTGGTCAACACCTGCACCGTTACGAAGGAGTCGACCGCCTCGTCGCGGCGCCTGATCCGCAAGCTCGCCGAGGCCCACCCGGACGCCACCGTGGTGGTCACCGGCTGCTACGCGGTCAGCGACCCCGAGGAGGTCAGGGCGATCCCGGGCGTCGACCTGGTGGTCGGCAACGAGGCCAAGGACCGCATCGCCGAGCTGGTCGGCGAGGTGCCGAAGGTGCGCCGCCTGCCGCTGGTGATACGGCCGGCCCCGGTCGAGCGGCTGCGCACCCGCGTCGCCGTGCGCGCCCAGACCGGCTGCGACGAGTGGTGCACCTTCTGCATCATCCCGCGCACCCGCGGGCCACTGCGTTCCTGGCCTGAGGAGGAGATCGTGGCCGACGTCCGCCGCCAGGTGGAGCGCGGCGTGCGCGAGGTCGTCCTGACCGGCGTCCACCTCGGCAAGTACGGCGAGGACCTGGGCGAGCGCGACGGCCTGGCGCGGCTCGTCGACCGCCTGGTGGCGATCGACGGGCTGGCCCGCCTGCGCCTGTCGAGCGTGCTGCCCGTGCAGGTCACCCCCGGCCTGGTCGAGCGCGTCCGCGACCATCCCAAGGTCTGCCGCCACCTGCACGTGCCCCTGCAGGCCGGCGACGACCAGGTGCTCGAGGCGATGCACCGCCCCTACCGGGTGGCCGAGTTCCTGGACCGGGTCGAGCACGCCAAGTCAGAGATCCAGGGCCTCGGCCTGTCGACCGACGTGATCGTCGGCTTCCCCGGCGAGACCGACGCGCAGTTCCAGGCCACGATGCGGGTGGTCCGGCAGGTGGGCTTCTCCAAGCTGCACGTGTTCCGCTACTCCCAGCGGCCGGGGACACCCGCCGCGGAGATGCCCGGCCAGCTCCCCGACGCGGTCAAGAAGCAGCGTGCCCGCGACCTGATCGCGCTCGGCGGCGAGCTGCGCCGCCGCTTCCACGAGGAGCACCTCGGCCGGCCGCTGTCGGTGCTGGTCGAGACGGCCGGCGACGGGCTGGCCGAGGGCACCAGCGACAACTACATCAAGGTCCGCTTCGCCGGCGGCCCGAGCCTGGTCGACCAGGTCGTGACCGTGCGCGGCGTGCGGGCGGACAACGAGGGCATGGAGGCCGAAAGGATGAATGGGTGGGGGATGGCGCCATGAGCAACGGTGACTGCCTGTTCTGCAAGATCGCCAAGGGCGAGCTGCCGGCCGACGTCGTCCTCGACCGCGACGGGGTGGTCGCCTTCCGCGACATCAACCCCCAGGCACCGACCCACGTCCTGGTCATCCCGGCCGAGCACCTCGCCAGCCTGGAGATGGTCGCCGACCACCACGCCCCCCTGCTGGTCAGCCTGGTCAGCGCCGTCAACGAGGTCGCCCGCAACGAGGGCGTGGCGGGCGGCTTCCGGGTGGTCACCAACATCGGCCCGTCCGCCGGGCAGTCGGTCGACCACCTCCACCTCCACGTCCTCGGAGGCCGGCCGATGCGCTGGCCACCCGGCTGACCGGGCCGCGCCGGCCGGCGAAGGCGCGCCGCACCAAGGACTCCGAGACGAACGAGGAACGCGACGTGGCAGAGGAACGACCCGCGACGGTGCCGTACGGCTCCTGGCGCTCGCCGATCAGCGCCGAGCTGGTCGCCGGCGGCGGGGTCATCCTGGAGGAGCTGCACCAGGGCGGCGCCGCGCTGTACTGGGTGGAGGGCCGGCCGGCCGAGGGCGGCCGCGGGGTGCTGTGCCGCTGGGCGCCGGGCGCCGGGACCCAGGCGCTGACCCCGCCGGCGTTCGACGTGCGCACCCGCGTGCACGAGTACGGCGGCGGCGCCTTCCTCGCCGGCGACGACGGCACGGTGTTCTTTTCCAACTTGACCGACCAGCGCCTCTGGCGCCAGGACGGCACCGGCGCGCCGCGCCCGCTGACGCCGGAACCGCCGATCCCGGCGGCGCTGCGCTACGCCGACGCGCGCCTGCTGCCCGACCCCCCAGTTGACCGGGGGGCTACCGCTTCGCTCCTCGAGCCCCCCGACGCCCAGGTGCTGGTCTGCGTGCGCGAGTCCCACGACGGCGACCAGGTGGTCAACGAGCTGGTGGCGGTGCCCGCGGGCGGCGGCGAGCCACGCGTGCTCGCCGCCGGGCGCGACTTCTACGCCGCGCCACGGCCGAGCCCGGACGGGCGTCGGCTCGCCTGGCTGGAGTGGGACCACCCGCGCATGCCGTGGGACGGCACCGAGCTACGCGTGGCCGAGCTCGACGGCGGGGCGCTGGACGGTCCCTCGCGGCTGGTCGCCGGCGGCGCCGAGGAGTCGATCTTCTGCCCGGAGTGGAGCCCGGACGGCCGGCTGCACTTCACCAGCGACCGCAGCGGCTGGTGGAACCTCTACGAGGAGGCGGACGGCGAGGTCCGCGTGCTCGTCCCCGAGCAGGCCGAGTTCGGCGAGCCGCAGTGGGTGTTCGGGATGGCCACCTACGCCTTCCTCCCCGACGGGCGGATCGCCTGCCTGTACGGGCGCGGGCCGGTCCGGCGCCTCGGGCTGGTCGAACCCGGCGCAGACCGGGCGGTCCCGGTCGAGCTGCCGTTCACCGACTTCAACCCGCCGCAGCTCTGCACCCTGGGTGAGCGGCTGGCGGTGATCGCGGGCAGCGCCCGCCGGCCGGCCGCGGTCGTCGTGGTCGACCCGGACAGCGGCGACACCGAGGTGGTGCGCAGCTCCCGCGAGCTGGACCTCGACCCGCGCTACTTGTCGACCCCCCGGCCGGTGGAGTTCCCCACCGGCGACGGGCAGACCGCCCACGCCCTCTACTACCCGCCGGCCAACCCCGACGTCCAGGCCCCAGCGGGCGAGCGCCCACCGCTGGTGGTCACCTGCCACGGCGGGCCCACCGCCGGCGTCCTCGACCGGTTCAAGCTCGGCGTCCAGTTCCTCACCAGCCGCGGGATCGCCGTCGCCGACGTGGACCACCGCGGCTCGACCGGCTACGGCAGGGACTACCGCGAGGCCCTCAAGGGCCGCTGGGGCGAGGTCGACACCGAGGACTGCGTCAACGTCGCCAGGTACCTGGCCACCGTCGGCGAGGTGGACGGCGAGCGGCTGGCCATCTCCGGGGGCAGCGCCGGCGGCTACGTCGTGCTGTGCGCGCTCGCCTTCTACGACGTCTTCGCCGCCGGGGTGAGCGAGGCCGGCCTGGCCGACCTGGTCACGTTCGTCCACGACACCCACAAGTTCGAGGCGCGCTACCTCGACCAGCTCGTCGGCCCCTGGCCGCAGGCCGAGGCGCTGTACCGGCAGCGCTCGCCCCTGTACGCCGCCGACCGCATCGCCTGCCCGGTGATCCTGATCCAGGGCCTCGACGACGCGGTGGTGCCGCCGGCCCAGGCCGAGGTGATGGTGCGGGCCCTCGCCGAGCGGGGCATCCCCCACGCCTACCTGACCTTCCCCGGCGAGCGCCACGGCCTGCGCAAGGCCGAGAACATCGAGCGCGCGGTCGAGGCCGAGCTGTACTTCCTCAGCCGCATCCTCGGCTTCGAGCTGGCCGACAAGATCGAGCCGGTGCCGATCGAGGGCCTCGACGGCCAGGGCGACGGGGCGGTCGCCCTGAGCTGATCGGGCCTCGGGCTCCGCCCGGGGAAGCCGATATACTCGCAAAACATCGGACGCGTCACTCGGAGGGCGCCGTCTGCCGTCCCGAACGGAGGGACCCCAAGCAAGCGTGCAGCAACAGACGCAGGTCAAGGTGCTCGTACCCGGCAGCCATTCGATGGTGAGCCTGCTCGGCACCAGGGACGAACTCCTCAAGCTCATCGAAGCGGCCTTCGAGAGCACCGTCTTCGTACGCGGCAACGAGATCACGATCTCCGGTGAGCAGCGCGACGCAGAGCGTGTCGCACGCCTGTTCGAGGAGATGATCAACCTGCTCGAACAGGGCAACTCGTTGACCGCCGAGACCGTGGGCCGCTCGATCGACATGGTCAGGGGCGACGAGGACGTGCGCCCCTCCGACGTGTTCGGCGACGGCGTGCTCAGCATGCGCGGCCGCTCCATCAAGCCCAAGACGGTCGGGCAGAAGAAGTACGTCGACGCGATCCGCTCCAACACGATCGTCTTCGGCGTCGGCCCCGCCGGCACCGGCAAGACCTACCTGGCCATGGCCGTCGCCGTGCAAGCCCTGCTGACCAAGCAGGTGAACCGCCTGATCCTCACCCGCCCGGCGGTCGAGGCGGGAGAGAAGCTCGGCTTCCTCCCCGGCACCCTGTCGGAGAAGATCGACCCCTACCTCCGCCCGCTTCACGACGCCCTGTACGAGATGATGGACCCCGAGCAGATCGGCCGCCTCACCGAACGCGGCACGATCGAGGTCGCGCCCCTGGCGTACATGCGGGGCCGGACCTTGAACAACTCGTTCATCGTCCTCGACGAGGCGCAGAACACCACCCCGGAGCAGATGAAGATGTTCCTGACACGGCTCGGGTTGAACTCCAAGGCCGTGATCACCGGCGACGTCACCCAGATCGACCTGCCCGCCGGTCAGCACTCCGGGATGAACGTGGTGCGCGAGATCCTCACCGGCATCGACGGGCTCGCCTTCGTCTACCTGTCCAGCCGTGACGTGGTGCGCCACCGCATCGTGCAGGCCATCGTGGAGGCCTACCGCCGCTACGACGAGGCCAGGGCCTGATGGGCGACCCCGCGCATGCCGGGGCGGCCGTCCCGAGGGGCGGCCGCCGGTGAGCGTCTTCCTGGCCAACGAGCAGAACCAGCGGACGGTCGACGAGACCGGTCTGGTCGCCCTCGCCCGCCTGGTGATGAAGGCCGAGGGCGTGCACGAGTCGGAGGTCTCCATCCTGCTGGTCGAGCCGACCGTGATGGCCGGCCTGAACGCCCGCTTCCTGGGCGAGCAGCGGCCGACCGACGTGCTCGCCTTCCCGATCGACGACGACCCGCCGGCATCCGGGCCGCCGGGCGGGCCGGTCGGCCCGCCGGGGTTCGCGGGTGGCCGCGCCGGTCGTGAGGACGAGGACGACCTCGACGAGAGCGACGACGAGCCCTGGCTGCTCGGTGACGTGGTGCTCTGCCCGGCGTACGCGGCCGAGCAGGCAGCCCAGGCCGGCCAGACCCTCGCCGCCGAGCTGGAGCTGCTCACCGTGCACGGCATCCTGCACCTGTGCGGCTTCGACCACGCCGAACCCGAGGAGGAGCAGGCCATGCGCGCCCGGACCGACGAGCTGCTTGCCGAGTGGCGGGGGAGGGCACACTCGTGAAACCCCCCAGCACCGGCGACCTCTGGACGCTGGTGGCGATCATCGTGCTCACGGGCTTCGCTGCTTTCCTCGCCGCGTCCGAGACCAGCCTCACCCGCATGAGCCGCATCCGTGCCAAGCACCTGAAGGACGAGGGCCTGCGCGGCGCCGGCCCGCTCCTGCAGCTGGTCGAGGACCCGCCCCGCTTCCTCAACCTGGTGCTGTTGCTGCTACTGGTGACGCAGTTCTCGGCCACCGCGCTGGCCACCTCCGTGGCCGAGCGGCTGATCGGCGGCGGCGTCGGCCTGGCCGTGGCGGTCATCGGCATGACCATCCTCACGTTCGTGTTCGCGGAGGTCGCGCCGAAGACCCTGGCGGTGCAGCAGACCGACCGCGTCGCCCTGCGCGTCGCCCCGATCGTCTACCTGCTCGTCCGCCTGCCCGTGCTCGGCCCGCTGACGCGGCTGTTCATCGCCATCGGCAACGTGGTGGCGCCTGGCAAGGGCCTGGCCAGCGGCCCCTTCGTCTCCGAGGACGAGATCCGCGCCCTGGTCGACGAGGCCGAGCGCGGCGAGGTCATCGAAGAAGAAGAGCGCGAGATGATCCACTCGATCTTCGAGTTCGGCGACACCATCCTGCGCGAGGTGATGGTGCCCCGACCCGACATGGTCGCCGCCGAGGCCTCCCGCTCGCTGCAGGAGGTGCTCGAGCTGATCCTGCGCTCCGGCTACTCCCGCATCCCGGTGTACCAGGGCGACCTCGACGAGATCGTGGGCCTCGCCTACGCCAAGGACGTGCTGCGCAGCCTGCACCAGGGGCAGACCTCCAAGCCGCTGGCCGACATCCTGCGCCCGGCGCCGTTCATGCCCGAGTCGATGCGCGCCGCCGACTGCCTGCGCGAGATGCGCAAGCGCAAGAGCCACATGGTGATCGTGATCGACGAGTACGGCGGCACCTCAGGCCTGGTCACCATCGAGGACCTGCTGGAGGAGATCGTCGGCGAGATCGCCGACGAGTACGACAGCGAGGAGCCCAACGTCGAGCCGCTGCCCGACGGCGACTACCGCGTCAACGCGCGCCTCGGCATCGACGAGGTCAACGAGCTGCTCGGCGTCGAGCTGCCGTCGACCGAGTGGGACTCCATCGGCGGGCTGCTGTTCAACCTGCTCGGCGACGTACCACGGGAAGGCCAGGAGGTCGAGTTCCAGGGCCTGCGCCTGCGCGCCGAGCGGGTCCAGGGCCGCCGTGTCGGCCGCATCCGCATCCACCGCCTGACCCCGTCCGAGGTGGGTGACGATTCGGACGCCCCCGCCCGGGCCCGGCCGCAGTGAACCGGCCAGGGGTGGATGAGCTGGTGGCGGCCGCGCGCGCCGCGCGGGAGCACGCCTACGCGCCCTACTCCGGCTACCGGGTCGGCGCCGCCCTGCTCACCGAGGACGGCGAGGTGGTCACCGGCGCGAACGTGGAGAACGCCTCCTACGGGTCGAGCATGTGCGCCGAGCGGGTCGCGGTGGTCGCCGCGGTCGCCGCCGGGCACCGCCGCTTCGCCGCGATCGCCGTGGCGGTCGCCGGCGCCGATCCGGCCCGGCCGTGCGGTGCCTGCCGCCAGGTCCTGCACGAGTTCCCGGCCGGCCCGGATATCGAGGTGATCTGCGCCGGCGAGGACGGCGAGCAGCTCCTGGTCGTCAAGCTCGGGGAGCTGCTGCCGCATGCCTTCGCCCCGCGCCAGCTCGGGATCAAGCCGTGAAGTCCGGCCTGGTCGCCCTCGTCGGCCGGCCCAACGTCGGCAAGTCGACTCTGCTCAACGCCCTGCTCGGCCGCAAGCTGGCGATCATGTCCGACAAGCCCCAGACCACCCGCTCGGTGATCAGGGGGGTGCTGCAGCGGGAGGCCGGCCAGGCCGTGCTGGTCGACACGCCCGGCCTGCACAAGCCCCAGACGCTGCTCGGCGAGCGCCTCAACAGCCTGGTGCGCGGCACCCTGGGAGAGGTCGACCTGATCTGCCTGCTGGTCGACGCGGCCGCCGGGATCGGCCGCGGCGACCGCTTCCTGGCCGACGAGGTCGCCCGCGTCGGCACCCCCGCCATCTGCGTGGTCAACAAGCTCGACGCCATCTCCAAGCCGAGGCTCGCCCAGGCCCTGCAGGCCGCCGCGGAGCTGGGCGACTGGGCCGAGGTGGTGCCGGTCTCGGCCCTCGGCGGCGAGCAGCTCGACCTGCTGGTGGAGCTGGTCTTCGCCCACCTGCCCGAGGGCCCGCCGCTGTACCCGGACGGCGAGCCGCCACCCGGCGAGGTGCCGGAGCAGCGCTTCGTCGCCGAGGTGATCCGCGAGAAGGCGCTCGCCCTGGTCCACGACGAGCTGCCCCACTCGGTCGCGGTGGTGGTCGAGGAGATCGTCCCGGGCGAGCGGTCGAGCGACGACGACCCGGTGCTGGTGGTCCGGGCCGACCTGTACGTGGAGCGGTCCAGCCAGAAGCCGATCCTGATCGGCCGCCAGGGCGCGGTGCTGCGCGAGATCGGCACCCGCGCCCGCGCGGAGCTGGAGGGCCTGCTCGGCGCGCGCATCTTCCTCGACCTGCACGTGAGGATCGCGCGCGAGTGGCAGCGCGACCCCAAGCAGCTCGCCCGCCTGGGGTTATGACGACTGCCCCGCAGGCAGGGCGAGCGCGGGGTGTGGCGGGCGACTCCGGTGGGTCTGCTCACGGCGGAACGGTCTCCTGGGTGAACCGCACGACGGTAGGCTGACGCTCCACTGGACACCTGGGAGGAGGCCTGCGCCATGCGGGTGATGGTGCTCGGAGGGACCCGGTTCATCGGCGCCGCCATCGTCGAGGAGCTCCACGCCCACGGCCACGAGCTGCTCGTGGTCCACCGCGGCGAGCACGAGCCCGGCGACCTGCCCGCCGCCGACCACCTCCACTGCGCCCGCACGGACCTGCCCCACCTTCGCGGACCTGTGACCGATTTCGGCCCCGACGCGCTGGTCGACACGCTCGCCCTGACCGCCGCCGACGCCGAGACGGCGCTGGCCGTGGTCGACGACGACCTGCGCCTGCTGGTGCTGTCCAGCATGGACGTCTACCGGGCGTTCGGCTCCGCCCTGCAGGGCGGCGAGACGGACGCTTTGCCGCTGGACGAGACCGCGCCGCTGCGCGAGCAACGCTACCCGTACCGCGGCATGATCGAGGGCCGCGACGACTACGACAAGCTCGACGTGGAGGCCGCCTACCTGGCGAGGGCCGCCACCGTCTGCCGCCTGCCGATGGTCTACGGCGAGCGCGACTACCAGCGCCGCGAGGAGAAGCTGCTGCGGCGCGTGCGCGCCGGCCGGCCCAGGATCCCGGTCGGGGCGGGCAACTGGCTGTGGACCCGCGGCTACGTCCGCGACGTCGCCGCCGGCGTGCGCCTGGCGCTCGAGTCGGAGGCCACCGTTGGCGAGGTGCTCAACCTGGGAGAGAGCCACACCTGGTCGATGCTCCTGTGGGCCAGGCACGTGCTCGAGGCCGCCGGCTCGACCGCCGAGCTGGTGCGCGTGCCCGACGTCCTCCTCCCCGACGACCTGGAGGAGCTCGGCAGCTTCGCCCAGCACCTGCTGTTCGACTCGTCGAAGGCGCGGGACTTACTTGGCTGGACCGAGACCGACCCGCACGAGGCGGTGCACCGGTCGGTCGCTTGGCACCTGGCCCACCCGCCGGAGGATGTCTCGGGCGACTTCAGCGCGGATGATCGAGCGCTGGCTGCGGCCGTGTGAGCTGGAAACTGCTGCAAGAGCAGGTAGGGGTCTTGGCAGCATTCCCTGTCTTCGGTCCCGTCTCTGGGTGGCATACACGGCAACGAGCAGGAGTATGAGTGTTCCGTCGCCGGCCCGAACCGGGGCATGCGGAGGGCCCCGGTGAGCTGCCCCGGGGCCCTCCTGAGCGGACGAAGATGCTGGCCGGGTCGGACCCGTGGGTCATGGCGAAGAACGGGAAGACCGCGGACCCGTTGGAGCCGAGCCCCTCGTAGTCACCAAGGAAGAACCCCCGGGCGACCGGGGCCTTGCGGCTGTCGAAGGAGGCGTCGGTCACCCGGAGCTCGCCCCCCCAGCTTGCGGGGTTGGCGCAGTTGGCGTGGCAGTGGACCACGAACGCGTCGGTCGGGGTGGTGGCACCGTTGTCGGCGGTGTTGTTGCGGAAGTCGTAGTAGCTGACCGCCACGGTGCCGTCGCCCAGCACCTGCACCATCGGGGTGAAGGCCTGGTTGTTGCCGGCCGGCTCACCGGGATCCGCCGGGGGGGTCTGGTTGACCCGGATCGGCGGCGACCAGGTGGCACCGCCGTCCAGCGACTGCGACAACGCGATGCTGGACCGCGGCCCGAACCGGTTGTCCTGCCACACGACGTAGACCGCGCCGGTGGTCGGGTCGACGATCGCCTCGGCGTTGATGTCGCCGGTGCGGTGCGCCGCTCCGTCGTCGGGGTCGACCACGATCCCCCTGCGGAAGTCGCTGATGATGGTCTCATCCTTGGACCAGGTCGCGCCGTGGTCGGCCGAGCGGATCGCGGCGATGTGGAAGCCCCGGGTGTCGTGCGCGTTCTTGGCACCGCGGACCAGCGTGAACACGTCGAGCACCTCACCGTCGAAGGCGGTGTTGTCGGGCAGGACCACGACCAGGTTGCCGATCGTCTGGGCGATGGTCCCAGCCTTGAAGATCTTCCTGGCCGGCTCCCACGTGGTCCCGCCGTCGGTGGTTCGGGCCAAGAACACGTCACCCTGGGACGCCCGGGCGTTCTCGAACGCGGTCGGGTTGGGGGTTGCGCCGGGTGGAGAGACCAGCCGGTCCCAGACCGCGTACACGAACCTGGAGTCGTTGGGGTCGGCGGTGATCGAGTTCTTGTCATTGAAGACGCTGGGGTTCTCGTCGCGGATCAGCGTGACCGGATTCTCCCAGGTCTGCCCGTGGTTGGTGGAGCGCATCACCAGCATGGCACTGGGGAAGGCGCTGGCGAAGCCGCCCGGGTTCGAGTCCACCGACAGGCTCATCAGGTACGCGGTCCCGTTCGGGGAGATGGCGACCCACGGGTCCGAGGCCCGCTCGTAGCCCCCGCCGTTGGCCGCCGTGCCTCCCGTGCAGGTCGACGACCTGGTCAGGGCGTTGACGGTCCAGCCCGCCCCGCCGTTGGTGCTGGTGGCGGTGACCAGGCCCTCGGAGCCGCCGTTGCTCCAGCGGTCCTGCTGCCACGCCCCGACCAGCACGTTTGGGTTCGACGGGTCCACGACGACGTGCGGCTCGACCTCACTGTTGACGAACTGGGTCCCCCCCACGTTGCCGTCGTCGCCGTCGCAGGCGGCGATCGGGCTCGCCCCAGAGACCTGCACCAGCGGGCCGTTGGCGAACGGCCCGGCCGCGGCCGACCCCGCGCCAACCACGACCAGGAGCATGAGTGCCGCCAGGACGATCCGCAATCTCGCACGAGGCATGGCAGACCCCCTCCTTGGGATCGAGCGAAACGGACGCTCACCGTCCGCCCCGCACTACCGGCTGTCAAGCTCTCGGTCAGCTCGGTCGCCTGGCACCTGGCTCCCGCCTGAGGGTGTCGACGACGACTTCGCCGCCGGCGACCGGGCGCTGGCGGCGGCGCTCTGATCGGCATGCCTGGGCATGACCCCAGGTGGAGCGCCACTGTGGGCTGTGGACAGACAGGTTGCGTGGGAGTGCAGAGCAGTAGACTGGACGCTTGACCGGGGAGGTGACGATGGCGACTGCCGCAGCGGACTTCGGTGCCGAGCCGAGCGAAGAGCTCGCGGCGCGGCGGCGTGCCCGCTACCTCGCACGTGTGCGCGAGCAGGGCCGACGGCTGCGCACCGGCGCGGAGATCCTCGACTCGCCCCCTGACAGCACCGACCCGCCCAGCGACGAGGAGCTGCTCGCCTTCCTCGACGTGATCTACGACGCGCGCCGTGTCGACGCCTGATCCGGCGCTGATCGACACCGACGTCGCTTCCGTCCTGTACCGGGCCCGCCTCCTCCAGCGCGTGGTGCCTGCCGGGCTTCTGCGTATCGTGACCGAGCGGTCCCTTGCGATCAGCGCGATCACGATCGGCGAGGCGACCTATGGGGCGTTGTGGCGCAAGTGGTCGGCGCGGCGCACGGCTGAGATGCTGACCTTCTACTCCGACAGCTTCGGTGTGGTCGAGGTCGATAGCGATGTGGCGGTCGAGTACGGGAGGCTCCGGGCGGCGACCGAGGCGCTCGGCCGGCCGGTCGCCAGTAATGACCTGTGGATCGCCGCGTCCGCGGCGGCCAACGGGTTGCCCATGGTCACCTTGAATCGGCGGCACTTCGAGCCACTCGCGCTGCACGGACTGCGGTTGCTGTGACGCGAGCCGGCTACTTGCCCGCCACCAGTGCGGCGGGCAGGCAGTTAGCGGAAACTGGACTCCTCCAAAGCGCGCGACCTCCTCGGCTGGACGGAGACCGAGCCGCACGAGGCGCTGCACCGCTCGGTCGCCTGGCACCTGGCCCACCCGCCGGAGGACGCCGACGAGGGCTTCGCTGCGGACGACCGGGCGTTGGCGGCGGCCGTCTGATCGGGACCCGCGACTCTGCGGCGCGCCCGAGCTGATCGCAGGGTGTGCGATCACAACGGACGTGCGCTGGTTCATGCACAGCGAGGTCGCCTGCTTGCTGCGGCCAGGGCGCTCAGCTGGAGGGGCGGCGGAATGCCGCCTGGAAGCCGGTCCTATCGTCGTCCTCGACGAGGCGCACGCGGGCGATGTCGCGCAGGGCGACCGGGAGCGCCCGGCCAAAGCTTCCCCTGCCATCGGTGACGGTGAGCGTTCCGAGCAACAACCGCCTGCCGTCGTGGGTGGTCACCTCGACCGTGTAGGTGGCGGATCCGGTGGCTGCGTCGACCACGACGAAGACCCAGGAAGGGGAGCCCTCGTAGCCGAACACGGTGCCGCCCGGATGGCCAACTGTGTCGAGCAGTGGGCGCGCGCCGAAGTACCGGCCGTTGGCCTGCTGGAGGGCGTGCCGGTACTGGGCGGCCAACTGCCGGTCCTCCTTCGTGGCCAGGTGGAAGCCGATCGCCGTCAGGGCCGCGGCCAGCGCCGCTGCGGCGGCCATGGCGGCAAGCCGCCGCCTGCGAGGGGTGGGTGGGCGGCCGGTCAGCCGCTCGGCCACGCGCGACTCGAACCCCACGGGGGGCTCTTGTGGCGGGGCAAGCAGCAGCAGCTCGTCGGTGACCTCGGCCAGCTCTGCAACATACCGTCGGCAGCTGCTGCAACCGGCCAGATGCTGCAACGCCCCGGCTCGCTCTTCGCCCGTCAGGACGCCGAGGGCCAGCTCCGGCGCGAGCTCCCGGACCTGGTGGCAGCCAGGGCTATCGGTCATCGCCTACCTCGAGGATCGCGCGTAGCTTCAGCAGCGCCACCCGGATCCTGGTCTTGGCGGTGCCGATCGGGATCCCTTCGGCCTCGCCGATCTCGCGGGCGGTGTGTCCCAGGAAGGCCGCCAGGAGCAGGGCTCGCCGTTGCTCGTCGGGCAGCGCGGCGATCGCCTGGCGGAGGCGCCGGGACTCCTCGCTGGCCAGCCCCTGCTCCTCCGGTCCGGGCTCGGGGCTTGGGATCGGCATCGCAAGGATAACGTCGGGGTCGATCGGCGTGGCGGGCCGCACGCGACGGGCGTCAACGGCGACGTTCCTGGCGATCGTGAGCAGCCAGGTCGACACCCGGCCCCGCATGGGATCGTGGGCGGCCGCGTATCGCCATGCCCGGATGAACGTCTCCTGGGCGACTTCCTCCGCAGCTTGTGGGTCGCCCACGATGGTGAGCGCAAGGCCGTACACGCGAGCCTGGAATCGGCGCACGAACGCCGCGGCGGGCTCCGGCTCCCCAGAAGCCAGCCCGGCCAGCAGCGACTCGTCCGAGAGCGACCACATGCAGACCTGCCAGGGACGCGAGGACGCCGTACTGCCAGCGGCCCAGCGTCCGTCGGCGCGACCTCGCCAGTGAGCCTACCCGAAGCGGTGTGGAGTCGGGTCACGAAAGTTCCCGGTAGCCCAATCCCGTGGAGGCGCATTCCGGTACTACCTATGTAGGCACGATCGGGGGCCCTCAGCGGGTCGGCGCGCGCATCGAGAGGTCGCTGCGGCACCGTCCTTCGAAGAGGGGAGACTGCGATGGCCGGCAAGCGGCGCTCTGCCCGCGCCGCCGTGCTCCTGGTGGTCCTTTCGACCGTGCTGGTCGCGGGCCCTAGCGGCATCGGAGGCGCGCAGGTCCAGGGACCGACGATGCTGCATCCGGGGTTGTCGGTGCGAACGCTGGCGGACGGCCTGGTCACCCCGACAAGCCTTGCGTTCCTGGGAGCCGACGACCTCCTGGTGCTGGAGAAGAACACCGGCAGGGTGCGGCGCGTCGTGGGCGGACAGGTCCAGTCCACGGTCCTGGACCTGCCGGTGAACTTCGGGTCGGAGCGCGGCCTGCTTGGCATCGCCCTGCACCCGGACTTCCTCCACAACCCCAGCGTCTATCTCTATTGGACCGAGAGCAGCCCCGGCCAGGACACCGCCGTGCTCGCCCAGCCCCCGCTGCTGGGCAACCGGGTCGATCGGTTCGTCTGGAACGGTGCGGCGCTGACGTTCGCGCAGCAGCTCATCAGGATCCGCGCGCTGCAGCAGGACGCCGGGCAACCCGAGCGCGGCAACCACGACGGCGGGGTGATCACGTTCGGACCC
>WNFU01001445.1_pt1 | contig 34979 bp, 29 predicted proteins | sample 5400121 | NCBI WGS metagenome assembly WNFU01 (sample SAMN13153360, study PRJNA577476) | soil metagenome | isolation source: 100 cm soil or saprolite under grassland replicate 1 | place: USA:California | collected 2016-06-15
GCCTCGATATTTCGTGTGGGCGCTGAGCGAGCTGGCGTCAGGTAGCAGGGGACCCTCCCGACCAGGGAGAATGCGACTGCTTGACGGTCCCATCCCCCAGCCAGGAGGGTCACCCTGCCGGTGCAGGCTATCAACACTCGCCCCCGCTTCGAAGTCACCGCCGACGCCCACGGCATCTGTAGCCACGCCGGGGTGGTGCTGCTGGCCGAGCTGGCCGACCGACTCGGCCTGACCGGCGAGCTTGGCCGCCGCGCCAACCTCGGCCTTGTCCGCCCGGGTGGCAGCCATGCCCACGACCGCGGCGCGGTCCTGCGGGACCTGGTCGTCATGTTGGCCGATGGGGGCGACTGTGTGCGCGACCTGGCCAGCCTGCGGGACCAGGCCGGACTGTTCGGGCGGGTCTGCTCGACGCCGACCGCCTGGCGGGTCGTTGGGCAGGTCGCCGCCGACCCCAGGGGGGTGGCCGGGTTGTGGTCGGCGCTGGCGCGGGTCCGGGAGCGGGCGTGGGCGCTGGGCGCGGCGCCGCAGGGTCCGCTGCGCGTGGATCTTGACGCCACCCTGCTGGACGCCCACACCGACAAGCAGGGCGCGGCCGGCACGTTCAAGCACGGCTTCGGGTTCCACAACACCGCCCAAGACCACATTGACGTGCTGGCGATGGCCCTGCTTGGGCTGCCCAAAAAGGTCCGAGGCCAGCCGATCCTGGTCCGCGCCGACACCGCCGGCGCTACCCACGCCTTCGTCAACGACCTGGTCCGCCGCAAGCTGTGGTTCTCGATCGGGTTCCCGCTGGAGCCCGATGTGCAGGCCGCCATCCTGGCGATCCCAGCCCCGACCGATGGCGGCGAGAACGGCGGCTGGGTGCCGGCCCTGGACCAGCATGGCCGCCAGCGCCCCGGCGCGTGGGTGTGCGAGCTTTCCACCCTCGACCTTGCCGGCCAGGGCTGGCCGGCGGGGACCCGGGCGATCTGCCGCCGCGAGCGGCCCCACCCCGGCGCCCGCCACAAGATGTCCTTCACCGACCACACCGGCCACCGCTTCCAGGTGTTCATCACCAACCAGCCCGACCCCGACCCCACCACCCTGGATGCGCGCCACCACGCCAAGCGGCCCCACCCGGCGCCACCAGCAGGGCGGGCCAGCAGCGCCACCGCCGCCCTGGAGGTCGGCCATCGCGCGCACGCCCGCGTCGAGGACCGCATCCGCGCCGCCAAGGCCACTGGCCTGCGCAAGCTGCCGTTCGCCGACTTCGACGCCAACGATGTCTGGCTGACCCTGGTCTTGGTGGCGCAGACGCTGGTGGCCTGGGCGCAGGCGCTGCTGCTTTCAGGCGACCTCAAAGTCGCCGAGCCCAAGACGCTGCGCTATCGCCTGTGGCATACCGCCGCCAGGCTGGTTCGGCACGCCCGCCGGGTCATCTTGCGCTTCGACCATGACTGGCCGTGGGCGGACGCACTGGTGGCTGCGTTCAGGCGGCTGCCAGTCCCCGGCTGACCGCCGCCGATCCCCCATCTGACCGCGCCCGCGCGTCGGGCCGGCAGTCGCCTGCCGCCACGGCCCTGATCGGGGCGAGCAGGCCGCACCGGCGCCGCGCTCCTGTCAGGGTCATCGGCACCGTCAAGCATCCCGACCACTGTCGAGTTCGCCAATCCAGCCCTGACTTCACAAAGACTCAAAGCTTCGTGAAATATCGAGGCTAATGTCGGCAACCAATTTGGTTAGCTTCCGTAACGTCTTCGCGCGCAGGCGCCCGTAGCTCGCGCACTTCGGAGTCATTCAGCTCGCCTCTCGGCATCTTGGACTCTAGGTCGGCATGGGCACCACCACCACCACCACCACCACCACCACCACGACGGACGACATGATCGAGGTCGCGGCCGGAGCCATGCGCGGCGCCAGCCTCGGCCTCGGCCAGCCGTCGCAGAACCGACGGATCGCGGCGACCGGGTCCTGCACGCTGGCGAAGTCGCCACGTCGCAGCGCCTGGCGTTCGATGATTGCGAAGAACACCTCGACCAAAGAACTCGCCGTGTCGGTGCCGGGAGTGGCAGGCGTCGGTGACCCGGCCGGTGGCGACCTCCAGCGCGGCGAACAGGGTGGTGGTCCCGTGCCGGAGGTAGTCATGGGTGCCCCGCTCGGGCCGGCCAAGGCGCCAGCGCTCCTCCCGGATCGGTCGCACACAGGCGGCCCGCCCACTTGATCAAGCTGCGACTTGTGTCCCAACCGTCTGCTCCGGTTGGATAGACAAACCAACCAGCTCGGCCCAGGCCGCCACCTCGGATCCTGTATGAACGACCCTGGCATTGACTGGAACACCGTCGGTGCGCTCGCCGGTGTCGCCGCCGTCCTGATCGCCCTGACCCAGGTCGGGCAGCCAATCCTTGCCCGCCGCCGCGCCCAGCGGCACCCGGCCGCCAGCACCACCGCCGGTCGAGTGGCCCTCGCCCAGGTCGCCGACCAGCTCGCCATCGCCCTGCGCAGCCAATGGGAAGCCGAAGCCGCCCACCAGCGGCTCCACGACCCCCACCCCCTCCCCGTCGCCTGGCAGCCCGCCGACCCCAGCCTGGTCGAGCCCTGGCACGAGCTGGTCACCACCGCCCAACGCTGGCCCGGCGGCCCACCCACCAACCCCGCCACCTGGGCGACCGGCCCTGCCGAGCTCGCCGGCGCCGACACCGACCTCACCGACGTGCTCGCCCGGGTGCCAACCCGCCGGCTGGTCGTGCTCGGCGAACCCGGCGCGGGCAAGACCACGCTGCTGGTCCGGCTGCTGCTGGACCTGCTCGCCCGCCGCACCCCGGGCAGCCCGGTCCCGGTGCTGGTGCCCCTGGCCGCCTGGAACCCGGTCGACGATGACCTGGCCACCTGGCTGGCCCGCCGCCTGACGTTGGACCATCCAGGGCTGGCCGCGCCGGCGCCGCCTGAGGCTGGGGCGACCAGTCGAGCACGGGCGCTGCTGGACCACCGGCTGCTGCTGCCCATCCTCGACGGCCTGGACGAGCTTCCCGACCAGCTGGTCGGCCGAGCGATCACCAGGCTCAACAGCGCGCTGCCACCAGGGCAGGCGCTGGTGCTGGCCAGCCGCACCGCCGCCTACCGTCACGCCACCACCGACCCCGCCCCGCAGGCCGCGCCGCAGCATCAGGCGCGCGGCTCGGTGCCGGTGCGGCTGTGGGACGCCGCCGGGATCACCCTGCGACCGCTTGCCCCGGTCGACGTGCGCGGCTACCTGCGCCGCGACGCCGCCACCCCGGCCATGGCCCACCGCTGGAACCCGGTCCTGGCCGCGCTCGACACCCCCACGCCCGTCGGGCAGGCGCTGGCCACCCCGCTGCTGGTCACCTTGGCCCGCACGATCTACAACCCCCGCCCCGGCGAACAGCCCGCCACCCTGCCCGACCCCGCCGAGCTGTGCGACCAGACCCGGTTCCCCACCCCCGCCGCCATCCAGGCCCACTTGTTCGACGCGTTCATCCCGGCCGCCTACCGGCCCCACCCCGACCCCCACCGCCAAGGACCCTGGACCGCCGAGCAGGCCAGCCGGTGGCTCGGGTTCCTCGCCCGCCGCCTGCACCACGACCGCGACGACACCACCGATCTGGCCTGGTGGCAGCTCCACCACGCCATCCCATCCCTTGTGCCCCCGGTCGTGGCCGGGCTCGTGGGCGGGCTCGTAGCCGGGCTCATCGTCGGGCTCGCTGTCGGGCTCGTGGACGGGCGGCTCGCGGAGGGGCTCTCGGCCGGGCTGCTGGCCGGGCTCGCGGGGGTGCTCTGGTTCGGGCTCGCGGCCGGGTTCGCGGCCAGGCGCGTACCGAAGGCACCAGCAAGGGGGCTGCACTGGTCGAAGCTGCGCGCTCGCGACTTGGTGGGGGTGCTCGCGGTCGGGCTCGTGTGTGGGCTCACGGCCGACGCCGCGGTGGTGGCCGGGCCGGTGGCCGGGCTGGTGGTCGGGCTGGCGACCGCGCTCTTCCGCGGGCTCGCGGGCTCGCCGGCAGATCTGACGATCGCAGCCGACCCAAGGATCGTGCTCGCACGCGATCGGCGCGCGTTCATAATGGTCGGGCTGGTGGTCGGGCTCATCGTTGGACTCCTTTTCGGTCTCGGGGGTGGACTCCTGGTCCCGCTCGTGGCCGGGCTCGTGGTCGCGTTCACAGGCGGGCTCGGAGCCGGGCTCTGGGAGGCTGCGTGGGGTTGGTTTGGCATCGCGCGATGTTGGCTTGCAGCGCGACGTCGCCTGCCATGGCGGCTGATGAGCTTCCTTGCCGACGCCCACCAGCGCGGCGTGTTGCGGCAGGCCGGCGCGGTCTACCAGTTTCGCCACGTCGAACTCCAACGCCGCCTCGCGACCCGACCGCGCTGATCACTCCATGGATGACTGACGGCCTGCCTCGATCCCCCTTCGACCGGCTACGCGCCGATCCGAGGCATTGACATGCGCCAGGCTATGCTCCCCAGCGGGTTCCCATTGTGTGCCCCTTCCCCATCCACTCAGGATGGTATCGAGGCAGCTTGGCCTACGGGGGGGCGCCGGCGCCCCCCCGCATCGCCGGGCTGGTTCCGGGCACGTGGCGGGCGGCGAAGTCGAGGACGACCTCCGTCTGGCGAATGCGCTCCTCGGTCACCAGCGCGCCGTGGCCGGCGTCGAAACGGTCCAGCTCGAATGGCTTGCCCAGCTCCCGCAGGCGGTCGGCGTAGTTGAGCACCTGCCGCAGCGGGCAGCGCGTGTCGTTGTCCCCCACCATCAGCAGCAGCGGCGTGCGCACCCGCTCGACGTGGGTGATCGGCGAGCGCGCCCGGTACAGCTCGGTCTTTTCCTCCGGGCTGCCGCCGAACAGGCTGCGGTCGAACGCCTGCAGACCCTCGGACTCGTCGGCGTAGGCGGCGACGTAGTCCGCGACCGGGACGATCGCCGCCGCCGCGCGCCAGCCCTCCGGCGCCGTGCCGATCGCCTGCAGGGTCACATAGCCTCCCCAGGAGGAGCCGGCGATGATGACCCGGTCGGGGTCGGCGAGCGCGCGGGCGATCAGGTCGTTGCGGCCGGCGGTGACGTCCTCGACCTCTGGGCGGCCGGGATCGCCCTCGAGCGCGTCCTGCCACTCCTTGCCGTAGCCGGTGGAGCCGCGGTAGTTGACCAGCGCGACCGCCCAGCCGTGGTCGACCAGCGCCTGGACCTGCGGGCTCCAGCTATCGGCGTCGTGGGAGGTCGGGCCGCCGTGGACCAGCATCACGGTCGGGTGCGGGCCGGGCCCGGGCGGGGCGACCACGAAGCCGTGCACGCGCTCGCCGCGCGGGTTGGGGAAGAACCAGCTCTGGTAGGGCCGGCCGGCGGGCGCCGGCTCGCCCGGCGGGCGCAGCACCGGGTCGTCGCGGCCGGCGGCGCGGACCTGCGGCGCGGCCACGCCAGAGGACCAGCGGTACCAGACCTCGCCGTCGGGCCGCACCCGGGCTCCGCCGATCGACCCCGCGGGGTGGTCGAGCCGGCCGACCCGCCCGCTCGCCAGGTCGAGCCGGTGCAGCTCGTCGCGGCCGAGATAGGTGTGGACCAGCAACAGGGCGGAGGCGTCCGGCCACCAGCCGGCGACCTCGACCTCGCCGGGGAGGTCGACATCCAGGTCGGTGCGCTCCCCGCTCAGCGGGTCCCAGACGGCCGGCCGGCTGCGGCCGGTGCGCTCGTGCAGCAGGGCGATGCGCTGGTCGCCGGGGACCGGCGAGAAGCGCACCGCGAGCAGGCCGTAGCCCTGGCCGTCCCAGAGATCGGCCAGCGCCGCGCCGCGCTCGAGGTCGAAGGCGCGCAGCGCGGGGTGCAGGTTGTCGCCATGCTCGGCGTGTTGCACCACCAGCACGCGCCCGTCGCGGCTCATGTCGGCCACGTCGACGCTCTGCTCGTGGCGGTACAGCTCCGTGCAGTGCTCGCCGGCCCGGCCCACCCGGACGGAGAAGCCGACCCTGGTGGCAAGGCCGACGGCGACCCGCCCATCCGGTCCCAGCGCCAGCCCCGCGCTCCACGCGGGCTCGACACCGGGCTCCAGCGGGAGGTCGTCGCCGCCGAGGAAGGGCTGCAGCCGCCACTGGCCGATCTCGTCGCCCTTGGAGTCGTCGAACCAGACGATCCACTCGCCGTCCGGCGTGACGCCGCCGGCCACGACGCCGGTCGGGTGCTCTGTCACCTGCCGGTGCTCGTCGCGGGCGTGGTCCCAGGCGTGCACCTGCCAGGAGCCGGACAGGTTGCTTGCGTAGACGAGCCGGTCGGGCTTGTCCTCGGCCCACCTTGGCAGGGTCAGTGACGGCGCGCGGTAGCGCAGCTTCCAGCGTGGCTCAGTGGTAGTCATAGGAAGATCGTACCGATGAGCGGTGATACTTCGTCGACGGGCAACAGCGACCGTGGAAAGGGGCTGACCGATGCCGCAGCGACCGCTGCCCCTGCTCCACATGATCGGCAACGCCCACATCGACCCGGTGTGGCTGTGGCAATGGCCAGAGGGCTACCAGGAGGTGCGCGCGACCTTCCGCTCGGCGATCGAGCTGATGGAGGAGTACCCGGAGCTGCATTTCACCTGCGACTCCGTCGCGCACTACGCCTGGGTGGAGGAGAGCGACCCCGAGCTGTTCGAGGCGATCCGCGAGCGCGTCGCCGAGGGCCGCTGGGAGGTGGTCGGCGGCTGGTGGGTGGAGCCCGACTGCAACCTGCCCTCCGGTGAGTCCTTCGCCCGCCAGGCGCTGTACGCCCAGCGCTGGCTCGCGGAGCGCTTCGGCCGCATCGCCACGGTGGGCTGCAACGTGGACCCGTTCGGCCACAACGCCATGCTGCCGCAGCTCCTGCGCAAGGCCGGCATGGACAGCTACCTGTTCATGCGGCCGGGGCCGCACGAGCTGCCCCTGCCCGCCCCGTCGTTCTGGTGGCAGTCGCCCGACGGGTCGCGCGTGCTCGCCTACCGCATCCCGCACCACTACGCCAGCTCCGGGCTCACGCTGGACGGCCACGTCGCCGCGACGGTGGCGCAGCTCCCACCGGGCTGGCGGGAGCTTGCCTGCTTCTACGGCGTCGGCAACCACGGCGGCGGTCCAACGCGGGCCAACCTCGACAGCATCCGCCTCCTCGGAGCCGCCGGCGAGCCGACGCGCCTGGTGTGCGGCACCGCGCGGCGCTTCCTCGACCGGCTCCTGGCGTCCGGCGACGACCTGCCGGTGGTCGCCGGCGAGCTGCAGCACCACGCCGTGGGCTGCTACGCGGCCCACTCCGGGATCAAGCGATGGAACCGCCGCGCGGAGCGCCTGCTGCTGGCGGCGGAGCGCTGGGCGGCGGTCGCCAGGCTGGCCGCGGAGGTGCCCTACCCGCGCGAGGAGCTGGGCCGCGCCTGGCGGCAGGTGCTCTTCAACCAGTTCCACGACGTGCTGGCCGGCACCGCCATCGAACCGGCCTACGAGGACGCCCGCGACCAGCTCGGCGAGGCGTCGTCCATCGCCGGCCGCGTCGCCAACCGCGCCATGCAGGCGCTCAGCCGGCGCATCGGCATCGACCCCGAGCCTGGGATGTCGCCGCTGGTGGTCTTCAACCCGCACCCGTGGCCGGTCCGCGCCGATGTGGAGCTGGAGGTGGGCGCCTTCGAGGCGGGCGCTCTCGGCGAGGCGGCGCGCCTGGCCGACGAGGCGGGCCGGCCCGTGCCGGTGCAGCGCACCCGCTCGCTGGCCACGGTGCCCGGCTGGCGCCGGCGAGTCGTGTTCCCGGCGGAGCTGCCGCCGCTCGGCTACCGCACCTATCGCCTGTACCCGGACGCTGCCGCGCCTCGCGGCGCCGCCGGTGGGGACGGCCAGCACGGGGACGGGGATGGAGCCGTGCTCGACAGCGGCCGCCTGCGCGCCGTCGTCGACCGCCGCACCGGCTGGCTTTCCAGCCTGGTCGACAAGGTCACCGGCGCCGACCTGGCAGCCGGCGCGGCCCAGGCGGCGGAGCCGCACGCGGTGGTGCTCACGGACCGCACCGACACCTGGAGTCACGGCGCCCTCGCCTACGGCGAGCTGGCCGGCGCCTTCGGCTGCGAGTCCGTCAGGCTGCTCGAGCACGGCCCTGTGCGGTCGGTCGTGCGCGTGACCAGCCGCTACGGCGTGTCGACCCTGATCGAGGACCTGGTGCTCGGCCGCGACGGCGGGGCGCTGGAAGTCCGCGTCACCCTCGACTGGCACGAGCGGCTCGCCGTGCTCAAGCTGCGCGTCCCCACCGCCCTCGCGGAGGTGACCGCTACCTACGAGATCCCTTATGGCTACCAGGAGCGGCCCGCCGGCGGTGGTGAGGAGCCGGCGCAGGCGTGGGTGGACGCGAGCGGTGTCCTGCCGGACGGGCGGCGGGCCGGGCTGGCCCTGCTCAACGACGGCAAGCACGCCTTCGACGTGCAGGCGGGCCGCATCGGCATGACCGCGGCGCGCAGCCCCGTGTACGCCTGGCACGAGCCCCGCGAGCTCGACCCCGACGACGAGTACAGCTACCTCGACCAGGGCATGCAGCGCTTCGTCTACCGACTGCTGCCGCACGCGGGCGACTGGCGTGCCGCCGGCGTGCCGCGTGCCGCCGCGGAGCTGAACCAGCCGCCGCTCGCCCTGCTCGAGTCGTCCCACCCGGGGCCGCTGCCGCAACGGTCCTCGTTCGCGGCGGTGACGGCAGGCTCCGTGCTGGTCTCGGTCCTGAAGCTGACCGAGGACCCGGGCGACGACCTGGTGGTGCGCGCCTACGAGAGCGCCGGCCGCCCGGCCGGCGCGGAGATCGACCTGCCGCTGGCCGGCCGCCGCATCACCGCGGCCTTCGGCCCCTGCGAGATCAAGACCTTCCGCGTGCCACGCGACCCCGGACGCCCGGTGACCGAGACCGACCTGCTCGAGCAGCCGGGACGCGCCGGATGAGGGACTGTGGTGCCAGGCCACCGCGGCGCTCATCGCCGGCAGCCATCTTCGCCGTGGCAGCCGCGACGAATCCACCGACGCCCTGCTGCGGCTCGCCGGCACGCTAGTCTGACGGCAGCGAGTCGGCGAGGGCGCTCAGCCCCCGCGACAGTTCCCGCGCGCGGTCGGGCAAGATGGCGCCCTCCCGCAGCCGCTCCTCGAGCTTGCGCCGCAACTGCTCGATGCGACGGTCGAGGCCGTCGAGCCGCCCGTCGGCGAGCCGCTCCTGAATCTGGTCGATCAGGTTCCCCAGGTCGTTGCCCACATCGGGGCGGATCTCACCCGCGGCAACGCCGTCGTCCAGGTCGCGCCGAACCCGCTCGAGCGCTTCCAGCGGCTCCGAGGGGGACGCCTCGGTCGTCGAGGACGGGTTGGTCGACGTCGAGCTGGCCGCCGCCGGGGTCGCGGTGCTCGAGGCACCCGCCCCAGTCGTGGGCGAGCGCGCCGGCGGGCGCAGCAGCAGCGCGGCGGCGAGGGCCACGATCAGGCCCGCGGCGCCGAGCGCGCCGGCCAGGGCCCACCCGCTCCGGTCGGGGCGAGCCGGGCGCGTCCGGCCGCGCCGGGCCGGGCCGCCCACGTCCAGCGGGGGCAGCAGCGCGGTGTCGGACGCGCTCGCCGGCAGCGGCACGGCGTGCGGCGCGCCGGAGCCGAGCGCCGCGCGCAGCCGCTTGGCCACCTCAGCGCTGGACGGCCGCTCGGCCGGCCGGAGGGCGAGGCAGCGCTGGCCCAGCGCGGTGATCTCCCGCGGCAGGCCGGGCAGCATCTCGAGCGGCCGGCGCGCCGCCACGCCGTCACCGCCCGCGGGTGGCTCGCCCGTCAGCGCCTCGAACAGCACGACGCCCAGCCCGTAGACGTCCGCCGCCGGCGTCACCAGCTCGCCAGCCAGCAGCTCTGGGGCCACGTAGGCCGCCGTCCCGAGCACCCCGCCCGACGGGGTCAGCGCCTCCTCGCCCGTCAGGGCGGCGATCCCGAAGTCGAGCACCTTCGCCCCCGCCCCGGTGAGCACGACGTTGCCCGGCTTGACGTCACGGTGCACGACGCCGCGACGGTGCGCGGCGGCGAGCGCCTCCGCGATTTGCGCGCACGCCGCCACTGCCTGCGGCCAGGGCAGCGGACCGCGCCGCAACCTGGCCGCCAGGCTCTCCCCGTCCAGGAGCTCCATCACGATGAACGCGACACGCTGCCCGTCGGGCAGGTCCCACTCCCCGTAGTCGAACACGCCGGTGATGTGGGGATGGGAGAGCTGCGCGGCGGACCGCGCCTCCACCCGGAAGCGCTCGAGGAAGTCGTGGTCGGCCATAAGGCCGGACGCCAGCACTTTGACCGCGACCAGGCGGCCGAGCACCTGGTCGAGCGCCCGCCACACCGACGCCATCCCGCCCTGGCCGAGCCGGTCGACCAGCCGGTACCGGTAGCCCAGGTGCATCCCTGACCCGAGCGCGTCCACGCCGCCACGGTCCCCAGGCTGGGACCAGTCTCCGTCCGGGCCCTGGTTGCTCACGTGCCCGACAATCCCTCCTCGCGGGCGCGGCCGGCCCACGTCTGCACATTGTCCCTGACATAGGTGAACGCGGTCGTTTCCGCTACCCGATCGAGGGTTTAGCGACCTTTCTCAGAAAGGTCTGGAGAGTGTGAGGACACGAACTTCAGCACCCACAAGAGGTAGGCTGCTCCACGCGACCGACGCAGGGTGAATGGAGGGACGACGTGACAGACCAGGAGCCCGGATTTCCGGGGATCGACGCCAGCACTCCGCACCCGGCACGGATCTACGACTATTTCCTCGGGGGCAAAGACAACTTCCCCGCCGACCGCGAGGCGGCGGAAATGCTCCTCGCCGTGGCGCCAGAGGCGCGCGACCTGGCGCGGCAGAACCGGGCGTTCCTGGGGCGGGTGGTCCGCTTCCTGGCCGTGGAGGCCGGTATCCGGCAGTTCATCGACATCGGCACCGGCATCCCCACCCAGGGCAACGTCCACGAGATCGCCCACGCCACCGCACCGGCCGCCCGCGTGGTCTACGTCGACAACGACCCCATCGTTCTGGTGCACAGCCGCGCCCTGCTGGCCGGCGTCAACACCACCATCATCGAGGGCGACCTGCGCCAGCCCGACGCGATATTGAACGACCCGAAGCTGCGGCGCGTCATCGACTTCGACCAGCCGGTGGCGGTCCTGCTGGTGGCCATTCTCCATTTCATCGCCGACGCCGAGGACCCGGCCGGGATCGTGGCCCGGCTCCGCGACGGCATGGCCCCCGGCAGCTACCTGGCCATCTCCCACGGGACCGCGGACTTCCATCCGGAGGCGACGCCGACGGCCGCGCGGGCCTACGACCGCACCACGGCCCAGCTCTCACCGCGCAGCCACGCCGAGGTCGAGCGGTTCTTCGACGGGTTCGAGCTGCTGGAGCCTGGCCTGGTGCCGATCTCGCTGTGGCGACCCGACGGCGACATCCCGGAGGGCAAAGGGGTGTACGGCGGCATCGGCCGCAAGCCCTGAGCCGGCGGTGACGCGGGCCGAGCAGCGGACCGTGATCCGGAGGGGCCACCCCAAGAACGCTGGTGAAGCTGGTCCGGCGCTCTGGGGGATGAGGCGGCCCCTCCGGTCGCCCCCCGGTCCTAGGAACCCGTCTCCTCTGCGAGGACGGTGGCCTCGATCAGGAAGTTGATCGTGTAGGCGCCCTTGACCCAGCCAGTGCCGGGGGCGATGTCGTGGACAGGGATGCGGCTCTGGAAGGTGTGCACGCCGCACCCCCAACCGTTGAGCCCGAGCCAGCGCTCGCAGACCACGCCACCCGACTCGCCGCCGGTGCCCGCGCCGGCGACCGTCACGGTGAGCGGCTCGTTGGGCTCCAGCACCAGCTCGAAGCGCTCATCGACGTCGAAGGTCTTGCCGTCCTCGACCTCGATCGCGCCGACCTCTGGCCACTGGCCGGAGCGGTCGCCAACGGCGAGGCCGAGGGAGAGCCGGCCGGCGAGGGCGTCGGCGTCCTCGACGGTGACGTGGGTGAACGTCACCACCACCCGGCTGCGCTGCGGCGGAGGGACGGCCGTCACCCCGACCCGGCTGCTCGTGCCCGGCTCGGCGGGCGTCAGCGCGATCAGCGAGCCCTGCTCGGAGCGGTAGGCGGCGGTGAGCTCGTAGCCGCCCGGGACCGTGCCGAACCGCACCACGGCCTTGAACAGCGCCCGCTCCGTCCCGGGCTCGAGCGGCGTCGCGTCGCCGTCGCCGCCGAGCAGCCCGTCGAGCCGCTCGTCGCCGGGGCCGCGCACCGCCATGAACAGCTCGGCGAGCCGCGCGGGGTGGTCGCCGTAATTCCTGACCGAATACTGCGCCACGAAATGGCGTCCGAGCGTCGGGGTCCACGAGTTCACCCAGATCCCGCGGGAGACGGCGAGGTCAACGTAGGGCGGCCGCTCAGGCAGGTAGTCCTGGACGAAGCAGCCCCTCCAGGGCTCGTCCGACGCGCTCGATTCCAGGTACGGGTGGCTCGGCTCGGCGGAGAGCAGCACCTCCTGGTCGGGCCGGTCCGGGTCGTAGACCGTGATCCGCATCGCGCCGGTGGCGTCGTCGACCTCGTAGCCGTAGGCGACGACCTGGTGGTTGCTGGCGAGGTCCTCCAGCGTGGTGGCGGCCACCAGTCCCAGCACCACGGGCCGTCCAGCGTCCAGGCGACGCCGCAGCCGCGGCAGCGCCTCGTCCCTGGTCCTGGCCAGCACGCCGGGGTCCGCCCAGGTGGGCTGGTCGGCGGCGAGCGTCAGGGTCACGAACTGGCACGCGCTGCCGGTGGCGAAGCTGTCGAAGAGTCGCTTGTAGAGGTAGTCGGCCAGGCGGGTGCCGTCCTCCGGCACGCCCGCGCCATGGAAGTCCTCCGGCCGGTGGGTCGGGACCGGCAGGCCCGTATACCAGTAGTCGAGCGCGGCGAACGCCATGCCACCGCCGCGACCCCTGGTCGCCACGTCGCCGAAACCCGGCACGATGACGACCTTGCTCTCGAAATCGTTGGCGAAATGAAACCCGTGCTTTGACGGGACGAACCCGGTTGCCGGCACCAGCCCCCCCTTACGAGCGACGCCTCCAGGTCCCAGCAGTCATCAAGAGCGCTGCCAGGGCCAGGCGCTGATCGTCGTCGGCGCTGGAAGATCTGCGCAATAGCACGAACGCACCGGCCCGAAAGCATGTGGTCAAAGGGGCTCCAGGCCCGTCCCCCAACAGGACCTCACAATTCGCTGTACCGTCGCGCTCCGGACGGCCGACAGGCGCTTGGCCGCCGTGGAACCAGCGCCGGCTCTCTTGCCTTGGCATCGCCGGTCCTGGCCAACTTTGGCTCGAAACGGCCAAGTGCCTCGCATCGCCCGACCGTTATAGATGAGGCGGATGGTAGATCCGTTGCGCTCAAAAATTTCCAATCGGAACGATCGGTTATGCTTCGCGGCGCACAACAGGTGGATGTCCGGATATTCCGTTGGAAGGAGGACATCGCATGTCCGGTGACGGTCAGCGCGGTGGGAAGACCGACCAGATGCGCCAGCTCGCTGGCAGGTTTCGCACCGACTCTGGACAGATCCAGGGCCTCATCAAAAGCCTCGACAGTGACACGTCCAACAGCCAGCCGATCTGGCAGGGCCCCGCGGCCGACCGGTTCCGCGGCGACTGGACCTCGTTCAAGCCGACCATGGACAGGCTCGTCCACGCCCTCGACGAGGCGGCCCAGGCGATCGACAAGAACGCTCAGGCAATCGACGCCGCCACGAGCTGACCCCCACCGCTCCCGAGGCCCCGGCACCGTCCGCCGGGGCCTCTTCGCGGCGGCTCAGCGGTCTGGGAGCGCGACCTGCACCGGCATCACGGCGCCGCTGCGCACCAGCAGGCCCCGACCGACCGGCCCCGCGGCCATGTTGCGCGGCAGGCGGACCCCGAGCAGGTCGCCGTCGCTGGGGGACTGGGGCGACAGCAGCAGGCCGCTGCGCGAGCGCCGGATGTCGACCACGAACCCGCGGTACTGCGAATTCAGGTCGTCCGTCGTGCCGGCGGCGACCACGGCCTGGTCAGCGTCGCGCGCCGCGCGCACGAGCTCCGCGAGCCGCTCGCCCATGGGGGTGTCCAGCAGCAGCTCGGCGTCGTCCACCAGCACCACGTGCCGCTCCACGCCCTCGAGCAGCTCCACCAGCCGGTCGGCCTCGCCGTCCCGCACGCCGAGCACGCCGGCGACCCCCGGCAGCGCCGCCAGCTCGCGCAAGGGCGAGCGCCGCGGCGTGACCAGCGCCACCGGGACCTGCCGTCGCAGCAGCCAGCGCGCCATCGTCTCGAGCGCGGTCGACCTGCCCGACCGCGGCGGCCCGGCGATCACGAAGCCGGGGCTGGTCTGGAGCAGGTCCGCGCCGGCGGGACCGAGCGCGTCTCCGCCCGCCCCGATCAGCGCCCACAGCGGCGGCGGGGCCAGCTCCGGGTCGAGCCGCAGGGCCTCCGCCGCGGTGACGCGCGGTGGCAGCGCGTCGACCCGCAGCGGGCGGCGCGAGCGGGGCACGGCGCGGTGCGCCTGGCTGGCCTCCCTGGCGATCGCCTGCAGCGCGGCCACCTGCGCAGGGCCCGAAGGGTCAGGGTCCAGCAGCGCCACCTGGGCCTCGAGCAACCCGTTCGAGGTGGGCACCAGGCCCCGGCCCGGCGGCATGGCGCTCGGCACCTCCCTGGCGGGCACGCCGGCCCGCCCCCAGTCGTCGGGGTCGGCGAAGCGCAGCAGCAGGCGCTCCTCGAACACGGTGGACACCTGGCCGACGAAGCCGCTGGCGTCGCTGGTCACCACCGCGTGCAGGCCCACCGACGGCCCCTCGCGCAGCAGCCGCAGCGCGCTGTCGATGAGCCGGCCCAGGTCGTAGCTCTCGAACGCGGCCCGGAAGCCCTCCCAGCGGTCCAGCAGCAGCACCATCCACGGCAGGCGCTCCTCCGCGACCGCGGCGGCGCGCTGTTCCACAAGGCTCGAGGCGCCCCGCTCGGCGAGGAGCTGCTGGCGGCGCGACACCTCCTCGAGCAGGCGGCCGAGCAGCCGGCCGACGCGGTCGGGCTGGTCGCGGCTGACGATCGCGCCGCAGTGCGGCAGGCCCACCAGCGGGAGCAGCGCTCCCGAGCCGCAGTCGATCCCGTACAGGTGCACGTCGGCGGGCGAGGTGCGGGCGCCGACGACCCCGGCGATGGTGCGCAGCGCGGTGGAGCGGCCGGTGCGGGCCGAGCCGGCGACCAGCAGATGCCCGCCGCCGGCCAGGTCGCGCGGGAGGGAGGCGCGGCGCTGCTCGGCGGGGACGTCGATCAGGCCGACCGGCAGCGGCGGCACCTCGCCCGCCATACCGGCGGCGTCCGGCGCCGGCAGCTCCGCGGTCGTCACCACGTCGGCGAGCGGGGGCAGCCAGGGGCTGCGCTGGGCGGCGACGTGGAGCTGGCGGGCGGCCCCGCACACCGCCTCGACCAGCACGGACAGGTCGGTGCTGGCATCCTGGTCGTCGCCGGCGGCCGCGGCCGCGGCCGGCCGCGGCCGGCCCAGCTCGCTCCACCCGACCCTGGCGACCAGCGGCTCGCCCGCCACGGCCCCGGCCCCCGGGCGGCGCCCGCCCACCCGTGCCGCCTGCACGGCGGTGAGCGAGGAGGCGCCAGAGCGCACGTAGCAGCGGCCAGGGGTGGACCTGCCGATGGCGGCGGCGTCGGGGGCGTCGATCACGTCGCTCGACTCGGACGCGTCGGTGACCCGCAGCGCGATGCGCAGGTTGGTGTTGGCGCGGATGTCGGCGCTCACCACGCCGGCGGGCCGCTGCGTCGCCAGCAGCAGGTGGACGCCGAGGGAGCGGCCGCGCTGCGCGATGCCGACAAGGCCGTGGACGAACTCCGGCAGCTCGGCGACCAGGGAGGCGAACTCGTCGATGACCAGCACCAGGCGTGGCAGCGGCGCAAGGCCCGGCCGCCGGCGACGCTCATCCCAGTAGTCCTCGATGTCCTTGGCGCCCGCGTGCAGCAGGATCTCCTCACGCCGCTTCAGCTCGGCCGAGAGCGAGGCGAGCGCGCGCCGCGTCAAGTGGCCGTCGAGGTCGGTGACCATGCCCACCGTATGGGGCAGGCGCGCGCAGTCCTTGAAAGCGCTGCCGCCCTTGTAGTCGATGAGCACGAACGTCATGGCATCGGGCCGGTTGGCCACGGCCAGCGACGCGATCAGGGTCTGCAGCAGCTCCGACTTGCCCGCACCGGTGGTACCGGCGACCAGCGCGTGCGGGCCGTCGCGGCGGATGTCCAGCTCGAACGGGCCGTCGGCGGCGTAGCCGAGCGGTGCGAGCGTCGTGCGCCCCTGCCGCGCCCAGGCGGCCTCGACCTGCTCGGCGTCGGGGTCCGGCATGCCGAGCAGGTCGAGCAGGCGGGCGCTGTCCGGCAGCATGCTCGAGGAGTCCTCGCGGCTGAGGTCGCGGATGGGCGCGAGCGCCCTGGCCACCCGCTCGCACCAGGCGGTCCCCACCTGGTCGGCGAGGAGCGTGCCGCCTTCGTGGACGCCACCGCCGCGCAGGCGCACCCGCGCCGGCTCGTCCCACAGCCAGGTGGCCACCGCGCGGCACTCCTCTGGAAGCAGGCGCTCGTCGTCGTCGACACAGAGCGCGTGGACGCCCACCGCCGGCCCCTCCGCGAGCACCTGCGGCATGCCGGGCACGCGCCGCAGCGCCCGGGCGCCGTCGAGCACCAGCAGCACGCTCGGCTCGCCGGCGCCGCCGTCCAGACCGAGCGCGCCGCGATCGCCCCTGCGCCTGGAGATCTCGTCGACCAGCTCGGCGACCCTGCGGGAAACGGTCTCGGCGTCCGCACCGACCAGCGCGACGCAGTCCTGGCCGTCGCGCGGCCTGGCATGGGGCAGCCAGCGCGCCCACCCCCACTCCCCGGCCGCCTCGCGCCCCGGCGCCAGCACCACGACGGACAGGTCCCGCGGGCTGTGCAGGACCGCGGCCTGGGCCACCAGCCAGCGCGCGAGCCCGCGACAGGCGGCCCTGGCGCCGGCGACGCCGACCACGCCGAGCCGGCGGAGGTCGAGGGTGACCGGCACGTCACGGGCGACCGGAGCCCCGGGCGGGGCCTCGTCGGACGCGCTCCGCGACACCAGCTCGATCGCGGCCGGCAGGTCGCTCGAGCCGACCCGCAGGCGCAGCGCGTCCGGGTCGTCGGCGCGCCGCTCCCACAGCCGCCGCCGCGGGCCGCTCGCCACCAGCAGCAGCGTGGCCGGGTCGGGAGCGGCCTGCCGCCGGTCGGCCTCGTCGGCGGCGCGCAGCTCTTCGAGCCTGGCCTCGTGCTCGCGCCTGGCCCGCTGATACTGCTTCATGGCGCTGCCGTGCCGCTTCTGGCCGGAGCGCCGGTCGCTCAGGTAGTTCGCCAGCATGGTGACCGGGCTGAGCAGGGCCATGGCCAGGTACATCGGCTGCCTGAACAGCAGCGCCATGGCAACGCCGGCGACAGCGGGCAGCGCCGTGGCCATCAGGCTGAAGCGCGGCCCCTCGCCCTTGGCCGGCTCCTCCGGGACGGCCAGGCGGCGGCCGCGGCTCCCCGAGTCGAGCCGTGGCGGGCGGTTGTAGGCGAGGCCGCCGTCGTCGGTGGGGGTGAGCGAAGCGTCCGCCTCCTCGGGGAACTGCAGGGTGAGCAGGGTGTCGCCGACCGCGAGCACGCCGCCGTATGGCCACGGCGAGGCCGCGGTGACGGCGCTGCCGTCCAGCCTGAGCGCCAGCCCCGGCGCGGGCTCCACCGTGGCGCCCGCCGGCCCGACGGTGAGCGTCGCGGCGCGGGGCGGCACCGCGGGGTCGGCCAGCGCCACCGCGCAGGCCCGGTCGCCACCGACCTCGAAGCGGCCGAGACCGAGGCGGTGGACCGGGCCGGCCGCCGGCCCGCCGCTCACCCGCACCTCGACAACGCCGGTCGGCTCGGCGAGGCCGGTGGCGCCCGCGGAGCGCGGGCCGAGCGCGACCACCATGCCGTCGCGCAGCGCCCGGCCGGCTGGCAGCTGGGCGCCGAGCGGCCGGCCGTCGACCCACAGCGTCATCACCTCGCCGGCGCCGTTTCCCGTCAACCGCGATGGCGCCTCCTTCGAGGCCTCCGGCGGCGCGGCGGCGCCGCCGGCACCCGCCGCGGCGCGCTGGCTGAAGCGCGGGTGACGGATGACGATCGCCAGGGGCTGCTCGTCGGTGCCGTCGTCCGAGCCCCTGGCGAGGGCGTCGCGGAGCGCCCGCGCCACGTCGTGGACGGTCGCGGCCTCGTCAAGGGACACCAGCACGTCGTCGCGGGTGCCGCCGGCGGCGTCGAGCGCGGTGAGTGCGACGCGCATCGCAAACGCTCCTTGTTAACGAATCGAGACCGGAGAGCGCATCCGCGACGCTCTTCCAATTGGACGAATATGAGATTACGGCCATATCCGAAGTGCTCCGCTTGGCGCGGAGGGTTATTCTAGGTGCCCCCGTCCCTGCCGTGTGCGCCGGGCGTTTCACTCCCGATGCGCCCGAATCTGTCTGTCCACGGGAGCTTCAGGTCGAATGAGCGTCACAACGGACCGCGGCATGTCCGGCGGCCAGACCGCCTCGCCGAACCCGGCCTCCGGCTGGGGAGCCCCTCGCCAAGGCGGAGGCCGGCAGGGTGGCGGCCGCCTGCCAGCGCGCCCGCGGGAGCGCAAGCCCGCCCTCGCCGCCCTGGCGGTGCTGCTCATCCTCGGCGGCGCGCTCGCCAGCCTGTCGCTGGTGCTGCGCAGCGGCGAGACGGTCGCCGCCATCGGCATCGCCAGGCCCGTCGCCCGGGGCGAGCGGATCCCGCTCGGCGCCATGCGCCAGGTTCAGGTGGCCAGGAACGGCGTGGACTACGTGCCCTGGGAGCAGCGCGGCCAGGTGGCCCGGTACTTCGCGGCGGTCCCGCTGGTGCCGAAGTCGCTGCTGGCCCACGCCCAGGTGAGCGTGAGCCAGGGCGCCGCGCGCGGGCAGGTCGTGGTCGGCCTCGCCCTCAAGCCGGGCCAGCTGCCGGCGGGCCAGCTGCACCCGGGCGACACCGTCCGTGTCTACTCGGTCATCGCCAGCGCCGCCGCCCAGAACAGCGGCACCACCTCACAGAGCAAGCTGCTGGTCCAGGCCGCGCGGATCTACTCGGTCCGCGCCGGCAGCGAGGCGACCGTCGGCGAGTCGACCGTCCAGATGTCGATCACCGTGGCCGACGAGGAAGCCGGACCGGTGACGCAGGCCGCCGCCAACGGCAACGTGGCGCTGGTCCTCGTTCCCAGGGCGGGCTGAGGCACTGGTGGCGCTGATCGCGCTCGCCGCGGACAAGGGCTCGCCGGGAGTGACCACCACGGCGGTGGCGCTCGGGGCGGTGTGGCCCAGCCGCGCCATCGTCGCCGAGTGCGACCCGGCCGGCGGCGACCTCGTCTACCGCCTTCCGGGGCCGGGCGGCGCCCCGCTGGACCCCAACCGCGGCCTGCTGTCGCTGGCCGCCACCGCGCGGCACGGGGTCGAGCCGCGGCAGGTGTGGGACCACGTGCAGGTGCTCAACGGTGGGCTCGAGGTGCTGGTGGGCGTCTCCACCGCCGAGCAGTCCAGCGGCCTCGCGAGCCTGTGGGACGGCTTCGGCCAGGCGTTCCACGAGGTCGACGAGGCCGACGTGCTGGCGGACTGCGGCCAGGTGGGACCCGGCTCGCCGACCCTGGCGCTGCTGCGCCACGCCTCCCTGCTGCTGCTGGTGGCGCGGGCCACGGTCGAATCGGTGGCGCACACCCGTGACCGGCTGGCCGCGCTGGCGGGCGGGCGGGGCGGCGTCGCCGGCCCGACCATCGGCGTGGTCCTGGTCGCGGGGCCGGACCAGTCCAGGGACGCGGTCGGCGAGGTGACCGAGGTGCTCCGCGGCGCGCGGCTTCCGGCGGCGGTCATCGGCACCATCGCCCACGACCCCAGGGGCGCCGGCCTGCTCAGCGGGCAGTGGGGAGGGCGGTTGGGGCGCTCGCTGCTGGTCCGCTCCGCACGCGAGGTCGCACGGCACGTCCACGAGCTGCTGGTGCGATCGAGCGGAGCGGTGAGGTAGCGCCGTGGACCATTCACTGGTCAAGAGGTTCCGCCAGGAGGTCGGCGACCGCCTTGCCGGGCAGCGCCGCGCCGACGCGGGCGCCGGGCTGCCGCCGATGTCGACGGAGGACGAGCGCCAGTTCGCCCGCGCGGTCATCTCCCAGGTGCTGGAGGAGCACGCCCGCGCCGAGATCTCCCAGGGCCGCACGCCGCTCACCGTCGAGGAGGAGGAATCGGTCGCCGCCGGCGTGCACGCCGCCCTGTTCGGCGTCGGCCGCCTGCAGCCGCTGCTGGACGACCCCGATATCGAGAACATCGACATCAACGGCTGCGACAACGTCTTCGTCAGCTACGCCGACGGGCGCGAGGAGCCGGTCGAGCCGCTGGCCGATTCCGACCAGGAGCTGGTCGAGCTGATCCAGGTGCTCGGCGCCTACTCCGGCCTGTCCAGCCGCTCCTTCGACACCGCCAACCCGCAGCTCGACCTGCGCCTGCCCGACGGCTCGCGGCTGTCGGCGGTGATGGACGTCTGCCGCCGGCCGGCGGTGTCGATCCGGCGCGCCCGGCTCGGCAAGGTGTTCCTCAGCGACCTGGTCGGCAACGGGACGCTCCTGCCGGAGCTGGCGTCGATGCTGGCGGCGGCGGTGGCGGCGCGCAAGAACGTCATGATCGCCGGCTCCACCAACGCCGGGAAGACCACCCTGCTGCGCGCGCTGGCCAACGAGATCCCGCCGAGCGAGCGGCTGGTCACCGTCGAGCGCGCGCTCGAGCTGGGCCTCGACCAGTTCCCCGAGCTGCATCCCAACGTGGTGGCCTTCGAGGAGCGGCTGCCCAACGCCGAGGGGGTCGGCGGCATCTCCATGGCCGAGCTGGTGCGGCGCAGCCTGCGCATGAACCCGAGCCGGGTGATCGTCGGCGAGGTCCTCGGCGACGAGATCGTGACCATGCTCAACGCCATGACCCAGGGCAACGACGGCTCGCTGTCCACCATCCACGCCAACTCCGCCACCGAGGTCTTCAACCGCATCGCCACCTACGCGCTGCAGGCGCAGGAGCGGCTGCCGGTGGAGGCGAGCCACATGCTCATCTCCGGGGCCATCGACTTCGTGGTGTTCGTGGAAAAGCGCAACGACTATGCGCGTGGGGGCACGCTGCGGCGCTACGTCTCCAACGTTCGGGAGGTGACCGGCGTCGACGGCCGGGTGCTCTCCAGCGAGGTGTTCGCGCCGGGACCGCACGGCCGCGCGGCTCCCCGCGCCGCCATCTCCTGCCTGGAGGAGCTGCTCGCGTGCGGCTACGAGCCGACGGGGGCGTGGGTCTAGATGGCGCTCGACCTCAGCGGCCTGTACGCGCTGCTCGCCGGTGGCCTCGCCGGCGGCGGGGCGCTGCTGCTGGTCGTGGCGCTGCGCGGGCTCCCGTCTCGCCCGGCGGCGCCAGGCGAGCGCCGATCCGGGCTGCTCGGCGTGCTCACCCAGCGCGGCTCGGTCGCGGCGCTCGCCGGGGTCCTCACGCTGGTCGTCACCCGCTGGCCCATCGCCGCGATCGGCGCGGCGCTGCTGGCGCTGACCTGGCACGGGCTCCTCGGCGGCGCCGCCGAGGAGCGGCTCTCCATCGCCCGCATCGAGGCGCTGGCCTCGTGGACCGAGTCGCTGCGCGACACCATCGCCGGCGCGGTCGGCCTGGAGCAGGCCATCCCCGCCTCGCTGCGCGCGGCCGCGCCGGTGCTGCAGTGGCCGCTGCGCTCGCTGGTCGACCGGCTGCGCACGCGCATGCCGCTGGCGGTCGCACTCGAGCGCTTCGCCGACGAGCTGAACGACCCCGGCGCCGACCTGATCGTGGCCTCGCTGGTCCTCAACTCCAAGGTGCGCGGCCCTGGGCTGCGCGAGGTGCTGACCTCGCTGTCGAAGTCCGCGCGCGAGGAGCTGGACATGCGCCGCCGTGTGGTCGGGCAGCGCCGCAGCACCAGGCGCAGCGTGCAGATCGTCGTGGGGGTCACTCTGCTGATGGTCGTCGCGCTGGTGCTGTTCAACCGCTCCTATGTCGAGCCCTACGCCACCGTCGAGGGGCAGCTCGTGCTCATCTTCGTGCTGCTGTTGTTCGCGGGCGGCTTCGTCTGGCTCAAGCGGCTGTCCGGCTTCGAGACGCCCGGCCGCTTCCTGTTCGGCGGCGGCGTGGTGGTCGAGCGGCGGCAGGCCGCGCGGCTCGGGGAGGGCGCCCAGGCGAGCGGCGCGAGCCGGGGAGGTGCCAGGTGACCGCGGCGATCCTCGCCGGAGGCCTCGTTGGCTTCGGGCTGTATCTCTTCATCCGGGCGCTGCTGCCCAACCGCCCGGGGATCGGCGTCACGCTGGCGCGGCTGGACGCCGTGCGCGCCGAGTACTGGCAGCGGGCCGGCACGGTCGGCGGTGGGGCCGCGGCGCCCGGCGGCCGGTTGCGCCGCCGCGTCGGCGGGCGCGTGGCGGCCTTCTACGCCGCGCGCGGCTGGCAGCACGGCTCACTGCGGGCCGACGTGAATCTGCTCGGGCGCTCCTGGGAGGGGTTCCTGGCGACCAAGGTGCTGTACGGCGTCGGTGGCCTGGTGCTGGCGCCGTTCGCCATGGTCGCGCTCGCGGCCGCGGGCCTGGACCTGGGCGCGGTCGTGCCGCTGTGGCTCGCGCTGGCGGTCGGCGCGGTCGCGTTCTTCGTGCCGGACATCTCCCTGCGCCAGGAGGCCGCCGAGCGCAGGCGGGACTTCCGTCACGTGGTCGGGGCCTACCTGGACCTGGTGTCGATGGGCCTGGCCGGCGGCCGCGGCGTGCCCGAGGCGCTGCTGGCCGCCGCCGAGATCGGCGAGGGCTGGGCCCTGTGGCGGCTGCGGGACTGCCTCATCAACGCGCGCATCACCGGCATCACCCAGTGGGCCGCGCTGGGCCGGCTCGGCGAGGAGCTCGCCGTGGACGAGCTGCGCGACCTTGCCGGGGCGCTGGAGCTGGTCGCCGACGACGGCGCCAAGATCCGCGCCTCCCTGGCCGCCCGCGCCGCCACCCTGCGCAGCCGCGAGCTGGCCGAGATCGAGGGCCAGGCCGGCGAGCGCTCGCAGTCCATGCTCGTCGCGCAGCTGCTGCTGTGCGCCGGGTTCCTGGTGTTCCTCGCCTATCCCGCCGTGGTCAGGGTGATCCTGCCGTGACCGGAAAGGGCGACCGAGTGTCGACCAAGGAGGAGCCACGATGACCCATCTCAACCCGATGGCCCATCCGACGGCGCAGTACCTGGTGCTGTTCATGAGCAGCCGCCTCGAGCGGCTGCGGCGCGAGGACTCGAGCCTCGGGGCCTCCGCCATCGAGCTGGCCATCATCACGGCCGTGCTGGCGGCCATCGCGATCGCGATCGGCACGATCGTGTTCAACAAGATCAACAACGCGGCCAACAACATCAACACGAACGTGCCCACCTTCGGGACGTGACCGTGCGGTTCCCGCGTCCGGCACGCGCGCACGGGGAGCGGGAGCGCGGCGCCACCGCGATCGAGCTGGCCATGCTCACCCCGATCCTGATCGTGGTCATCTTCCTCACGATCCAGTTCGCGCTGCTCTACCACGCGCGGCACGTCGCGCTGGCGGCCGCCCAGGCGGGCGCCAGGATCGCGCGGGCGACGGCCGCCTCCGACCCGGACTGGCGGGAGCCCGCGCGCAGGAAGTCGATCGACTACATCAGGGCGATCGGTCCCGGCCTGCTCGAGCGGCCGAGCGCGGTCCCGCTGGTCCGCTCGGACGCCGCCGGCAACCCTGTCGAGGTGGGGATCGAGGTGCGCGGCGGCGCCGTGCGCCTGCTGCCCTTCCTCACCCTCCAGGTGAGCGAGCGCAGCCAGGGCGCGGTCGAGAGGTTCGTGCAGGACATATGACCGGGTCCCGTGGCGAGCGCGGCAGCATGGCGGCCGAGCTGGTGATCATCACGCCGCTGCTGCTCGTCTTCCTCATGCTCATCGCCGGGCTCGGCCGCTTCGTCGACGCGCAGGGGCAGGTGTACGGCGCGGCGCGCGACGCCGCCCGGGCCGCCTCGCTGGAGCGCAGCGCCGGCGCGGCCGACGCCGCGGCGCAGCGGGCGGTCGAGACCGACCTCGCCAACCGCTGCGTCAACCGGCCGACAGCGACGCGCGTCTCCGCGGACGCGTTCGCCCCGGGCAACCTGATCACCTACGAGGTCGCCTGCGACGCGAGCCTGAAAGGCCTCGGTGTCTTCCGGCTGCCGTCGGTCAAGCGCGTGACCGCAAGGGCGAGCGCGCCGCTCGACGTGTTCCGGAGGGCCGGGTGAGCGCGCGGGCGGGGCCCGGCCGGGCGCGGCTCGGGTCGGGGGAGCGCGGCTCGCTGTCACTGTTCGTGGTGATCTTCGCGCTCTCCGTGCTGATGCTGGCCGGGCTCGTCTACGACGGCGGCCTGGCGATCACCGCGCGCCAGCGCGCCGCCGATGTGGCCGAGGAGGCTGCCCGCGCCGGCGCCAACGCCGTCGACGTCGAGGCGCTGCGCGCTGGGAACGTGCTGGCCGTCGACGGCGGGCAGGCGTGCGTGAACGCCGCCGAGGTGGTGCGCCGGGACGGCGACGGCAGCCTCGAGAGCTGCTGGGTCGATCCGGTCGGCCAGCAGGACGTGCACGTCCGGGTCCACGTGTCGGTGCGGCCGACGCTGCTCGCGCTGTTCGGCTTCACGGCGTTCCAGGCGACATCCGACGCGAGCGCGAGCCCGCTGCAGCAATAGGTGAGGGAGACCGCCGCCGGCGGTGCACTGGGGGAAGATGGCGATGGTGAGAAAGGTGGGAAACGTGCCAGGGTCGAGGTCGCGGCGGACCGCCGGCGACGTGCTGGCCGGCCTGGCGGCGATCGTGGTGCTGCTGCTGCTGGTCGGCGGCGTGCCATACGCGCTGGCCACCTTCATCGGCTGGCCGCTGCCGCGGGAGCTGCCGCGCCTCGGGCTCGACACCCTGCGCTCGCCGGTCGACGGCACCACCCTCGTCAACGTCCTTGCGCTGGTGGTGTGGGCCGCCTGGGCGCAGTTCACCGCCTGCGTGATCGTCGAGATCAAGGCGGCGGCGGCGGCGGCGCGCATGCCGGCGAGGGTGCCGCTCGGCGGGCCGGGCCAGCTCCTCGCGCGGCAGCTCGTGGCGGCCGTGCTGCTGCTGAGCAGCTCCGCGGTGGGGCTCACGCCAGGCAGAGCGGGGCTGGGCGGCGCTCCCCATCTGCCGCACCGGCCGCCGGCGGTGACGGTCCAGGCGCACGCGCACCAGGGCGCGGTGGCCCACGCCGCCGCCGTCGACGCGGCGGGCGCCGTCGCCGACCACCCGGTCGCGGCGGTGAAGGCGCCGGCGCCAGCCGCCAGGAAGGTCTACGTGGTGCAGCCACCGCGGGGCCGTCACCACGAGAGCCTGTGGGAGATCGCCGACCGCCACCTCGGCGACGGCCGCCGCTACCGCGAGATCTTCGAGCTGAACCAGGGCAGGGAGCAGCCGGACGGCGAGCGCCTCACGCTCGCCAGCCTGATCCGTCCGGGCTGGATGCTGGACATGCCCGCGGATGCCGTCGGCGTGCAGCTCCTACGCGAGCAGGTGGGCGGCGGCGCGCCGCCGCCCACCCAGTCCGGCGGCGCGTCCGGCGCCGGCGCCGGCAGTTCCGGCGGCGCGCCCCAGGCCACCGCGCCTCAGGCCACCGCGCCGGACCCGCTCGCATACGAGCTGTCCGGCGCCGCGCTGCTCGCCGCCGGCCTGCTCGCCGCGCTCGGCTGGCGCCGCCGCCAGCAGCTCTGGCACCGCGCCTTCGGCCGCCGCATCCGACTGCCAGAGGGTGAGGCCGCCGCCGCGGAGACGGCGATCCGCCTCGGGGCCGACCCGGAAGCCGCCCGCCTGCTCGACCTCGGCCTGCGGGCGCTGTCGCGCAGCCTCGCCGAGGCCGGCCGCTCCCTGCCCACGGCGTACGCCGCCCGCCTCGACGGCCACGGGCTCGAGCTGCTGCTCGCTCCCGCCGAGCCGCAGGCACCGGAGCCCTGGGTCGCGAGGGCCGGTGGCGCGGTGTGGCGCCTGCCCGCCGAGGCCGCCGTCACGCTCGACGACCGCTCGCCACGCGACGTGCTCGCCCCCTACCCGGGCCTGGTCTCGCTCGGCACCGACGCGACCGGCCGGGTCCTCGTCGACCTCGAGGCCGCCTACGGGGTCGTGTCACTGCGCGGGCCGGCGGAGCGCTGCCAGGAGGTCCTCGCCGCCGTCGCCGCCGAGCTGGCCACCAACCGCTGGTCGGACCACATGCGCATCACGTTGGTCGGCTTCGGCGACGACCTCGAGCTGCTCGCGCCCGAGCGGGTGCGCGTGGCCGACAGCCTCAGCGAGGTGCTGCCCGAGCTCGAGGCGCGCGCGGAGGAGACCAGCCACGCGCTGGCGGTCTCTGGGGTGGGCTCCGTGCTCACCGGCCGCTGCCGCGGGGTCCTCGGCGAGGCCTGGATGCCCCACTTCCTGCTGGTGGCGCGCCAGCCCGAGCCGCGGGAGTGCCAGCGGCTGGCGCGCCTCGGCGGCATCTGGCAGCGCACCCCCATGGGGTCCCTGGTGGCCGGTGAGGTCCCCGGCGCGACCTGGACCTGGGAGGTCTCCGAGCAGAGCCGGCTCAGCCTGCCGCTGCTCGGCCTGGACGTGGACGCCCAGGTCCTGCCCGCCGACTCCTACCGCGCCGTGGTGGCGCTGTTCCGCACGGCCGCCGACCTCCAGACCACGGGCGGCCCGCCGCGTCCTGGCGCGCCGGGCGCCTCACTCCGCGGCGCCACCCTGGCCGACCTGCAACGGCCGGCCGCGGTAGAGGTGCGCCTGCTCGGCCCGGCCGAGGTGACCGCGCCCGGCGAGCTGGAGGAGGGTCGCGCCGAGGCCTGCACCGAGGCGCTGGTGTACCTGGCGACGCACCCCGACGGGGTGCACCCGACGGTGCTCGGCGGCGCGGTGTGGCCGCGCGGCGTCTCCCCGGCGGTGCGCGAGGCGACGATCGCGCGGCTGCGCGACTGGCTCGGCCGCGACGCCCAGGGGCGGGCCAACCTCCTCATCGGTGAGGACGGGCGCCTGCACCTGAGCGCCGAGGTCCGCACGGACTGGGCGGTGCTCGAGACGCTGCTCGACCTGGCCAGCGCGAGCCCAGGCAACGAGGCGGCGTATCTCGACCAGGCGCTGGCGCTGGTGCGCGGGCCGTTGCTGGCGGGCCGCCGGCCACGCCGCTACGCCTGGCTGGCCAGAGAGGATCTCGAATACGAGGTGCCGGCGCGCATCGCGGACGCCGCCCACCGGCTGGTCGACCTGCGCCTGGCCAGTGGCGACGGGCGCGGCGCCGTGGCCGCCGCCCGCGCCGGACTGCGCGGTGCGCCCGCGGACGAGGGCCTGTGGCGCGACCTGCTGCGGGCGACGCACGCGACCGGCGAGACCGCGAAGCTCCGCGCCGTCGTCGCGGAGCTGGAGGGGCGAGTCGCCGCCGACCCTGTCCTCGAGGAGCTGAACGCCGAGACCGAGGCGCTCATCGAAGAGCTGCTGCCCTCCTGGCGGTTGTCGGTCGCCTCGAGCGGCACCGGCCCGCCGGCGGGCTGACCACAGACGAGCGGGAGACTGAGGAGGTTCAGGTTGCAGTCGCAGAGGTGCTGGAGAACGCTCACCCGCGCATGCCTCGTGGCCACGGTGGCGCTCGCGCTGCTCGCCGCGGGCTGCGGCTCGGGCTCCGAGGACGCGAGCGGCACCTTCGTGCCGGGCGCGACCTCACCGCCCGACGGGGGCGGCGCCTCGGCCACGTCGACCGCGCCGCCGGCGGCCGGTGACGCCGAGGCCAGCAGGACCACGCCGCTGGCCGAGCGGGTCTACCGCGTCCGGCCCGAGCCGACGACCGCGGCGCAGAAGGCCGCCGTCAAGGCGCTGCAGGGCTACCTGGACGGGCTGGTGACCGCGCTCGCCACCAACGACGCGCGGCGCAGCGGCATCCGCGGCTACGCCAGCCCCGACATGTACGCCGACGCGCAGCGCATCGTGGCCGGCCAGGTCAAGGAAGGCTACGTGCTGTACGGGGCGTACGTGTTCACGCTGGAGCCCAAGGGCGCCACGGCCAACGTCGCGGTCATCAACGCCTGCGTGAACCAGCTGGCGACCAGACGGCACGACGCCGCGAGCGACAAGGCCGGCAGGGCCAACAACACCCCCTACGTGCAGCTCGACTACACGCTGAACCACCGCGACGTCGGCGGCTGGGTGGTCACCGGCTACAAAGGCGACACCGCCTCCTCCTGCCCAGGTTGACAGCATCTGCCGTTTTTTGACCACTCCGGCGAAGTGAAGAAGGATCAAGACTATGAGCCGTTCGATGCTTCGACGTGGCGTATCGCTCACCGCGGCCGCCCTCGTGGCCGCCAGCCTTCTGGCGGCGCCCGCCTGGGCCGACGGCGTCCCGGGCGCCCAGACCACCTCCAGCGAGAGCGCGTCCCACAGCGGCAACCAGTACGCGCCGCGGGTGGTCGTGACCGTCACCACCAGCGGCGTCAGGCAGACGACCACGGCGTCGGCGCCGCTGACCTCTGCGACGCACCCGCCCTGCTGGATGTACCCGTCCTGGACCGGACCGGAGTACGCCGACTACCAGGACAGCGGCAGGCGAACCGGGACGCCCGCCACATGGGCGAGCCCAGGCCGGACCCGATCGCCGGCTACGAGCAGCACAAGGCCGAGGGCACCGAGGTCGGCCAGTACTGGAGCCCGATCTGCAGCTCGGAGTACTGGGACGGCGACATCCAGTCGTTCTTCGCCTACGTCGACCAGTTCTTCGCCGCGCACCCGACCCAGTGGGTGCCCGCCGCCGAGGGCGACCCGAACACCAATATTGACATCCCGCCAGAGACGCTGATGCACATCGCCCTGCGCAACCTGGACCTGAGCCAGGGCCCGGGCATCGAGGTCAACCCCGACGGCAACTCGGTGGTCAACCTGCCGACCTGGGTCTGGGCCACCGACACTACCTTCGTGGAGCACCGGGTGCGGGCCCAGTTCAACGGCAACTGGGCCGAGGTCATCGCCACGCCCGTCAGGCTGGTGGTCAGCACCAACGGTCCCGCGGACAGCAACGGCGACTGCAACGGCGGCGGCACCATCTACCGGCCGGGGACCACCACCACCACCACCACCACCAACTGCTCGGTCACCTTCCGCAGGAGCACGGCCGCGCAGGGCGCCTACACCATCAGCGCCTCCATCGCGTGGCGGGTCCACTGGGAGGGAAGCGGCGGTCAGAACGAGGCGCTGCCCCCACCCGACAACCCGGGGGTGACCACGATCCAGGTCCCGGTCGACGAGGTGCAGACGGTCCTGGAGAACAACCCGACCCCGGGCGGCTGACCCTCCCACCCGTCACGCCGCGAGCTTCACGGCGACGTCGTAGGTGAAGCTCACCCGCACGGCGACGTGCGCCTCTCCCCGCGCGACGCGGTAGATCCCCGTGCCGCCGACGACGGCGACGTCGAACATGTCGTCAGCGGTGTTGCCGAAGAAGTCGACCATGCCGCTGAAGTGCAGTTCCCCGCGGGGCAGGTGGAAGGCGACGTTGCAGACGGCGGTCGAGGTGCCCGGCTCGACCTTGACGACGCCGCAGTTGGCGCCGGCCTCGCCGATCTTGGTGGCCGAGGGGTTGAGCACGTCGCCCTGCCAGACGAAGGTGGCGCCGAGGGCGGGGTCGAGCTGCAGGGTCAGCGTTGTCTGCCTGAAGATGAGGTGGATCCGCTGATCCGTTGCCGGCTTCGCGCTCGCCGACGGGCTGGCCGGCTTGCGGCTGGCCGGCTCGCCGCTCGCCACGGCCAGCGACCTCGAGGCGACCACCGACAACACGGCGGCTACCACGAGGGCGAGCACGGCGCTGGGAACCCACCGGCGCTTGACCATCCCCCTCATCGCACCCCCCTGTGCCCATCCAGTCCATGGATGACACCAATGCAATCGGCTGCGGGCGCGCGCTCCTTGAGCCGCGCGCCGGTTCCCGTGGTGGGGTTCCGCCCTCAATCATCGGGTTGGCGGTTGGCCACGGCCGAGCGGACCTCCGGCTGGGCGAGCAGCTCGACCAGGAACGCCGGCTCGGCGACGACCACGAACGACCCCAGGTGCTGGAAGACGTTCACCGCGCGCGCGCCGATGCCGATGCTCCGCTCGATCCGCTCGAGGAGCCGGCGCGACAGCCTCTCGGTCTGCTCGGAGGTGAGGATCGCCGCGCCCTTGCCTGGCGGTCGCAGCCCGATGACCGCCGCCACCGGGCTTCGCGCCGCGCTGGCGGCGTCGAGCTGGCGCAGCAGCTCAGGGTCGACCTTCGCGCCTGATTCGTCGCTCACCGTGCCAGGTCCCAGCCGTGTGGCGGTCGTGCCGCGATGCTACGCCGCCGCCGACCTGAGCAGCTCCTCCAGTGCCCTGGGAGCGTTCGGCAGGCCTCGTCCGCCCCGCTCGCTTCGCATCCCGGCCGGGCGTTGGCAGGACGCGAAGATCGCCTGCTCGAGCTGGTCCACGGTGGCCTCTGGCCTGGCCTGGAGCAGCAGCGCCGCCAGGCCGGCGACATGGGGCGTGGCCATGGAGCTGCCATCCATCGCCCTCCAGTCCCCACCGGGCCGGGCCGAGACGATCCCGACGCCGGGCGCGATCAGGTCCGGCACGATCGGGTCGAGGCGGCGGGCCAGGCGCTGCGCCGAGGAGAAGTACGGGACCACCAGCCCGCGGTCCATGGCGCCCACCGACAGCGCCTGGTGGTAGTTGCCGGGCGAGCGGCTGGTGCCGGGTCCCTCGTTGCCGACCGCGAAGACGGGCAGGATGTTCCGGGCCCGCAGCGCGTCGGTGATCAACAGGAAGTCGTCCCACCAGCCGCGAAACCCGAGCGACATGCTGAGGATGCTCGCGCGTGTGGTGTCGACCTCACCCGCGAAGCGGTTCATGCCACCCAGCACCCGGGCGATCGCATTGCCGCGCTCGATCACCGCCGCGCTCGACACCCTGGCACCCGGAGCGACGCCGACGGCCCGACCGTTGACCGGCCGGCCGGCGATCGTCGCCGCCGTGTGCGTCCCGTGCTCGCCAGTGTCGTGGGCCTCAGGGGTTGGTTGCACCTCGAAACCCAGCAGGTCGAACTCAGCGAAGGAGGCGACGGCCGCCTCGAGGGCGGGGTGCCGGCCGTCGACACCGGTGTCGAGATGCCCGACCAGCACGCCCTCGCCGGTGAGGCCGTCCCGCCATAACTGGGGGACACCGAGCGCCTTGATGCCCCAGGTGGTCTCCTGCTGTGGTGGCGCGGCGGCGATCCGTGTCGGACGGATGAGGCTCAGCGGCGGCGCGCCGGCCACCCTGGCGACTCTGGCGGTGTCGGCGCGCAGCCCGGCCAGCCCCCGACGGGTGACCGTGCCCAGCGCCAGGCCGAGGTTCGGGTAGTAGCGGACTGGCGGCGGCTCCGCGCGGCCCGCGGCGAAGGCAAGCGCCGAGTCCTGGCTGAGCTCCGAGACGGTGAAGTGCCGGTCGATGTCAGCCACCGCGGCGGCCGCCGGCGCGTCCACGCTGACCGGCTGCTTGAGCTCGACGATGACTTGCGCGGTTCCTCGAGCGCGCAGCTCCTGGGTGATCTGCTGGGACATCCTGCCCTCCGGTGCGGGGGCCTGGGCCTGAGGGCGCAGCCCTCACCCGCCTCGGGAGGCATGCGGGGGGGCGCTGGCGCCCCCCCGCAGTCGGCCCCCCCGGGAGTCGGCCCCCCGCGGTCGCTAGCTGTAGACCAGGAATCGCACGGGAACGTCGTGCTGCAGGCCAGCCGGGGCCTCGGGGACGAACAGGAAGGGCGGCTCGGTGTCCGGGTCGAACACCCAGGTCGCATAGCCGGCGAACGGTGGCAGCCCGGGTCCGACGCCCTTGATGTCCATCACGAAGTTCAGCTCGTACAGCAGCGGTCGGCCCTCAGCGGGCGTGGGGAACGTCCCCGGCGGGATGGGCATCACGAAGGCGTCGATGAATCCGCCGCCGAAGGTTCCTGTGACCGGGGCCAGGTCTGGCCCGTTGGTGACATCGGAGAGGTTGATCGTCTCTCCGCGGACCTCCCACTCGTAGGACGCCATGATCTGGGCGGCCGACGGGTTGGGACCGCCGGGCAGGGGCAGCGGGTTGCGCCAGAGGACCACGATCATGAACGCGTCCTCACCTGTCCGGATGATCTTGCTCGGACGGAACGGCCCGAGCGGAGCCACGGCCTGGAACGGTCCCAGGACCAGGATGTTCCACCATGGGTAGGTGATCCCGAAGAACTCGGAATCGGGCTCCGCGGCGGCGGCCACCATCTCGCCGTCGCCTCGCTGAGCCAGCGCGGCCTCGACCTGCTCCTCGATCTTCGCCCGATACCGGCGCGGCCACTCCTGCTGGTAGGCCTCCGTCCAGGTCTTCAGCCTTGCCGCGTAGGTCTCGGCGAGCCGCAGGACCTCTGACTCGTCGATCGTGGGCTCGTCGGTGACCACCACCTTCGCGGCCGAGCCGTGCTCCTTGACCTTGTCGTTCTGGGCTACAACGGTCATCGCGACCTCCCCCTGGTCCCGGTTCGGCGTCGCGTTGCGATCGCCTCACCATCTCAGAGGGCGAAGGCCACCTTTTGATACGGAGAGCCGCGCCACAAATCTCCCAGGCCGCCGCCTGGCTGGGATGGCGTCGCGCCCGCGGTGCGAACGGAAATGTCCGTTCGCCTCAGTCGCCGGCCAGCTCGTCGGTGGCGTTGCGTCCGGCGTTGGTGGTGCGGCGCAGGAAGTCGGCGACCAGCTCCAGCTCCGCGTCGGTGTACCCGGCGCAGATCTCGTCCATCGAGGTGTTCATCCCCGAGTACAGGCCGAACAGCTCCGCGTTGCGGTCGCGCAGGGCCCGGACGACGACAGCGCGGCGGTCGGCCGGGTCGCGGTCGCGGGCCACCCAGCCGCCGCGTTCGAGCCGGTCGAGGATGCCGGTCATGGTGGCGGGGTGCAGCCCGGCGCGTCGCGCGAGGGCGCTGGGGCTGAGCGGGCCGTAGCGGTTGATGAGGTCGAGGCAGTCCAGATCGACGCGGTTGAGCTCAACGTGGGCGCCCACGTGATGATTGAGCAGGGACAGCTGGATGCTCAGCTCGCGCAGTGACTCCTTGATGGCACGGCTCAGCCGTCGTCGGCGTCGCTGCGCGGCCAGATCCCTTGCTGGTGTCGAACTCATATGATATGGTCTCCATATATTCTGAACCTCAGAGGATATTGTATCCGGGAAAACGGTACTCGTACAGAGGGAAGGGCTTGCCATGATCTTGGTCACCGGAGCGACCGGCAACATCGGACGTCCGCTCATCGACGCCCTCGTCAGCGAGGGCGCCGAGGTCCGCGCCGTCACCCGCAACCCGCTGGCCGCCGGCGAACTGCTGGCGCTCGCCAAGGAGCGGGGCGTGAAGCGGGTGCTGGCGCTGTCAGCGATCAACGTCGACGACGACCTCGCCGACCAGCCATCCCGGTACAACGGAGACAGGAACAAAGAGGTCGAGGACGCCGTCATGCGGTGCGGGCTGGAGTGGGTGGCCCTGCGGCCCAGCTTCTTCGCTCTCAACACCGTGGGCATCTGGGCCGCCCAGATCCGCGCCGGTGACGTCGTGGCCGGCCCGTACGCGGCGTCCGCGTGGGCGCCGATCCACGAACGGGACCTTGCCGGGGTCGGCGCCCGCGCGCTGCTCACCGACGAGCTGGTCGGCCGGCGGCCCGTGCTGACCGGCCCGCAGTCCCTCACCCACCAGCAGATGGTCGCCACCATCGGCGACGCGCTCGGCAGGCGCCTACGCTACCAGGAGATTCCGCCGGAGGCGGCCAAGCAGGGCATGGTCGCGTACGGCTTCTCCGAGCCGTTCGTCGCCGCCTTGCTGGCCATGCAAGCCGCAGCCGTCCGGCAGCCGGCGATCACCACCGACGAGGTGAAGAGGATCCTCGGCCGCCCCGCGCGCACCTTCGCCGAATGGGCCACCGACCACGCCGCCGCCTTCCGGAACTGACAACCAGACAAGGACAGGGAGCAACAGATGAAGCTCACGATCTTCGCGGCGACCGGCGGTATCGGTCGGCAACTCCTCGAGCAGGCCGTCGACGCGGGCCACGACGTCACAGCAGTCGTACGGAACCCCAAGAACCTGTCCCGACAGGTACGCACCGTCACGGCCGACATGGCGGCCCCGGACCCGGCCGTGCTCGAGTCCGCGGTCGGCGGAGCCGACGCAGTCCTGTCCGGCCTTGGTCCACGGTCAAATGCCGAGGCCGGAATCGCGACGCAGGGCACGCGGGCCATCGTCCAGGCGATGCAGGCCACAGGCGTGCGACGCATCGTCGTCGTCAGCGCCGGGCCGATCGGCACCGTGCCCTCTCCTGGCCGGCCCAACCCGCCCAAGCACGACCCGGGCGACGGGATCTTCATGCGATACCTGTTCAGTCACGTGGCACATGTCATGTTCCGCAAGCACTACGCCGATCTCGCGCTGATGGAGGACCTCCTTCGCGACAGCAGCCTGGACTGGACCGTCATCCGGCCGCAACGACTGACCGACAAGCCACTGACCCGCACCTACCGCACGGCGTACGGGCAGAACCTCCGCGGCGGCTGGATGGTTCCACGCGCCGACGTCGCCAACTACATGCTTCGCGTGCTCGAGCAACCAGAGACGATCAAGCAAGCCATCGGCATCGCCACCTGATGGATCCGTACCGGTAAGCCCGCCCGCCACGGCAGCCAGCGGTAAAGGTCACACCGGCTGCCTGCCCGTTCGGCGGGCGTGCTCGCCCCGGGCCGCACCCAGCGCCGGTCCAGGCCTCGGCAGTGCCGGCGGAGGCGCTCTGGCTGTGGCGAATATCGTCTTGGGCAATTCTTCGACGAACTCGATCTCGCGCGGGTACTTGTACGGCGCGCTGACCTGCTTGCAGTGATCCTGCAGCTCGCGGGCGAGATCGTCATCGCCGGTCCGGCCGGGCGCCAGCACCACGAACGCCT
>WNFU01003097.1_pt1 | contig 34942 bp, 30 predicted proteins | sample 5400121 | NCBI WGS metagenome assembly WNFU01 (sample SAMN13153360, study PRJNA577476) | soil metagenome | isolation source: 100 cm soil or saprolite under grassland replicate 1 | place: USA:California | collected 2016-06-15
CGTCGCTCCGGGCGGATCCGACGTTTACGCCGTCACGCGATCTGCTCATCCTCGTCGATGATTTCCAGATCCCGCTCGGCACGTTTCGACTGCGGGGCGACGGGTCGGCGGGCGGGCACAACGGCCTCAAGAGTATCGAGGGAGCCCTGCAGTCTCAGACCTACGCCCGGCTCCGCGTGGGCGTCGGCCCGCTGCCCGAAGGAACGGCCGACTGGTCGGACTACGTGCTCGCGCCGTTCGAGCCTGCAGAGCTCGAGCAAGTCAACGCACTCATGCCGGGGATGATCGAAGCCGTCGAGAAGTGGCTGAAATCATGACGTGCGTCGTGCGTCGTGCGTGGTGCGTGGTATGCTGCGCTTAGGAATTGTCGGGCTCCCCAACGTAGGGAAGTCCACGCTGTTCAATGCGCTGACCTCCTCAAAGGCCGCTGCGGCCGAGAACTATCCCTTCTGCACCGTCGAGCCCAACGTCGGCGTGGTCGAGGTCCCGGACCCGCGCCTCCAGAAGCTCAACGAGGTCGTCAAGCCCAAAAAGAAAATCCCCGCCGTCGTCGAGTTCGTGGATATCGCAGGTCTGGTCAAGGGCGCGTCCCAGGGGGAAGGACTCGGCAACCAGTTCCTCTCCCACATTCGCGAAGTGGACGCCGTGGTGCACGTGATCCGCTGCTTCGAGGACCCCGACGTCGTGCACGTCATGGGGCCCGTCGACCCGGTGCGCGATCACGACGTCATCACGAGCGAGCTGGCACTGGCCGACCTGGCGGTGGTCGAGCGGCGGCTCGACAAGACGCGCAAGTCGGCACGCGCCGGCGACAAGGAAGCACAGCTGGAGCTCGTTCTGCTCGAGCGTGTGGTCGCCGAGCTCAATGCTGGACGCGGCGCCCGCGAAGCCGGTGAGGGCGACGATGCAGTGAAATTCCTGCGGCAGCTCGGCCTCCTCACGGCCAAGCCGATTCTCTACGCGGCCAACGTGAATGAAGACGATCTCGCGACGGGTGGCGGCAACTGGATCGACAAGCTGCGCGCCGCCGTGCAGACCCATCACGAAGAGGCGGAAATCGTCCCGTTCTCCGCCAAGTTCGAAGCCGAGCTCGCCGAGCTGTCGGGCGAGGAGCGGCAGGAGTATCTCGCGAGCGCCGGCGTCGCCGAGCCGGGACTCGACCGGCTGATCCACGCCGGCTACCGGCTACTCGGCCTGCAGACGTTTTTCACCGTCGGCGACAACGAAGTTCGCGCCTGGACGATGCACCGCGGCGACACGGCGTACGACGCTGCGGGCGAGATCCATTCCGACTTTCAGCGTGGATTCATCCGCGCCGAGACGGTCGGCTTCGCGGAATTCGTGAAGGCGGGCAGCTATAAGACCGCCCGCGAGCAAGGTGTGGTGCGGAGTGAGGGACGCGACTACGGCGTGAAAGACGGCGACATCCTGCTATTTCGCTTCAACGTCTAGCGCGTCCAGATCAGCACCGCGCCGCAGGTCGACAACGCACCGAACGACCAGCTTGGACCTGCAGTGGCGATTTGGGGCATTGAAGGCAGTCCCCAAAAAGGATTACGATAGACCTCGACGGCCTGCACCTCGGCCGCCGCAATCCGATCGTAGTCCTGCTCCCAAAACGGCATTCCATCGACCGACACGCTAACCGCACAGAGTGCGCCGCGAGACCACCGCACCGGGATGCACCCCCCGGACAGGCAGCGAACAAAAATGCCGTCACGTGCCAGGACCGCGTTCAGCGGCGGTAGATGCGCGCGCTCGAGATCCTCTCTCGTAAAAAACCGCGCAAACCCCCCATACCACTTTCGGCGATCGTAGAATCCGGCCAGGTTTCGCGAAAAATCGCGGGCCTGCGCCTCCACAACGACGGGGGCCAGATCGACCGCTGCGACGTCCAGCAAGACCACGATTCTCTTCGCCTTGCCCCGCCGCAGCTCGAAGTCGTACTCCTCGGTATTGCGGCCTTCGTAGCTGACGCGAATGCGCTGCCGGCCCGACGGAAGGCCTGCCAGCTCGAAACGGCCGGCAGAATCAGAAACCGCAAACCGGTGCGCGGCGGGCACGGAGATCATCACCCCGGGGAGCGGATGGCCATCGAAGCTGGAGCTTGCGGTGCCGCGGATGCTCGCGACGGAATCGAGCTGCGAAGCGAGAGAAGCTGGAAGAATGCTCGCCGCCACGAGAAGGGCGGCGGCGTACCGCACACGGAACGACATGGGGCACCTCAGCGCAAAGACGTTCGCCTGGTACCCCTTAACGCGTCCAGATTTCCACCAGGCCGCACGAACCTGCCGCCGGGAGCCCCTGCCAGATCGACGAACCAACCGACGGCACCAGGGAACGGCTCAAATCGGGCGGCGGCACCCCCCGATATACTTCGACACCGGTGACGTCGGTTACCTCGATCTGATCGTAATCCACCTCTCTGAACGACACCCCATCGACGCTGACGGGAACCGCGCAGAGCACGCCCCGGCTGAATCGCGTCGGGCGACAGTCCTGATAGCACCGCGTCACGATGCCCTCGAGCGTGAGGAGGCCGCTGAGCCTCCTGGCCCGCATGTGACCGATCTCTTCGCGCGTATAGAAATGCGCGAAGCCGCGATAGGCCTGCCGCCGCTCGTAAAAACCCGCCAGGTCGCGCCACAGGTTCACCTGCCGTGCCTCCACGACGAGCGGATCGAGATCCTCGGCATCGGCGTCGAGCACCACGGCGATCCGTTTCGTCTGCTGGGCCTCCAAGGTGAACACGTAGTCCTGGGTCTCGCGTCCTTCGTACGAGATACGGATGGCCCGCCGTCCAGCCGGCAATCCCACGAGGGCAAACCGCCCAGTCGAGTCGGTGACGACGAACTTCTGGACCTCGGGCGCCGAAATCATCACACCCGGGATGGGGCGACCGTTGAGGGAGGATATCGCAGCGCCGAGGATGCGGGCGCTGGTGTCGGAGAGTGCCAGCACCTGCACGGACTGCGCAACAATCGCCGCCGTGACCAGGAGCATGATCTAGAATACCACATCACGCCATTTCGCGCCTTCCCACGCCTTTACACGCCGTTTAGCTTTATCGCTCACATATCCCCTACTCGGTGCCTTCCACCGCACCGGGTCACCAACGACCAAAGGGAGGTGGCATGAGTCGTCGGTACGAGACGGTCTACATTTTTGATAGTGCCCTGGACGAGCCGGCAATCACTGAAAAACTCAATCGCTTTCACGCCCTTCTGACCAAGGACGGCAAAGGCACGCTGTCGAACGTGTCCCACTGGGGCAAGCGGACGATGGCGTACAAAATCAAGAAGAAAGACACGGGCTACTACGTCGTCGCCGAGTTTTCGGCGACGGGCGATCTGCTGCCCGAGTACGAGCGCGCCGTAAAGCTGGATGAGGGGGTGCTGCGCTACATGTGCGTCGAAGCCGCGCGCGAGCAGCCCAAGCCCGTGGCAGCCGCGGTCGTCGCTCCCGAAGAAGAAGAGCTGGAAGAGGAGGAAGCGTGAGACGTCCGGCCAAGACCTGTCCCGTGTGCGAATCCGGCGCGCGCGTGCTCGACTACAAGGATGACCGGACACTGGGCCGTTTCCTCACCGAGCGCGGCAAGATTCTGCCGAGCCGCTTGTCGGGGATGTGCTCGCGTCACCAGCGGCAGCTCGCGACCGCGATCAAACGCGCGCGGCAGCTGGCCCTGATTCCGTACATCAAGGGTCACACCGCATAGCTACGAAACCGTCGTGGTGGCGCCTGCTGCTGGCGCTCATGGCCTTCATGCTGTGGGCGCACCCCAGTCTGGTGGGCCTGCCGTGCGCGGCGCTGCTGATGATCGCGCCCGTCGCGGGCGACCGCGGGGGGGGGGGATCCGGCTGGTCGCAGCCGATCGCCGGGATGATCGGGGCGGTGAGCCTCGCGCTGCTCGTCGTGAGCGGCGGCAGCGGCAGCAGGCTCGCCGCCGCAACCAGCGCCTACATCGTGCTCGCGACCGCGGCATTTGTGTCGGTCGTATTGCTCAAGCCCGAACCGATCCTGCGCCAGGCACTCCGATCGATCGTGGCGGCCGGACTCGCGACAGCGCTGCTGATTCAGGTGCTGTGGGGATCCGAAGCGTGGGGCGCGCTCGGATGGGAAGCAACCCGGCAGGCGAGCATCACGATGCGCTCGATCGTGGAAGTCGCGCCCGACGCGTTCCCGATTTACGAGCCGATGGTGCGATTCGTCAGCCTCACCTGGCCCGGGATGCTCGTACTGCAAACATTCGCGGGGCTGGCGCTCGCATCGCAGCTACACCGGCGCATTGCCGCACCCCCATCCGAAGAAAGCGCGCCGGTCACACGCTTCAAGGACTTTTACATGGGCGACGGATGGGTGTGGGGGATCGTCGCCTGGCTGGGCGTGCTGATTCTGCCCGTGTCGAGCTTTCTGCACGTGGCGGGCACGAACGTAGGCCTCGTGGCGAGTACGCTGTACGTGCTGCGCGGCGCCGCGATCGTCGCGACATTTGCGGAGGCGTTCGGCATCTCGGCGCTGACGCTGGTGATCGTCTCGGCCGCGGCGGCGGCGTTGGCCCTGCCGTTGGTGTTCGTGCTCCCGGGGCTGTGCACACTTGGCATCACTGATACCTGGTACCAATACCGGCGCCGCCTGGCGGAAGCGCGTCAGCGGCAGCGGTCCAATACAACCTGAGGGCTGAGGACTGCAGCGATGGAAATCATTTTACGGGCAGATGTGCAGCACCTGGGCAAGGTCGGCGAGGTCGTGAAGGTCAAGGACGGCTACGCCCGGAACTACCTCCTGCCCAAGGGCCTCGCCTATCCGGCGACGGAGACCAATAAGAAGAAGATCGCGTATGAAGGCGAACGCGTGGCGAAGCAGCTCGCCGCCGAGAAATCAGCCGCGGAGACTGAAGCCACTCGCCTCGCCGACGTCCACCTCACCTTCGAGGTGAAAGTCGGCGAAGAGGAGAAGCTGTTCGGCTCCGTCACGGCGAGCGACATCCAGCGCAAACTCGAGGAGCTGGGGATCCACGTCGACAAGCGCAAGATCGACCTGGCGGAACCGATTCGCGAGCTGGGCGAGTACAACGTCGGGATCAAGATCCATCCCGAAGTGCGGCCCGAAGTGCGCGTCACGGTGGTGAAGGAGTAGCGATCGTCGCGATCGGGTACGTCGAGGGCCACCGCTTCCGGCGCTCGCTGCTTGCCGCCGCAGACTGGGTGGCGGCCGGTCGGTCGCCGGCCGATCGCCTTCGTGAGCGACACCGCTTGCGACCTCCAACGCGGAAGGCGCTGCCAAGCGCTTCGATCCCGCCCGGGTGACGGTGGTCGACAGCCGCAGCGCCACGCTGGGCGAGGGGCTGCTCGTGATCCGTGGCGTGGAGCTTGCTGCAGCTCAGTGGGAGCCAGACGCGGGCGGGCGTGGCTCGGCACGAAGCTCAATTTGAAGCCGGTGATGGCGCTTACAATGGAAGGGAAGATCGAGCCTGTCGGCCGTGCGCGCGGCCGGGACGCGTTGCGGGCCGAGCTCGTGGGGCGGTATCGGCCGATACAGTGTCTGGTGACGCCTATCACGCCGGTGATCGCCGCGCACGCCGGTATTGGAGCGTGGGGGTGTCTTCTATCAGAATGAAGACTGAGCTCTCACAGGTTGTGGACGCGCTGGTCGACCGTAAGGCGGTCGATCCAGTAGTATTGGATCTGCGCGGGTTGTGTACGGCCACGGACTACTTCGTGATCGTCTCGGGAACATCCGACGCCCACGTGCGGGGAATGGCGGACCACCTTGTGACGGCACTCGCGCCGGCTGGGCTCAAGCCCCATCATGTGGAAGGGCTGGCACAGGGGCGGTGGGTATTGCTCGACTATGTGGACTTCGTGGTGCACGTGTTTCATCCCGAGCTGCGTGACTTCTACCAGCTCGAACGGCTGTGGGGCGACGCTCCCGTCGTCGCCGCGGGCGAAGCCGGCGGAACCGCTGGGGGCGCGGGGGGCGCGGGGGGCGCGGGGGGCGCGAAAGGCTAGGCAGATATGCGACGCACCATGACTCGTCTCATTGTCGTGCTGGGATTCAGTATCCTGGCAACGCCGGCGACTGCACAGTACTTCGGTCAGAACAAGGTGCAGTACCGCAGCTTCAACTTCCAATCGATTCAGACCGAACACTTCGACATCTACTACTATCCAGATGAGCGGCCCGGCGCGCTCGATGCCGCGCGTATGGCCGAGCGCGCGTATGCCCGCCTCTCGCGGATCCTGCACCACCAGTTCCAAAGCCGGAAACCCATCATCCTGTACGCCTCGCAGTCCGACTTCCAGCAGACGAACGTCGTGGACGCGTCGGGCGAGGGACTCGGCGGCGTGACGGAGTTCTTCAAGCACCGCGCCGTCCTGCCGTTCACCGGCTCGTACGCCGAGTTCGAGCACGTGCTCCAGCACGAGATGGTGCACCAGTTCCAGTACGACGTGTACAGCCGCGGGCGCCCCGGCGCCGGGGTCCAGACGCTCGTCGCCGTGAACCCGCCGCTCTGGTTCATGGAAGGCATGGCGGAGTATCTGTCGCTCGGGCCGATCAATCCCGAGACGGCCATGTGGCTGCGCGACGCGGCACTCGAGGGCCATCTCCCCTCGATCGAGGAGATGACGAACGATCCCTACATCTTCCCGTACCGGTACGGCCACGCCTTGTGGGCCTATATCGGCGAGAAGTGGGGCGATGAAGTGATCGGCGAAATCTTACAGAGCTCCGCGTCGTCGGGGCTCGAGGCCGCCTTCAAGCGCGCCCTGGGCCGCTCGCTCGAGGATCTCTCCAACGACTGGCGCGATGCGATCCAGACGACGTTCCTGCCGCAGCTGGGCGATCATTATCGCGCGCGCCGCATCGCGCAGCCGACGCTGACCCGGCGCCGCTCGCGCGGGCGCATCTTCCTCGCCCCGGCGCTGACGCCCGACGGCAAGGACATCGCATTCTTCGGCGATCAGGGCGGTTTTTTCGTCGATCTCTGGCTGGCGGATGGCGAGACTGGGCGCGTCAAACGCCGGCTCGTGAAATCCACGCAAAACAACAACTATGAGAGCCTGCGCTTCATCAATTCGGCTGGCGCGTTTTCTCCCGACGGCCGCTACTTCGCGATCGCCGCCAAGCGCAAGGACCGCGATGACCTGGTGATTCTCGACGTCAAGAACGGCCGGGAAGAGCGCCGCATTCACGTCGGCCTCAGCGGGTTGCAGACGCCGCAATGGTCCCCCGATGGGCGACAGCTCGTATTCACCGGCTTCAGCAACGGCTTCACTGACCTCTTCATCATCAATCGGAACGGAACCGGGCTGCGGCGGCTGACCGACGACAAGTACGCCGATCTCCATCCGTCGTGGTCGCCCGATGGCAAGACCATCGCGTTCGTGACCGACCGGGGCGGCGAGACGGACTTCGATCTGCTGCGCTTCGGGAATCTGCGGATTGCGCTGCTCCATCTCGAGAGCGGCGCGATCGATATGCTCGGCAATATGCAGATCGGGAAGAACATCAATCCCGTGTGGGCACCCGACGGCCGATCTCTGGCGTTCGTGTCCGACCGCACGGGGATCAACAACGTCTTCCTGTACGACATGGCCGACGGTCAGATCTATCAGCTCACGAACATGTTCACGGGGGTCCAGGGCATCACGCCGCTGTCGCCCGTGCTCACGTGGGCGCCACAAGCCGACCGCATGGCCTTCGTCTATTACGAGGACGGCCAGTACAGCGTCTACTCGCTGGAGAATCCGCGGTCGCTGCGCCGCGGCCCTTATCGCGGTCCCACCGCGCCGCCGGTCGTGACTCTGCTGCAAGCAGAGGAACGCGATACCGTCTTGCACGGACCTCCACCGCCGCTGGTGAACGCGCTCGCCACGACCACCACGCTCGGCGGCACCGGCGCCGGGGTGCGGCTGCCGACGCCGTCCGCACCGACGTCGATCTATCGCTCCGCGGCCGGATTCCGGCCATCGGCGCTGCCCCAGCCTGCGGAATCATCGGCGGCGCCTCCGCCGGTGACGGTCCGCGCGCTGCTCGACTCCGCGACGCTCGCGCTTCCCGATACGAACGAATTCACGTTCCGGCCCTACAAGGTGCGGTTTACGGCCGATTACGTCGTGCGCCCCACGGTTGGGTACGAGCGGGACAACTTCGGACGCGGCGTCTTCGGCGGCACGGCGATCGCGCTTTCGGACATCCTCGGCAATCACTCGGTCGTACTCGCCGGGGGGATCAACGGACGCATCAGCGAAGCGCAGTTCCTCGGTCTCTACGTCAATCAGTCACATCGCCTGAATTGGGCGAGCGGCTTCTCGCAGGATCCGCTGTACTTCTATGGCGGCAGCGACTGGACGCGCATTGAAGATCCGCGGCGGCCCGGTGACAGCCTCGACATCTTCTCGACGCGCATTCGGCGCTTCGTCATTCGGGACCTGTTCGCCGAGTCGTCGTATCCATTCAGCCGCTTCAACCGCGTCGAGCTGGGCGTGCACGCGGTCAACATCGCCGAGGCTACGCTGGCGCTGCAGACGTCCTACGACGCGGCAACGGGAGGATTCGTCGACCAGCAGCTCGTCCAGGGTGGCGGTCCGTCCGCGACGTTCGTGCAGCCCTCGATAGCGCATGTCCACGACAACACCCTGTTCGGCTACGTCGGGCCGTTCGCCGGGGCTCGGTCGCGCTTGTCGGTCGCGCCGGCATTCGGCACCTGGCAGTTCACCGCGGGTCTGGTCGATTACCGGCGGTACGTCTTCTTCCGGCCGTTCACCATCGCCGTTCGCGGGATGATGTTCGGACGCTTCGGGCGCGATGCCGATCGTTTCCCGGTATTCCTCGGCAGCCCGGATTTGATTCGGGGCTATACGGCCGGTTCGTTCCGCAACCACGAGTGCGTCGTCAACACACAGTCGAGTTCACAAACGGGGTGCGCTGACCTCGACCAGCTCATCGGGTCGAAGATCGCGGTCGCCAATGTGGAGCTGCGCTTCCCGCTGACGCGCACCCTGGTCCTCGGCTTCTTGCCGGTTGGATTCCCGCCGATCGAAGGGGCGCTGTTCTACGACATCGGCATGGCGTGGAATGATGCGAGCCTCGTCAAATGGCGTCGCGACGCGAGCGAGAATCCTGTGCTGGTTCGCGCGCCGCTGCGGAGCTGGGGTGGCTCCATCCGCGCCAATGTCTTCGGCTTGCTGATCATGCGCCTCGACTACACCAAGCCGTTGGACCGGGGGCTGAAACACTCGTATTGGACCATCAGTTTAGGTCCGACGTTCTAACTCCGCTTCAGCAAAACAGTTGCAATGGCCTCGCCGGTTGTCTATTTTGTCCGGCGAGGCCATTTGCCTATATCCCGCTTCGTTCTGTTTGCGTCTATCACGCTTTGGGGCTGTGGACCCCGTGCGCCGGCGGCTGGATCGTCACAACAGCAATCGCCGCAACAGGTTAGCCAGCTCCAGATTCTCGCCCGCTCGCCCGGCGTCGCGATCCGACTGCCCGCCAAGGGTGGCGCGCTACAGCTCTACCGGTTGCCGCGGCTGACCTCCGTCGACGGCGTGCTGAAGGGCAGACTGCCACCCGTCGAGCGCATCGTAGGTCTCGATCCCGAGTCTGAATTCCTCTTCGTGACGACCGCCAAGCACGAGCTGCTGGGCCTCGACCTTGGCAGCGGGCGCGTAGACACCGTGGGGACGACTATCAAGCAGGCCGCCCTCGGCCCGGATGGCACGCTCTACGCCGTGGATTCGTCGCGGCGCGTGATCTCGCTCTCCCGCAGAACGCGATTTGCTTGGCCACAGGCGCTCACGGCGCTCCCGCGCGATCTGTTTGGCGCGGCCGATCAGCATCTGGTCGGCGTGATCCCGCAGGATCGATTGCTCGTCGCCGCGGCCGATCAGCCGCCGACCGTTCGGCCCATCGCCGCCGGTGGCGATGTCGCCGCGACCCGCTGGGGCGACCTCGTCGCCGTGGCCAGTGACTCGGGCGTGACGTTCTACGATCCGCTCGGACGGCGCGATCCGACATTCGTGCGCCTCGCCGACGCGCCACGCGCCCTCGCGTTCTCACCATCCGGCCACCGGATTTATGTCGCGCGGCGCAACGTGCCGGGACTCGCCGTCGTCGATCGCTACGAGCGCAAAGAGCTCGACGGTGTCGCGCTGCCCGGCCCGGTCGCCGCGCTCCGCCTCGACCCGCTCGGCCGCTGGCTGCTGGCTCGCCCGGCGGTCGGCGATTCGGCCTGGATCGTCGATCTGCCGATCAAACGTCACACCGGCATTGTCCCCACGGAATGGAAGGCGGATCTGCCCGCCATTTCGCCTGACGGGATGCTGATCTACCGGCGCGGCAAGGACGTGGTGTCGGCGCGGCCCGATTCGTTGAGCGACGTCGGCAAAGTCACAGCCGGCGCGGCCGATCTCTGGGTGCTCACAACCTGGCTGCCGCGCGGTGTTCCGGCGAGCACCGTGAGCTCGGCGAGCTCCGATAGCTCGGGTACCGGCGCGGAAGGGCCGTTGTACGTGCAAGTGTCCACGTCGCAGAATCCGGAATGGTCCGGGCACCTCGCGGACGATCTCACGCGCGCGGGGTTAGCGGCGCGCGTGCTTCCGCCGCAGCACCCGGATGACGGCTATCGTGTCGTGCTCGGTCCCTACGCGACGCGCGCGCAGGCGGAAGCGACAGGACGACGCCTGGGCCGCCCCTTCTGGATCTACCAGCCGGGACAGTGACCACGGTCCGTCAGTTGCCGCTCTCGCGGCTCGGTCACCTCGTTCCGCCGCTCGTGGACAACGCGGCATTGGTCGCGCTCGTGCCGTTCACGAACGATCTGCCTTGGGCCGCGAAGGCGGCGTGGGACATCGCCCGCATTGCCGCGCGCGACGGCCGACGCGTCGCGCTGGTGGACCTGTGCCTCGAGAACCCGGCCCTGCACGAGATCGTCGGGCTTCGCGCCACCGAAGGAATCGTCGACGCGTTCGAGTACGGTGTTTCGCTCAACAAGGCGGCGCATGAAGTGACGGGCGTGTTCATTATCCCCGCCGGATCCGAGACCGCGAATCCGGCGGCGGTTTATGCGCATGCACGCTGGCCAAAGTTGCAGGCGGGGTTCCGATCCGAAGGCGCGCTGCTCCTCGCCCTGCTGCCGCCGGCCGGACTCGCTCAGCTCTCGGCGGCACCCGACGGCGTGCTCGTACTCGCGCCCGAGGGCATGAGTCCCGCGTTTACGATGAAGCGGGACGTGCCACTGCTCGGCGTCGTCCGCGATCGCTGGTTGCCGACGGGCCCGCGGGTGTCACCGCCGCCAATGGCCGTGCCTGTCGCGGAAGAACCGCGCCGCGGCCTGCGCGTCGCGATGGCCGCGCTCGTGGTGGCCGCGGTGGCGGTCGGAGGATGGGCACTGCTCGCGCGCGCGCGCGAGTCGGCGCTGAAAGCCTCCCCCCCGCCCGCCCCGGCACCAGCACCAGCACCAGCACACCTACCGGCTCCCAGCTCCTCGCTCCCCGCTCCAGCGCGTCCAACGATCAAGGCCGACACCGTCGGCTGGACAGTACAGCTCGCGGCATACGCCTCGCTCGACAAGGCGCTGGCGCATGCCGATCGGCTCGCGGCGGACGCGGGTGTACCAGCGCTCGTGACGCCGGTGCCGCAGAGCGGCAACGGATCCGTCTGGTACCGCGTGCTCGCCGGATCGTACGCGACCCGCGCCGCGGCCGGCACCGCACGGGCGGGTCTGTGGCGCCGCGGCGTCGTCGGTCAAGGAGTTGGCGATCTCTTGCTCGCCCCGTACTCCTATCACGCTCCGGCGGGCGCGTCACTCGACATGCTGCGGCGCCGTGGACTTCCCGCCGTGCGCTGGTCTAACGGCGTCATCTTGCTTGGCGCCTTCACAGCACCGGAACAGGCGGCGTACACCCAGGCCGCACTCAAGCGCGCCGGCGTGCGCGCGAACCTACTCCCTCGCATGGGGACACCATGAGACTGAGCAGGCTCGAGCTCTCCGGATTCAAATCCTTTGCTGGATTGGTGGAGCTGCCCTTCGAGCAAGGCGTGACCGCGATCGTCGGGCCGAACGGCTGCGGCAAGTCGAATATCTCCGACGCGGTCCGCTGGGTGCTCGGCGAGCAGTCGCCCCGCCCGCTGCGCGGGGGAAAAATGGAAGACGTGATCTTCCAGGGATCCACCGGCCGCCGGCCCGTGAACGTCGCGGAAGTGTCACTGGTCTTCGATAACTCCGACGGCAGCCTGCCGATCGCGTTTCAGGAAGTCGTCGTCACGCGTCGCCTGTCGCGTTCGGGTCAGAGCGAATACATGCTGAATCGTTCGCCGGTACGGCTCCGGGACATCCAGGACATGCTCCGCGGCACCGGCCTGGGCGCAGATGCCGCCGTCGTCATGGAAGCGAAGATGATCGAGGCCCTGTTGTCGGAGAAGGCCGAAGAGCGGCGGGCGCTGTTCGAGGAAGCGGCGGGAATCGGGCTGTATCGCGACCGCAAGAAGAGCACGGAGCGACGCCTCGAGGAAACAGCGGCCGATCTTTCCCGGCTCGAGGACCTGATCGCCGAGGTGCAGACCCAGGTCCGCAGTCTCGCGCGCCAGCGCGGCCGCGCCGAACGCTTCGGCAAGATGATCGAAGAGCGCTTTGGAATCGCGATGACGCTGGTACGTCGGGAGATCGAGGACTTCGATCTGTCACTCGGAGCGCTCGGGGTCCGTGCGCGCGAGCTGGCCGAGCAGCTCCCGGCCGCACGCGCGCGACTCGACGATGCCGAGCAGCAACGGGAAGCGCGGGTGCAGGCCCGGCACACGGCCGAAGCGCGGCGCACCGAAGTCGCGCGCCGCGGAGCGGCTGAGCAACGCCGGCCAGCGGCGCCAGACCGCTACAGATGAACGGGTGCAAGCCGAACGGCGCGCCGCACAGTCCGAACGTGAGCATGAGGCGGCGGCCGCCGAGCGCACCGCCGCCGAGCGCGATCTCACCGCGGTGCACTGCGCGCTGGGAGCACGGACCGGCGACGAGGACAACGTCCGTGGCCGTCTCACCGCGGAGCGACTCGCGGTGCGCGAGCTCGAGGAAGCGTTGCAGGGCCGTGCCGAAACCGCACGGGCGCTCGAAATCGAGGGCGGCGCGCTGGACCGCGAGCGGAGCGAGCTGCGTGAGCAGCTGGCGCTGGCTGCCGGCGAACGGAAGGAGCGGGATGCCGCCGCGCACGACGCCGCGCGCGCTGCCGCGGCCGCCGCGCAACGCGTGAATCGCGACGCGCAAGCGGCGGTGCGGGCCGTAGAAGCGTTGCAGCTCGCCCGCCGTCATGTTGCCGCGCTCCACGAGCAGGAGATGAGTGCGCGCTCGGCGCGCCGCCAGGCCGAGGCCGCGCTGGCACAGCTCGAGGCACGGCGGGACGCCCTCAACGAGCTCGATCGCGAGCACGTCGGTCTGGCACCCGCCGCGCAAGCCGTACTGAAAGTCCGCAACCGTTTCGGCGAGGGCATGGTGCTTGGCCCGCTCGCCGATTTCGTCCGCACCAGCCGGCGCGACGCCGAGCTGGCGGAGCGCTTGCTGGGCGAATGGCTCCATGCCGTGCTGGTGCGCGATGAGTCCGTCATCGAGGCGATCAGCGCCTGGCATGCGGAGACGAAACCGGGACCGCTGGTGCTCCTGCCCTGCGTCCCGGGCCCTCGGCTGGGCGCCGACGGCCATCCGCTCAAGGACGAGCTCCGCGTGGATGGTCCCGCCGCCGCGTGGGTCCGGGCGCTGCTCACCGGCCACGAGGTGATTGGCGCGGGCGCGCTGCGTCGCGCGAACGGGGCGGTTTTCCTCGACAGCGGGACGCCCGCTGCCGGTGGTCCGCTGCAGCGGCGTGCCGAGCTCGAAGCGCTGGAAAAGGAGGTGCGGGATGCCGAATCGAATCGCGATCGCGCGCGTGCGACCGAAGAGTCCACGGTAACGGAGCTCGCGGCCGCGGAAGCAGCGCTGACGGCCGCAGGTCACGACGCCGAGGAGGCGCGTCGCGTCGAGCTCGAGGCCGGCGCTGAAAAGGGAGAAGCGGACCGCGGTCTGATCCACGCTCGTCGCCAGTCTGAAGAAGCTGCCGCGCACGTCGAGCGCCTGACCAAGCGGCTCGCTGAGGTCGAAACACGGCTCGGCACGCTGCACGTCGAGTTGCAGGAGCGGGAGGTCGAGCGCCTGCGCTTCGCCGAGCAGCTCGGCGCCGAGCGAGCCGGCCTCGCCGACCTCGAGGCGCAGCAGGAAGCGGCGCGCGAGCAGCGTGTGCATTGGCAGGTGGAAGCCGCGCAGGTAGAGGCGCGACTCGCTGCGGCGTCGGAGCGCGCCGGCCGCGCCGACTCGGACGCAAAAGCGTCGCGGGAGCAGGCCGCGGCGCGGGCTGAGGAGATCGCCCGCATCGAGGGGGAGACGGCGTCGCTCACGACGCAGCGCGCGCAGTGGCAGGATACGCTGCAGGAGCGCCGTCTTTCATTGACGGAACTCGACACCGCCGCGAAGGACGCCGAAGCGCAGGTGGGTATGACCGACGCCGACGTCGGCCAGGCGGAGGGTGCGCTCGATCAGGCACGCAAGGCGCTCGCTGCGCTGGGGGAGGAGGAACACCGGCTGCAGCTCGAACGCACCGAGATCGAGGGCCGCAAGCGAGGGCTCGTCGAACGCGTGGAGACCGAGTGGCGGAAGCCGCTCGACAAGCTGCTCGCCGAGGCCCCTGAAGTCGCCGGTGACCTCGAGTGGCTGCGGGAGGAAAACGACCGGCTGCGGGGCGCCATTGACGCCGTCGGACCCGTGAACGCGCTGGCGGTGGAGGAGCACGCCGAGGAGACCAAACGCCTCGAGTTCCTGATGACGCAGCGCGACGACCTGGTATCGGCCCGCAACTCGCTGCAGCAAGCGGCGCGCGAAATCGACCAGACCGCCAAGACTCTGTTCCTCGAATCTTTCTCTAAAGTGAGAGAGCATTTTAGATCTGTATTTCAGACGCTCTTCGGCGGCGGCGAATGCGACGTGCGCCTGGCGAACGAGGACGAGCCACTCGAGAGTGAGATCGAGATCCACGCCGCGCCGCGGGGCAAACGCACCCAGCGCATCCACCTGCTGTCCTCGGGCGAGCGCACGTTGGTCGCCGTCTCGCTGTTGTTCGCGATCTTCCTCGCCAAGCCGAGCCCGTTCTGCCTGCTCGACGAGGTCGACGCGCCGCTCGACGACGCCAACGTGGGCCGGTACGTCCGCCTGCTGGCGGAGTTCAAGGACCAGACGCAGTTCATCGTGATCACGCACAATCCACGGACGATGCAAGCCGCTGACGCGGTCTATGGCGTCACCATGCAGGAGCCGGGCGTCTCAACGATCGTCGGCGTGCGGCTGGGCCAAATGGAGCCGGTTTAGGGATCGCTTTACCCTTCCCCCGTCCCCCATCCCCCTTCCCCGATTTGATGCGGCGGTTCATCTGGCTCGTATTCCTGCCTGCTGGGTTGGCAGCGCAGCGGCCCGCGGTGTCCCCGGTTTTGCCGCGCCTCCTCGGTCGCGTGCAAGACACCACCGTCTCCGTCTGGTTGTTCGCCCGTCCGACGGCATCGCTCGACGCGATCAGCGATCGGGCAGCGGGCGCGGGGGCGCGCGTACGGATCCGCAGCCGCTGGCTGCATGCCGTCAGCGCGGATGTGCCCGCGGCCGCGCTTCGCCGATTCCTCGAGGACCGTGACCTAAGGCGCGTCCAACCACTGGGACGGTTCAAGCTCCGACGCCCGCTCCCCGCGCCACGAAGCATCGCCGCACCGGGAGCACCGGGCGACACCTGTGGCGTCACGCCCGGCGACGATCCAGTGCTCGGCCCATCAGCGATGCCGTACCGCCAGCTCCATCTCCGGCCGCTCACCGATCAGGGGATCGATGCGACGGGCGTCCGCATCGCGATTTTAGACACCGGCTTCGACACGGCGAACCCGGCGTTCAACGGCATCACGATCACCGCCCAGCATGACTTCGTATTCAATGACGACACCGTGAAAGACCAGCCGGGCAAGGATGTCCCCGGCGCACAGTTCCATGGCACCGCCACGTGGTCGCTGCTCGCGGGTGAGGTCGCGGGCCGCCTGCATGGCATCGCGCGGGGCGCGCATTTCCTGCTTGCCAAGACCGAGGACGTCCGCAGCGAGACGCGCGTCGAGGAAGACAATTACGTCGCCGCGCTCGAGTGGGCCGACTCGATCGGCGTCGATATCGTCTCGTCGAGCCTGGGGTACCTGATCTTCGACAACGGCTTCGGCTACACGCCGTCGCAACTGAACGGCGACGTCGCCGTCACGACCGTCGCCGCCGATATGGCCGCCCAGCGGGGCATTCTGGTCGTCACGGCCGCCGGCAACGACGGACCCAACTCGCGATCGATCTCGACCCCCGCGGATGGCGATTCCGTGTTGTCGATCGGAGCGGAGGATTCGTTGGGAACGATCGCGTTCTTCTCATCGCGCGGTCCGACGGCCGACGGGCGCATCAAGCCGGATTTCACGGCGCCAGGCGTCGCCGTCTGTGTCGTCACAGGTGTCGGCCAGGTTCGGCGCGGGGACGGCACGTCGTTCGCGACGCCACTGCTCGCGGCGAGCGCGGCCCTCGTGAAGCAGATGCATCCGACGCTGCTCCCCATGGACCTGCGCGCCGCGTTTCGGAGCACCGCCACGAAGCAGGCGTCACCGGACACGATCTATGGCTGGGGGCGTCCCGACGTCGCCGCGGCGGCCGTATTCCCGGGCGGCGTGACGGCGACCGCCCCGCTGCCTGGCTCCGGCCCACTGACGACGATCACGCCGACGTTCTCCTGGACCGTGGGAACGGTGCCGGCTTCCGCGACGCCGGTGACGTACCGCCTGCGCATCGGCCGCGACAGTGCGCTGGCCGCCCCGATCGTCGACCGGCTCACGACAACGCAGACATTCGCCACTCCCCAGGCATTCAAGACAGGTAGTTTGTTCTGGCGGGTTGAAGCGACGGCGGCCAGCGGCGAGACCGCGACGAGCGGGGTGATTGGCCCGGTCATCGTGCCGGCCTGGGCTACCTTGACCTCATTGAGCAATCCCGCGGGCATGGTGATCGACACGGCGCAGCCGACGTTCACCTGGAAGCCGGCGCTCGTGTCGTCGCCCCCTGGACCGTTGAGCTTCGACCTGCAGGTGCTGCGGGTGGCCACAGGCATCCTCGAGTATTCCGTCGCGGGCCTGACCGATACCACCTTCGAGCTTCCGCAGCCGCTCGAGCGCAATACCGCCTACCGTTGGCTGCTCGTCGTGCACGCGGGGGCGGATACGAGCCTCATCCGAGGCCAGGGATCGTTTCTCGTCGTAGATCTCGGTATGCCGACGTCGACCCTGCTCTATCAAAACTTCCCGAACCCCTTCCCTGCCGCCGGCCGAGACTCGACGTGCCTCTGGTTTGACCTGGCCCTGGCCGGAGCGGTCGAGCTCGACATTCTGGACCTGCGCGGCAATCGCGTGCGCCGGTTCGTTCCCGGGCTTGATTTCCCGGGCGTGTTGGCTCCCGGCCGCTATGGCCGCGGGTCGGGCAGCGGGGGGATCTGTGACCCGCGGTTGATGTGGGATGGCCGCGCAGATGATGGGCACCCGTTGCCTGCCGGCGTGTATCTCGCCAAGCTCAAGGCTCCGGGGTTGCTCGTTTTCAAGCGGATCGTCTTTCGGGGAAAGTGAGTATGGAACTCGTTACCGTCGGCACCGGCACCGTCGCGCCCTCTGCCCGCCGCACCTGCCCCTGTCACTGGGTCGCGCGCGGTGACCTGCGCGTACTCCTCGACTGCGGCGCCGGCTCGCTGCACCGGCTCGCGGAGTTCGGGCTGCCCTGGCATCAGGTGACACACGTCATCCTGACCCACTTCCATCCCGACCACTGGGGCGAGCTGCCCATGCTCGTGTACGCGCTCAAGTACACGACCGAGCCGCCGCGTCGCGAACCGTTCGTCATACTCGGCCCGCCGGGGGTCGTGCAGCTGCTGCGCACGCTGGCCGAAGGCTACGGCGAGTGGCTGCTCGATCCGGGCTTCCCGATCGGCATTCTCGACGTGCGCGACGGTGAGCCGTTCCCGTTGAACGGCGACGTGAGCCTCGAGACGTTCCCCGTGCCCCACACCACGGAGAGCGTGGCCGTCTCGCTCGTAGCACCCGAGGGCCGTCTCGTCTACACTGGGGATACCGGGCCGAGCAGCGAGCTGGCGCGCTGGGCGACGGGCTGCGATCTGCTGCTGGCGGAGTGCTCGCTCCCCGAATCGATGGCGATGGACATCCATCTGACTCCGCAACAGGCTGGGGACCTCGCAAAAGAAGCGGCAACCAAGCGCTTGGTCTTGACGCACTTCTATCCGCCGGTAGAGACTTCGGACCCGGCAAAACTTGCCGGCACGCGCTTTAACGGGCCGGTATCCGCGGCGAAGGACGGGGATCGCTTTTCCATCGGTGACGGGGGCGGGGGGGGGAGACGCTAGTCGTGCTGATCGTGATGCGGCATGGAGCAACGCGCGAGGAAGTACAGAAAGTCATCTCCGTCATCGAGGAGATGGGCTATCAGGCGCAGCCGATGCCCGGTTCTCAGCGTACAGCGGTGGGCCTGGTCGGCAACGATGGACGCGTCGATGCATCGCGTCTCGAAGGCCTGCCCGGCGTTCACGAGATCATTCACGTCTCCCAGCCCTACAAGCAGGTCAGCCGGGAGTGGAAGGCAGAGCCCACGATCGTGCGCCTGCCCGGCGGCGTGGCCTTCGGCAACACCGAGGTCGTCGCGATCGCCGGACCCTGCTCCGTCGAAACCGAGCGTCAGATCATCGAGGCCGCGCGGCAAGTAAAGGAAGCCGGGGCGGTCGTCCTCCGCGGCGGCGCCTGGAAACCGCGCAGCTCGCCCTACTCATTCCAGGGACTCGGCAAGCCGGCCCTGCGGCTGCTCGCCAAGGCGCGCGAAGAGACCGGGCTCCTGATCTGCACCGAAGCGATGGACGAGAGCGGCCTGGGCTGGGTGGCCGAGGTGGCCGACATCGTGCAGATCGGCGCGCGCAACATGCAGAATTTCTCGCTGCTCAAAATTGCGGGACGCTGCGGAAAACCCGTGCTGCTCAAGCGGGGCATCAGTGCGACGGTGCAGGAGTTGCTGTTGTCGGCGGAGTACGTGCTGGCCGAAGGCAATCACGACGTCATTCTCTGCGAGCGCGGCGTGCGCAGCTTCGACACCGCGACGCGCAATCTCTTCGATCTCACGGCCATTCCGGTCGTGCACAAGCTGTCGCATTTGCCGATCATCGCCGACCCGTCGCACGGCACCGGCCTGCGCGACAAGGTGATCCCGATGGCACGCGCGGCGATCGCCGCAGGCGCCGATGGCATCATGGTCGAAGTCCATCCGAATCCCGAAGAAGCGCTGTCGGACGGCGCGCAGTCGCTCTTCCCGGATCAGTTTGCGCAGTTGATGCGCGAGGTCCGGATTATCGCGGAGGCAATTGGGCGGCGCGTTGCCGAGCCTGCTGCCGTAGGGGCATGATAGGCGGTTGGGCGGTTGCGCGGTTGGGCGGTTTGATAACGGCCGGGCTATTCCTAACCGCCAAACCGCCAAACCGCCAAACCGCCCAGGATCCAGGACCGATCCTCGACCGCGCGAGCCGCAGCTACGACAGCGTCCGCACGCTCGCGGCCGACTTCGTGCAAATCGTCGACAACCCGATGCTCGGCGACCCGGACACCACGCGCGGCCGGCTGTATCAGCGGCGTCCGAACTACTTCGCGATGCGCTTCCGCGACCCGAAGAACGATCGCGTCGTCGCCGATGGCCGCCGCCTCTGGCTCTACACGCCCAGCACTACGCCCGGTCAGGTCATCCGCGCGGCGATCCCGGGAACGGGGACCACCGGGCCCAATCTGATCGGGCAGTTCGTCGAACACCCGCGCGAGCGCTACACGGCCCGGTACGTGCGCGCCGATTCGCTTGCGGGTGGCTCCATGGACGTCATCGCGCTAACGTCGCGCGCGACCGATCTTGCGTATACCGAGGCCACGGTCTGGATCGCGAAGCAGGATGGATTGATACGGCGGATCGAGATTGTCGAGAATTCTGGTCAACGTCGGACGATTATCCTGAAGAATCTCACGGTGAACAAGGCGATTCCCGCCCGCGAGTTTAGATTTGCCCCGACTTCCGGAGTACGGGTGGTCGATCAGTAGCGAGGGCCTCAGCGACTTTCTCCGCAGTCTCAACGTCCATCCCCTGCTTCTGCGCCAGCTCGAGGGCCGCGCGCCCGAGCGCGCGGTACAGCTTTGCATCATCGACCGCCAACGACTCGAGATGACGAACGATCGTCGCCAAGTCACCGCGGACGACCGGGCCTGTGAGGGCCTCGCGCGGCTCGTGCCGGCTCAGGTTCTCGAGCGTCCCTTCGACCAACGGCCGCAGCGCCGCCCAGGCATCGGCATCCGAAAGCCCCGCATGGCGCAGTAACCGCTGGGCGACCGCCTCGACGACTACGAGATAGTTCGAAGCGAAGACGGCGCCCGCATGATAGATCGCCTTGGATTTGGTGGCGATCCGAAATGGGCGCATGCCCAGATCCTGCGCAATCCGCTCTCCGGCCGCTACCGCGCGCGGCATTCCCTCGACGGCTGCCCAGGCGCCCTTGAGACGGCCCGGCGCCAGCTCCGGTTCAACGATTGTTTGCAGTGGATGCAATGAGCCGAGTGCCGCGCGGCTGGGGACGAGGGGACCGAGCGCCTCCTGCCCCTGGACACCCGAGAGATGCAGGACGACGTGGCGCTCGCTGATGGCGCGGGAGTTCGCGAGGGACGTCGCGAGCGGCATGATCGCGTCGTCGCGGACCGTCAGGACGACGACGTCGGTCTCGCCGATCCAGGGCGGCGGTTTACCGCCGTCGCCGACGGTCAGGGTCAGGGGTGCGGGGAGGTCTTTTTTGTTTCGGCCGTGAAGGCGGACCGAATAGCCCGCCTGGGCCAGAGCGAGAGCCAGTCCGACTCCCGCGCGACCGGGCCCGATGAGCCCGATCGCGCGGGAAGACTGTACGGTCACCTATTGCGGACCGTCGACGGAGCGGGCGGCGTGGTCGCGAGCGCCAGCAGATCCTGCGGCGAGCGGGCCCGATCGGCCAATGCCAGAGCGCGTTTGATCTGCTCGTCATCCGCGATGCGGCGGCGGAATTCCGTGGAGCGTCCAAAGACGTAGCGCGCCGCCTCGTAGCCAAGCTCCTGGGTGATGTACGTGCGCGCACCGCCGACCACCGAATCGGGCAGCTCGGCGCCTTTGGCGCGGATGCCGCGCACGATCTCGTCCACCATGCCCGGCGTGACGGTGAAATTCGGCGACGCCAGACGGTTGCCTTCCTTCAGCTCGATCGCGTAGCTCGTCAGCGCATCGCGGAACAGCGGCGCCTTGTCGCCCAGCGCCCGGACGAACGCCCGCTCGGCCGTCGTGTAGGTATCGGCGACGACGTAAATATCGGGCCGGATCCCGCCGCCCCCGTAGATGGTCCGGCCGGCATCGGTGTGGAACACCGCGGACGAATCGATCTTCGTGTCCTGGCCGCGCTGCGCCGCGATCACCTGCGCCTCCTGCTCTGCTTCGTTGCGCGTGACGCGTTGAATCGTCCGGCCGCTGGGCGTGTACCAGCGCGCCGTCGTCAGCTTGAGTCCCGTTTCGGGCGTGAGCTTCCAGAACGACTGCACCAACCCCTTGCCGAACGTCGGCGTCCCGATCAACACGGCGCGGTCGTGATCCTGGAGCGCGCCGGCGATGATCTCCGCCGCGCTCGCCGAACCGCCGTTCACGATGACGACGATGGGGAGGCGCGGCCACTGCTGTGGCTTCGTATCGCTGAACTCGTGCGATGAGCCGGGGGCCCGTCCGCGCGTCTCGACGATCGCTTTGCCGGGATCGAGGAACAGATCGGAGACCGCGACGCCCTGATCGAGCAGCCCGCCGGGGTTGCCGCGCAGATCGAAGATGAGCGATTTCATCCCCTGCTTCAGCAGGGTATCGATCGCCACTGTTACGTCACGGGTGGAGCTCTCGCTGACCGGCGAGAGTGCGATATACCCGACGCGGTCGTCCAGCATCATCGTGATTCTCGGATCGACCGAGCGGAGGTGAATCGTCGCGCGCGTGAGCTTGTACGTGATCGGCTTATCGACGCCGGTGCGCCGGATCGACAGCTCCGCCGTCGTCCCGGCCGGCCCGCGCAGCTCCTTCACCGCCTGGTCCTGCTTCCACCCTTCCGTCGAGCGGCCATCCAGCTGGATGATGCGGTCGCTGGTCTGAATGCCGGCGCGTTCGGCCGGCGTATCCGGCAGGGGGGCGACCACGGTGATCCAGCCCCCGCGGACATCGATTTGAATGCCGAGCCCCGAGTAATTGCCGGTCGTCGCTTCGGACAGCTGCCGGAAGTCCTCAGGCTTCAGGAACACCGAGTACGGATCGCCCAGCTGGTCGAGCATGCCGTCGATCGCCATCTGGTAGAGCTGGCGCTCGTCGAGCGAATCGACGTAATAGTCGGCCACGTGCGCGAGCACGTCGTCGAACAAACGCGCCTGCTGATAGACCGATCCCGCCGGCTCCGTTTCACGCTGCAGGAACCAGCCGCCCGAAACCAGCGCGGCTAACACGACGGCGGCAACCACGGACCCCTTATGGCGAATCATCATGTACCCCTCAGTGAAAGCGTCCCACTCGTGACCGCCGTGACTTCCCGCCAGGCGGTGTCCTGGATGGCCTTCTTTGGTTGACTGGCATCAATATGAACAATCCCGGGCCCAGATGCGCTACGATACGCCTCACGGACCCGTGTGTGAAACTCGTCATCTTCGCGCTCGATACGGTCTTGCGCCTTCCCGGCCGACCGCTGACGCTCCCGCCCCACGGTCACCGGGATGTCCAGGATGAGCGTGAGGTCGGGGACCAAGCCGCCCGTCGCGACGCGCAACGCCGCCTCCACATCGGTCCGCGGCAGCCCCCGGCCGGCAACCTGATAGGCGATCGTGGACAGGCCGAATCGGTCGGCGATCACGACCTGGCCGTTCGCCAGGGCCGGCCGGATCACACGCTCCACTAGATCGGCGCGCGCCGCCAGAAACAGGAACAGCTCGGCGCCAAATGCCCGGTCGTGGCGCGATTTCAGCGCCAATTTCCGCGCGGCTTCGGCGATCGGCGTCCCGCCCGGCTCCCGCACCGTCAGGACGGCCCGCCCTTCGGTGCGTAGCGTGCTGCCGAGCCACCGCACCAGCGTCGATTTGCCCGCGCCCTCGGGACCTTCTACAACAACGAAGACCCCACCATTCCCCATTCCCCGTTTCATCCGAGCGTGATAATGGGACTCGCGGCGCCCTTTTTGATGCCCTCGTAAATCCGGGCATTGATTCGGGTCATCAGCTTCTCGAAATTCGCCTGCGCCGCGACCATCTGCTGATACACCGAATTCCCTTGCACGCTTTGGAGCGCGCGGTCGTATTGCTCGACCTGCTCTTTGGTCGGTTCCTTTCCTTGTTGCGCGACGCGCTCGATGTCCTGCGCGAGCCGCTCCGCTTCCGCCAGCACCGTCTGGACCGCCTGATCTTCCCGCAACGCCTCCGTCGCGCGGCGCAGCGCCTTGTACTCGTCGGTCTGACCGAGCACGCGACCCAGGTCTTCCGCCTTCTCCTCGAGCACTATTCCTCCGATGTATGAGCACCGGGGCCATGCCCCGGTGTTGCCAGCGCATAGCGCGGGCGGCCGAACAGATCGGCGTGAATTTCAACGTCCCATCCAGTGTCACGGGCCAGCATGCCAACGGCATCGGCTCGCCGTTCGTCGATCTCGAGCGCCAGGAGCCCCGCCCCGGCGGGCTCGAGCAGCGCTCCAGCCTCGGCGAACAACGTCCGCGTCGCCGCGAGGCCGTCGGCGCCGCTCACCAGGGCGTCCCGCGGCTCGAACTCCGCAACCGATGGATCGAGGTCCGCATACTCGCGCTCAGTGAGATACGGCGGATTCGATACGATCGCGCGATACCGTTCCCCGGTATGCACCAGCGGCGCGAGCAGGTTCCCCTCGCGAATCTCGACCGGCGTGTGAGGGGAGGGGGCGATCCGCGCGAGATTTTCCCGCGCCAGGGCAGCAGCCGCTGCGGACTTCTCGACGCCGATCACTTTGTCGAAGCGCCCTTCGACCGCCAGCGCTAACGCAATGCAGCCACAGCCCGTCCCAATGTCAGCGACGAGTCCCGTCGAGCACCGTGCCAAGACCAGCTCGACCAGACCTTCGGTCTCCGGTCGTGGAATCAGCGCGCGCGAGTCGATCGCGAGGTCGAGCGTGCGAAAGCCCACACGACCGACCGCGTAGGCGAACGGCACACCGCGTTCCAGTTGCGCGACCGCGTCCTGGAATCGCGCGAGCGTCTCGGGTGCCTTGGGCTCGTCGCGCCGCAGCCACGCTTCCCCAATCGACAGACCGGTAATGGCCGCCCAGATCGCCGCCGCCGTCTCTTGACCGCCGCCGTTGCCGTTTGACCGCCGCAGTGCCGTTTGACCGCCCACGCCGTCAGACACCGGCCCGCTCCTTCTCCTGCGCCTGTCTCACGGCGGCGATCAGATCATCGAGTTTCCCGTCCATCACTTCATCGATGTTGTGCGTCGTGAAATGGATGCGATGATCGGTCACGCGGTTCTGCGGAAAGTTGTACGTGCGGACCTTTTGCGAGCGGTCACCGGTGCCCACCTGCGCGCGCCGCTCGCGCGACCGAGCCGCCTCCTGCTCCGACACCCTCAGGTCAAGCAGGCGCGAGCGCAGGATCTCCATCGCCTTGATCTTGTTTTGCAACTGCGACTTCTGGTCCTGACACTTCACCTCGAGGCCGGTCGGCAGGTGCGTCACGCGCACGGCGCTGTCGGTGGTGTTCACGCTCTGGCCGCCCGGCCCCCCCGAACGAAACACATCGATGCGGAGATCCTTGTCCTCGATCTTGACGTCCACCTCTTCCGCTTCGGGCAGCACGGCTACGGTCGCGGCGGAGGTGTGGATGCGACCCTGCTGCTCGGTGACGGGGACGCGCTGTACCCGGTGCACACCCGACTCATAGCGTAGCGTCCCGTATGCGTTGGGACCTCGTGCCGCGAACACCGCTTCCTTGAGCCCGCCGAGCGTTCCCTCGGAGAGCGAGAGGATGTCCACCTTCCATCCCCGCCGCTCGCAAAAGCGCGTGTACATGCGAAAGAGAGCGGCGGCGAACAGTGCGGCTTCATCCCCACCGGTCCCGGCGCGGATTTCTACGATGGCATCGCGATCGTCGAACGGATCGACGGGGGTGAGCAGCTCGACAAGCTTCGCTTCGAGTCGCTCGAGCTCTGGCCGGAGACGGTCGGCGTCGGCCCGCGCCAGCTGCGACATCTCGGGGTCTTTGTCGGCGAGGACTTCCTGGGCCTGACCCAGCTCGGCTTCGAGACGCTCGATGCGTTGGTGGGTCTGCCGGATTTCCTCAAGCTGCGCGTGTTCGCGACCGAGCTGCTTGAGCTTGGCCGGATTCCGCGCGGTGGCGGGGTCGGCCAGTTGCCGGGCGACCTCCTCCGCCCGCGCGAGCGCCTGGCGGAGTCGGGTCTCCACGGGATCAGCTCGCTTTGGTGCCGTACTTCTGGCGGAACCGCTCCACGCGGCCGGCCGTGTCGAGCAGCTTCTGCTTGCCCGTGAAGAAGGGATGGCAGCTGGCGCAGACTTCGACGTGAATCATGGGCGTGGTCGAGCGCGTGACAAACGTGTTCCCGCATGCGCACTGGACGGTTGCCCGCTGGTATTTGGGGTGAATCCCGGGTTTCACTGCACACATCCTTGCCTGAAGGTCGAACGGAACGAAGTGCGGAAATATAGTCAGCGCACCAACTTGGCTGCAAGGCTTAGGCTTAGCTTCAATTGACACCGCCACACCCACGGCGTAAAGTGTTCGCGTGTCCGCCGCTGACGTGCTGCAAAAGGTCCCGCTGTTCAGCCAGCTCTCCGCCCCCGACCTGCAGCGGGTGGTGGAGGTCGCGCGCGACCGCTCCTACCCCAAGAACTCCGTCATCCTGTTCGAGGACGATCCCGGCGACGCGCTGTTCGTCGTCGCCAAGGGTCAGGTCAAGGTCGTCCTCATCGGCGAAGATGGCCGCGAAGTCATCCTCTCGGTGCTCGGCGAGGGAGAGTTCTTCGGCGAGATGGCGTTGATCGACGACGAGCCGCGCTCGGCGCACGTCATCGCGATGGAAGATTCGACGCTGTACGTCCTGCGCCGCGAAGATTTTCAAGGCATCCTCGAACATTCACCCGGCATTGGGCTCGCGCTGTTGCGCGAGCTCTCGCGGCGGCTGCGCCGCGTCGATGAAAAGGTCGGCAGCCTCGTGCTGCTCGACGTCCACGGACGCGTCGCCCAACTCCTGCTCGACCTCGCCGACGAAACCGACGGCCAGCGCATCACGCGCCGTCTCACCCACCACACCATCGCCCAGATGATCGGATCATCCCGTGAAACGGTGTCGCGGACGATGCGCGAACTCGTTGACAAGGGCATGATTGACGTGAGTCGCAAGGATATTGTGATCAAGGACCGTGGCTCGCTGGAGCAAGCGGCCGGGCGGTCGTGACTCGCGTCACGGTTCTACGTCACTAATTGCCAGTAACTTAGCCCGAGTATCGGCGTGCCGACACGCATGACGTACACGGTGAGCTTCTGGGGAACCCGGGGGAGTATTCCTACTCCCGGGCCCGCGACGTCGCGCTATGGCGGGAACACGCCGTGCGTCGCCGTCGAGGGCAGCGGAGGACAACTCGTCGTCCTCGATGCGGGAACGGGAATTCGCGCGCTGGGCCTCGACCTGGTCGCGAAACAAAACGGCGCCGCGAAGGTCGAGATTCTGCTGTCGCATGCGCATTGGGATCACATTCAGGGGCTGCCGCATTTCAAGCCGTTCTTCGCGCCGGGCAATACGGTGCGCATCTGGGGAGCGCGTCAGGGGACGGCATCGCTGGAAGCGATCCTGCGGCAGCAGATGGATCCCGCCGTATTCCCCGTGCCGCTCGACGCACTCTCGGCGTCGTTGACGGTGCAGCAGGTGGATCGGGACGATTTCTCGATCGGCGAGTTCCGGGTGCAGACGACGAAGCTGCGGCATCCAGGCACGACGTTGGGATTCAGGCTCACACCCGCCGCGGGCGGGGGCGGGCCGAGCATGGCATATGTGACGGACAACGAATTGGGCCCCGGGGGGCATTACGAAGTCGCGGCAAACTGGCGGCGCGATTTCGTGACCTTTTTGAAGGGCGTCGATCTGCTCATTCACGACGCCATGTACACGCCGAAAGAGCTCGAGCAACACCGCGGCTGGGGCCACTCGACGTACGAAGAAGCCGTGACCCTGGCGCAAGAGGCCGGCGCAAAGAAGCTCGTCCTCTTTCACCACGAGCCCGAGCACGGTGATGACGCGATGGATGGCTTGGTGGCGGCCGCGCGCAAGTTCGTCAAAGCGCGCGGAGGATCGTTCGCAGTAGATGCCGCCCAGGAAGGCATGAAGGTGACCCTGTGACCCGAGGAGTAGCTATGCGTGCGCGTGCAGTCATGACGGTGTTGAGCCTGCTTCCGGTGCTCCTGGGGGCGCAGCAGCGTAACCAGGATACCCGCCCGGGGATCGCCGTTCTCCCGTTCAGCAACGGCGGCTCCTACGGTCAAGGCAAGGAAGACTTCGACGCCCTCGAGCGCGGCATCGCGGGCATGATGATTTCGGAGCTGTCCCAGAATCCCGCGGCGCGCGTGGTCGAGCGTCAGGAGATCCAGCGCCTGGTCGACGAGCAGAATCTCGGCGCGCAAGGCCGTGTTGATCCGCAGACCGCCGCCAAAGTCGGCAAGCTGGTGGGCGCGCGCTACACCGTACTCGGCACCTTCATCGATTTCTACGGCGACTTCCGGGTGGACGTCCGGCTCGTCAACACCGAGACGGGCGAAATCGTGAAGACCGAGTCGGAGCGCATGCAGCGCGATCATATGTTCGACATCATCCGCAACATCGCGGCGCGCCTCATGAAGGACGCGAACCTTCCCGCGCTGCAGCGACAGGGGGGGGCGTCCGACCAGCGCATGGGTCGGCAAGTCCCGACCGAAGCGCTCACCTATTATTCGCGCGCGCTCCTCTATTCTGATCACGGCCAGAAGGACAAGGCGGTGGAGATGTTCAACCGCGCGCTGGCCATCTTTCCCGGTTACGCTGAGGCTGAGGAAGGCCTGCAGCGCGTGCAGCGGTCCTAACGAATCACCCGCGCCCCCGCCGATAGCATCGGACCGCGGGGGATCAGTGGGCGCCAAGCCGTGAGATACCTCCTCCTGCATCCGCCGATCTGGCGTCCCGACGCCGTGGCCCCGGCGCTCGAAACGTCGCAGGTGGAGGCGCGACCGGTGCGGCTGGCGAAAGACCTCGCCGTGACCGATGACCGGCCGACGGTCTTTCTGCTCGATGCCGAAAGCCGGTCCATTTTCCCGGTCGACGTCATGCGCTCCTTCGTGGACGCTGGGGGCGCGATCGTGGCCCTCGGACGCAACGGCGAGACCGACGTCCCCGAAGGGCTCCCCACCGAGTTTCTGTCCGGGTTCTTGACGCAGCCGACGAGCCCCCGGCGGTTGCTGGTCGCGATCCGCGCCGGTTTTCGCGAAGCGGCGGCGCGGGCCGAGACGGCGCGCGCGCGGGGCGAGGCGGCGCAGCGGGCCCGGGAGATCGGTGAGCTGACGCGCATCGGCGTCGCGCTCGGCACCGAGCGCGACATCAAGATCCTGCTCGAGCTGATCCTCACCCAGGCGCGCCGCATCACGCAATCGGATGCGGGCAGCCTGTATCTCGTCGAGACGAACGCCAACGGCGACCGGCGACTGCGGTTCCGGCTGGCGCAAACGTATTCCAAGCCCGAGGCGCCGTTCGTCGAACATACGATCCCCGTGGATCGGGGCAGCCTCGCCGGCTACTGCGCCGTGACCGGCGATCCGCTCGTCATCGACGACGCGTATTTCCTGCCGCCGGACGTCGAGTACACGATCAACCGCTCGTTCGACGAGCGCTACGGGTATCGCACAAAATCGATGCTCGTGATTCCGATGAAGGATCACAAAGACGAGATCATCGGCGTGCTGCAGCTCATCAACCGCAAGCGCAACTTCGACGCGATTCTGTCCACCGCTGGTGACGTCGAGCAACAGGTCGTGCCGTTTTCCAAGCACACCGTCGAGCTGGTGACGGCACTCGCGGGCCAGGCGGCGGTCGCCATCGAGAATAGCCGGTTGTACGAGAACATCGAGAAGCTGTTCGAGGGCTTCGTGCTGGCGGCCGTGCACGCCATCGAGCAGCGCGATCCGACGACGTACGGTCACAGCGGACGCGTGGCGGGGATGACCGTGGGGCTCGCGGAGATCGTCGACCGCGCCGGCGATGGTCCATTTCGTGACGTGACGTTCTCGCGCGAACAGCTGAAAGAGATCCGCTATGCGGCCCTGCTGCACGACTTTGGCAAGGTCGGCGTGCGCGAGCAGGTGCTCATCAAGGCGAAGAAACTGTACCCTTCCGATCTGGGGTTGGTGCGTCACCGCCATGCGTTCATCCGGCGCACGGCGGAGCGCGAGTTCTGGCGCAAGCGGGCCGAGTTTCTCGAGACCAATGGCAAGACAGGCTACGAGCGCTTCATCAAGGAGCTCGAAGCGGCGCACCAGCAGGAGCTGAACGAGCTGGATCGGTTCCTGGAGATGGTGCTCCAGGCCAACGAGCCCAGCATCTTGCCGCACGGGAGCTTCGAGGATCTCGAGGCGTGGTCGAAGCGCACCTATCTGGCGTTCGATGGGGCGACGGAGCCGTTTCTCTCGCCCGACGAAATGCGCTATCTCACGATCCGCAAGGGCAGCCTGGACGACGCCGAGCGGCACGAGATCGAAAGCCATGTCACCCACACGTATGAGTTTCTGCAGCGCATCCCGTGGACGCGCGAGCTAGAGCAGATCCCGCTCATCGCTTACACGCATCACGAGAAGATGGACGGACGGGGTTATCCGCGACGCATTACGGGGGACGGGATCTCCATTCAGACGCGGATGATGACGATCAGCGACATCTACGATGCGTTGACGGCGCAGGACCGGCCATACAAACGCGCCGTGTCAATCGATCGCGCGCTCGACATCCTCACCACCGAGGTGAAGGAGGGTCAGCTCGACGCAGCACTCTTCAAGCTGTTCATCGACGGCAAGGTATTCCAACGCCAGGTTGAGGACGCCGCGCGCTAACAACGCTTTAGGAAAGCAACAGCTTCGCCGAGACCAGCAGCAGGAACCCGCCGAACAGCTTCCGCAGCGTCACATCCGAAATCGATCCCGCGAGCCGCGCACCGAAATAGGCGCCGATCAGCAGCCCCACGGCCACGACCGCCGCATAGGCCCAGTGCACCTGCTGGCGTTTCGAATACTCGAGCACGCCGAGCAGCCCGACCGGCAGGAGCAGTGCCGCAAGCGACGTCCCGTGCGCCGTGTGTTGCGGCAGCTTAGCGATGAGCACGAGCCCGGGAATGATCACGACCGCGCCGCCTACGCCGAACAACCCCGAAACGACACCCGCCACGAGGCCGAGCACCGATACCAACGCCCACGTCATGGTTCTGGTCCTTTCCCCCAGCCGCCGCCGCCCGGGGTTTCAATGCGGAGGACGTCCCCCGCGGCCAATCGCATGGTGGTCTTCGACGCTAATCGCTGACCATTGAGCAGATTCGCTCCCGCCCTGCCATCCAGCCCACCCGCGCCGCCGGCAGGCCCGTGTCGCCTGCGTTCGGTCAACAGCGTCGTCTCCATCGGTGCGAGCGCCTCGAATTCGCGCACGACGCCGTCACCACCGGTCCACTGGCCGTTGCCGCCGCTGTCATGGCGTAGCGCGTACGTTCGCACGCGGAGCGGATGCTCCATCTCCAACACCTCGATCGGCGTGTTCAGCGTGTTCGACATACCGACATGGACGCCCGACGGTCCGTCGGCACCCTGACTCGCGCCTTGGCCTCCGCCAATCGTCTCGTAGTATGTCCAGCCTTCCCCTAGGCCCGAGCCCCCAACCCCCAGCCCCCCGAATGTCACGTTGTTCATCGTTCCTTGCCCCTGCGCCGGCACGACGCAGCCGCCGGCCGCGAGCGCGCGAAACACGGTGTCGGCAATGCGCTGCGACGTCTCGACATTCCCGGCGGCCACGGCGCTCGGCGCCCGGGCATGCACGAGGCATCCCGGCGGGGCCACCACCTCGATGGCGCGCGGCACGCCGCCATTCATCGGTACGTCTTCGGGCAGCAGTGTGCGCACCACGAACAACACGGCGGAGCGCGTCACGGCGATCGGACAATTCACGTTGCCCGGCGCCGCGTCCCGCGTCCCCGTGAAATCGGCGTGAAAGACGCCGTCCTCGATGGCGATGCTCACCTGAATCTCGAGATCGTCTTCGATGACCCCATCGCCTTCCAGATAATCGGTTGCGGTCATCCTTGCTGATGGCAGACGGCTGAGGGCTGATTTCGTCCGTCGTTCGGCGTAGTCGAGAAGCTGACGCGCTGCATCGCGCAGCGCCGCCCAGCCATGGCGCCGGGCCAGCGACTGTAGGCCGCTTGCCCCGCGTTCCACGGCTGCCCGCTGCGCCGCGAGATCGCCGCGTCGCATCGCGGGCGTGCGCACATTGGCAAGCAGCAGGCGCTCGAGATCCGGCGTGAGACGCGTTGGCGGGATGACGAGGCCTTCCTGATACAACTCCCGCGCGCCGGCCGGCATGCTGCCGGCCGTCATCCCGCCGACGTCGGAATGGTGGGCACGCACGACGCTGTATGCTCCCACACGACCTTCGATCTCGATCGCGCCGATGAGTGTGAGATCGGGAAGATGGCTGCCGCCGGCGTACGGATCGTTGAGCAGGAACAGATCTCCGGGCTGTGGATCGAGGTCGCGTACCGCCGCAACGGCGTCAGCCAGCGCGCCGAGGTGCACGGGGATGTGCGCCGCCTGCGCGATCATCTCGCCATCACCATCGAACAGCGCCGCCGAGGCGTCACGCCGCTCGCGGATGTTCGGCGACAGGGCGCTGTGCACGAGCACGAGTCCCATCTCCTCCGCGATCGATGCGAACGCGTGCGCCATGACCTCGAGTCCGACGGCGTCGAGTCTCACACGCGCTCCAGGATCACTGCGCCGGATGCGTGCACGATGCCACGCCAGCCCGGCTCGATGAGGCCGGTGGCATCGGGACCCGCGAGTACGGCGGGGGCGTTGAGCTGGCGTCCCGCAGGCATTTCGCCCAGTGGCCATACATCGGCGCGGACCCGCTTGCCGTCGCGTGTCACGATCATGCGGCGCCCCGCGCTCGGAATGCCGATTCCGACGCGCCGTCCCACCGGCACCGCGGGAATCGGGGGGGGCCGCTCGGCGACGATACGCAGGTTCACGAGCTCTATGGGTTGGTCGGCATCGCCATATCCGTGACGTGCGCGATGGGCCGCGCGGAACGCGGCCGCGAGCGTCGCAGGATCGTCGCGCAGCGCCGGCACGGTGACCTCATAGCCCTGCCCTCGGAATCGGCAGTCTACGAAGCGCGTAACGCTCGCACCGGGGAGCGCGCCAGCGGCCGCCGCGACGAGGGGCTGAAACGCGCAGGCCAGCTCTCCATCGCGAATATCAGACAACGAGCGGTGCAGCGAGGCCAACACGTCCACCCGCTCGGGCGCGGCGGCGAGTCCGAGCGCGCTCAGGACGCCGGGATGCGGGGGCACCACCACGCGCGACATTCCCAACGAATCTGCGAGCGCACAGCCGAACAGCGGCCCCGCTCCACCGAACGGCAGGAGCGCCATCCCGCGAGGGTCGATGCCGCGCGCCACGCTCACGCGCTTGAGCGCGCGTGCCATCACCGCGGTCGCGACCTGGACGATCCCGGCGGCGATCTCGCAGACATCGTGAGAAAACGGCAACGTCGACAAGGCACGCTCGGCGGCCGCCCGTTCGAGGCGGACGGAATCCGCGAGTGGGTATTGGGGATCGAGCCAGCCGAGCACCAGACACGCATCGGTGACCGTCGGCTCGGTTCCACCCCGTCCGTAGCACGCCGGCCCCGGCTCGGCGCCGGCACTGCGCGGGCCCACGCGGAGCGCGCCACCCTCGTCCACCGACGCGATACTTCCACCGCCCGCACTCACCGTCTCGATGAGGATGGCGGGGAGCGCGACCGGCACCCCGGCAACCGATTCGGCACCCTCCGTGAGTGCCACGCCGCCGCTGATCAGACTGGCATCCGCGCTCGTGCCGCCCATATCGAGCGTGAGGATATCGTGCGTCTGCACGGCGGCACCGACCAGCCGGGCTCCCACGACGCCACCGGCGGGACCGGACAGCGCCAGACTCGCCGCGCGGTTCGCCGCCTGTTCCGGTGACAGAGTTCCCCCGCTCGACGTCATGATCCGGAGAGACTGCACGCCATTTCGTTCACTCGTCGCCCGAGTCTTTCTCAGATACGACGCCACGTTCGGCCTCAGGTACGCCTCGGCGGTTGTCGTGCTGGTGCGCTCGTATTCGCGAAACACCGGCAGGATCTCATGACTGGCCGTGACCGGAACGTTGGGCAACGCCGCGCGCAATGCGGCGGCGAGACGGCGCTCATGTTCGGCATGGCGAAACGCAAAGAGCAGCGCGATCGCGACCGACTCCGGCGCGAGCGTGCGGACAAGAGCCGTCACCCGCGACACTTCGCTCTCCGAGAGCGCCTGAATTGCTCCATCCGGCCCCATTCGCTCCCGGGCGCCGATCACGTCCCGGCGGGCGACGAGTGGGTCTGGATGACGTTTCGCGAGATCGTACAGCGCCGCCCGGTCCTGGCGCCGCAGCCACAGCAGGTCCTCGAAACCGGCCGTCGTAACCAGCACGACGCGCGCACCACGGCGCTCGAGCAACGCGTTGGTCGCGACGGTCGTGCCGTGCACCAGGACGTCGATGCCGTCAGTCCCGAGCGCTTCCAGAGACCGGAACAGCCCCAGCGAGGGGTCCTGGGGCGTGCTCCCCACTTTGCGGATTTCGAGGATGCCGTCGGCTCTGACTGCGACGAGATCGGTGAACGTCCCGCCGACGTCAACGCCGACGCGCGTCATGGACGGAAGCGCCGTTGTACGAGAAAGGCGATCCCGGCGAGTGTCAGCACCACGACGAGCAAGCCCACCCAATCGCCGAGACGGACGTACAGAGGGATGGTGTTGGTGGTACGGAGGACGCCGGCCACATAGGTCTTTGCATTGAGCTTGGTGGCGAGATACGTCCGGCCCATCGGGTCGACGAATTCCGAGATGCCCGAATTCGCCGCACGCGCCACACCCATCCGCGTTTCGATAGCGCGCATGATGAGGTGGGACGCATGCTGTTTCGGCGCGCTGGTGCTGCCGAACCAGGCATCGTTCGTAATGTTGACCAGGAAGTTGGCACCCTCCGCGCGGTACTTGCGTGGCAGGTCTTCAAATGCCGACTCGTAGCACACGATGACGCCGAAGCGGCCCAGCTCGGACGTGTACAGGGGCACACTGCGGCCGGGCGTAAACCCACCGGACCAGTTGCGCAGTCCGGGAACGGCCCGGAAAACGCCCACCGGCACGAACGGGACCCGCTCGGTCACCGGCACGAGATAATGCTTCGCGTAAACCGGGTAGGGCCGCCAGTTCCCGGTCGTATCGATGAAAATGGCGGCGTTGTAGTACGGATCGAGACGGCCGCGCCAGGTGGAATCGGCCCACACGACGCCGGTGAGAATCGAGACGTGATTCTCTCGCACAAAGCTCGTGATGCGCGCAATCCAGTCAGGCCGGCCCCACAGAAAATCGGGAATCGCCGCTTCCGGCCAGATGATCAGCTTCGGGCGCGGAAACTCATCCGCGACGCGC
>WNFU01004259.1_pt1 | contig 34926 bp, 30 predicted proteins | sample 5400121 | NCBI WGS metagenome assembly WNFU01 (sample SAMN13153360, study PRJNA577476) | soil metagenome | isolation source: 100 cm soil or saprolite under grassland replicate 1 | place: USA:California | collected 2016-06-15
ATGCCGGCGCGTTGGCCGAGGAATTTATAAGCGATGTAACCGCCCAGATTGATACCGACGATCAGCACGACCATCCACCAGATGTTTCGCGGGTTGAGCACGTCGAAAGGGCCGTAAGTTCGGTTGGGCAGCACCGGCAAGATGACCAGTGAAATCAGCGCGAACTGCATCACCGCCTTCAGGTCATTGGCTCCAAGCTTGGCCACGATGCCATGCAGCTCTCCCTTGAAATGCAAAAGCACGGCGGCTCCGCCGCCAATTGCGATGGCCACGGCTCGATCTCCGACGATCAGATACGCGCCTACTGCGAACATCAACAGCGCCGCAACTTCCGTGGTGATCCCAGGATCGGGATGCCCCTTACTCATTTCAATGATCTTTCCGACGTAGATGATCACCGTAAGCGCAATGATTCCCGCGGCCAAAATCCAACCACCGAACGCTTGCGACAACAGCCCACAGATCGTTCCTAGAACCGTGACCAGCGGAAATGTGCGGACTCCGGCTAGAGACGACGCGGCGCTCTCGCGCTGTAACCCGACTAGCAGCCCCAACCCGAGCGCAATCCCCAGTTGCTGAAACAGTGATGGAATATCCATAGCCCTTCGTCCTTTGTCGTATCCTGTGAGATCTCGGCAACCAGTGTACCAGCCAATGCCCCATTCGGAGAGCCAGTAGCGACTCTCTATCGCTGCGAACTTTCACCCAGATAAGTGAGTGAATTTTCCCACCTCAGGGCTAAGCGAGGTATGTCCGGGCGGTAATCAAGCCATTTCTCTGCTGGCACATGCCTTGCTCCACTTAAGAGACGATATGGAATCAGGTTCAACACTGTCATCAGTAGCGTCTGGAGCGGTAATGGCTGCGGCTCCGCGCGAAGCCGTCTTCCGCGCTCGCGGATTGTCGAAGGTTTATCGAATGGGCGAAGTCGCCGTTCACGCCCTGCGCTCGGTTGACCTTGACCTGTATGAGGGCGAATTCGTCGTCTTGTTGGGACCATCGGGCAGCGGCAAATCCTGGTCAAGGCTGATGAACGCGAGATGACACGGTTCCGGCGCGAACATGTCGGATTCGTCTTTCAATTTTACAACCTGATTCCGAGTTTGACCGCGCTGGAGAACGTCGAGTTGGCGCCTGAAATCGCCGAACGTCCAATGCCCGCCGATGATGCGTTGCGACTGGTCGGACTCGGCGAAAGGCTTCATCACTTCCCAGCGCAGCTCTCCGGCGGTGAACAGCAGCGCGTGGCGATCGCGCGGGCTATCGCCAAACGACCAGACGTGCTGCTTTGCGACGAACCGACCGGCGCGCTCGATTTCGCGACCGGCAAACTTGTGCTCGAAGTTATCGAGCGAGTCAATCAGGAACTCGGGACGACGACGGCGGTGATCACGCACAACGCCGCGATCGCCGCGATGGCCGACCGTGTGATTCGTCTGGGCAGTGGGGGGATCGTCGAAGTCCGCCGCAACGAGACGAAGGCGAAACCTGCTGATCTGGAGTGGTAGGAGTTGATTTGAAAATGACCTCGACTCTCTCAATTTCTAGCGACGCTCAGTCAAGCCCTTTCGGGAAGGGTCTGAGCAGCGATGAGGCTCTCCGGAGACTGGCCGAATTCGGGCCGAATGAGCCGGCGCCGGTTCAGCGGGCGACACTCGTTAAACAGTTGTTGCTGTTATTCGCCAACCCGCTGGTCATCATCCTGCTCATCGCCAGTCTCGTCTCGGCGATGATCGGCGATGTGGTGAACGCCTCGATCATCATCGTCATCGTCCTGCTCAGCAGCGCCCTCAACTTCATACAGACAGCGCGTTCGCAACGAACGGCCGAGCAACTCCGCAAGGAAGTCGCTCCCAGCGCCATCGTTCTGCGCGACGGCGAGTGGCGGGAAATCCCGCGGCGCGAGGTCGCGCCTGGCGACCTGATTCAGTTGGTGGCGGGAGACATGGTCCCGGCGGACGCGAGATTGGTGGAATCGCGCGACCTGCACGTGCAGCAGGCCGCGCTCACCGGTGAATCTCTGCCGGTCGAAAAAGAGGCGAATTCAACGCTGCAAACAGTCCCGGATCAAACCACTACGGCCAGGATGGCCACGCCGGCCTCGCCCGAATCGCGCGACCGGGTCTTCCTGGGAACCTCTGTCGTGAGCGGCACGGCGACGGCGCAAGTGGTGGCCACCGGGCCGGCGACCGCTTTCGGCAAAATCGCCGAGCGGCTGGCCGAGAAAGCCCCCGAAACCGAATTCGAGCGCGGCGCGAAAAAGTTCGGGCTGTTGATCGCGCGGATGGTGATCTTCCTCGTGCTCTTCGTCTTCCTGGTCAACGCCGCGCTGCGGCGCGACGCATTCGAATCACTGCTGTTCGCAATCGCGCTGGCGGTGGGGCTGACGCCGGAGTTCCTGCCGATGATCACGACCGTCACGCTCGGTCAGGGCGCGCTGCGTATGGGGAAACGGAAAGTCGTCGTCAAACACCTGGCCGCCATCCAGAACTTCGGCAGCATTGACATCCTCTGCAGCGACAAGACCGGCACGCTGACCAGCGGCGAGATGAGGCTCGACGAGCGGCTGGACCCGCTGGGCAAAACGTCCGAGCGCCCTTTCGCGCTCGCCTACCTGAACAGTTTGTTTGAAACCGGCGTCAGCAATCCGATTGATTATGCGATCAGGCGCAAGGCGGCGAACTCGCTCGACGAAGCGATCCTGGTTAATGATCACTCCGGCGCGCAGGGTTATGAGAAGATCGACGAAATGCCGTTCGATTTTGAACGCCGGCGGGTCTCGGTGGTCTGCGCCCGCGACGGCTCGCGGTTGCTGATCACCAAAGGCGCGCCGGAGAGCGTGCTGGCGGTCTGCTCCGAATACGAAGTTGACGGGAACCGCTTTGCGCTCGATGAGGCTGCGCGGCGGCGATGCGAGGCTGTCTTTCACGAACTGAGCGAGCGGGGAGAGCGCGTGCTGGCGGTGGCCTACTCGACGCCGCCTCAGCAGGCCGCCTACCGTAAGGATGACGAACGCGGGTTGACACTCGCGGGCTTTCTGACTTTCGCCGACCGCCCGTTGCCGACTGCGGCCGAGGCGGTCGGCGCGTTGGCCGCCGACGGCGTGGAGGTAAAAATTCTGACCGGCGACAACGAACTCGTGGCCCGTCACGTCTGCTATGAGGTCGGCCTGAGTGTCGAACGCATTGTGCTCGGCGATGAGGTTGACCGTATGACCGACTCCGCGCTCGGCCACGTGGCGGAGCGAACAACGGTCTTCGCCCGCGTTTCGCCGATGCAGAAGAACCGCATCATTCAGGCGCTCAAACGCCGCGGCCACGTCGTCGGCTATTTCGGCGACGGCATCAACGACGCGCCCTCGCTGCGTACAGCCGACGTCGGAATTTCGGTGGCGTCGGGAACCGACGTGGCCAGGGACGCGGCGGAGGTCATCCTGCTCGAACAGAGCCTGCCCGTGCTGCATCAGGGGATCATCGAAGGGCGCAAGGCGTTCGGCAATGTGATGAAGTACCTGCTGATGGGAACGAGTTCGAACTTCGGCAATATGTTCAGTATGGCCGGGGCGTCGTTGTTCCTGCCGTTTCTGCCGATGCTGCCCACGCAGATCCTGCTCAACAACTTCCTCTACGACCTGGCGCAGGTCGCGATCCCTACTGACAGGGTTGACCAGACCTACATTCAGAAGCCGCATCGCTGGGACATCCGTCTGATCCGCAACTTCATGCTCTACATCGGGCCGATCAGCTCGATCTATGACTTCCTGACTTTTTACGTGCTGCTCAAGGTCTTTCACGCCTCCGAGCAGCTCTTCCACACCGGCTGGTTCGTGGAGTCGCTGGCGACACAGACACTGGTGATCTTCGTGATCCGCACGGCAGGCAATCCATTGCGCAGTCGCCCCAGCGCCGCGCTGACGGCGACAACGCTGCTGGTTGCGCTCGTCGGCGGGCTATTGCCGTTCACGCCGCTGGCCTCCTGGCTGGGATTCACGCCTTTGCCGGCCGCCTTTTTTCTTTTCCTGATCGTAGCCACGGGCACTTATCTGCTTCTGGTCGAGATGTTCAAACGCCGCCTGATGAAGCGGCTGTCGGTGTGAGGGAGTGATGAATTCGCTCAATCGAAAACTCATTCGTGATCTGTTTCATCTGCGCGGGCAGGTCATCGCCGTCGCGCTCGTGGTGGCCTGCGGCATAGCGGCCTTCGTGGCGATGCGCAGCGTTTACTACTCGCTGCTCAGCTCGCAGGACGCTTACTACCGGCAATACCGGTTCGCCGATGTCTTCGCCAACATCAAACGCTCGCCGGAGACGCTCGCCGCGCGCGTCAGGGCTATTCCTGGCGTGACCGCGGCCGAGACGCGCATCGTCGCCAATGTGACGCTCGACGTGCCCGGCGTGGAAGAACCGGCGCGGGGCCGGATCATCTCGATCCCCGAGCGGCAAGCGCCGATGCTCAACGACCTGCACATCACGAGCGGGCGTTACATCGAAGCCGGCAAGCGCGACGAAGTGATCGTCAGCGGGGCGTTTTCCAGCGCGAACGACCTGCGTCCCGGCGACGCGCTGACGGCCGTCATCAACGGCCGCTGGCAGAAGCTGCGCATCGCCGGCGTCGCGATTTCGCCTGAATACGTTTACGAGATCGGAGGCGGCGAGATGTTCCCCGACAGCCGCCGCTTCGGCGTGATGTGGATGAGCCGCGACGCGCTCGGGCCGGCATTCAATATGGAGGGCGCGTTCAACGACGTTGCTCTTCAGCTCTCGCCGGGCGCGAACGAATCCGAAGTGATCGAAAAGCTCGACACACTGCTCGTAGATTACGGCGCGCTGGGCGCATACAGTCGCGCGGATCAGACTTCGCATCATTTCATCTCGAACGAGATCGCCGAGCTGCAAGTCACGAGCACGTTCATTCCGGCGGTCTTCCTCGGCGTCACGGCGTTTCTCATCCACCTGACGCTCTCGCGGCTGGTGGCGACGCAGCGCGATCAGATCGCGGTCCTGAAGGCGTTCGGCTACAGCAACCTCGCCATCGGCTTCCATTACCTGAAGCTGGCCTTCGCGGCGACGCTCGGCGGCGTCGCGTTGGGCATCGCTGTGGGCTGGTGGTTCGGCTACAGCATCACGGCGCTTTACACGGAATATTTCCATTTCCCCGTGCTGCGCTACGCGCCCGGCGCGGGCGTCGTGTTGACGGCCGTGGCGATCAGCCTCGCGTCTTCGGGCGTGGGCGCGCTCGCGGCCGTGTGGCGAGCGGTCTCACTACCACCCGCCGAGGCGATGCGGCCCGAGCCGCCCGCTCGATTCCGCGCCGGGTTTATCGAACGCTTCGGATTGAATCATTTCCTTTCGCCCGCCGCGCGAATCATCTTCAGGAATCTGGCAAGGCGTCCTGTGAAGGCTTTTCTGACCGTCTTGGGAATTTCGCTCTCAGTGGCGCTGCTGGTGACGGGATTTTATCTCTATTACGACGCAATCAGCCGCGTGGTCGACGTGGTGTTCCGCACGGTTTATCGACAGGACGTCTCGGTCGTCTTCAACGAACCGCGCCCGGCGAGCGTTCGGTATGACATAACTCATCTGCCGGGCGTGATGCGCGCCGAGGCCCATCGCAATGTCCCTGCGCGGTTGCGCTTCGGGCATCGCATGCGCCGCCTGGCTCTCACCGGGATGGAGAACGGGGCTGAGCTGTGGCGCGTGGTGGACGCGGATTACCGCGTCCACGAACCGCCCCCGGACGGCGTGGCGCTGACGACGAAGCTGGCGGAGTGGCTGGGCGTCAAGCCCGGCGACACACTTACCGTTGAAGTGATGGAAGGGACGCGTCCCGTGCGGCGGTTGACTGTGGCCGGGATCGTTGATGATCTGGTCGGGATGTCGGCTTACATGGACATCCGCGCGCTCAACCGACTGATGCGCGAGGGCGCCAGCGTTTCAGGACTGCACCTGATGGTGGACGAGAACGCGCTGCCCGCGCTCTATGCGACGCTGAAGAAGACTCCCGCCGTTCGGAGTGTGGTCGTTCCCGGCGCGCTGCTGGCCAACTTCAATAAAACAATCGCGCGAACTATGGAAACCAATACCGCGGTCCTGATCTTTTTCGCCTGCGCCATTGCATTCGGAGTCGTGTACAACAGCGCGAGGATCGCCCTCTCGGAGCGCGGCAGAGAGCTCGCCTCGTTGCGAGTGCTCGGATTCACCGAGCGAGAGGTCACGGTGATGCTGCTCGGCGAGCAGGCGCTACTAGCGGCGCTGGCGATCCCGCTCGGCTGCGCGCTGGGCTGGGGGCTTTCGTGGCTGATCACGTGGGCGATTGACACGGAGTTGATGCGGTTGCCTCTTGTCGTCAGCGGCAGAACATACGCGCGGGCCTCGATCATAGTCGTGACCGCGGCGTTCCTTTCGGGGCTGCTGGTCATCCGGCGGCTGCGCCGCCTCGACCTGATCGAAGTTCTGAAAACGAGGGAGTAATAACGTGAAGAAGAGAAAGACGTGGATACGGATCGCGTTTCTGACAGCGGCGCTGGGCGTGGCCGGCGTCGCCGGCGCCATCGCGTTGCGCCCTTCGCCAGTCAGGGTGGAGGTTGCGCGTGTCCGGTGTGGGCCGATGCGCGCGACGGTTGACGCCGAAGGCAAGACGCGTGCGCGGGATCGCTTTGTCGTCGCCGCCCCGGTATCTGGCAGGCTGGCGCGAATCGACCTTCATCGCGGCGACGCAGTCAGGCGCGACGAAGTGATTGCGCGTATTGATCCGCTGCCGATGGCGCCGCTCGACCCGCGCCAACTCGCCGAAGTGAAGGCGCGCGTCGCCACGGCGGAGCAGTTGAAACATGAGGCCGACGCCGTCGTCGAACATGCCCGCGCCGATTGCGAGCAGGCGCAGCGGGAACTGTCGCGCGCCGAGAAGCTGATCGAAACGGGCGACATCTCACGCCAGGACTTCGAGCGCGCCCGCAACGCCGCGCTCACCTGCCAGCAGCAAATCGAGGCCGCAAAGTACCGCGCCCGCGCGGCCGCTTCGGAGATCGAAGTCGCGAAGGCCATGCTGATCGCAGTCGAGCGAGCCGGACAAAGCGGCTCTTCGGAGACCGTCTTTGTTCGCGCCCCGGTAAACGGGCGGGTGCTGCGCGTGGCCGAAGAGAGCGAGCGCGTGGTGATGGCCGGCGCGCCGCTCGTAGAGCTGAGCAATCCCTCGCTCGAAGTCGTGATCGAAGTCTTGTCGGCTGACGCCGTGAAGGTGAAGCCGGGAAGTCCCGTGCTGATCGATGGCTGGGGCGGCGAGCAGGCGTTGGAGGCTCGCGTCCGCCTTGTCGAACCTTCGGCCTTCACGAAAATCTCCGCGCTCGGCGTCGAGGAGCAGCGCGTCAACGTGATCGCGGATTTCATTGAGCCTGACACGCCGCTGGGAGACGGCTATCGCGTGGAGGCGCGGATAGTCATCTGGGAAACGAACGAAGCGCTGAAGGCGCCACTGAACACGCTGTTCCGTTCCGGTCAGCGCTGGAACGCGTTCGTCGTCGAGAACGGCATTGCGAAGCGGCGAGAGGTTGAAACGGGCCATCGCGCCGATTTCGAGGTCGAAGTCCTTAACGGGCTGCGGGAAGGTGAGAGCGTGATCGCCCATCCCTCGAACCTGGTCGCTGACGGCGTCCGTGTGTCGGTTGATAAAAAATGATAGGAAAGTTCATTAAGAGAGGATGAAGCAATGTCTCGACCAACTCACATACTCAGACACGAACATCGGGTGATCGAGCGGGCGCTGCGCGCGCTCGACGGAATGTGTCTGAATCTGAAATCCGGGGGCAATGTCCCGCCGGAGGCCCTATATCAGATTCTGGACTTCATTCAGAACTTCGCGGATCGCTTTCATCACACCAGAGAAGAAACATATCTGTTCCCTGCCCTCGGCAATAACGGATTTCAGACGGATGGCGGGGCGCTAGTTTTTTTGATGGGAGAGCACGAGACTGAACGCATGCTCACGGCCGAACTGGAGCTGGCCATTGGAGAGCATCGCCACGGGGATGCGGCGGCCGTTGACCGATTCGTCAAAGCTGCCAACCTGTATCGCGATCATATGGTCGGCCACATGCGGGAGGAAGACGCCATTCTGTTCCGATTGGCCGAAGAGGTGTTGGACGAAGCGGTTAAAGCGTCGCTCACTCAGTCTTTTGCTCAGGAAGAAGCTCAAAGCAGTGATGGAATGGTCGCGAGATATGAACGGCTGGCCCAGGAATTGGAAAAAAACTGGGCGGTATAGCCGCCAAGAGAGGAGATGACGTACTCAGATGAATATGGACGTATACAGACAAAAACCACTACGGGTTCACGGCTTCCTGGCCGGCATTCCATTGCGAACGTTGGAGCGCGTGGAATTGCCCGGAGGCCGCGAAGGGATGACGATCGAGGATATCAGCGGCGTAGTCGGTTTCGGCGGCGAAGTGGAGATGGAAGTCGGCCCGGTCACGCAGGCGCTTTTCCGGCTGCGCACATTGATCGGGCGCATTCTGCGCTGGGATGAGGCGAAAGAGCTGGTCGAATCGGTCTCCTTCATTTCACGGCTTAATGAGGAGGACCGCGCCCGCTCGCTCATCGTTCCCGGCAAGCCTGTGGGCATCTCCCGCATCCTGTACCGATTCAAGAACGAGACGCTCGGAGAGATCATCAACCGAACGGTACACTGCTTCTGGCTGATGGCGACGGAGCGAACCGCAAATGGCTATGCGCTCTGGTTCGCAGTCTACGTGAAGAAGCTCAACTGTCGCGTTGACGATGTCCGGGGTGATGATCGCGGCAGGAACGCTCGAAGGCGTCATCGTCGGATTTGCGCAATGGCTTGTTTTACGCCGGCGCCTCCGTCGCTTGAGCCGGTGGGAATGGATTACGGCCACTACGATCGGCGCGTTCTTGGCTTGGGCGATAGGAATGGCGCCGAGCACGCTGATGGCGTTGAATCAAAATGCAGGATCATCGCCGCCGCCCGAAATGAGCGATGCTGTAAAGTATGCGCTTGCGTCGGTGATGGGGGCGGCGTTGGGGATGATCCTCGGCGCGCCGCAATGGCGTGTGCTGCGCCGTTATGCCTCCGGAGCGTCGCTGTGGGTGTGGGCGAATGCGGCGGCGTGGGGGGTCGGGATGCCGGTGGTCTTCATCGGCGCCGGCGCGTCGCCGGTCGGCGCATCGGCGCTGAGCGTAGCGTTGACAGTAGTTGTGACTATTGCCGCCGCCGGAGCTTCCGTAGGCGCGATTCACGGCGTGGCGCTGCTGTGGCTGTTGCGCCAGCGGCAGGAAGAAGCGAGCCCCGCGATTGAAGACGCCTGACCCGCTTCTTCCCGACCCCGGCAGAGAGTTCAATGACCTTTCCCCGGCGCACGGCCTTAACGATCAGTTTACCGCCCGGCCGCTGCGGACGACTTCGACCGAGCAATGGGCGCGCGCCGCGACTCCCAACGACACGCTGCCGATCAGGAATCTTTCGAGCCGTCCCATCCCTCTGGCGCCCACGAAGATGCAGTCGGCCATCAAATCTTCAGCCTCGCTGCACAGCAACGCCTTCGGCTCCTGTTCTTTCACCACTATCGAAACCTTCAGCCCCGCCGATCCGAGCTTATCCGCCGCGCCTTCCACCACTTTATTCACCCGCTCGGTTTCTCGCGCGATCCACTCTGCCAAGTTAACAGCCGTTCCCGGATCGCTCGCCGCGGGAATTGTCCACGCCGAATTGACGACCCGGACCTCGCTGCCGTCCGGCCAGTCTCGTGAAGCGATCTCGTCAACTGCCGCATCAGCCTCTTCGGACCCGTCCACGCCGACGATGATGCGCGCCGGGACGTCGGGTTCGACAATTCGCCCGCGCGCCACGCGCACAGAGCAGTGGGCCGCATTTATCAACTTTTGCGAGACGCTGCCGAAGAACATTCGGCCGAGCGCCGTGCGGCCGTGAGACCCGACCACGATCAGATCGGGGCGCCATTCATCGGCCCTGGCGATGATCTCGCTGCCCGGCGATCCGATGCCCGCATCAACCAGGATTTTCCAACCAGGGAAGAGTTGATGTATTCGCGACTGCGCCCGCCTGGCCAGCGCCAGCGAATCCTTCTCTTTCTCCAAAAGGTCTTTGCCAAAGGTCGTCGCAACTCCGCCGATGCTGGTCGGAGCGGGAAACAACTCTTCAGCAATCGTCAACACTATAGCTTCAGCACGACGCGGCAACCCAGCCCGCTTCAGATCGTCAATCGCCGATTCAGCGCACTCCGAGCCGTCGTAAGCAATCAGAATCTTCATTCGGTCTCTTTCTTCCATCACCTTTTCCTCCATTTTGATGAATATCCTGTAGTGTGACTGAGCAACCACTGTGCCGCCGATTCTCACTGTCATTTACAAAGAAAAGCTGAACGAGACCGCCTCTGGTGTGTGTTCTCACGCATTCTGCTGCCGCGAATTGGGGAACCTTGCGCAGAGTTGGGACAATTGACGGCGAAAGTCAGAGCTTTGCGGGCGCCATTCCGCTGGCACATAGGTTGCTCTTTTTCATCATCGGCGACTGCTCGTCAGTTATCCGTTACGAGCTAGGCGATATCAACTTCCAATCAAACGAGGAGGAAAAGACTATGAAATCCCAACAGGGTATCCAACTCACGAAACAACAAGCCCCTGCCAGCCCCATCTTCGTCGAGGCTGAAAAGCTCTTGGAGCAGATGAAGGAGTTTTCGCAATCCGTCGCGCGCCGCGCTTACGAATATTTCGAGGCTCGCGGACGCGAATTCGGCCACGACCTTGAAGACTGGTTCCGCGCCGAATCGGAGCTAATGCGCCGCGTGCCGGTCGAGATCAAGGAGGCTGACGGTCAGATCACCGTGCGCGCTGAGGTTCCCGGCTTCGCCGCCAACGAGATCACAATCAGCGTCGAGCCTCAGAGGCTGGTCATCAGCGGCAAGTCGGAGAAGACGACGGAGGAGAAGAAGGAACAGACCTTGCTCTCAGAGTTCCGCTCGAACCAGTTCTGCCGCGAGTTGAGGCTGCCCGCCGAAGTCGAGCCGGACAAAACGACGGCTGTCTTGAAGGACGGCGTCCTCGAACTCGTGTTCGCAAAGGCTGCCGAAAGTAAACCAGTCGCCGTCGAGGTCAAACAAGAATAGTTGTATGGAATATTTCGCAGTGATTGCGGAAAAATCCCAATCGCGTGGGGGAAAACGCCCATTTGCGGCGCGCTTTTGCGACAGCGGCCCCGCCTGACGCTTATGGCAAAGCAATTGCTCAGCAAAAGTCGAATCACGGAATGGGAGGAGCCTTTATGGCAAAAGAAAAGATTCTGATCGTTGATGATGAGCCGATGATCCGGTGGACGCTCAATGAAGCGCTGCGCGGGTGGGAATACGATGCCGTCGAGGCGGGCACGGTCGCGGGCGCGCTCGCCTCCTTTGAGGCCGATCGCCCGGCGGCTGTGCTACTCGACATCAACCTGCCCGACGGTTCGGGGCTCGACGCGCTGCGCGAGATCAAGAAACGCCAGCCGCAAGCCGTCGTAATTATGATCACGGCCAACGTGCTGCTCGAAGACACTATCGCGGCGCTGCGCGGCGGCGCTTACGACTTCGTCGGCAAGCCGATCAATCTGAACGAGCTTCAGGTGACGATCCGCAACGGCATTGAGGCCGGCAAGCTGCGCAAGGAGGTCAATTCGATGCGCCGCGACCTGGCGCGCGAATTCGGCTTCGACCAGATCGTCGGCGAATCGCCTGCGATGAAGAAGATGATTCAGCTCGCCTACAAGGTCGCCGAGAGTGAAGCCTCGTCGGTGCTGCTGCAGGGCGAGAGCGGGACTGGCAAAGACCTCGTTGCAAAGGCGATCCATTACGGCTCGCGCCGCGCCGACAGGCCATTCATTGCGATCAATTGCGCGGCGATCCCGGCGACACTGATCGAGAGCGAACTCTTCGGCTATGAGAAAGGCGCCTTCACAGACGCGAAGGGGCGCAAGGAGGGCTTGTTCGAGCAGGCCGAAGGCGGAACGATCTTTCTGGACGAGATCGGCGAACTCGAGATCGGATTGCAGGCGAAGCTGCTGCGCGTGCTCGAGGAAGGCGCGTTCCGGCGCGTCGGCGGGTTGAAGGATTTGCCGCTCGACGTGCGTGTGATCGCCGCTTCCAACCGCGACCTTAAGAGCGAAAGCGAGGCCGGGAAATTCAGGCTCGACCTTTACTACCGCCTCTCCGTCATCCAGATCGATCTGCCGCCGTTGCGCGAGCGCGGCGATGACGTGTTGCTGCTCACCGATCATTACATCAAACACTTCAACGAAAAGCTCAGGAAGCGCATCCGCGGGGTTACGCCCGAAGTAGCGGAGATTTTCCGCCGCTACGGGTGGCCCGGCAACGTGCGAGAGCTGCGCAACGTGATCGAGCGGGCGATGATCCTCGAAGATGACGATCTGATCACCGCGAACTGGCTGCCGCGCGGCGTCACGCCCGAAACCCAGTCCGCCGCGCAACCGCAAGAAGCCGTAGTGACGCGGGCCAAGGCTGCCGCCCATAAGGCCACGGACACGAGTCTTGACGAACCGTTCCGTCTGCCGCCCGAAGGGGTCCAACTCGAATCGGTGGAAATGAGTCTGGTCGAGCAAGCAATGAAACGCAGCGGCGGCAATCAAACGCGGGCTGCTGAGCTGTTGGGCATTTCGCGCGATCAGTTGCGCTATCGCTTGAAGAAACTCGAAGGAACGGCCGTCGGCGCGATTGGAAACGGCTCGGAAATCTGAAAACAGTTTTGATTGATGGAGACCCTTTTATGAACCCCGGACAACCGCCCGCAATCGAATTTCGCAACGTCTCCATCAGCTTTGATGACGTGCCGGCGCTGCGAAACATCAGTTTCACGCTGCCGCGCGGCGAAATGCTCTGCATCACCGGCGATTCGGATTCCGGCAAATCGGTTCTGCTGCGGCTCGCCCTCGGCTTCTTGCGGCCGGATGAAGGCGAGATTTTGATCAACGGCCGGGAGACTACGGTGATGGAAGAGGATGACCTGCTCGCTTTGCGGCGTGAAACTATGGGGATGGTCTTTCAGGACAACTCGTTCTTCTCGGGCCAAACGGTTTACGAAAACACCGCCTATCGTCTGGATGACCGCGACTGGCCCGAAGACGAGATCGAACGCGCTGTCGTCGAGGTCCTGACCTTCGTCGGATTGGAGGACGATCAGGAGAAAGAGGCGGAAGACCTTTCAGGAGGAATGAAACGCCGGCTGGAACTGGCGTGCGCGTTGGTCGGTTGGCCTTCGATCATGCTCCTCGATGAACCGACCGCCGGACTGGACCCGATCAATGCGCGCCACGTGCTCGACCTGATCATCCGCGCGCGCGACCTGCATCACACCTCTTCCCTGCTGGTCACCAAGGCGCTTCACGAAATCCCCTACCTCGCCAGACACCAGGCGCGTGAAGGGACGCAGGGCGGCAATGTGGAGCCGGTCGCCGGTTACGTCCCCGGCGTTCAGGTCTGCCTGCTCGAAGAAGGAAGAATCGCATTCTTCGGGAGTCCGCAGGAATTCGCGCAAAGCTCCCTGCCAGCGGTTCAACATATGCTTCACCCGATGACCGACGTGACCCGCGGCGAGCTCGATGTGGACGATCCCTGGCGGCAGAATCAGAAGACTCGACGCCTTGCTGATCTAAAGACCAGCGCGACTTGATTATTCCTCTTTCAACGCCGCGGCCACAGTCTTCAAAAGCTTCTCGGCCGTGTACGGCTTCGGAAGAAAGGTCTTCACGCCCAGTTGCGCGGCGTCCGAAATCTTGTCTTCGGCCTTCAGCCCGCTGGTCGCGATGATCTTCACCTTCGTGTCGAGCCCCCGCAGCGCGCGGATCGTCGCCGGGCCGTCCATATACGGCATCATCATATCCGTCATCACTACTTTCACTTCATCCCTGTGTGCGGCGAAGACCGCCATCGCCTCCGCCCCGTCGCCCGCGACTATCACCAGTTCGCCATTTCCCACCGGCAGGTCACGCTGCGACGGTTTCGCCGGCGCCGCCTGCGCCGATTCGATGGCGGGCAGATAGACTCTGAAGCGCGCCCCTCGGCCCACTTCGCTGTAGACGCTGATGAATCCGCCGTGACTGCGAACGATCCCGGCGACGGTCGACAGGCCGAGCCCCGTCCCATGCCCGTGCTCTTTGGTCGTAAAGAACGGATCGAAGATCTTGGTCAAATTCTGTTCCGAGATTCCGATGCCCGTGTCAATTACCCCGACGGAGACGTATTTGCCCGGCTTCGCTTCAACATTCATTCGCGCGTAATGTTCGTCGATCTCGACGTTCTCCGCCTCAATCCGAAGCTTCCCGCCCTGCGGCATCGCGTCGCGCGCGTTGACGCAGAGATTCATCAGCACCTGGTGAAGCTGCGTCGCGTCGCCAGAGACGCTGCACAATTCCGGGTCTACGGAGAATGTGATCTCGATGTTTTTCGGCGCCGTGTCGGCCAGGATTTTCATGATCTCCTTGATAAGGTGCGCCGGCTGTAACGGGATATATTCACCCTCGACCCCGCGCGCGAACGAGAGCACCTGTTTGATCATCTCGCCGCCTCGCACGGCGTTTGTATGAAGGATGTTGAGCAGGCGCTGACTGCTCTCGTCAGTGAGCCGCATCTGCAACAGCTCCACCGCGGTGAGGATCGGCGAGAGCACGTTGTTCAGGTCGTGGGCTATGCCGCCGGCGAGCGTCCCGATGCTCTCCATCCGCTGCGCCCGCAGGAACTGGGACTCGAGACGCTTCTTCTCGCTGACGTCGCGGATGATGGCGGTGAACAGCTTGTGTCCGCCGTCGTCAATCTGCGAGATCGAGGCCTCGATCGGGAACTCCTCGCCGTCGGACCGCAAGCCGAAAAGCGAGCGCATCTTTCCCATCGCCCGCTGCGTCACTTTCGTTTCGCCGAAGACGCTGATGTGCTCGCGGTGCGCCGCGCGGAACCGCCCCGGGATGAAGCGGTCCAGACTCTCTCCGAGAGCCTCGGCGGCCGGGCAGCGGAACATCCTCTCGGCCGCCGCGTTGAAGAGCAGGACGCGCTGATCCTCATCGACGGTGATGATGGCGTCCATCGCCGAGGCCAGAATGCCGGCGAGCTTGGCCTCGCTCAATCGAAGCGAGGCGGCGATCTGTGACTGATGTTGATCATCCACGACAGGCGGTTTCTCGGTTTCCATAATTCTTCGAGGGGTTATCGTTTTCAGTCTGCTCAGGCGAGTGTATAATAAAAAGCTCTTTCAATCCTACGGCAATGGTTCGACGTGGATAGCCGCCGTGACTTTTCCGAATTCCCCCTCCAACCTTCGCTCGACCTCTTCGATGATCGCGTGCGAGGCGATATGATCGCGCCCGAATTCGTTGGAGATGCGCAGATGCATTTCTTGGTAGCAGACGCCGAAAAGAAATCCGGCGATGGCGAAGGCGGCGAGCGCTCGAACTTGACGTGGCCATAAGGGTGGACTTCGTCAGGCGCTGCGGTGGCCTATTTCATCACCGCGAAGACAACGTATGTCGTTAATCGAATCGACCGGCGAATGAGTCGCATCGCTGATGATGTTCAAACTGCCGGCGATCAATCCGGCGACCAGTTTTCCGGCGACGACCACGATGTTGAGCGCGAGCGTCACGAGCAGCAGGCGCCGCACGCCGAGCCGTTAAGTTTCACCGCCAAGGCCGCCGGTTCGAGATCACATATATCGATATAAAACGAACCCGGGTTCACCATTCCTCGGCCATGCCCGTCACCTCTTCCACCTTGACGCGAAAAACGATGGTCCCTTTTGAACCCTTAACCAGCCTCGATTCGACCGGCGTCATATGCGGCAAACGGCTGTAAAGTTTGGTCAGAACGTTCTCCTGCGTCTCCTCGTTGGAAATCTCCTCGAATGTCCCGTAGGCAATCACGCTGCGCCAGTTATATGGATCCTTGATCTCATCCACCTGCAGGCAGACACGAGGGTTAACGCGCAGCGCGTCCAGTTTCTTGCCCGGCAGAGTATGGATGTAAATGTTCTCTCCGTCGAAGTAGTAATTCACCGGCACGACGTATGGCCAACCTGCGGTGATACAGCCGAGCCTGCCCAGGGTTCCTTCGTGTAGGATAGCCAGCGCATCAGTGTTTCCAAGTTTGCCGATACTCATTTTTCCCCCTCCTGCAACATTGATTTACGCACAATCTCGACGGAGCAAGGCGCGTGCGACGCGACCGCATATGAGACCGAGCCGAGTAAAAATCGAGTAAATCCACTGCGGCCATGCGATCCGAGCGCTACCAGATCGGCGCCCCACTTCTTAGCCGTCTCGATGATCGTTTCCGCCGCATGGCCCACGATGGCCTCGCTCGTCAACGTCAAGGGCGCCTCCCGCTCCGTATTGCTATCGAGCAATCGAGAGGTGGCGCGGTCAATCGCCGATCCCGCCAGCTCGCGCCCTGCTTTTTCCAGCTTGGAGTAGTAGGAATCCGTCAATGCCCACGTCTCCGTGGTCGGTGTGAATGGCAGGTGAATTACGGAAATGACGTGAACTTCGCTGCCCGGCGGCCAGGGGCGATTGGCAACCTCATCCACGGCCGCGTCGCCGAATTCGGAGCCGTCAACCGCAAGCAGAATCCTCATCGCCTCTCCGTCGGCCCCCTGATCTTTATGGCGCCGCGCGATCTCGACGGAACATTTCGCGTGTGAAGCGACGGCGCGCGACACCGAGCCGAGCCAGAGCCTCTCCAGCGCGTTGTAGCCGTGCGTCCCGACGACAATCAAATCCGCGCCCCAGCGCTCGGCCTCGTCGAGTATGGTTATTTTCGGATCGCCTTTGAGCGTTTTCGCCGTCACTTCAGTTCGCGCGACGGCGATCTCGCCGAATCGCGCCATCGCTTGCGCCGTGTTCTCGACGGACCGCTCTTCAAAAATCCGCTCCCATTCCTCGTAGGAGCTTGCCGGCATGGGCATCGCCCATTGCTGTGTCGGAAAAGGAATATCCGTTACGGAAACGATCCTTACTATGCTCCCCTCAGGCCACGGAGTTCTGGCGGCCTCTTCGACCGCCGCAATGCTGGCTTCCGATCCGTCGACCGCCAACAAAATTTTCATCGCTTCTCTCATTGATTTTCGCGTCGCATGTTCACGCAACGCCCTCCTGCGCTTCTTGAGGGCAATGCGCGTGCCGTCCACGTCGAGCGCCGAACAAGGTTCGTCCATCAGGATCACTTCGGGCTTGAGCGGGAGCAGCCGCCCGATGCAGAGCTTTTGCTGTTGTTCGAGCTGCAGCGTCGTGGCGTTGACCTTCAATCTGTCCTTCAGGTCTTTCCACAAACCGACTTCGGTTAGTGCGGACTCGACCGTCGCGTCAAGGTCGGATTTCCGCAGCGTCGAGCGTTCGTTGTGAAGGCGCAGACCGAAGACGATGTTTTCGTAAACTGAGATCGGCAGCGGATTGGGGCGCTGGAAGACCATCCCGACGCCTTTGCGCAACTCGACCAGCGATACATCTGGGTCGTAGATATTTTTGCCGAGGATTTTGATCTCGCCTTTGGTCGTAACGTAGCCGTAGCGTTCGTTGATGCGGTTGAAGCAGCGCAGCAAGGTCGTCTTGCCGCAGCCTGAAGGGCCGATGAGCGACGTAATCAGCCCGTCGCGGACGTCGAGCGAAACATTGCGCAGCGCCTGAAAGTCGCCGTACCAGAGGTTCAAATCGCGCGTCTGTATGCTGTAATCGAGCGTCCCGTTCATCCGAAAATACCGTTCACGTACTCATAGGTTCGCCGGTCGGCGGGTTTGTCGGAGAAAATGACCTCGTTGCGGTCAAGTTCGATGACTTCGCCGTTCCAGAGAAACATCGTGCGGTCGGCCAGCCGGCGCGCCTGCTGTGTCAGGTTGGTGGCAAGGATAATGGTGATCCGCGAGCGCAATTCTTTGAGCGCTTCCTCAATGCGCATCGTCGTGACCGGGTCAATCGCGATGGAGAACTCATCGAGGCATAAAATCTCCGGGCTGTGCGAGAGGGCGCGCGCGATGGTCAGGCGCTGCTGCTGGCCGCCTGAAAGCTTCGTGCCTAGCGTGTCGAGCCGGTCTCTGACTTCGTCCCACAGCGCCGCCTGGCGCAGGCATCGCTCAACCAGCTCGTCGAGGCTGCTTTTATTCCGCAACCCGGCCATACGCGGCGCGAAGGCGACGTTGTCGTAGATCGTCATCGGCAACCCTACGGGCAGCGGCGCGACCATCCCGATCTTGCGCCGCAGCTCATGCACACTCTTGACGCGGCTGATGTCTTCGCCGTCCACCTTGATCGTCCCCGCGACGCGCGCGTTGGCCGTGAATTCGAGCGTTCGGTTGAGCGCCTTGAGCAGACTCGTCTTACCCGACTGCGCCGGGCCGATCACGGCCAGAATCTCGTTTTGATAAACTTCGAAAGTGACGCCCTTCAGCGCCTCGCGCCCCCCGTAAGCGAGCCGCAAATCAGTAGCTTCGATCTTTTTTGTCGCCGTTACCATTTCTTGCGGGAGCGCAGGTAGACGCGGAATGCGATGGCGAGGGCGTTGACCGCGAGCACCGTCGCCAGCAAAACCACCGCCGTGCCATAAGGCAACGCCTCAGGCGCGTCGGCCACCTGGGTCGAGACCGTGAAGAGATGCATCGAGAGCGCCATGCACTGGTCGAACAGACCGTAGGCGAAGACGTCACCCTCCTTGATCGCCTTGTAAAAGACAGCGCCCGTGAACATCACCGGCGCTGTCTCGCCCGCCGTGCGCGAGACTTGCAAGATCACGCCGGTCAGAATGCCGCTGACCGAGTTCGGCAAGACGACATGGCAAATCGTCTGCCAGCGCGTCGCGCCGACGTTCCAGCAGGCTTCGCGGAACGAGCGCGGCACGGCGGCCAGCGCCTCTTTCGCGCTGGCGATGATCACCGGCAGCGTCATAATCGCCAGCGTCAACGAAGCCGCCAGGATCGAGCGCCCGATGCCCGCAAACACCACAAATGCGCCGAGTCCAAACAGCGCATGCACGATGCTCGGCACGCCGGCCAAATTAACCACAGCCAAATTGACAACGCGCGTGAACCAGCTCTCCGTCGCGTATTCATTCAAGTAGACCGCCGCCAACACGCCGATGGGCGTAGCGACCGCCAGCGAAATCAAGACCAGGTAGATTGTGCCGAGCAGCGCCGGCCAGACGCCGCCCGCGCGCATCCCGTGGATAGGAACTTTGAACAGGAAATCGAACGACAGGACAGGTAGCGCGCGAATGAAGAGGTAACCGACGATCAGCGCCAGCGGCAGGATCATCAGCAGCGCCATCGCGCCGAAGATGAAGCGCGCCGCGCGCTCGCGCCGCTCCTTTTTGCGCACGAAGCCGGTCTTCGTGAACTGCGCCGCAATGGCCGTTGGCGTAGGGTTTTCTACCGCTGCGCTCATGCTTTACCTCGAATGCCGCGCACGATCAGATCCGCGCTCAGGTTGACGACGAAGGTGATCGAAAACAGCAGAATGCCGATGATGAAGAGGACTTGATAATGATCGGAGCCGACGGGGGCCTCGCCCAACTCGGCGGCGATGGTCGCGGTCAAGGTTCTGACGGGATCGAGCGCGCTGGTCGGGATTCTGATCGAGTGACCGGTCGCCATCAGCACTGCCATCGTCTCCCCGACGGCCCGGCCCACGCCGAGCAAAACCGCCGCGAGCAAACCGTTCCTGGCCGCCGGCAGCAGCACGCGTCGAACCATCTGCCACCGCGTCGCTCCGAGCGCGAGCGCGGCTTCACGAAACGAGTCAGGCACGGCCTTGAGCGCGTCCTCGCCGATCGAGACGATGATCGGCACGCTCATCAGCGCCAGTATGACGCCGCCGTTGAGTACGTTCAGGCCGATGGGCGCGTTGAATAACTTGATGATCAGCGAGTTCATTACCGTCAGACCGATGAAGCCCCAGACCACGGAAGGGATCGCCGCCAGCAGTTCGATGACGATCTTGAGCGTCTCCTTCGCGCGCGGCCCGCAGAATTCCGAGACGTAGATCGCCGTGCCGACACCAAAAGGGACGGCGATGGCCATCGCCAGCAGAGTGACGCTGAAAGAGCCGGCGATCAGCGCCAGCGCGCCGTACCGGACGTGACTCTGCGAGGTCGGATACCATTCAATGCTCGCCAGGAATTAAACGACGCTGAAACGCTCGCTCCACAACAACCCCACGCCTTCACGGAAGACGAAGTAGAAGATGCCGAAGACGAAGATGATCGCGCTCACCCCGCACAGGCGGATCAGCCATTCGACCAGCGATTCGGAGATCAATTCCCAACGGCGGCGTCTCACTGGCGCTTCGCTCCTTGCTCGACCGCCGCGCGCAGACCCGTCTCTTTGACGATGGGCACATAGCCCGTCGCTCGAACGATCGCCTGCCCTGCTTCGGATTGAATCCATCTGAGGTATTTCTTCACCGCGTCCTTCGGCTCTCCGCGTGTGTACATATAAAGCGGGCGCGCGATGGGGTACGCGCCGGTCTGCGTGTTCTCGACGTTTGGCGCGAACGCCGCCTCGCCCGGCTTGCGCGCGACCCGGAGCATCTTCACTTTCGGCGTGGCGTAACCCATTCCGCTGTAGCCGATGGCGCAGGGTGTGCGGCTGACCAATTCGACCACATCCTTCGATCCGTGCAAGTCCAGCGTGCCGAGTTTGAAATCGACGCCTTTTCCGAGAATGGCTTCGCGGAAGTAATAGTACGTTCCTGAGTTCGACTGGCGGCTCACCAGGATCATCTCGCCACTCGGACAGCCAGGAACCTGAACCCCCAGATCGGCCCACGAACGAACCGGGCCTTTCTCGCCGTAGATCGCCGCCAACCTATCGATCGTGATCTCATCGAGCGGATTGTCTTTGTGCGCGAAGATCGCGAGCGCGTCGTAGCCGACGATGTTCTGTATGGGTTCCTGCCCGCCCGCGGCTTTGACCTTGGCGATCTCGCCGGCTTCCATCTGGCGGCTGCAATTGGCGATGTCCGCTGTGCCGTTGATGAGCGCAGCCACGCCGGTCCCGGTGCCGCCGCCCGACACTTCGACCGAGACCGCCGGTTCGATCGCGGCGTACTCCTCGGCCCACGCTTGCGCCAGGTTGACCATCGTGTCGGAGCCGATGTTCTGAATCACCGACCGCCCGTGCGCGTAAGGTTGATTCGTTTCACCCGTCCGATCGCACCCGCTCGCGATCAGCCACGACAGGGCGATTGAGATCATCAGCAAAAACACTGTGAGCCGGCGCCTGATTGAAGCGCTTTTCTTTCTCATAAGCCGCGCCTTGTCCTTTGATTGTTCGTCAGGCCTGAGACGCCTCGGAGCCTGATCCTGAGATTAAGAGGCGCAATCAGTATCGGCTACATACCTTAAATGGCTGTTAAGCCGCCATGAGAAAGTTTGGTTCTCCAAGTTCGTATGCCGGATTGTGGCAGACCCCTGTCCGACCACTTCGCCGGTAGCCTTTTCAAATTCCGTCGACAGACCAACACCGGATGATTACCGTTTCCGCTTTCAGAGATCAAAAATCGGAAACTACGGATCGCGTCGCTTCTTCCTGAATACGATGAGCCGACGGCGCAAGGCGGCTGTAGGCCTCAGCCACGCCCCACGTCAGCAGTACGGCAGCCGTGACCAGTGTGAGCAACTCAAGCGTGAGCGGCTCAAGCCCCAACATCGTGCGCAAGCTCGGAAGTAATACCGTCAGCAGTTGCACACCGACCCCAAGAATGACGGCCAAATGCAGCGCGCCGTTGAATTGCGGCGGCCCATTAATCCGGCGCGCCGGATAGGCGTAAAACAATTGCCCGATGGTCGTATGCAGAAAGATGGCCGTGCGCGTTTGCAGCACGCTGAAGCCTATGAGCGGCGCCGCCACGAGCAATGCGCCGCCAACCGCCCCCTTGAAACAGCCGGTCGCCAGAATAAACCGAAGCGAATTGCGGTCGAGCAATGGAGATTGCGGGTCGCGTGGCCGCTCCCGCATCACGTCCGAGTCCCGGTCCAGCCCCAGCGCCAATGCAGGGGGGCCATCGGTAATGATGTTGACCCACAGAAGTTGCACGGCCGTCAGCGGCAGCAGAATCGCGCCCGTCTCATCGCGCAATCCCATCAGCGCCGCGCCGAACGCGCCGCCCACCACGATCAGGGTTTCGGCCAGATTGGTCGAGAAGAGGAATCGAATGAACTTCTGGATGTTTTCATAAATGTTGCGGCCCTCCTCGATGGCAGCGACGATGGTGGCGAAGTTGTCGTCCATCAGCACCAGGTCGGCGACCTCACGCGAGACGTCGCTGCCGCGCTCGCCCATCGCCACGCCGACGTCCGAACGCTTGAGCGCGGGCGCGTCGTTCACCCCGTCTCCGGTCATCGCCACAATTTCGCCGCTCTGTTTGAGAGCTTCGACCAATCGCAGCTTATGTTCCGGCGCGACGCGGGCGAAGACGTTCGTCTCTTTGACCGCCCCGCTCAGCGCTTCCGCCGGCATCGTCTCGAGCTCCAGCCCCGTCAACACGCGGGTCGGGCGTATGCCCACCTCGTGCGCGATGGCCAGCGCCGTGGCCGGATGATCGCCCGTGACCATTACCACGCGGATGCCCGCGTCCTGCGCCCGCCTGATCGCGTCCGGAACTTCCGGTCGTGGCGGATCCCATAGCAACGCGAGGCCGAGAAACTCGACGTCCTCATCGCCCTCACCTTCCCGATGTCCGAACGCCAGCACGCGAAACCCTTCTCTGGCGTACCCGTCGGCCTTCTCTTCCCAGTTCCTGCGCTCTTCGACGGAAAGACGGCTGCGTTGCAATATCACTTCCGGCGCGCCCTTGAGATAGCTCGCCAGAGCGCCGCTCACTTCCACTGTCGCGCGCATGAACTTGTACGAGCTGTCGAACGGCAGAGAACTGCGACGTGGACGCTCGCGCCTCAGCAAGCCGAGATCGACGCCGCGTCGCTTCGCGTATTCGAGAAGCGCCTGATCGAGCGGATCGCCGGCGCCGGACTTCTCATCCGCGTCATTGGCCAACGTCATCGCCCGCAAAGCGTGTTCGACATCGGGGCTGTCCAACCCCCTCACGAACATGCGGTTCTCGGTCAGCGTGCCGGTCTTGTCCGTGGCGATTACGGTCACCGAACCGAGCGCTTCGACGGCGCTCAGGCGGCGCACTACGGCCTTCCTTTTCGTCATTCGTTCCACGCCCAGCGCCAGCGTCAACGTCAATACGGCAGGAAGCCCTTCAGGCACTGCCGCGACGGCCAGCGCGACGGCGAAAAGGAAGATGTGACCGAGACGCTCAAGCCCGTCTACCAATAAGCCGCCGGCGGCGATCAATAGCGCCAGCGCGAGCACGCCTCGCGCGATCTGCCCGCCGAACCTTTCCAGCCTGCGTTCGAGCGGGGTCTTCTCCGCCTCGATGCCGCCAATCATCACCGCCAGGCGCCCCATCGCGCTCTTTTCGCCGGTGCGGCTGATCTCCACGTAACCCTTGCCTCGCACGAGCAACGTTCCGCTGAAGACCTCGTCATTGAGTGCTTTATCAACCGGCGCGGACTCGCCGGTCAGCACGGACTCGTCAACCATCACCCCTTCGGCTTCGATCAAGGCGCCGTCTGCGGGGACACGGTCGCCGGCCTCGATGCGCGCCACATCGCCCAGGACCAAATCCGCGCTCGGCAGATGCGCGAGCCTCCCCTCGCGCATCACCCAGACCATCGGCGCGGCCATCTCCTTCAGCCGGGCGAGCGCCGCCTCGGATTTGCTCTCCTGATAGACGCCCAGCCCGGCGTTGAACAACAGGATGACGGCGATAGCGATGGACTCGACTGGCAGCCCTGTCGCCCCTTCGCTCACCCAGATGGCGGCGTCCGCCACCAGCGCGAAGAGCAGGATGTAGATGAGCGGACTTTGGAATTGCCGCGCGAAACGCCGCCACAACGGAGTGGGCGGTCTTTCGGGCAGGGCGTTCGGCCCGTGGCGCCGCAGGCGGGCCTGAGCCGCCTCATTCGATAGCCCATTGTGCATCACTGCTTCGCTCCACCGTTCGTTTCGGGCGGCACGCACACGACCGGTATGCGCGCAGCCCGAAGAACCTTCTCCGCCGTCGAGCCGAAGAGAATCTCTTCGATCCCGCCCTGATGTCGACCGCGAATTCCCATCACGACCAGACTGAAATGGAGATCGGCAGCGATGCGCAAAATCTCCGCGAACGGCTTGCCGACCACGACCATTGATTCAATGCGAACGTTTAATAACGAGAATTTTTGCGCGATCTGTTGCAGCTGCTCTTCGGCTTTCCGCTGCAATTGCGCCCTGGCCATTTCCAAGTCGCAGAAACCTTCTTCGCTCACGCGCGCCAGGAAGTCTGCGTCAATCACGTGCAGCAGATAGACCTCGCCGCTCGGATCGACCATCGCCAATGCATAATCGAGCGCCCGCAACGAGTCGGGCGAAAAATCTATCGGCACAAGAATGTCTTCTATCTTCATAATTCTTCCCTCCGGAAAAGCGCCTGAAGTCCAGCCTTAGGCTGCTGAACTCCTGCAGTCTTAAGGCTGGACTCCATGCGCTTTTCCAACGATAGAGCAACAACCGTACCTTCCGTTTGCGGGCAGACAATCGAGAAAATGCAGCAGGATGCGGCGATCAAGGAATTCTTGAAACCCCACTGCGGAAAATTCTCGCGTACTTTCCGCCCCCGCTGCGGATATTTCCCCAACAAATTCATCCGCATCGCACAGCGGCAAAAACTCCGTGAAATTACGTCTTTATATAGTGGAAGGATAAGAACGGGGTTTGCGACTCCAGGCGAGAAGAGATCGAATCGCTCTTCTACTCATTCTCTTTGACCGAACCCTATGTGTTTTGACTCGCCTTGAGATAGGAGCAAACTATGAAAAAGATCGCAAATTCCTTAATGCCGATTGCCGCTTTGGTTCTCTTCGGAACCTGTCTGGTCACAGTTTTTGATCTCACGGAGGTATTGATGACGTCGGTCGGATTAGCGGATGGGGGACCTTCGTCTTACTACCAGAGTTTGAACATACCCATAATTTCGGTGGCCCTGCCAATTGTCGGCATGATTCTTTTCGCCGCAATTTTGCTCGGGCTTCCAGGCAGACCCGCGGGCGCCGTCGGATCAACCGCTACCAAGCGTGATATATACCTATCAATAAGGATAAGCGGCGGTTAAAAGTCACTGCTTGAGACTTAGATCAACGAAGGAACTGTTTCCCTCAGCCGCACAATAAAAACGTGGTCTTTTGCTCGTAGATGAAGGGACTCCCTGAAGGTCAGGCATTCCTGCCTGAAAGGAGTGGGGGGACCCGATTCGATTTGAATCGGCTTGCTCCGAGAGGCAGGGATGCCTGCCCTCCAGGAATTGGAGGCAATCTAAGATCTCACTGCGAAACCGGAGACTCACTTCGCTTGAATGCGATGGCGCTTCCAAAGGCGAATTGGAGCGGTGATTGGGCGCTTCTGTATCGCAATGGCCGTTGCGGAATGTGAGCGGCGCCCATCAGGTTAGACTTGACCGAGTTACCGAATTCAGTCGGTTAGATTGATATGCAGGAGTCAGTAAGTCAGGTTTATACGACGCGGACGATTTCGACCGAACAGTGGGCGCGCGCGGCGACGGCGGATGACACGCTGCCGGTCAGAAGCCTCTCGACCCTCCCCACCCCTCTTGCGCCGACGAAGATGCAGTCGGCGTTCCAGCCTTCGGCCTCGTTGAGCAACAGCGCTTTCGGCTCTTCTTCCTTCAAGACGACCGAAGTTCGCAATCCGGCCTGTCTCAGCTTTTCGTAAGCCGCATCAATCGCCACTTTAACCCTGGCATGCTCTTCCGCGATCCATCCGGCGATCTGGCTTAACATAGGCTCCGAGGTCGCCGTCGGAATCCTCCAACAGGCATTGACGATCCGAGCTTCGCTGTTTTCAGGCCAATGGCGCGAGGCGACGGCATTGACCGCTTCCTCCGAACATTTTGAACCGTCAATGCCGATGATCACACGGGACGGCCTAGCGGGTCCTTCACGACGGGCGCGCGCAACGCGGACTGTGCAGTGGGATTCGTGCGCCAGCTTCAAAGAGGCGCTTCCGAAAAAGATTCGCCCGGCCACCCTTCTACCGTGTGAGCCGACGACGATCAAATCCGGATTCCACGCTTCGGACTTTTCAAGAATCGCGCTCGCCGGAGACCCGACAGCCACTTCAGGCTCGACCTCCCATTCTGGCATCAATGATTTGACGCGGGCGGCCCCGCGCCGAGCCGTCGCCTTTATCTGAATCATCTCGTCCGTGTCTTCCATCAGCTCGAACCCAGACGGCGCCAGCGACCAGCTCTCGATTACCGAAAGCACAACCGCAGTGGCTTCCCTCGGCAACCCGGCCCGGCGCAGATCGTCAATCGCGGCGTCAGCGTATTCCGAGCCGTCATAACCAATCAGGATTCTCATCCGCTCTTTCATCACAACCTCCTTACGTTCTCAATCCCACACGGCCCTCTGTTACTGAACTCTTCACGCTGCGCTTCAGTCGTCCGGCCGCAGGCGCCTCTGCTGGAGCCTGCGGCCGGGTAGGAGGCGACGACAGAATCAGCTCCGCCGCGCCTTGAGCTATTTAACTTTGACCTCGACCTGTTTCGGCTTGGCCTCTTCGCGTTTGGCCAACGTCACTCGCAAAATTCCGTCCTTGAACTCCGCGTTGACCTTGTTTGTGTCAACAAAGCCCGGCAGCGTGAAGCTGCGGGTGAATTCGCCGTAGTTGCGCTCGACGCGATGATAATTCTCCTTCTTGGTCTCCTCGGAGAGTTTGCGCTCGCCGTGAATCGTCAATATGTTGTTTTCAATCGAGACGCGCACGTCTTCCCTCTTCACCTCGGGCAATTCGACCTTGACCACGATCTCATTGTTGTTCTCGTAGATGTCGCAGGCCGGCGCCCAGGTGGCGAGCGACCAGTTCTCGCCGCCGAATGTCAGAAACGGATCGAAGCCTTCGAAAAACCTCTCCGGGAATTTGCGGAAAGGATCGAAGCCCATCATTTCACGAAAGGCCTTCATTGGGGCCATTGCTGTACCAGTTTTGTTTGTCATAACTGCATACTCCAATCTTTAAAAATAGCCATTGATTTCTTTGATATGTTCGGAACCCTCGCTGCCGCGAATGCTTCATTCGCGACAAGGTTCAATCGCCTTCGACGAGATGACGGTTGAGTGATTTCAGTTCCCTCGCACGTAGAGAGCAACAACCGTGCCTTCCGCCGGCAGGACCGATAATCAAGTGAAATCAACACTTGGAAACACTGCTCGCCAGATTCGTGAAACGCCGCTGCGGAAAATGACTGCGTATTTTCGGCCTCCGCTGCGGATATTCCCTCAGAAGATTCCTCCGCCTCGCGCATAGAGCGGTAAAAACGCTGTGGAGACGATGTTTTTCGAGGCGTCAGACACGGGAACAGAGTTTGCCCCTACTCGTCGGCGAGGAGAGATTGAATCGCTGTTCTCCTTGTTCTCTTTGACCGATACCCAACTGAGATAGGAGCAAAGTATGAAAAAGATCACGAATTCCTTAATGCCGCTCGCCGTTTTAGTTTTCTTCGGTACTTGCCTGGTCAGTGTTTTCGGTCTCCTGGTGGTATTGATGACATCGGTAGGATTTGCGGATGGGTTGCCCTTGTTTTACTACCAGAGATTGAACGTGGCAGTAATTTCGGTCGCCTTACCGCTAGTCGGGATGATTCTCTTCACCGCAATTTTGCTCGGGCTTCCAAGAAAATCTGCAGAAGCCTCCAAACTGACCGTCATCGAAGGCGCTGTAAACCCGCCGATGAATGAAGAAGGGAAAAAGGAATTACCTCTGGCAAAAGCAGCTTGATCGAAAGTCAGTTAGTAGTCCTGCCTTTAGGCGGAAGCGTCAGATGCAGGTCCATTCAGTGACGCCCGACGCTTCCGCCTAAAGGCGGGACTACCAACAGTCAAATCCATTGCTCGTTCCCGTCATCTTTCGTTTACCGGCTTTTCTGTCGGCGCCCCTACGTTCACGTCCAGCTTGCGCGCGGCGAGGTACTCGTACGTACGCCAACGCGTTTGCACGTCCTTCTGCGCCTCTTCCAACAAACGCCTGGCTTCCTCCGGCTTGCTCTTAGTGAGCATCTTGAAGCGGTTCTCCAGGTAGAGGAACTGCTCGATAGGAATCTTCGGCGCGCGCGAGTCGAGCTGGAGCGGGTTTGCGCCGTGCGCGGCCCGTTCCGGATGATAGCGGTAGAGCAGCCACTGCCCCGCGTCCACCGCCGCCTTCTGGTTCTGCATCGCGGTAGTCATATTGATCCCGTGCGCGATGCAGTGGCTGTAAGCGATGATCAGCGAAGGGCCGTCATAGGCCTCGGCCTCCAGAAACGCCTTGAGCGTATGTTCGTCGCGCGCGCCCATCGCCACGCTGGCTACGTAGACATTGCCATAAGTCATGGCGATCAGGCCCAGGTCCTTCTTCCCGGCCCGCTTGCCGCCGACGGCGAACTTGGCCACCGCCGCGCGCGGTGTAGCCTTCGACATCTGGCCGCCGGTGTTGGAATAGACCTCGGTATCGAGCACGAGAATGTTGACGTTGCGCCCGCTCGCCAGCACGTGGTCGAGGCCGCCGAAGCCAATGTCATAAGCCCAGCCGTCGCCGCCGATGATCCAGACGCTCTTTTTGACCAGCATGTCGGCGAGCGCCAGCAGCTGTCTGGACTCTTCCGAATCAATCGTGCGCAATTTTTCTTTGAGCGCCGCCACGCGCTCGCGCTGGGCATAGATGTCGGTCTCGTCTTTCTGCCCGGCGGTCAAGATCTCATGCGACAGGTCTTCGCCGACCGCCACGGCCAGTTGTTTAAGCAACTCGGAGGCGAACTCCTTCTGCTTGTCAATCGAGATGCGGAAGCCCAGCCCGAACTCGGCGTTGTCTTCAAACAGTGAATTGGCCCACGCCGGCCCGCGCCCCTCCGCGTTCTTCGTCCAGGGCGTGGTCGGCAGATTGCCGCCGTAGATTGACGAGCAACCTGTCGCGTTGGCCACAACGGCGCGATCGCCGAACAGTTGAGTGACCAGTTTGATGTAGGGCGTTTCGCCGCACCCGGCGCATGCGCCGGAGAATTCAAACAACGGCTCCTGAAGCTGCTGCTGGCGAATGTTCGAGACTTTGATCAGCCGGCGATCCGTCTCAGGAATCGTCAGATAGAAATCCCAATTCTTCCGCTCCTGCTCGCGCAGCGGCGGTTGCGGCTCCATATTGATCGCTTTGTGACGCGTCTGGGACTTGTTCTTCGCCGGACAAATGTCCACGCAGACGCCGCAGCCCGTGCAGTCTTCAGGCGCGACCTGAATGGTGTATTTCATCCCCTGCCATTCGCGGTCTTTCGCGTCGCACGATTTGAAGGCGGGCGGCGCGGCGTCGAGGTGCTTCGAGTCGTAAACCTTGATGCGGATGACGCCGTGCGGACAGACCATCGCGCACTTGCCGCATTGGATGCAAACGCCCGGGTCCCAGACCGGGATTTCGAGAGCCAGGTTGCGCTTCTCCCACCTGGCCGTTCCTGTCGGGTACACGCCATCGCACGGGAGCGCGCTCACGGGCAGCTCATTGCCACGCCCGGCGATGATCTCTCCGAGCACGTCGCGCACGAACGACGGGGCGGCGGCAGGTACGAGCGACGACAGTTCAAACTCACTGTCAATTCGCTCCGGCGCGTGTACCTCATGAAGGCGCTCAAGCGTCCGATCCACGGCGTTCAAATTCATCAGGACGATCTCCTCGCCCTTCTTGTCATAGGTCTTGCGTATTGAGTCTTTGATCGCCGCAATCGCTTCATCCTGCGGCAACACGCCGGAGAGCGCGAAGAAACAAACCTGCATGATCGTGTTGATCCGCCCGCCCATGCCGCTCTCGCGCGCCACCCGCGCGCCGTCAATGACGAAAAACCGCAGCCGCTTGCTGATGATCTGTTCCTGCGCCGATCGCGGCAGACTCGCCCAGACATCTTCCCGCCCGTAGGGCATGTTGAGCAGAAACGTCCCGCCCGGCGCGAGGGCCGTCAGCATGTCGTAGCGTTCAAGAAAGCTCGGCTGGTGGCAGGCGACGAAGTTGGCTCGCGTCACGAGGTAAGTCGAGCGGATCGGCTGCGGGCCAAAACGAAGGTGCGAGACGGTGACCGCGCCAGCCTTCTTCGAGTCATAAACGAAATAGCCCTGCGCGTAATTGCCGGTCTTCTCGCCGATGATCTTGATCGAATTCTTGTTGGCCCCGACCGTGCCGTCCGCCCCCAGGCCGTAGAACAAAGCCCGGATCACGTCCTCCGGCTCGGTTGAAAACTCCGGGTCATAAGTGAGGCTCGCTCGCGTCAGGTCGTCGTCAATTCCGATGGTGAAATGATTCTTCGGCCAGTCAGACGAGAGTTCATCAAAGATCGCCTTGACCATCGCCGGGTTGAACTCTTTGGACGACAACCCGTAGCGGCCGCCGATGACTACGGGCATCGACTTCAACTCGCCCCAACCGTTGTCAATCGCTTCGTGGAGCGCGTTGACGCAATCGAGGTAGAGCGGCTCGCCCGCGCTTCCCGGCTCCTTAGTGCGGTCGAGTATGGCGACGGCCTTAGTGGTCGCAGGCAGCGCGGCGACGAAACGCCTCAGATCGAAGGGGCGGTAGAGCCGCACTTTTAGCACGCCGACTTTTTCGCCGCGCGCCGTCAGGTAATCCACCGTCTCGTGCGCGGCTTCGGCGCCCGACCCCATGAGAACGATCACGCGCTCGGCGTCGGGCGCGCCGTGATACTCGAAGAGGCGATACTGCCGTCCTGTCAGGCGCGCGAACCTGTCCATCGCCCGCTGTGTGACCTCAGGGCAGGCGGCGTAGAAGGGGTTGACCGACTCGCGCGCCTGGAAATAAACGTCCGGGTTCTGCGCCACGCCGCGCAGCGTGGGGTGATCGGGCGAGAGGGCGCGGCCCCGATGCGCTAGTACCAGGTCGATGTCAATCATCGCCCGCATATCTTCTTCGTCGAGCAGTTCGACCTTGGCAATCTCGTGCGAAGTGCGGAAACCGTCGAAGAAATGCAGGAACGGAATGCGCGCTTCGAGCGTGGCCGCCTGTGCGATGAGCGCGAAGTCCATCGCCTCCTGCACTGACGCCGATGAAAGCATGGCGAAGCCGGCGCCACGCGTGGCCATCACGTCGCTGTGATCGCCGAAGATCGATAGCGCCTGGGCGGCGAGAGAGCGCGCCGCGACGTGCATGACCATCGGCGTCAGTTCCCCGGCGATCTTGTGCATGTTGGGGATCATGAGCAGCAACCCCTGCGAAGACGTGAACGTCGTGGTCAGCGAGCCGGTCTGCAACGCCCCGTGCACGGCGCCGGCGGCCCCGCCCTCACTCTGCATCTCGACGACTGAAGGGACCGTACCCCAGACATTCGGCTTTCCCGCCGACGACCAGGCGTCGGCCGACTCGCCGATGGGCGACGAGGGAGTGATGGGGTAGATGGCGATGACTTCGCTGGTACGGTAAGCGACGTGAGCGACGGCTTCGTTTCCATCAATTGTTGTAAATGTTCTCTTGGGCATGTGTCTCATGATGTTTAACCGCGCCGTTTCGCCTGTGGGAATACTCCTGTAACTTGCGGCGCGCGACCTTGAAGGCGTCCCGAATCGTCACGTAGACGTCTTTGTGCGGCGCCGACAATTCCTGCCCCTTTGCTTGTTCTTCACTCTCCGTCCTTCGAAGGGAGCTGTGCAAAGTGGGTTCGTGGTTGACCACGATTTCGGCGCCCGGAACGGTCAAATCGATGCGGATGTGAAATTGGTATTCGCCGTTTTGGTATCGGCGCGGGATCTCGATCGTCACGCGGCAGCTCGTGATATGGTCATAAAACTCTTCGAGCTTCGCCGCCTCCTCGCGGATTTTCGTCCCAACCGCAGTTGAAGGCGCCATATCCCGCCAGGTGATTTGCACCGGAAGTCGCATAAAAGTCCTCCTATATTCCCTGTCCATGTTCTTTGGGTCGGGGCATATGAAACGTTCCTCGATACGCCTTAATGCAACTGGCAGACCATCTGAGCGGCGAGAAGAGATCGACTGATTTATCCCCTATTGAAAGCGAATAAGCACACTCCGCTTCGCGCATACAACCGCAAAAACGCAGTGAAAACGCGGTCTTTTGCGGCATCAAATAATGGAACAGAGATTGCGCTTGTCTGACAACGAGGGGAAATTGAATCGCTCTTTTCCTTACGTTGTTTTATGCGGCCGATACCCATCGGCTCAGATCAACGATCCTGGCCGATGTGCGAGGCTAGCGACCTGTGAGTCGGAGGCGCAATTAAACTTATGTACCTCACTTGGATCGCAATCATCGCCAGTCCGCTGATGGGTATCGGCGCTCTCTTGATCTCCATTTCGGCGAGGCGCGGCTATCGGCGTGATCTACGCCATCATTCTGGCCGTCTTCGCGTTCATGAAATTCCACGAGGATTGGGGGACCGCGCCAGCCCAATGGAAGCGAGGTGAAAACGGTGTCTCAAATGGACTCACAAGTTTGGTTTCAGAGGATATTCCATCCGTCGGACTTCTCGGACGCGAGTAACGTCGCGTTTGTCCATGCTCTCAAGCTGGCGGTTTTGGCGAATGGCAGGCTGACCATTCTTCACGCCGGCGCTGAAGGCGGGGACTGGCGGGATTTCCCCAGTGCGCGGCGGACTTTGGAACGATGGGAGATGTTACCGCCGGACAGCCCCAAGGAGGCGATCTTCAGCATCGGACTGGATGTCCAGAAGATCGTCACGCGGCGCCACGACCCGGCGCGAGCCGTTCTTCATTACCTCGGGGAGCATCCTCATGACCTCATCGTTTTGGCGACCCACCAACACGACGGGGTTGATCGGTGGACGCATAAACAAGTTGCCGAACCGATTGCCCGGCGTTCGGGTGAGATGACGTTGTTCATCCCGCACGGGAGCGAAGGATTTGTCTCGCTCGAAAGCGGAGCGGTGAGTTTGCGAAACATCCTCATACCGGTGGATAACTCGCCGGACCCGCAAATCGCGGTTGACGGCGTCGTGTCATTCGCCCATGCGCTCGCATGTCATGGCGTAATCTTCACGTTGCTCCATGTCGGCGAGGAAGAGCGCTTCCCGCAAGTCGTAATGTCTGAGCGTGAGACATGGCAGTGGAGAAAGACTTACAAACACGGGCATGTCGAGCGACAGATTCTTCAAGCGGCGCATGAATCCCGCGCCGATCTCATCGTGATGACGACCATGGGGCGTCACGGTTTTCTGGATGCGTTGCGCGGTAGCACGACTGAACAAATAGTCCGCAATTCGACCTGCCCGGTGTTAGCCGTTCCGGCTCACGAGCGCGACCATGCGCCACCACAGGAATCTGTCGTCTGGCGACCGGCAGTTTGACCATACAGGCTTCAAATGAAGAAAGAACGTGTCTGCGGCTGGATTGCGGTGGCGGTGTCCACAACCCTGACTTGTTTTTGGGCGGCCTGGGGCATCCTCGAAAACTTTCATGAGGGTTGGCACGATCCGTCGCTCCTGCTCAATGTAGCATTGATGGTCGTGCAGTATTTGGCCCCGATGCTGGGATTCCTTCTGGTCGCCCTAATTTCAGTGCGGTGGCCACGTATCGGCGCAGTAATGCATTGGGCGTTGGCCTCTTTCGCGCTTTGGTTTTTCGGAACCAATTCCCCGGTCGTCCTATTCATCATCATCCCACTGGCGCTGCTTGGATTATGTTTCTGGTTTGGCCATGCTCAGCCGCGCCAATGGGCGTTACGTGTAGTCATTGGCCTGCCGCTGTTGACGTTGGCAGTTTGCGCTGTCGAACCCGTGTGGCGTCTGTCTGGCCGCGTCAACGACGGCGACTTCGGAGCTCAGCTTGTTGAAGGCAATGGCGTGAAGCTGGTATGGGCGCCGGCAGGTCCGGGTTGGCCACTGCAAATCGCCGCAGCGCGTGAAGGCAAGATGATGGTTTGGATGGAAGCGGCGCAACGTTGTCAGCATTTGGACGAAGACGGCTTAACGCTGGCTGACGTCCCGCAGAACATTTGGCGGCTGCCGACGGTTGATGAGGCGGTGCGCTCGATGGCTCGGCATGGCCAAAACGCTGGCGGCGTGTGGGACGCGCAAATGGTTTAGTCCTGATTCGAATGCTCAAGCGCTCAATCAAAACGAGGTCGGCGCTGTTTCAGGCAATTCCCAATTGATTCGGAACGATGGTAATGATGGCCGAGAGAAAATGGCAGCTTGGCATTTTATCCAACATTTTCTATTCCTGTTTTTCAGACAGTTCCGCCCATCCCGCCCGCCGTTTATCGAGAGTAAGCTCTTCGGTCAGCGGACAGGCGAGACGGGCGGCGGTCGTAGGGAGATGGACCGTTTTTCGGTTTAGCTTGGGATTCTGTGCGCTTTGGCGAAGCCTGCGAATTGAATCTCACGCACTTCACGAATCGTGTAGGCTGAGTTTCGCGGAGTGAGAAGAACAGTGAATTGCTTCGCCATCTCGCGCTCCACAGGCTCGCAATGGAGCGCTATGACGAGCTGGTCGCGTTTCCCCGCCTTCATCGTGTAGATGTAGAGGCATGGCTCTCCAGCCCCCATCTTTGCGTCATCGTGGAAGATCAGGTACTGGCCGCGCAGCAACACGCCCTGCAGTTTCACCAACTCGGTGAATTCGACCACCGCCTCTTCACGCTGCGGGTTGCCGGTCATTCCGGCGGCGGGCGCGGTGATGAACGCGAGCGACGCCAACAGAAGTGGGATCGCCAGAATCATACGTTTCATAACAAGGCCTCCTTACTTTTCGGCTCTCAGCCGATCGTTTCTGCATTGCTTTTATGTTTGAAAACGAAGTGAACAAGTTGTTCGCATCCTTG
>WNFU01002049.1_pt1 | contig 34896 bp, 40 predicted proteins | sample 5400121 | NCBI WGS metagenome assembly WNFU01 (sample SAMN13153360, study PRJNA577476) | soil metagenome | isolation source: 100 cm soil or saprolite under grassland replicate 1 | place: USA:California | collected 2016-06-15
TAGACTCCGACCAACGAATGGAGTCAAGGCCCTATGCCTGTATCGAACCGGGGTGGATGGAAAAACTGTTCGCGAGGTCACAAATACCGTGGACCCGGCGGCTGCCCTACCTGATGGAAGAGGGATCGGCCCGGGGGGTCGAAGACGAGTGACCGCCGGAAGGTAGACGGCACGAGCGGACAGAGGCGGCCGTGATCGTCGTTCCGGCTGAGCTGGTTCAAACGACTCTGGGCAGGCTGGGTGAGAAAGGAGCCGAGTGGCTGCGCCGGCTGCCTGAGCTCGTGGAGGAGTACGCAGCCCGCTGGTCCCTCGAGATCGGTCCTCCACTCCCGGCCAACTACTCGTTCGTCGCTCCGGCCGATCGAGAGGACGGGACCCGGGCCATCATCAAGGTCAACCTGGTCGAGCGGGAGAACGTGCATGAGGCGGAGGCCCTGCGCACGTATGCAGGAAAGGGTGCCGTCCTCCTCCACGAGGCCGATCCCCAGGCCGGCGTCTTGCTCCTGGAGCGATGCGAGCCCGGAACCACGCTTGCCGAAGCCGTGCCCGACGACGAGGAGGCAACCGCGATCGCGGCCACGGTCCTTCGACGGCTGTGGCGGCCTGTCGAACCCGGCCATCCGTTCGAGCGAGCGGCCGATCGCGCCCGGGAATGGTCTGCGTCGATCTTGAGCGACTTCGCAGCGATGGGCCGTCCGTTCGAACGGAAGCTCGCCGAGCAGGCGTCGGGGCTCTTCGCGGAGCTGGCCGACTCCTCTGATGAGAGCTTCCTCCTGCACCAGGACTTCCACCACTACAACGTGCTGTCGGCCCAGCGAGAAGCGTGGCTGGCCATCGATCCGAAGCCGATCGTCGGCGAGCGGGCCTTCGACATCGGTGCGTTTCTCCGCAACCCCGGGCCCGAGATCCTGTCGATGCCCGACCCCAAGGCCTTCACGGCTCGGCGGATCGATCGGTTCGCCGCGGAGCTCGAACTCGACCGAGGCAGGATCACCGGTTGGGCTTTGGCCCAAGCGGTCGAGCTCGGCCTGTGGTCGCTCTCGGTGGGGGAGCGGCAGTGGGGCGAATGGGAGATCGCGTGCGCTGAGCTGCTCGCCGCGCTGATCGACTAGGGAGTCTCAGGACCCGTTGATCTTGAAGGTCGCTTTGCGAAGGGTGAACGACAGCGTCGCGGTGTCGCCTTCGATGCGCACCTGCCTGTAGGTGATCCCGTCCACGATCTTGGGGAGATCGATGCTCAGCCGGGGGATCGAACCCTGGGTCAGCGTCAGCACGAGCCGTCCGCCCGAGATGGTCGGTGTGGCTTCGAACTCCTGGCCGACCTGGCTCACCCGGACCACGACCCGGCCGTTCCGGAAGAGGATCGTCACCGGGACAGAAGCGCCCAGGGCGGCGTTGAGGTCGCCCTGCGTGAACTGGGCGGTCCCGTCTCCGCTCGAGGCGCGGATGGTCGTGCCGCCTCCGGCCACCAGCTGGCTCGGTGAGAACGAAACGTCCTGCAGGATCAGCGTCACCTCATGGACCGGCAGCTTCCCTTCCGTGATCGATCCTTTGGCGTGCACGGTCACGGAGGCGACGTTGCCGGAGACCAGTTCCGGCAGGAAGGGAAAGCCGCCGATCGACACCGAGGGCCGCTGGCTCAGTGAGAGGGAATTCTGCAGCTCGCGGCCCACCCAATAGTCGGCGAGCATCCGAAGGCCGAAGTCCGCTCCCACCCCCAACGCGATCAGCACGGCCAGCGCTATCAGCAGCTTGCGCATGGACGGAGCGTACGCCGGGCGCGCCCCGTTGGCGCGTCTTAGGAGTGAGCCGCTGGCTTCGTGCCGGCCGGCCTCCTGGTCCCGGTGCGGGCGGTCCTCCTGGCCCGCTCGGACGCCTCCTGGGCCGGGGCCTTGTTGGGGGCAGGCTCCCCGGGGAGGTGCAGCAGGTTCTCCACCCCGGTGACCCCGGGGACGGCCATGACAGTCTCGGCGATAGCGTTCATCTGCTCCGCGGTGTCGACTTCGCCGCGCAGGACCACGATCCCGTCCTCGGCGTTGACCGAGATACGGCCATAGTCCGAACCTCCCAGGACCTCGCTCTCCACCTTGTGGGCGAGGGTCGCGTCGTCCAGGTCCTTCGCGTGCTCCACGGGGTGGGTCGCCTTCATCCGCAGTCCGTAGGCCTTGCCGCCCAGCCACCGGCCCTTCCGGCTGACCCGCCGCCCGGTTCGCCTAAACATGGCCATGAGTTGGTCCCGAGCCTTGGCTCGCCTCGACCTTCCCATCTGCGGGTCGAAGAAGTACGCGGCCGCCGCTCCGAGCGCTCCCGCCGCGAGCGCCAAGCGCTTCCTCTTCCGCTTCGGCTTTTTCATTCGGTGCCTCCTCCTTGCCTGTTACCCTTGCCGGGGCCGCTCGAACCGTCCCACCACCAGCACCATCCCGAGCAGGATGAGGCCGGGCACGAACTCCCACACCGGCCGCTCCATCCACCACCGCGCCGTGCTGTCCACCTCGGTCCCCAGGCTCAATGGACGGAGAAGCAAGATCGCCACGGCGTACGCGGTCATGTGCCACAGGAACAACGTCATGATCACCGAGTTCGCGACGATCGTGGCCCTCCATGGACCGCGTCGCTCCAGCCACCGGGACACTGTCGGCTTGAGGACCATGGCCAGCCCGATCAGCCAGAACGTGAGGGCCACGATGCACGCCGTTGGCGGGTTCATGTTCGACGTCTGCTCGATGGGCTTGAGGTGGAAGAACGTGGCATCCGTGCCGAGCATGCTGCGCGGATAGACGCCGACGTTCGTGAGGACGATCAGCGCGGCCAGGCCGAGCCCGGCCATCGCCACGTGGACGCGGCGGGGGAGCGACGCCAGCGAGCCGTCCGCGTAGAAGTAGCCGAGCTGATGGGCCAGGGACCACGCCAGGAGGACGTTCACGTTCCGGATCCCTTCGATGCCCCCGGCCAGTCCCACGACGTCGGCAGCCACCACACCGCTCGCCAGGACCAGCGGGACCCACAGGCCGAACCGCCGGTGCAGCGCGATCGTGAGCGGGCTCAGCAGCACGACCACGAGGTAGACGCCGAGGAACCACATCGGCCCGAACGGCAGGGTGTTGCCCACGCGCACCCCCCTGATCAGCCCGGTGCCGCCCTGGTCGATGAGGTGAAGCACCACTTCGATGCCGAACCAAGCCGAGACGAAGATCGCCGTCGGCTTGAGCAGCCGGACCGCGCGAGTGCGAAGGAAGCCAGCGGTGCTCCGTCCGCGCTCCCGGAATGCCCGGTAGGCCACGAAGTTGGAGAACCCGCCGACGAAGAAGAAGATCGGGATGACCTGGAGCAGCCACGTGCCGCTCCACAGACCGGACGTGACACCGATGGCGCTGTGCACCCCGATCACGCCGTCCTGCCAGAAGATGATGGAGATGAACCAGTGGCCGAAGACCACGCCGGCGATGCTCGCCCCGCGCAGGAAATCCACGTAGCGGTCGCGGGAGGCCGGCGTCGCCGCGACCAGTTCGTCCAGACCGCCCCGCCCTTGCTTCCGTCCTGTTGCCACGGCCCTCACGCTACGCCCGGCAGGACCGGGACAACAGGAGGTAGGGTCCGATCCAGATGAGACGGCGATGGCACGCCCTGACCTCCGTGGCCACGGCCACCCATCACCTGTTCGAGCTGGTGGCCGGAACCGGGCTCGTGTTCCAGCCCTATGTCGGGCTCCGGGGAGCGACCACGCTGTGGTCCGTGGCTCTGCCGGGATGGTTCCTGGCGGCCGTGCGCGGCTCGCCGAAGTGGGATCGGCCCCTCGCCTTCCTGGCTGGACTCTCCATCGGCGGCGCGTGCGTGCACTTCACGCTGTGGCCGGTCGAAACACGCCGCGGCGTTCCGCTGCTGGTCGAAGCCGAAGGCCTCCGGCCGGGCCAGCTCCCCGCGTACAACGCGGTTCTGTACGCGTGGGCCCTGTCTGCTGCGGCTGCCCTCCTCCGCGAGACCCCTCGAGGTGCTCGAAGATGGGCGCTGGCAGGCGTGCTTGCCGCGGTCCCTCTTCGGTTCAGCGCCCGTCACCACTTCCAGTGGATCAAGCAGCAGGCCAGGACCAACCCGGCGTGGTGGAATCGCGCCGTGGCCTGAGGACGAGAGACTTCAGCCCGTAGAATCGTGCGCGGAGGGATGCCCGAGCGGCCGAAGGGGCACGCCTGGAGAGCGTGTAGGCGGGTAACCGTCTCCGGGGTTCAAATCCCCGTCCCTCCGCGAGAAAGTTGCCACGCCCGCTTCCAGATGCAGCGTCTCCGCAGAGCTCGTATACCTATACAAAGGCAGGCCTAGGAGGTAGTGGAACTGGGTGGATGCCGCTTCTCCATCCGAAGGCTGGCGAGAGCCTTCTCCGTTCCCCTATGCCTGCTCACGTCCTGCACGGGACCCAACCCGCCGCCCCCCGTTCCTCCGCCCTTCCAGCAGGGCTCGTGTACCGGTGGCCTTGAGCTCGCCGCGACCATGAGTCCGGGGAACTACCACAACACTCTGACCGGTCTATCTGTGCTCTCACCCACCGAAGCGTGGGCTGTCGGCTCGTCGACGAATGTCCCGCCTGCCTGGCTGTCTCCTCGTCCGCCGGGGATGATCAGCCCTGCGCCTCCTGAGCTGACAGTGCCACTGGCCCTTCGATGGAACGGCCGAACCTGGGACCGGGTGCAGGCCCCGAACGCCGGCGTTGTGGACCTCGCCAACAGCCAACCCGTCGGTGGGGCGGGATTCACGGACGTAGCTGTTCGTTCGGCCGACGATGTGTGGGCCGTAGGAGGTGGCCAGTCGCCGCTCATCGAGCACTGGGATGGAACCACCTGGGCGGTCGTGCTCAGTCCCCCGGTCAACCTCGTGGACGAGAGGCTCGCGGCAGTGGCGGCCGATGCTCCAGATGACGCCTGGGCGGCCGGGTCTGGGGGAGAGTCCGGCGCGATCGGCCCCGTGATCGAGCACTGGGACGGCCGCGCGTGGACGATCACTCCCGTCGCCGACATCGACGCGCGGTACACGACCGTGGCGGATCTGCTCGCGCTCTCACCGACGGACGCCTGGGCCGTAGGGCAGATGTGGGACCATGCGCTTGTGCTTCATTGGGACGGGGATCAGTGGGCCCAGGTCGCCAGTCCGAGGGATCGGGCCACTCGTCTGTCGGCCCTTGCGGCTGTCGCCTCGGATGACCTCTGGGCGGTCGGCACGACGTTTGCCGACGTGGATGGGAACGGACCCACGCAGGGCGTCATCGAGCACTGGGACGGGAGAGCTTGGAACCTCGTGACCCTTCCCGCGCTCACTCCCGGAACCGCGCTCGCGTCGGTCAGCGCGCTCGGCCGCGACGATGTGTGGGTTGCTGGCAACACCACACGGAGCGACGGCAGCGCGTACAGCCGACTACTCCTCCACTACGACGGATCTCAGTGGACCATGGTCAGGGCGCCCAAGTCGGGACCTGTGCCGAGTCGCATCGCGGCGAGCAGCGATGGGCGAGTGTGGGCCATCGGGACGAGATATATTGATGGCGGCTTCAGCGCATTCATCGCTCGGTTGTGCGCCTGACGCGTCGAGGTTCAAGCCCCCGGTCATCAGGGAGCAGCGATCACGGCAGCAATTGCTCCGTGGCCGCAATCCCCTCCTGTCCGATCGAGCCGATCACGGACCAAGATCCGACTCTCCGCGACAGCCCTGGGGTGCTCCGGAGGGACTGACCGAAAGCGATCTTGAGGTGCGCAGAATGGTGCTCGGACCATCGTCTCGAGCGTCCCCGATGAGGAACGATTGTCCACCAACGAGACACGCATTTGTGCAGGTCAAGGGCTTTTCTGGAGGCCCCGTCCCTCCGCTAAGCGCTCGGTTTCCTACGGACGAGCGGTTCCGCAACTGTCTCGTGACGGAACCCGACCCGGCAACAATGCGACAGTTGTGCTTCAGCGTCGGCGGTCGGGGTCCCGATATATCGGGTGTGTCTGGACAGACCCGCCGGTTTCTTGCCCTTGGGCTGATTGCAGGCGCTTTCGTCGTCCTCGTGATGTTCGCGGCAATAGCTGGCATCGTCGATTTCACGCATCAGCCTGGGGAGGGCAACCACGAGCTGGCGGCTAGCGTGTTCCTCCTCCTTGTGATCGGGTCCGTTGTCTTTGGGCTGGCTACCTACAAGTCCTTCACCGGCCGTCTCTTCGCCGGGCAGCGGTGGGGCCGTATCGATCGGGAGCTGGTGGCCGCTGGTTTCCGGCATGCCACGGAGAGAGAGATCGGACACACCGCCAGCATCCACGTACAACTCTTGTCCCCGCCCGTGCTCGGCATCGATCGTGGTGGGGGGGTCGACCATGTCACCATCGGATCCATTGGCGGAAGCGAGGTGCGTGCTTTTCGCGCTCGGATCCGTGGGGCCGGCCGCTGGATCGACGTTGCCGCCGTAGCATTGCGAGCCCCGGCATTCCTCGCTCCCACTCTCATTCGGCCGGCGAAGCGCGGGATACGCCCTCGAATAGGCATGGAGCGGGTGCTCTTCGAACTCGAGAGGTTCAATCGCTCCATCGAAGTGCACTCGGTCGATCGTTTCTTCGCGACCGCCTTTATCGATAGCAGGGTGATGGAATGGTTGAGCCAGAATCTCCGGCGAACAGTCATCGAGCTCGCGGATGGCTGGGCGGTCGCATGGTCGAACGCACTCCGGGGCTTTCCCCAGTCCCCACAAGAGCTCATTGAGCTCCTCATCCTCTTCAACGCTCGGATCCCGCGGTCGATCCCGTCGCTATTTCCGCAACGCGATCTGTATACAAGGTGGGTCCACCCGCGGAAACACAAGGCTCCCTTTTCCGCCTGGCTGGAACGCCTGACCGACGTGTCAGACGTTCCGGAAGAGCCGACTCTTTGAGATCAGTAGGGGCTTCTCCCTGGCGTCCTTCTTGGGCCGCGGCTCCTGCTCCGGCAGGCTCGAACCTTCGCACGGACGGTTAGGAAGCGGTTGCTCGGGGCTTGGGGCCCATTCCCGCAGTCTTCCAGACGGTCACGACATCGTGAGATGAGACTAGATCCAACCCTCCTGCGGGCGAATCTGGTGCGCAAATTGGTGCGCGGACCATCGTCTTAAGCGTCCTCCATGAAGACGTCTGTCCACCAAGGAGAAAGGCATTTCCGCAGGTCAAGGCTATTTCTGGAGGCCCCGTCCCTCCGCCAAGCAAAGGCTGGGCGGGTGGAGCGACAACCTCGGATCTGGACGGATGCTCTTCCGCTAGCTGATCGGGTTCCAGGCGATCGCACCGTCCGGATTCACGCCCTCTACCCTCCGCACGTCGCTGCCGTCGGGTGCCATGGTGAACAACTCTCGACCACGCACGTACGCTCCCCGCGACCCGTCGGGGGCTACAGAGAACAATTGTCGGCCACGAACGAAGGCGATCCGCGAGCCATCGGGCGACCAGGTCGGCCAACGGTTGTCCTCCTCGGCAGTAATCCGCCGAAGCCCCGATCCATCGGCGTTGATTACGTAGATCTGCGCGAGAGAATTGAATCCCTTCCCGGTCATCCAGAAGGCGAGCCGCGAGCCGTCCGGCGACCAGACGAGGCCCCCTGCCTCCGCGGGGAGGTGCGCGAGCTCCTTCCGCAGGCCAGTGCCGTCGGGGTTGACGAAGGACAGCCCATAGGCGTGATGCCCATAGATAGGACTGTCTTCCGAGAAGTCGATGAACGCGATCCGTGGACCATCCGGTGACCACGCCGCGGATTCAGGGAGCGGTTCGCCGCAGAGGTCGCAGGGAGCGCCGAGCGACCGAGGGTCACCGCCGCTGGCGTCGATAACGTAGGGACCGGGCGCCGACCCGCAACACGCATAGGCGACCATGCTCCCGTCGGGGGAGAACGAGCCCCAGGTGCCGCTCCCATCCGTGGTCAGTCGGGTCCTGGACCCGTCCGCGTCAAGGACGAAGAGATCCAGCGGGGAGCCAGTCTCGGCCGTTCCTATCCACCACTGGCCACCCTCCCAAGAGACAACTCGTTCCGGTTCCGGCCGAAGGAGGAGCCGGGTCCCGTCCCCCGACCATCCGATCGGGTCGGCCCCATTCGCGGGCGCGAGCGAGATCCGGTTGGCTGGGTTGGCTGGATCCACGGCCATGATCTGGGACCCGTCGCGGTACGCGACCCACCCGTGTGCCCGCGCAAACAGGCCGGACTGTTTGGGCGTCGGACCCGGGTTGACGGGCTTGTGCGGCGACGAAGTGCTGATAGACCGAACCGCGACGACGCTCCCGAGAATGAGGGCGGCGACGGCCACCAGCGTCGCACCGACGGTTGTGGCGATCCGTCGACGAGCTCGGAAGCGCACTCCCGGCGGCATCTCCGGCTGCGAAGGGATGTCCTCCGCGATCCCGCGCAACAGCTCTCGAACCTGGTTCTCCATCTCAGACTCCTGCCATAAGTCGTCGGAGCTTGTCCATGCCCTGGGACACCAGCGACTTCACCGTTCCCCTTCGGCACCCCATGAGCTCAGCGGTCTGCGCCTCCGAGAGGTCGACATAGAAGCGCAGGACGATCGCGGTCCGCTGGCGTAGGGGGAGCTCCAGGAGGGCCGCCCGCGCCGCCTCCCTGGTGGGGACGTCGGGATCCTGTCTGGTCGGCGCGAGCATGCTTGCCTGACGTTCCTGATAGCGCCGCTCTATCTTCCTGCGCCGGAAATGCGAGTTCGCCAGGTTCACGACCGTGCGCCGCAGGTAGGCCTGGAACCCGCCGGAATCGCGCAGGTGCAGCAGGCGGCCAGCAAGCTTGACGAAGGCGTCCTGAACCAGGTCCTCGGCCAGGGCTCGGTCACCCGTAATCAAATAGGCGAGCCGGATGGCATCGTCGGCGTACAGGCGGTAGAGGTCGGAGAGCCTTCCCCCTTCGATCCTCACCGGCTCCACCTCGGCCTGCGCCACCCGTCCCCTCTCCATGTGAACACAACGCGCACCAGCCCGGGTCGGTTCAGTCGCTGCATGGCCTGGTGTGAGACGTTCGTCGCCTGGGCGAAAGAACGGTCAGTGGGTTCTCTAGCCGGCCAGTGGCTTGCCGCCCATCTCTGGCATCGGCTGGCTAGCGCACCAGCCTCTGCGCGGTGCGCAGAATGGTGCGCGGACCGTCGTCTCGAGTGTCCTCCATGAAGACGACTGTCCACCAACGAGACGCGCATTTCCGCAGGTCAAGGGCTTTCCTGGAGGCCCCGTCCCTCCGCCGAAGGTGAAGGGCACGAAAACCCTCTATCCGTGTTCGGAGCAGGTCTCTCGTAGCATCTCCCTCCTTAGAGAGGGGGTTGCGGTCATGCTGTTCGCTCTGGTTCACCTCGTGCTGCGTCGACTCTTCGGCTTTGCTGGAGGCTCCGAGTCACAGAGCCAGTCCAAAGACGTCGAGATCCTCGTCCTGCGCCATCAGCTCAAGGTCCTCCGGCGTCAGGCGGGCCGGTCCCGCCTCCGCCGGCTTGACCGCATGGTGCTGGCAGCGGCCAGCCGAGCGCTTCCCCGCCCGGCCTGGGCCTCCTTCATGGTGAGTCCCGAGACCCTTCTCCGGTGGCACCGCGAGCTGGTGCGCCGGAAGTGGACCTATAGAAGGGAGCGCGTCCGAGGGAGGCCGCCCCTTGATCCAGACACCCGCGAGCTGATCCTTCGGCTCGGGCGGGAGAATCGCACGTGGGGCTGCATCAGGATCCAGGGCGAGCTCGCCAAGCTCGGCATCCAGGTCTCCGCTACCAGCATCCGTACTCTTCTTCGCCGAGCGGGCCTGGGTCCCTCGCCGCGCCGATCAGGTCCTAGCTGGTCAGAGTTCCTGCGGGCCCAGGCACGAGGGATCCTCGCCTGCGACTTCTTCACGGTGGAGACCCTGTTCCTAAAGACGCTCTACGTCTTGTTCTTCATCGAGCTCGGCACGCGGCGAGTCCATGTGGCCGGGGTGAGCGCCAACCCCGACTCGGCCTGGGTCGCCCAGCAGGCCAGGAACATCTCCTATGACCTTGCAGATCGGGACACGTGCATCCGGTTCCTGATCAGGGACCGGGACTCCAAGTACACCTCGAGCTTCGACGAGGTCTTTCGCTCCGAGGCGACGGAGGTCATCTGCACCCCGATCCGGGCACCGAAGGCCAACGCCTTCGCCGAGCGTTGGGTCCGAACGGTCAGGACCGAGTGCCTGGACTGGATGCTCATCTTGGGCCGTCGGCAGCTTGAGCGTGTCCTCGGCCTGTATGTAGAGCACTACCAGCGGGAGAGGCCCCACCGGAGCCTTGCCCTGGCCACGCCGATCGGTCCAAAGGCCCCAGCGGGCAGGGCATCGCAGGTCGGGGGTGTCCGCCGCCGCGACTTGCTTGGAGGGCTCATCCACGAGTACTCAAGGACTGCCGCATGATCGATTCGAGTTTCTGTGCCCTTCACGAGAAGTCACACGCTCCGACTAGGTGACGCGTTCTGGGCTCAGGGACTCGTGGCATACTGTCGTCCGTTCCTCGAGGACTTGTCCCTCAGGGGGTCGTGCCGTGCGAACAGCTGGGCGCGCGCTCTTGACTCTCCTCCTGATCGTGACCGGCCTCTCCTCTTCCGCCGACGCGAGTTCATCGCGCCAGGCCTTGTGGATCCAGAAGTACGGGACCGGCCTGTACGGCACGAACATCGCTTACCACTTGGCCGTCAGCCCGGACGGCCGGCGCGCGTACGTCACCGGTGAGAGCCAGAAATATGGGGGATCTCCGGACATCGTCACGATCGCCTACGAGGCCGACGCGGGCTCCCAGCTGTGGCTGAGCCGCTACGACGGACCGGGCCACGCCATCGACTTCCCCACGGCCATCGGCACGAGCCCCGATGGGACCACCCTCTACGTCGCGGGGTGGGTGGGTAGTGTGGGAGGTGGCAGCGACTTCGGGACCATCGCCTACGATTCGGCCACCGGCGGGGAGCTGTGGACTCGCCTCTTCAACGGTCCGGCCGGATCCTTCGACAACGTCAGCGCGCTGGCCGTGAATCCGATCAAGCCCATCGTGTACGTGACCGGTCCCAGCGTGACCGATGGGCTGGGCAACTCTGACTACCTCACGTTTGCCTACGACGCGGCGACGGGCGACATCCTGTGGCAACGCTACCTCCACGGGGCGCCGGTTACCGACGACTTCCCAACAGACATCGCGGTCACCCACGACGGTTCGACCGTCTACGTCACCGGCGCCAGCAGGAAGCCGGAGTACGAGTGCGCGACGGTCGCCTACGACGCCACCACCGGACACTCCGAGTGGGTCAAGCGGATTCACAGCCGCTACCCCGAAACCAACGGCTGCGTCGACGTCGACGTGGCGCCGGATGACTCCCGCGTCTACCTGGCGGGAGGGATCGGGGCCGACAACCCGGACTTCCTCACCCTCGCCCTGAGCCCGGCGGACGGGCTCGGTCGAGTGGCGGCGGCGATGGGATGCTCCGGCGCACGGGGAGGACCTGGCCGAGGACGCCGACTTGAGCGCGGACGGCACCACGTTCTACACGATGGGTCCGAGCGTAGGCCAAGGGACCGGCGAGGACTACGCCCTCCTGGCATACGACGCCGCCACCGGGGGCAAGAGGTGGGCCGTGCGGTACGACGGCCCGGCGAGTGGGGACGACCGGCCGATGGGCGTGGCTACCAGCTCCGTCACAGGGAGCGTCTACGTCACGGGAGTGGCGAAGGCCGTGGGTGACCAGTACGACTACGACTACGGAACGATCGCCTACGCCCCTTCCGGCAAGCGCCTGTGGGTCCGACACTACTCCAGCCGTATCGATGGAGAGGACATCGGCTACTCGGTGGCCGCCAGTCCCTCAGAGCCGGTTGTCTATGTGACCGGAAGAGGCAACGCGCCGTACCAGTGGATCTACGTCACGCTGGCGTACGCTGCCTGACGTCAGAAAGGCCAGTTAGGGGGCATTTTCCGTCGGTGCCCCCGGCAGGAATCGAACCTGCGACACACGGTTCAGGAAATCGTTGCTGGGAAGAGTCGAGGCCAACGGCGCAGCGATGCGTATCGAGGGTTGAAACGAGCCCGCCTCCAACCCCTCCCGCAGAGGATCAAGGTGCGCAAAATGGTGCGCAGACCGCCGTCTTCGAGGCGTCTCCATAGAGACAACTGTCCACAGGTGAGGTTGCCATTTCCGCAGGTCAAGCGCTTTTCTGGAGGCCCCGTCCCTCCGCTCAGGCGAGTATTTGCCCAGGCCGGCCCCTATGCTTGATTCAGTCCGCCGGCGAGCCGCCCACGAAGATGCAGAAGGGATGTCCGGCGACGTCGGCGTACACACGCAGCGGCTCCTCGGGATCTTCAAAGCGGTCCAGGAGCAGCCGGGCCCCGAGCGCCAGGGCCCGCTCGTGCTGAGCCTCGAGATCCTGTGCCGTGGGCACCATCAGATCTAGGTGCAGCTGCTGCGGAACCGGCCCCTCCGGCCACGTCGCCCTCGGGAGCTCCGCTACCTGTTGGAACGCCACCCGGGTCGCGCCAGTGCGGTTCTGCAGCACCAGCCAGTCCTGCCCGGCCGGATCCGGTTCGCCTGCGGCCGGAGGCTCATCCCCCGGCCGGTACCGCAGGCCGAGCAGCTCACGGTAGAACTCAGCAAGCGCGCGCGCATCAGGGCAGTCCAACACCACCTGCAGAAGTTCAGGAAATCCTCGCTCGGTTTCCACCGAACCACCTCCGCTGAGTCTTCAGGTCCGACGCCAGATTCTGGCACCGTAGAGCGAACCCGGGGGCGGGTCCCTGTCTCCTCTGGCCCCGTAGGATCACCCCGAACCCCGTGAAGGCAAATTCGTCAAGACTCAGTGGCCCGGCAGGGATCGAACCTGCGACACACCGTTTCTTAGGAACCCGTTGCTCGGTCCTGGTTTCCGCATCCCACACCCCCCAGCGGGCTGAGAGCGGGGATACAAATGACAGTGCCTCCAACCCCTCAGAGAGGACCGACCAAGAATCAGGTGCCCAAAATGGTGCGCGGACCATCGTCCCGAGGGTCCCGACCGAGCACGATTGTCCACCAACGAGAGCGCATTTTCGCAGGTCAAGGGGCTTTTCTGGAGACCCCCCTCCACCAAAGGACAGGAACCCCGACGAGCGTCCCGAGTTCCGGGAGCTTCTCGATCGACGTTTCCCGCTTGGCGTCCTCCCTCAATTGATGCCTGCCGCGATTTTCGCCATGGCATCACGGAACCGCCGGTGCCTCCGCATGAGGTCGAAGTGGGTGTCCTCGTTCGCTGCGCCCTTCGCCCGAAGGAGAGCGATCGCCTTGCGGCGATCCGCTGCCGGCCATCGATCCAGCCCCGGGACCATCGCCAGGAGCAGGCACAACGACCGGAACGAGTGCCGTTCGGGCTCCGGCCACCGCTCCATGCCGACCACGCCTAGGGCGGCCCTCACGGACTCCAGGGCCTCTCGTTCCGCCCGCCCTCGGTCCCCTTCGAACCGCGACCCGATCCACGCCGTGACCGCGAAGCTCAGGTCGGCGGGGTCGCATCGGGGCGCCGGGCCCTCACCGCCCGACAGGACGAGCTCGAGGTTGGAGCGGGTGAGACGCCGGAGCAGCCCGACGGGGGTCCGCCGGCCATCTCCAGCCTTCCGCGCGACCTCGGCTTCGGCGAGCTTCGCAACCTGCTCGTCGACTGGACGGAAGCCGAGGCGGTGATAGAACCAGAAGGCACCGGAGGTGAGGCCTTCGGGCCCTCCCTCCCCGAACTGGGACGGCTCCGCCAAGAAGCTGTCGCAGGCGAAGCGATGATGGTAGACGCGCAGAACCTGGCACATGGCGTACGCCGATTCCGCGCCCCGGTACGGCGCAAAGATGTGGATGCCGATCCTGCAGAGTCCCAAGAACGGCCATCCGCCCCCGTAGGCGATCGGCATGGCGTTCTTGAACAGCATGAAGCCGACGTGGGTGTCAATGGGAAGCCTCCGGCCGGGAGGCATGGGGTACAGGGCGACCGACAGGCCGCGGTCGAGATCGAAGCATTCGACGGCTTCGGGGAGGCACCAGCGGATGGTCTCCGTCTCCCGCCCCAGCCCCGCCAGCAGGGCGCGAGCTGCTTCGATCAGGTGGCGCCGATCGCGGGCGTTGAGCTTCCTCCTCGGAGGGAGCGGCTGCGCGATGAGGGCATTCGAATCGACCGCGCGTCGCAGCTCCACACGGTGATAGAACGGCTTGCGGGGAAGGCCGCGAGCGAAGGTCCGGGATAGGGGCCCGTCCATGAGTCGGATCCGGATGAAGACGCGAAGGGATTCGAAAAGGTGCTCGCGGATCTCCTCGGAGCAAGGCGCTCGGGCCAGCTGGTCCAGCAGCCATTCGAGCTTCGAACCCGTGAAGTCGCCTGCCAAGTGATCGAGCAGATCGTCCACGGGCCGGTCGCGGCTGAGTATCCCCTCCTCGAGCGCCGGCAGGCAGAGCTGGAGGATCGCCCGCAAGGGCTGGCCATCATCGGCAAGGGAGGCCAACTCAACCTGGTGCGGATACCGTTCGACGAGCCAGCGCGCTATCGAATAGGAGAGCGTCGGGCTCGTCTCCGACCAGGCCACCCCCGAATCCTCCAGCATCCAGCGGTCCCGCGGTCCGCGTTGGGCCAACCGTCGCGCCTCGACGGACACGCGCGCGAGCTCGCGTTCCGCCTCGGCATGAAGGCCTGACGTTTGGGGGTAGGCCAGCAAGAACAACAGGCAGTCGTGATAGGCCAGCAGCGGTCGCGGCTCGTCGATGGCCGCGGCACTACATGCTTGAAGCAGGGTCCGCTTGGCGGCCGCCGCCTCGCGCGTGAACTGCCTGGCGGCGGTTCGCAGCTCTTCCACGGCCTCCGCGGAAAGCTTTGCCTTCGCTACCTGGAGCCGCTCGGGTGAGAGCTGCTCGCGCGCCGTTCGACCGATTCTGGGAGCCATGTTCGCCTCCTCGTTTCGAAGGGCCCTCCCACGAAGAGCAACAGGTTCCTGGGATGTTGCACCCAAGAGCCGCCGGGCTGCTCGGAGCCATCGGCGCCGCCAAGGTACGCTCCGGGAATGGAGAGGGAGGGCGCATCGGCGCCGCGGCATCTTGGCGAGAGGGGGTGCCCCTGGTCCGTGCCCCGGCAGGAACCGAACGTGCGACACACGGTTGAGGAAACCGTTGCTGTTCGGGGACTTGGAGGGGGCCTGAAGCCACAGCAACTGGACCTTGACAGGGGTTGACTAGACCATCGCTCCATCAGCATGGACTGGCAGGGAACGGTCTTTCAGGTGCGCGGGATGGTGCGCGGACCAACGTCCCGAGGATCCTCCATGAAGACGACTGTCAACCAACGAGACACGCATTTGTGCAGGTCAAGGGCTTTCTGGAGGCCCCGTCCATCCGCCACAGAGAGGGTCTAGCAGCTCAGGTCCTATGCGTGGTCCTGAGTGCGCGGCTGGTGCGCTGGTATCGAGGAACCTGAACGATCGACGCAGGGTCCCCGGGCCGACCATCGTGCTGTGGACCGGCACGTGATCGGCCCGGTCGACGGGCGATGTGGATCAGCCCGAACAGAGACCCCGAGGACCAGCCCGCTCCTGGCTCGCGATCGACTTTGGAGGCTGCCAGCGGTGGAACGGCGAGGCGCCTACACTGCCTCCAGGATCAGGGAGCGGGTCGAGGAGGAAAGAGCATGCCTGTCGGAGTCGTCAAGTGGTTCAACGAGAACAGGGGCTACGGGTTCATCACCCCGGACGGTGGTGGGAAGGACGTGTTCGTCCACTCCAACAGCATCAAGGGCCAGAACCTGACGGAGGGTCAGCGGGTCGAGTTCGAGATCATCCAGGGGCCGAAGGGCCCCCAGGCTGGGAACGTCACGTCGATCGCCGGGGGCAGTCCGCAAGAAGAGCCACAGAGTGCGGCACCCATCGAGCGAGGTAGCGCCCTTCGTCACCGCCCTCCGGCTGAAGGGGCCTCTGGGGACCGGCTGTCGGCCCCAGGGCCCACCACTGAACAAACAGACAGACCGGGGGAGCCACCGGTAGGGTAACGTCCTGACGATCGCCGCTCGCTGGGAGTCGCATACCGACCGATACTCCGAGGTCCGATAGTCTCAGGCGGTCGGGCTCTCGCAGATTGAGATGTCCTACATCGGCGGCTGAGGTGGGCTCGCCCGGGGCCTGCCCCGGGCCACACGATTAGTCCCCGCGTCCTCTTCGTGCGTAGGCATGCTCGGCGAGCAAGCCGCGCGCGCGCACCACCCCCGTCAGCCTAGGCATCAGCGCCTGCCGCTCGGCCCTCGCGACGCGGCCTTCTTGGCTGCGACCTTTCTCACCGTCGACTTCCTGGCGGCCGACTTCATGGCCGTCTTGGCCGTCGACTTCTTGGCCGTCGACTTCTTAGTCGTGGTTGTCTTCGCGGACGCCGTCTTGGCCTTAGTCTTCGTGGCCGTCGACTTCTTGGCCGTTGACTTCTTGGGCTCGGTCATCTGGGAGCCGGTTTTCTTCCTGTCTCGGGCGGGCTCGATCCTTGCCGCACCCGCACCAGGGGCAAACAGACTCTCGTGTCCGTCGTTCCACCGGACCCGGTACTGGACACCAAGATCCCCTTCGCGCACCTCGATGATCTCCCCCTCCCGGGGCGGCCCGCCCACGCGCGGCGGATTGACGACGATGAGATCACCCTTCCTGGCCACGCGACCTCCTTCCCCCCCGGCTCTTCGGCGTCCTCGGGAATGGGTCCGGGGGGCTACTGGGACTGCTCAGACTTCCGCTCCGAGATGCACGCATCGATAGTCCGGGCTCGAGACGTGGGCCTTACCTTACCTTCATTGCCACGTGCCGACGCTCTCCGACGGCCCAGCCTACCTCGCCGGAGGGCGGCATCGCCCATCGTGTGGGCGGGTAGACGTGCCGCCCCGGCCCGATGGTGAGTTCGAGCCCCGCGATTCCCGGAACGGCGCGGGCCCGGTCCTGGCCCCGCACCTCCTGGAGGATTCCGGCCCGAGGGATGGGGATCCTCATCACACCCGAGGCCGCCCACTCGCGCCGCAGGTCGTCGATGGACGTGTGACCTGCCACCGATAAGCGTGTCTCCAGGATGACCTCGCAGTGTTGCTTTCTCCACGAAGGAGTACTCCGTCGAGGAGGGCCCGACACGGGTGCTCGGGGAGAGGTCCGCACCACGACCTCGCTCAGAAGGTGAGGGCCCCGCCGATGTCCCGGTCATCTGGGACACTGGTGAGGCTCATGGGGAACCCCGCGGGCTTGGCCCCCACCGAGCTCGCCTCCGATGTCCCGCCCCAGCCGCTGCAAGCCGACGGTCTCAACCTCAACGAAGCCAGGAACGAAGCGACGCAGGCACTCGCCGCGCGGGGCCGCGAGCGAGGGTTCGTCACCTCCGATGATGTGCTCGACGGCCTGCCCGAGATGCAGCTCGCCCCCGAGCAGATCGAGGAGTTCCTCGCACATGTGGAACAGGTCCTCCGGAACGAAGGCATCGAGGTCATCGACGTGCCGGAAGAGGACCAGGAGGATGCGGTCGACACCGACGGTTCTCGCCGGCGCCGCCGGGAGGAGCTCCTCAAGGGTTCCGCGTACGACCCGGTTCGGATGTACCTCAGGGAGATCGGCCGAGTCTCGCTCCTGACCGCCGCGCAAGAAGTCGACCTGGCCATGCGCATCGAGGCGGGGGAGCTCGCGGACGGTCTGCTGGCCTCCATCGCCCTCTCTGGGAGGGTCGACCGGAAGCGGTTCCGCGGGGTGGTGGGCTCAGTGATCCGCATCCGGGACCACCAGCTCAACCCCGAGAAGCGGCTCCGCCTCGAGGGCATCGGGCGAGAGACGGTCCGGAGGAGCTATCGGCCGAGGGACGAGGTGGTCGACTTGCTCCGCCGCGTGGAGGGCGATGCGCGCGTGGCCAAGCGGAAGCTGATCGAGGGCAACCTCCGTCTGGTGGTCTCAATAGCCAAGCATTACGCACCCCGCGGCATCGCCTTCCTCGACCTGACCCAGGAGGGGAACCTGGGCTTGATCCGGGCGGTGGAGAAGTTCGACTACACGCGGGGGTACAAGTTCTCCACGTACGCTACCTGGTGGATACGCCAAGCCATCAGCCGGGCCATCGCCGACCAGTCCCGGGTCATCCGGATCCCGGTGCACATGACCGAGTACATCCACAAGGTGAGCCGGGCTCAGCGGGAGCTCGCGCAGACGCTCGGCAGGGAGCCCATCCCGGAGGAGGTCGGCCGGCGCGTGGGCCTGTCCGCGGAGAAGGTCGAAGAGGTCCTCTCGATGTCCCGGGAGCCCCTGTCCTTAGAGACCCCGGTCGGCGAGGAGGAAGACGCACACCTCGGAGAGTTCATCGAGGACCTCGGGGCCCTGGCCCCGCTCGAAGCCGCGTCCTTCGGCTTGATGCAGGATGACATCGTCTCGGTCCTCCGCACGCTGTCGGCCCGGGAGAGGCGGGTCGTCGAGCTCCGGTTCGGCCTGACGGACGGGCAGCCTCGGACGCTCGAGGAGGTCGGGCGGGAGTTTGGCATCACCCGTGAGCGCATCCGGCAGATCGAGGCCAAGACGCTCTCCAAGCTCCGCCACCCCTCCAGGGCTCAGAGGCTCCGGGGCTATCTGGAAGAGCGCGGCTAGAAACAAGCTGCGGGTTAGGGGTCACCATCGAGTCTTGCTTCGAGCAAACTTTCCGGCTAATTGGTTGGTCACGGGCAGGTTCCTGGATCTGTCGGTCGATCAAGCTTCCTCGGGGGGAGGCACTTCCCGACTCCGCTCGGTGTGAGCCATGGCAAGTGTTCGAATAGCTTCCAGCTCGCCCTCGGTCGACCAGTCGCAGTCCTCGCACCGAGCCTCGAACCGGCCAGCTTGTCCGATCTCATGGGCGTACCAGAAGTGGATCCAGCGGGCTCCCTTGTCCTCGGTGCTCACAGCCTCGAAGTCTTGCCGATTTCTTGTGCAGGGGCGACTGCTCGAAGGTTCGCGGTCTCTCGAGTTTGTCCCTCGATTTCGGGCATTTCTTGCCCGATTGGCAAGTCCTACCCGCTGGTGGCAACAGTCGGGGTTGCAACGTCTGCTGACCCTTTTCGGGAGACCTCAAGCCACCCATCGGAGCCCGTGAGCGGTGTGGCGCCTGCGCCGTATGCTTGCTCCCGTGGGGAAGCGGATGACTTGGGAACAGCAGCGCGAGTGGCTCATGGACGAAATCGAGAAGGACCCACTTGTTCGGCTCACGTCTGCTTCTGAAAAGAAGGGAGTTCAGCTGTAGGCGCGAACGCAGCTCCGGTGAGGGAGATCTTGTTTTGGGGCAAGACGTCGCACGGCTCCTCAGACCGCAGCCTGGCGTTCGACCCTCGGCGGGGACCGTCAGCATCGTCGCGCACCTTCCGCAGCTCGGACATGCCTCCGTTTCGCGACGGGCGGCGTCGTCTTCGTGGCGGGAGGCGTGGACGCGGGCAGCGCGAACGCTTCGTGCAATGGTCGCTGTGGATACGGGAAGCGGCTGGTCTACGGCGCGGGCAGGCTTCCGGCTCCGCTGATCAGGCCGCGTGATGGGAGGCGGGTCGCTACTCCTCCCGCTTCGGTACTACTGAAATCGTCCCGTTGGGTTCGGAGATCGCCAGGTGGACCCGGCTGAAGTCCTCCAGCCCTTGGTTGTGGACCGCGGCTAGCAGATCCTGCTCGGTCAGCCGCTGGGCTGCGAGTGCCTGCATTTGTACGACGCCGTCCGGATGAGGATCCTCGGCTCCCTCGTGACGAATCGCTGAAAGGATCGGCTCCGGAACACCGCGTAGGCGAGTCCAAGGTTTAACCTGCCGTCAACGCCATTCGTTCAGACGGCATCGATCGTCGGTCGTGGGTCGAGCGCCATCACTCCTTCTTCTGCGCGAGGTCCTTCTCGAGCTCGCGGGCGCGGTCCACCGCCGGACCCTCGCCGAACTCGTCGAGCTCGAAGAGTTGGCGGACCTCGATCTCACCCTCCGGGCCGTCCTCACGGTCGTACCCGTGAGCGCCGCCGGTCTCGAACGGTACCCGCTTCGCCCACTCGATGGCCTCCGCCATGGACTCCGCTTCGATGATCCAGTAGCCCGCGACCAGCTCCTTCGACTCTGTGAAGGGTCCCTCGACCACGGTGCGCTTTCCGCCGGAGAACTTGACGCGTGCTCCCTCAGCGGTCGGGTGGAGTCCTGACAGATCGAGCAGCACGCCGGCCTTCGCGAGGTCCTCGTTGTACTTGCCCATCGCGGCCAACATCTCCTCGCTCGGCACCTCCCCTGGCGGCTGATCCCCCTTGATGATCATCATGAACCTCGACATCGTGGCGCCTCCTTCCCTTTCGAGCCTAATTCAAACCCCTCGGAGTCCGTCATGGTGCTCGCTTGGGCGCCAGTCACGACTGCGGCCACCTCGCTCCGGCTTGAGCCCCAGCCCCCAGCCCCCAGCCTGGGGCTTCCACATTCGCGGCTCTCGCTGAAGCTGAAGGCGGTTGGCTTCCTCGGTCTCGTGGCAGCGAGCATCTGGTTCGCGGTGCTGTTTACCTCCGCTTCGGATCCAAAACATCAGGGACACGACCTACTGTGCAAGGCCCCTGGCTTTGCACAAAAAGTCTCTCCTGAACAAGAATGCGGCGGCAAGACGCGGGCGGGCCGCGGGAAAACCCCTTCCTCAGGCCCCCGGGCGTCGAAGCTCGTCGCTGCCCTCAGTACTGCTTCCTGGAGGAAGCAGTACTCCCATGTCTCGCACCACGACGCGAAGCCGCTCGCGTCCAATCCCCTACCTCCAAAGAACACCCAGCTTGTCCAACACGATCTCGACCGGGAGCCCTCGTTGAGCTGCGAATTCTAGGTATGCGGCGTGCGCGCCGTCGAAAGTGTAGTCGGGCCGGCAATCATCGATGATCACCACGCCTCCTCTTGCCATTCGGTCGTAGATACCTTCCAGCGAGCTCTTCACTGGACGGTACAGGTCAACGTCGATCAAACACATCGAGACGTTGTGGTATTGCGTAAGGTCGTGGGGATTTACATCGGCTTGTACCACATCAACTCGCGTGATGGCATTCCGGCGAATGACGCGCTCGAACCATGCCTTCCGATTCTTGTCGAACATCCTCCAGTTGGTTTGCTTACCGCGAACAAGTACCTCGTGGTTGACATCTTCTGCCGTGAACCCGCCGAACGTATCGATGCAGATGTATGGCTTGGATAGGTTAATCGCGTCCATATACTTGTTCAGGAATACCGTCGTCCTGCCCCGGCCGCATCCTATTTCGATGATGGGCCCAGGCAGTTCCCTCGTCTTGCCGATGGACTCGCAGATATAGAACAGCTGAACCGGGGTAAAGCCGAAGTCGTAATCAAATTGATAGCGACTCAGAAAATATATCCAGCTAGCTAAAGGAGACCGGTAGAGAAAGTCGACTTGTTCGATCCGTGCGACGTCGTCGGCACTCACCCGAAGGACCGCGCTTTTAGTCCCAGAGTGAAAGTCAATCCACTGGCCCGTCTCGCAGTACGTGTCGGCCTTTACGACTTCGCTGAGACCTCCACGGCTAGCGGTCGGCTTATAGGTCACCTTGAACTTTGCCATCATAGTGGTTGCGCCATGCTGAACTATCCGGCGCCCGTTGCCGACGGGGAGACCTCCTTCCATGGGTTCACGATAGAGAATTCGGCAAACGACTTCGACTTCGATTTCTTGGGGATGATACAGGGCTTCACCCTCCCCCTCCCTCAACCAAACAGGAAGACTCGCTTGGACCGAGCGGGGATTGGTGCCGGCCCGTCCCACAGAGGGCGGATGCTCCTACACCTGTATGTTGGGTTTCCACTGTGGAGTGAGGCCGTCCTCGAACCGGAGCGCTCGCCGCCGGCAGGGCGCTCCAGCACGACCTCGGGTACTGTGGCAGGGTGGCGTCGCCGATCCGACTCGTGGAGTTCCCCGCCGACGAGCCGGCCCGGGCGCGCCGCTTTTGGACCGTGCTCTTGGGGGTGGAGCTCGAGGACCGTGCCGACGGCGAGGGGGACGGCTGGCAGACCGGCGGAGACGGTCCCGCGCTGGGGCTGCACCCGCGGGGAACGGGCCCTGGTGACCGGGTGTCGCTCCCGTACTTCTCCGTCTCGGACATGGAAGCGACGCTGAACCTGGTCCGCGAACTCGGCGGAGAGGTCATCCACCCGGGGGAGCGGTGGAGCGTCTGCCGGGACAGTGAGGGAAGCCCCTTCGGACTCGCCCTCGACGCGCCGCGCTAGCCCGCCGTCCGTCTTCCACGGACAACCTCTATCGGTGATCGCGCAAGCCGTTTACGGGGATCGTGCCGCGCAGGTGGGTGCCGCTCCAACCATGTAGAGTCTTGGGTGAGGGTTCGGCACCATTCGCGACCGTGCATCTTCGAGCAGTTCCCTCTCGGCCCACGGGCCGGCGCCCACCGAGCAGCGGTCAGGCTCGAGACGGGCCAGAACGGAGGGATTGTTCGTGAGCACAGGTACCGTGAAGTGGTTCAACGGCGAGAAGGGTTACGGCTTCATCACCCAGGATGGTGGTGGCCCCGACGTCTTCGTGCATTTCAGCTCGATCGCAGGAACGGGTTACCGCAACCTCGACGAGAACCAGAAGGTCGAGTTCGAGGTGACCCAGGGCCAGAAGGGCGCCCAGGCCTCCAACGTGCGGGTGATCGTCTGATCGCCCTCAGTGAGACCCCAGAAGGGGCCGCTGCGCATCGCCGCAGCGGCCCTTCTCATTTCTAGATCCAGGTCTTCGAACACCCGTCCTCGAAGCGCGGCTTGGACAAGGATAAGGGCGACCGCCTGATGGAAACGTCGGCGACTCGCTTTCCGCGGGCCGTTCAGCCCGTGGGACCCTGAAGGGTTCAAGAATCGGGTCCGGCGGCGAATCCCCTGGTCAGCCGCTTGGTCGTAGTTTCTGAACCCTTCAGGCTTCAACGCTTGGCTGGCCTTCGAGTCTGGGGCGACTCCCGACCGAGCCATGATCGACTGGCTGAAGGGCGCTCAGGGCCGGCCAGTCGAAGCTGAGGTCCAGCTACGATCTCGCTGCGCGTTGACCCGATTCACGACTGACTTGCAGCACTCGTCAACCTCGGTCCCGTCTCCCGAGTAGGTAGAAGGCGGGCTAAAGTGCGCATCGGTGGCCCCTCCGGTGGAGGCATCGAGGCCGCGGCTGACGTGAGCAGTGGGCAGGTCCGCCCGACTGATGGAGATCGATCCCCTCTACTGCCAGGTGATCCTGGACCGGTGGACGGCCTTCACCATTCCACTCCTCCTCGAGGGGCCCCTTTCTGGAGGAGCCAGGGGGCCACCGTGTTAAACTGTGCGACGAACAGGTATCCGCCTGTCGGTTCGCGCAGAGCGACCGGTCGGTGTCCCCCGCCACTAGTCCCTCACTCCCCACGAATCGAGGAGCTACGAGGGAGGCGCCATCACAAGATGCCCGGTCTGCGAATCCGTTCATGTCGTCGTCGTCATGAGCCCGCGCCACCAAGCCCTCTGTTCTCGATGTGGAGTCCGATGGATCCAGGAGGGGCGCGAGCAAAGAGCCGTCCATCGCCTCGACTTATCCCCCCTCAACATCTCAGCGGTCTCCGTCCATCTGGCTCGACCGGTGAACGTCGTCTCACGGAGGCGAGCCATGTGAGCAATGGGCGACCGGGTACCAGAGACCACCAATTGATGCTCATGAGCGGCCCCCCAGTTCAGAGCTTCCCTTCCAAACGAATCTGTGTCGAGGAGGGGTGCGCCACCGTGCTCTCGATCTATAACGGAACGGCGTCTTGCTCGTTGCACGAGCCACTGGGGAGATGGGTGGTCAAGCACGCGCCCTAACCTGGCTGCGGCAACGGCTTAGCGGGCGGACCCCCATGGGATGGCCCTGCATACAACACCCCCAGCCCGCTCAGCGGACCTCACCTTCTTAGTACATGAGCCGGTCCTCCCGAAGGGCCGGCCAACAGATAGCCCAGAAGGCGCGGGTTGCCTCATGCGCATCACTCTTGTTACTTGTGCCCCACCACCGAGCACCGATAGAACTCCTCGGTGTCGGTGAGCGTGATGATCCCCTGCTCGGCAGCGGCCAGGATGTCCGTGTCCGACGTGAACTGCTGGACCGGATTCCCAGGGTTGAAGGTGATCTGGACCTCTTCCCAGATCGGGTTGAACCCGTCGCCCTGAATGGCATCCAGAACGCTCACGAACACGAGGCCCTGACCTTCGCAGGCGTCGCACTGGTAGATGATGTTGAAGGACGGGTTCTTGTGCAGATCGGGCTTCAGCAGCTTGAAGTTGATCGTGAAGAGCTGCCCGTCGTAGAAGGCAGGCATGTCGCCGCCTGACCCGTTCGGGTTGCTGGCCCGGGCTGTTGCGGCCACCGAGAGCAACAACATCGCCCCCACCATCACCGCTAGACCACGTCTCACCATGATTCCCTCCTTCCGGAGCAACCGCGCTCGAGGCGCGGTTCTCCCTCTTCGCTTGGGCGCCAGTCAGGTACTACGGGCCGGGATGGTCGAGGGTTGTTGTGAAACTGTGACCGTGGCGCGCGGTTCGGGACCCGAGACCTCGAGCCGCCAAGGCCCAGACGGCGCCTGCCCGCAAGCGCTCGCCGTCCCCAGTCTCCACCGTGTGTCGCAGGTTCGATTCCTGCCGGGGGTACCGTCACTCGTGCCGGGGCGGTCGTAACCGACGGCGGGGTGGGGTCTCGATGAGGATCATGGGGTCCTCATCTAGCCCACCCGCCCGCAGCTCGTCGACCAGCCTGCGCGAAGGCACGACCAGGGTCAGAACGACCTCGCCTATGTCGCGAACCCTGGTGGTGGCTTGGCGTAGGGCCTCCATCCCCCCTTCCTCGATAGAGGTGACGCCCTCGAAATCGAGCGTGATGGGCCCGCCCGGCCCCAGGGAGGAGAAGGCCTCAACCAGCTGGTCCCTGTCTTCGGCGGCCAAGGGACCGATCAGTCCCAGGGATCGAGAACTGAGGAGCTTGATGTGCACGCGCGAATTCTCGACCCGGCGAACTTGATGGTCAACGTGCTGCCATGCCTGTCCAGGCCACAACGAAGAGGACGTGCGAGCGGTGGCAGAGGCCGACCGCGATGGGCTACGAGGTAGGCCGTCCCTCTGCGCCCCGCCCGGGAGAGATGCACGGCACCGGCTAGGATGCCCGGCGAGCCTGCGCCACGAGCCCGGCGATGTCATCCATGATCCGGTCGGTGAGCGCCTTGACGTCGGGCCGGCACTTCGGGTCGCCTTCGGGGTGGATCAGGTCTCCGTACACGACTGTGGCGGTCGGCCGGACGGGCGGGGAGAAGGTCAACCCGGATTTCGGCCAGCGGTGCTGCGTGCCCCAAAGGCCAACCGGGATGACGGGCGCCCCTGCCATCAACGAGATCCGGGCGGCTCCCTTCTGCCGCGGCAAGAGCTCCGCGCCCTCGCCTATCGTTCCCTCGGGGGCGATCCCCGCGAGCATCCCTCGCTCGAGCACGCCCGCGCTCGTCTCGATCGCCGACCAGTCACCGAACCCGCGGCGGATCGGGATCTGGCCCGTCTTGCGCAGGCCCCACCCGACGATCGTCCGTTCGAAGTCTTCCCTCAGGACGAAGAAGGGAACGGCCCTTCCCCGCTCGATGATGGGGAGAGAGACGAACAGGGCATCGATCACGCTGAGGTGGTTGTACGCAAGGAGCGCGCCGCCGCTCGCAGGGACGTTCGCCGCGCCCGCTACCCGGAGCCGGAACGCCGTCTTAACGAGGGTCCCGACGTCGCCCGGTCGACGGCCCACCAGACATCACGTTCCCGCGGGTTCGGAGTCAAGCCGACCCCCTTCTCGTGCATCCGCCCGAAAGGCTACTTGGGGGGGCGGCCGCAGATGTGTCGAGTTCATTGAGAAACGGGCCCCTCGCGCCGAGTACGTTCCCCGACCTTTCGCTACTCTTCGCTCGATGGCAGGACGAAAGCTGCAGGGCGCGTCCGTGGTCGTGACCGGGGCATCGGCCGGCATCGGCCGGGCTACAGCCAAGCTCTTCGCCCTGCGGGGTTCCAGGGTCGTCCTTGCCGCGAGGCGAGAGGATCGGCTGCAGGCCCTAGCCGCGGAGGTGCAGGCACGAGGCGGCACCGCAGCTGTGCAGCGGTGCGACGTGACAAACCTGGACGACCTGGAGGCGCTGCGGGATTACGCCCTGGAGGCGTTCGGGCGGGTCGACGTCCTCGTGAACAACGCCGGTATCTCGGGAGGGGGGCGGTTCGAGGCCGTCGAGTTGAGCTATGTGGACAGCCTGATCCGCACCAACTTCACGGCGGTCGTGATGGCAACGAAAGTCTTCCTGCCCTCCCTGCTAGAGGCCAGGGGCCACCTGGTCAACGTTGCATCCTTGGCGGGGAGGTTCGCCGTCCCGGGGAGCGCAGTCTACTCAGCAACCAAACACGCGGTCGTCGCGTTCTCGGAGTCGCTATACGCGGAGTTGGCACCGCGCGTCCTGGTCACAGCTGTGAACCCGGGCTTGGTGGAAACTGAAGGCTTCCCGCAGCGGGACACGCCACGCCGCCTGGTCATGCGACCGGAGCGAGTTGCGACAGCGATCGTCCGGGTGGTGGAGGAGGGGATCGCGCCCGAGGTGTCGGTCCCCCGATCACTGGCCGCCCTCCAACTGGCACGCCTCCTGGCCCCGCCCCTATACCGGGCTGGGCTACGCCAGATAGTCAGGCGGCGAAGCTACTCGTAATTGAGTCGGTGACCGAGACTGGCCAAAAGCTGCTGCATCAATGTACTCGAGGTCTGCGACTGGGTGCGGGGTGAACGAGCAGCCTGTTGGATGCGCCCTCGTACCTTCGCTCCGCGAAGTCGACCAGCGACAGCATCGTTGAGGACGAGGGCGTCGAGGTCACCCCCAGCGCCGTACGCTGGCGCAAGTTGGTCGTTCTCGCCTCGGAGCGTGCCAACGGTGAAGGGGGACCGCCGTTGTTCTGGAGCGGACCGAGCAGGGGGATCCATGTTGACGAGGTCACCCGGTCCGTTGAAGCCGCAAGCGTTGAGCGCGCTCTGAACAAAGACGCAGGTCATTGGCCCATTTCTTTGCACACTCCGGAAGCGTTTTCCGGTTCTCGACCTGGCTTTCATGCCCATCTCGCGCGGTCAGGGCACCGCACCAACCTAGCAAGGGAGAGCACACATGCAGCACCTCAGAGTCGCAACGTACAAGATCAACAAGGGCAGCTTCCAGGAGATCGCGGACACCGCCAAGACGGGGATGCTCAAGACCTTCCAGGCCAAGCCCGGCTTCATCCGCTACGGCGTCGCCGACCTTGGCGACAGCACATGCCTTTCGATCAGCCTGTGGAAGACGCACGCCGACGCCGAGGCGTCGGTGCCTGTGGCCGCCTCATGGGTTCGCGAGAACCTGAGCGATAGGGTCGAGCTCAAGTCGACCTACGTCGGGGACCTGGCGTTCTTCGAGCCGGTGCCCCAGGCCGTGGCCAGCGGGGCCTCAGTCTGACCGATCGGGGCAAGCCCTCGGGCCACTAGCGGCGAGGGCGCGCAGCCGTTCCAGGGAAAGGGAGTCCACGGCCGTGGGCTCCCTTCTTCCTTTCTTCTTTGGGCCGAAGGTTGGAAGCGGGGCCCACTCATCGCAGACGCGTTGGAGACCGTTCCGAGCAACCGTCTATAAGCGCCTCGGGAAGCTCAGAGAACCAAGCGGCTCATGACCGTTTCCTGTGGTCGAGGGGAGCCACGACTTCCCTGGCGTGTCCCTCGTCGACGTTCCAGCTGAAGACATAGCCCTGCGGGTTGGACAGCGGCCCATTGGAACTGTGCCAGCCGTCGTAATTCTCGACCTCGGGTTCGCCTCGGATGCCCTCTTTGCGGGCAATGGCCATCGCCTCTGCGCGGCAAGCTTCAAGTGTGAGGCGGCTGCCGCTCCGGCCACAGCGCCTTCACAATCGGCGCCAAGTCCGCGACTTGTTGGAGAGGGTTCGCACCCGGGCAGGAGGCGCGCGCGCCACCCCCAAGTGCGGGACCACCGCCCCGTGTGCCCGGACCTCGATTGGCATGACCTACGACCAGGTCCACCGCGCCCGCCCGTTACTTCTTGGCGGCCTCGAAGTAGGGACTCGTCCCGCGGGCGTGGTCGGTGACGTCGAGCACCCTCGTGATCTCGGGGACGAGCTCCTTGATGGCAACCTCGATCCCCTGGCCAAGCGTCACGGTTGCCATGCTGCAACCCTGGCATCCTCCGCTCAGTCGGAGGTAGGCCGTGTTGTCCTCTACCGCCACCAACTCGGCGTGCCCCCCGTGGGCCGCGATGCTCGGGTTGATCTGCCGGTCCAGGACCATCATGACCCGCTGGGCCACGTCGCCGGAGAGATCGGCCTTCAGATCGGCCGGCGGACGGCTGCCAACCGCAGGGCTGCTCGGGCCGACCGGCATGATGGGGAGCGGACTCCCGATGGTCGGCCTCGGGCGGTTGGGGTTGGTGATCGCCCAGCCCGCATGGTCGAATTCGACCACCCAGTCGATGCTCGCTCCGCGGAGCTTCTCAACGCTGTTCGGTGGGACGGCGATCGCCAGGTCGTCATCACCGAGCACTGCGTCCGAGGCCGTTACGGCCTCCCGAAGCTGGAAATACATGTCGTAGGTGTACTCGCTGTCAACGACGCCGGTCACCTCCAGCCAAAGCACAAGGCGCTCGGGATGCGGATCCCCTGTTCTGACCTCGAGCAGCTTCTCGCGTGCCGTCGGCGAGATCCTAAGGATCGGCTCCAGGGAGGCTTGGTCTTCGGCGATCATTCTCCACTCCACTCCGCGCGAGCAGTCGGATCCACCGTTGAGACGGCGGCTCGTAGCTAGGATACATTTGTGGCTCGTCTTCTCCTCCTCTTGCCCACCTCCACCTACCGAGCTGGGGATTTCCTTCAGGCGGCCCGGGCACTCGGGGCCGAGGTCGTGGTGGCCTCCGAGCGCAGGCAGGCACTGGCCGGGGTCATGGGCCATCGGGCACTCACGGTGAACTGCAGGAACCGCGACGAGGCCGCGGACAGGATCGTCCGACTGGCGGCCCGAAAACCCCTCGACGCGGTGGTGGCCGTCGATGACGAGGGCGTGCTGGTCGCCGCGCTGGCAGCACAGCGGTTGGGACTGGCCCACAACCCGCCCGATGCGGCTGCACGGAGCCGGGACAAGGCTGCCATGCGCCGAGCCTTGGAGGACGCCGGTGTGCCCCAGCCCGAGTTCCGGATGGCCGGCCCGGATGCGGAGGTCGCCGGGCTTGCCGCCGAGGTGGGCTTTCCCTGCGTGCTCAAGCCGGTCTCGCTCTCGGGCAGCCGGGGTGTCATCCGGGCCGACGATCCGGAGGCGGCGGTCGTCGCCGCGAAACGGGTCCGGGCGATCCTGGCCGACGCGGGCGAGGATCCGGAGGCCCCGTTACTCGTCGAGCGATACATCCCAGGTGATGAAGTCGCCGTCGAGGGCCTGCTTCGGGGTGGGACCCTCGAGCCCCTCGCGGTGTTCGACAAGCCCGATCCGCTGGAGGGCCCCTACTTCGAGGAAACTATCTACGTCACCCCGTCCCGTCTACCTCCGGAGACGCTAGACGCGATCGTCCGAATGACGGCCGACGCGGCCGCGGCGCTGGGGCTCGTGGAGGGGCCGATCCATGCCGAGCTTCGGACCGATGCAGGGCGGGCCTGGGTTCTCGAGCTGGCCGCGCGCTCCATCGGCGGCCTGTGCTCACGCTCGCTGCGTTTCGGGGTAGGCGTCACGCTGGAGGAGGTGATCCTGCGCCACGCACTCGGACTTCCCATCGACGACCTGCGGCGCGAGTCGGCGGCCTCGGGGGTGATGATGATCCCCATCCCTCGGGCCGGAATCCTCCAGGAGGTGCGGGGCCAGGACCGGGCCCGCGCCGTTCCGGGAATCGCGGGGCTCGAACTGACCATCGGGCCGGGGCGGCACGTGATGCCCCTGCCTGAGGGCGACCGATACCTCGGCTTCCTCTTCGCTTGGGCCGACGGTCCCGAGAGGGTCGAGCACGCGCTCCGCACCGCGCATGGCCACTTGGAGATCGTGATCGGCGCACAGGAGGGATCACCCTGGGTCCCATGAGGCCTGGTCGCATCAGGCGTCGACGAACAGGGCTATCGACGCGGTGAAGCCGTGCAGGAAGTTCTTCCCGCCGACCGGCCCGATCTCCCCCGCGCAGTTGAACCCCGCCAGCGGAAGGCCCCCGAGCTTCTCCGAAACAAGCGACGCGTCGTGGTCCGGAACCGAGAACAGGCGCGACCCCCTCCCGTTGCAGGTGAACAGCAGCGCCCCGGCCGCCGGCTCCGCCTCCCGCTCGAGGAGGGTGCGCAGGTCCTCGTCCGCGGTGGCCGCGTCCCGCACGTGGAACTGGATGGTCTCCCCCACCTCGATCCCGTCCCCCACCGCGAGCGCCCCGCTCTGCGGGTCCACCCCTATCACTCCCCGGATCAGGAAGTCCCCGCGCTCCAGCTCGGTCTTGTACTCGTCGATGACACGACCCACATGGAGGCCCCGACCGACCAGCTCGCGGTCTTCGGGCCGGAGCGTTCCCACCAGCTCCTGCAGTCGCTGGAGGGGCGGCCGACCTCCCAGCTCGTGGATGACGTTCCCCTCCGCCCGCGTCACGGTGTAGACATTGCCGATGGGGCGGCATCCCTGGGAGACGAGCGCCCGGATCCGGATCCCGGGCACGCGGGCCCCGACCGCGCCGGTGTCCACCACACGGTCGTCCAGGAACAGCCGGGTGTCGCCGGGACCCATCCCGCCGCTCGCCATCCCGCCCATCACGACCGTTCCGGGAACCCGCTCGTTCACATGCCCGAGCAGTAGGTCGGTGGGGAACGAGAAGGGGTCGCCGATGAGCAGGTACGGGCCCGGCCCGGCCTCCTCGAAGCGATACCCCCCGAACACGCCCCCCGCCGAGGTGCGGACGAACTCCATGTGAAAGGTCTCGACGGGCTTTGGCAGCGAGGCCAGCCACACCGCGACGGCCGGGCCGCCCTCGACCTCGCGGTCGCCGCCCACCACCAGGTCCGGCAGCGAATCCCCTAGTCAGCGGCTTGGTCGTAGTTTCTGAACCCTTCAGGGCGCGCTCCGGGGCGTGGTCTCGAGCTCGGCCTTCCGCCTGAGAAGTTGGTCCAGTCGAGCCTGAACATCCGCCCGCTGGAGATCCACCTGCTGAATCAGCTCGCGCTCCGTCGACAAACTCTTGCATTTCGTCGAGAGAGATCGCCTCCTCCGGCCGCACGCCGAGGCGCTCGCAGGTCAACTCGTAGATCACCCGGTCTGGCTTGAGCATCCCGACCTCATGGGAGTAGACGATGAGATCGGTCATGTCCTCGAGGCCATAACGGGCCTGCTCCCTCTCTCTCGCACCTCGCGACCCCGGCCTTCGTCATAGCTTCCTCGGGGAAGGGTGTGGAACCCGCTGAATCTTGGTCGAGAACTACGCCTCGACCAGGATCACCAGGGTCTCGGGCAGCACGCCGTCATATGCCATCGCCTCGGCCATCGCCTCGTTCTGCATCGCGGCCATGACGACGTCCATGTCGGCAACGTCCATGAGCACAGCCACTCGGGTCGGGTTCTCCGGGTCGACGAACGTCCGGATGTTGGTAACGCCGAGGGGTCCGAAGACCTCTTCGCGCTTCGGCGAGGCAAGCCAATGCTTGGTGTCCTTCACGTCGTGATGGGCGATTACGGTAGGCAGGGTGTCTCCTCTCCGTCGTGGGCCCGGCGGTACCGCCGGGCCGGTACGCGGAATGGTACGCCCTCATGCCAAGCGAAGGCGAGCGCGGGCGGTGCCGGCCCTGGCAAGCGCCGGAGGGCCGGTGGCGCACCGCGAGCGCCGGCGCGAAGAATCTCGGAGACGGTACGGCGCGCTCCCTATAGCGAGAGGGGTCATCAGCCAGTACTTCACCGTCTTCGGTCGGTTCTTCCGATCGATGTATCGATGCGCGCGCGCACCCCAAGTCTCGGGCGTTCTGGTTCGCCTGGTCGCACTTCTTCCCCCACACGGCGGTCGTCGCTTTCCCGAGGGCGTACCTCTTTTGTCGGAGGGCGAGCCGCCTGGAGGGCAGCAAGCGGAAGGGAAGGATCTAGTGCTCGGGGGCGAAGGTACCCGACCGGAGCTAGGGACGAGCCTCCCAAAGGGTCAGCACTAATGAGCTCCGACGAAGGCTCGCTCGCTGTATCGACTTCGTGGATGGCAACGCGGAGATCTGGCCACGCTAGAATCTCAGTCCGAGGTAGTCGTTCACCACGTACTTCTCATGGCACGCTGGGCAGATTCAGGCGCGACCGTCCGTAAACGCCGAATCCCCTACGTCACGACTCGTCCAGCAGAGAGGGCAGAAATCCTGGGCTGTGTCATCGAAGGGTGCCTCCGCCCAGCGCCTGGAGGTATCTGTGACGTACTCGAGGGTGTCAGATGTCCACACCATTGCTGCAAGCCGAGTTCGGATCCGGGTTCGGGCATCGGAGTGCGCTGGTCCGAGGTCGCGAAGGTCCACGCATCGCCGCTCCCGTCGATGATCCGATGTAGCTCGAGGATAACGGTCCAATCTCCGGTCAGCGGGACAAGCGAGGCAGGGGCGAGTGGCGGAGTCACGCGCTCGGGTTCGAGAAGACGAAGGGTAACCCTGTTCATCCCGCTCCCATCTTGGTTGATCATCAGGATCTCAACGGCCGGAGCGCGATACGTGCTCACTCAGGCGAAGCTAGCACGTGAGGCGACGGGAGGTCCGGGTCCAAGTCCGACCGCCGGAAGGCCAGGATCTTTCCCTGACCCGCTGAGTGCACCTCCTGTCTACCCTGGTTATGTGTACAGATGTCAGCATTCCCATCATTCCGAGCTGAGCAAGGACAACTTGTGATGGAGGGAGGAGCTCTTTCGGGCCATGGATCTCGATGCCGTTGCCGAGATCGTCGCCGTGGACGGCATCGATCACACGGCCAGGCCCGGCGAGCCGCAGGGGATGAGCTCCTCGGCCGTACGAGGTTCTAGCGTCGTGCTCTTCCCCGGAATCACCGGCTCGGCTCTTGCGGTCGACCATGACCGCAACGAGGTCTGGGGCCTCTCTGGCCGAGCGATCATGAACGGTGTCCTGAGCTTCAAGCGCGTCGGCTACGATCTTTGTCGGAGCCCTCGAAATAGGTGGGGTAAACCGCACGAATGAACAGCAAGCCGAAGACTCCTACCAGGAAGCCCCCGAGGACGTTGGAAGCTAGGGAAGTCTTCCTGATCAGAAATGACACGCCAAGACCGAATGCAAGGACAAGCGCAGCACCGACAGCGGCCCAGGCTCGTGGCACATACGCCATCAAGCGCTTCTTGCCCCTGCGCTCACTCGCCTGCTTCTTGCCCACCATCAAAGCCCCCTCAAAGGCTGGACCACCAACCCCTGACAGTGGACTTTACGCACCCGCAATCGGGTGTGTGTCTCAGTTTGACTCAGGAATCTCGGGAGACCGTGGCATACTCGGGTCAATGCCCAACCCCAAGGGCCACGCCACCCCAACCAGCGGGCGAAGCCTTACCGTGGGCATCGCCACCGGCGAGTCAGATGAGCCCAAGGCCCCGACACCCAAGGGCTCGGCAGCCGTGGAGCTTGGACGGCGTGGGAAGGGTGGTGGGAAGGCAAGAGCCGCGAAGCTCTCCACCAAGAAGAAGCACGCGATCGCCCGAAGGGCCGCCCAAGTGCGGTGGGACTCGGAGAATAATCTGCCGTAATGACCCACGTCGCTTGCGAGGATGTCGATCCCAGGCATGTTTCCCGTGAAGGTCACGGCGTGCGCATCGCGCCCCAAAGGAGGCCCGTGTGCCCGGTCCTGTCTCGACTTCGAGCGAGGTACATCGTCGGAGCTCCGGGTGGTTCTTGGCGTGGGTCGCCGTGGGTGTTGTCGCCGCGCTCGGAATCTTGGTGTTCGGCTCCCCCGCCGTCCTTCTGGTCGGCGGTCTCTCGGTCCTCCTGGCACGAAGGCCGGCCGTCAGGAATGGTGCGTTCGGTGCATCTACGGGAGCGGGGCTCGTGCTGCTCTTCGTGGCCTACCAGAACCGCCGGGGCCCGGGATCTACGTGTTGGCGCACCGCCGCGGCAACTGGATGCGACCAACATCTCAACGCTTGGCCCTGGTTTGTGGCCGGCATCGTTTTCGTTGCCGCTGGCCTCATCGGCCAGGTTGTGAAGAATCGATCCGGCCATCAGTCGTAAATCCCCGTTCTTGGCCATTGCAGCTCCTTGGGGCTCCTGCCCGATCCCTCGATCGACCACTGGGAGCCCCGAACCTGCCAACGGTGCAATCGTTTTTCTAAACCGTGTGTCGCAGGGTCGATTCCTGCCGGGGGCACCAAGTCGTCTGGAACTGACGGACATCGTGTACATATCGGGTCCTCCGAGTGAAGGGGGGACCGATGACCGATCGAGAACGCGATCGGCATGCTGCGCGCCGGCTGGCGATCCTCCGCCATGCCCGGGAGGTCACCGGCAACGTCTCCAGGACCTGCCGGTACTACGGAATCACGCGGCAGGCCTACTACACGTGGCTCCACCGGTACGAGGAGCTGGGCCTGGAAGGGCTGCGCGACCGCTCACGCCGACCCCACGTGAGCCCCAATGCCACCAGGACGGAGGTGGTCGGCAAGATCGTCTACCTCCGCCAGAGCTACCACTTCGGCCCCCACAAGATCGCGATGTACCTGAAGCGCTACCACGACATCGGGATCAGCCCGTCGGGGGTGTGGCGGATCTTGAAGCGCCTGGACATGAGCCGGCTCCCCTCCTCCCAGCGGTACCGCCGGCACGTCGACCGGTGGAAGCGCTACGAGAAGCCCCTGCCGGGTCATCGGGTGCAGATCGACGTGAAGTTCATCGCCCCACTCCCCGGCTCACGCAGGAAGCACTACCAGTTCACCGCAATCGATGACTGCACCA
>WNFU01002670.1_pt1 | contig 34895 bp, 31 predicted proteins | sample 5400121 | NCBI WGS metagenome assembly WNFU01 (sample SAMN13153360, study PRJNA577476) | soil metagenome | isolation source: 100 cm soil or saprolite under grassland replicate 1 | place: USA:California | collected 2016-06-15
ACGTGACACGGGGGTCGCATGGCGAGGACGTCGGCTCAAACGCGCATCCAGGCCGCGCGGCGGGGGCTGATGCGGCTCGTCCGCGAGGCGGAGGGGGCCGCCGCCTTTCTCGACCTCGTCACCGACGGCAGCTCCGACGCGGTCTTCGTCGTCGATCCCGACCGCAACCTCCTCCTCTTCAACAAGCGCGCGGAGGAGCTCACCGGGTTCTCGCGCGAGGAGGTGCTGGGCCGGGATTGCCTTGCCGCGTTCCGCTGCCCGCGCTGTCTCGAGGCGTGCCGCGTCTTCCAGCGCGGGAAAGTCGGCGCGGCGTCGCTCGAGATCTTCGGCAAGGACGAGTCGATGCTGCGCGTTCGCAAGCGCGCCGCCGTGATCCGCGACCGCCTCGGGCGGGTCGTCGGCGCGGTCGAGATCTTCAACGCGCTCGACGCGCCGCCGGAGCGCGACGAGTCGCTCGCCTGCGGCGGCGAGGCCCCGTGGCGGGGCGCCGAGTGGTTGATGGCGTCTCTCGGTCGTGCGCTCGCGGTCGTCGATCGCGCGTTCACGTTCCAGCGCGTGTCGCAGAACCTGGCCGAGCTGGTCGGGCGCCCGGCCGATCAGCTGCGGGGGAGACCCGCGGCGTCCGTCCTCGGCGAGGGCCTCTTCGAGCCCGATGCGCCCTTCGGGCGCGCGCTGCTCGAGGGCCGGCGTCAGGAGGGGTGGCGCGGGATCGTCACCCCTGCCGCCGGCCCCCCGCTCCGGGTCTCGATCACGGGCCCGCCCATCGCCGCGGGGGGGCAGTGCGAGTCCGACGTCGACGCGGCGGCGTTCGTCCTCGTCGTCCGCCCCGAGCCGCCCATCGCCGCGGGGTCCGACCCGAAGCGCGACGCGATCTTCGAGGGGATGGTGGGGCGGTCCGCGGCGATGCGGCGCGTCTTCGACATGCTCGAGCATCTGCGCGATAGCGACGCGACGGTGCTCATCACCGGTGAGAGCGGCACCGGCAAGGAGCTCGTCGCGCGGGCGATCCACGCGCGCTCGCACCGCGCCGATCGACCGTTCGTCGCCCTGAACTGCGGCGCGCTGCCCGGCACCCTCCTCGAGAGCGAGCTGTTCGGGCACGTCCGCGGCGCCTTCACGGGGGCGGGATGGGACAAGCCGGGCCGCTTCGACGTCGTCGCGGACGGGACGTTGTTCCTCGACGAGATCGGGGACCTCCCGCTGGAGCTCCAGGTGAAGCTCCTGCGCGTTCTCCAGGAGCGGCAGTTCGAGCGCGTGGGGGACGTCCGCCCGCAGCCGTTCCGAGCTCGCGTCGTGGCCGCCACGCACCACGATCTCGTGCGCGCCGTGGCCCAGAAGCTCTTCCGCGACGACCTCTACTACCGCCTCAACGTGGTGCCGCTGCGCCTGCCCCCGCTGAGGGAGCGGAGAGAGGACCTCGACCTGCTCGTCGGCCACGTGCTCGATCGCATCGGCGAGCGCCGCTCGCGCCTGCTGCGGCTGTCGGGGAGCGCGATGCGGACGCTCCTCGAGCATGACTGGCCCGGCAACGTCCGGCAGCTCGAGGACCTGCCCCCCGAGATCACGGGCGCCCCGTCCACGCCCGGCGCGCAGAACGTGACGCCCGCGGCCGCCGTCGACGAGCTCGGGTCCGCCCTGGCGACCCGCTCGCCACCGTCTCCGGGCCCGGCCGAGCTCGCGCGGAGCGTGACGCGGATCTACCCGCGCGCCGAGGACGTGATCGGCGCGCTCAGGAGCGCGCGAGGACGGCGCAGCGCGGCCGCCGAGGCGCTCGGCGTGAGCCGCACGACGTTGTGGCGGCTGATGCGTGAATTCGGGCTGGAATAGCGGGCGATCGCGCCGTCGCGACGTGGACGCCCGAAACCCAGTTCGACCTGTGGCACGACCGGGCGGTCTTCCACTTCATGGTCGTCCGGTCGTAGTCCGCCCTCGCCCGAACCCCTGCCCCGCGTTTCGGTGCTCGCGCCCTCGGCGGGACAGGGAAGCACGGCGGCGATCGGCACCGGCGTCCCCGCGCGGCCGGTGGGCCGGCCCGCGCACACGCTGCCGGCCCTCGAAATGGACCAGTGCATCGACGGTGAGGACGAGGACGCGGCACGCGGCTGACGGGACGTGCGCCCGCCTGCGCACCGCGGCGCGCGGGCGCCCTAGCGGCCAGCGCAGCCGGTTGTGGGCTTGAATCACGCTGTACTGGCTGACGAACAGCGCGACCTCGGCAGCGCGGCTGTACTGGGAGAACGGCGGAAGAGGCAGCGTCATCGTTGCGGCCGCGCAGAAGACCGCCGAGATCTCGCTCCCGGTGGCCATCACGGTGTTTCCGGAGGACGTCCATCGCCCCCCGGAGACATGGGCCCGGCGCGCCTATCGCAACCTGATCTACTTCCACGAGGTCGACAGGGGCGGCCACTTCGCGGCGTGGGAGCAACCGGAGCTCTTCGCCTCCGAGATCCGTGCCGCGTTCCGGCCGCTTCGGAAGGCTGGCACCGATGTGGCCAGGCCGCTCGAGAAGGGCGGCTCGCGGGAGACCGGGTCCGCTGGCACGAGCGGGACGGGCTCCTCGGGTGCCGGCCAGACCTCCCCGAGCACGCCGAGCGGGACCCAGCATTAGTCGCCGCGGAGCGCGATTCGAGGACCTCGTCCGGTAAACTTTCGAACGCTCGGGACTGGGACCACGACTCGAGTGCTGCCTGCAGTAGCTGGAGCTCGTCTTCGCGCAGGTCAACCCACGCTATACGCGCCCTCTCGGTGTCAGCTCGTCACGTGGCTCGGCAACCGCGCGTGCTCCTGTGAACAACAGTCGTCGCCTTCCAAAGTTTCGGTGCGGGGATTCGCTACATCGGCGGACCGCACCTGGACGATCTTGCCGTCGCGCAGCAGCCCCCGGCGCATCAGCGTGGGCGGATCCGGTTGGACAGCGGCGGTATCACGAAGTTCGGGTCGAACCGGCATGGACCCGTTGCCACCGAGGTGGCGACGAGGAACTGGCAGGTGTCTTGAACATCCTGCGCCGTGGGCTGCGCCGCGCCTCCTACCCAGGCGAGGAGCGATTCCCAACCAGCGGCCGCTTCAGCCGCCGTGAACCCGCAGTGGGTCGGTATCTCTTCCACCGCGATGGCTGTCGTGAGATTGGATGGGGGGACCCGGGAGGCGTAGAAGTTCTCGTTCTCCACGATCACAAGGCCGTCCTTGTCGGTGTGGAGCGAAACGACCTTCGTGCTCCCGACGTTGCCTCCCGCGATGTAGTTCGTGCTGAGCCGGTGCCCCGCACCGGGGTTCACGGCCACGCGGGTGATGTTCCGATCGACGAAGCCGCCGTTGTCGTAGTTCACGGAGGCGTTACCCACGCCCTGCCCACCGTCGAGCTTGGCTGGGTCGAAGATCAAGTTCGACAAGCCGAACAGCGCGAACCCCATGTCGCGGAGGAGAAAGTTCTCAGGGATTTGCGTGAGACTCAGGAGCTGGCTCAGGTTCGCGCTCTGTTGCGACGTACGGAATGCCGGGGGCACCAAGACTCCCGTGCAGGCGTTCACCGCAAGCGCGAGCTGCGTGGTGCTGAAGGAGAATCCGGGGAACCCGGGCGCCGGGAGGCCTGTCGTTCCGCCCGGGATCGCCGCCGCCGGGATGCTCGAGCAGACCAGGTCGTAGAGGAGCCGAAGATCGAGCGACGCGTTCCAGTTGATGCTGCCGGCATGGACGCCGCGGATCGGGTAGGCGCCGACGACGTTGCCGAGTTGCATTAGCTCGTCCGCCTGATCGGTCACGATTCCGCCCAGCGATGCGCCGTCACGCGTCGGCTACGGCTCAGGAAGCACCTTCAGCACCGCGTTCAGCCGGCGCGTGGGCCAGCCTCCGAGTCGCTACGCGCGCGAGCGTTACGGGACGAGGTCCGGGCGAGCTACTCCGAGTCCCGCAGCACGGATGTGAAGAAGCTCGACGTCGTCAGCGGGCCCTCGTTCAACGACAAAGAGTGAACGCCCGACGCGGCGGCGGCCGTTGCAGCTGCGATGACCGGGCCGGCGCGGCTCGAGAAAGGTGCCATGCGGCGGCGGGATGGGGTCGGCGGGGGCTGCCGGCACGTCCTTTCGGACCTCCACCGGCCGGCCGAACCCCGAAGAGCCGGATGTGCACGCAGAGTCCGATGTTCATGTTCGCGCGAGACCCGAGATGAAGAAGGCCCTCATCACCGCCCCGGTGCTCGTCGTCATGATGGTGGTCGCCTACCTGGCGTACGACCTCGTGAAGGGCCGCACGGTTCCGTGCGAGACCATCTTCCAGCAGACATCGCTGAAGCTCGGCAGCTCGCTGAAGCTCGTCCGGTCCGGGGGACCGGAGATCTCCATCGAACAAGCGAAGATCCAGGATCTCACCGAGCGCGCCCAGATGAGCGCGCTTAACCTGAAGACCTGCTGCATCGTGCTGGAAGGGGGGAAGCTCAACTCCGAGCAGTTCCTCCGATGCAAGGACGACGCGGAGCGGTTCGGCGCCCAGGTCGAGAAGGTGGCCTCGAGCGTGGACGAGGCTCGCGCCGCGAAGCAACGCGGGAACTCCGAGGACGTCCAGCGGAAGCTCCGCCAGATCGATCAGAACCTGGCGGCCGCGGCGCAGCGGGCGGAAGACCTGAGGACCCGGGTCGCAGGGATCCAGGCGGTCCGGGGAGGGAACGTGCCGGCCCCGCTCCCGGAGACGACTCCGGCGCCGAGCGCAGAGGCGCCGCGTCCCGCCGCGCCGGGCGCCGAGCCGCGCCCGGCGCCGAGTTCGGAGCCGCAGGGAGGAACCGCGCTCATCACCGCGGGCGACGGCGCGACGGCGACGGTCTTCGCGAACACGTTCGTGCACAACTACCATTCGGGCCTCGAGCTGCAGAGCGGCCAGTCGATCCCATTCGAGAAGATGAAGGCGATCGAGGTGGTCGCCGCCTCCGAGGATCGCGCGACCGTCCGGGTCACCGTCGCCGACGGCAGGATCGTCGAGGGGTCCATCAAGGGCGGCTCGTTCCACGGCAAGAACGACCTCGGCGACTTCGACATCCCAGTGCACCGGACGAAGCGGGTCGAGTTCCGGCGCTGAGGCGGATGTCCGGAAGCAGGGCTTCGATTGGTGCGCGTCGTGGGCGACGTTCCGCCGGACTCGCTACGGTGCCACCACCGCGGGCCTACCCGAGGGCGGTCGAGGTGGGCCAGGACGACCGGATCTACTGCGGCACCGGCGCCTCGGGCGGTCCCTCGGCGCTGGTGTTCGCGCGCGAGGGCGCGCCGCCCACACGCGCGCACACGCCGGCACGAGATCGCTGATGTTTCCTGACCGTGTATGCTGGGATCCTTCTCGGAGGAGGGATCCATGCGCCTCGCTCACGCGAGCTTCGTCCATGCGAGCTTCGCGCTCGCGTTCGCCACGGCGCTCGCCGCCTGCGGCGGCGGCTCCACGAGCCCCAATCCCGTCCCGGACTGCACGACATCCGGTTGCCCCGTGGGCCAGGCCTGCGACCCCGGGTCGAACGTCTGCGTCGCGCTCGCCGACTGCGCCACGAACGCGGACTGCTCCGGGGGCCAGGTCTGCGATTCCGTGACGCGCAGGTGCATCTCGAGCACGACCTGCTCGTCCACGAGCTGTCCGAACGGCACGTGCTGGGGAAGCGTCTGCCGCACGTGTGGCCTCGACGTGGCTTGCCCCGTCCCCTCGAACATCTGCCCATCGAGCGCTGTGGCCCTCGACCTGTCCTCCGGATCCGCGCTCTTCATGGGATCGTTCGAGGGCCTCACCTACAGCCCGAGCTGGTCGAACGGAGGCCGGGCCGGGCTGCTGAAGTTCACGATCACGGGTGAGACGATCCTCTCCGGCTGGATGACGAAGACGAGCTGGCTGGGCGCTCCGTCGGACTCGGAGATCGCCATCCTCCGCGACGACTGCACGGACGTCGTGGCGCGGTCCGCGTACCAGGACGGCAGGGAGGTCCTGCCCGAGCGGTATCTCGCGCCCGGGACGTACTACGTCTACGTCTGGGGCGACTACACCACCCTGCGCTACCTGGCTTCGCTCACGGCAGTCCCGGCGGCGCAGCCCCAGGGAAACACCTGCTCGTCGCCCCTGCCCTTCGCCTGGGACGCCGCGAGCGGAGCGGTCGCGATCCACGGCAGCACGACGGGCATGCGCCAGTGCACGCGTGACGCGTGCGTCGACAGCTCCGGCGACGAGAACAAGCAGCGCGTCTACCGCCTCGAGCTCCCCGCCCGCTCGTACGTGGACCTCCAGGCCTATCCGGCGGAGCTCAACATCAGCGCCGACTGCTGGGGGAAGTATTCCTGCAACACCTATCGAATCCAGTACGGCCTCTTCGGAAGACCTCCTCTCGACGCGGGCACGTATTACGTCGTCGCCTCCTCCGGAACGACCGGGAAGTCGTTCGACATTACCGGCACGATCCTGCCGTGGCCGACGAACGAGAGCTGTGCTGCCGCCACGGAGATCGACCTCTCCAGTGGGACCGCGTCGCTCTGGGGGGACACGACCTATGCGGGCTCCGGCACGCCGACGGCGTGCACGTCGACCAACAGCGTCTCCTCCAAGCTCGTATACTCGATCTCCACCGAAGGTCTCGGAGATCAGTCTCTCGACGTCTCGCTCAGCTCGGCCCCGTCCCCCGGGCACGGGCTCGTGCTCCATCGTGCGTGCGAGTCGACGGTGCTCGCCGACGTGGTCGCGTGCGATCCCTACACCACGGGTGGCGGTACCTTGTCGCGTCTGTCCGTGGACGTCCTCTTTCCCGGCCAGTACTGGCTCGCGGTGGGCGACGGTGACCTCGCCAACGGCCGGTTCGACCTCACCGTGACCCGCGGCGCGCCTCGCTATGCCGTCCAGGCGAACGACACGTGCGCTTCACCCACCGTGGTCACCGTGAACTCGAATGGTACCTTCGTCTTGGCCGGTGACACGCGCGGAGCCCAGGACGATGCCTCCGCGACGTGCGGTGGCGCGGACACGGGGTCGGGGAAGGACGTCGTCTACCGCATCGTGACCTACGGACGCGGTCGCCTCGACTTCCAGCTCGTGCCCGGCCCCGGGTTCGACGGCGTCCTGCGGCTCGACCCGGGTTGTACGTCGGCCCCATCGTCGTCGCAGCCTTGCGCGAACGCCTCTGGACCGGGCGGCGTCGAGACGCTGTCGTTCCTGCACTCTGGCACCCAGACCGAGGTGTGGGTGGACGGCGCGAACGGGACAGCGGGCCCCTTCACGCTCCAGGTGCACCAGACGTATCCGGCCAGCAACGAGCAATGCGAGAGCGCCATCCCGGCCTTGAGCGTCCTCACCCTCGGCGGCGCCGCGATGACGGGCGACCTGACGGACGCCTTTCCCGACGCGACGGGCGGCTGCGCCGCGGCGCAGCCGGACCTCTGGTACGCATTCACGAACACTGGAACCAGCCCGACGAGCGTCGCCTTCACGGTCCAGCCGAGCGGCTTCGACGTGGTGGCCCGCGTGCTCACGGACTGTGCTCAGGCGACCTGCCCCGCCCCCACCAATGCAGGAGGAGCCGGTGTCGCGGAGACGACGTCCGCCGTCACCGTAAAGGGTGGCGACTCGGTCTGGGTCGAGGTGACGAGCAACGGCCAGGGCGGACCCTTCTCCATCGCTGCACACGCACCGTAAGGCGATCTGCCGCCGGGCGACCTGCGCGAACGACAGGGGCTCTCGACGTAGAAACGGCGGGCCGACCCGAGTCCTGCCGTGTGCCGACGGTGTGCCGTGACATTGCAGAATCCGCCGGGATGCGGCGGAACGAAGCGGGACGGGACGGGATCGAACTCGCGAGGGATTCCGAGGGGATGGGTGTAAGGCCACGTTCCGCGCGGTTATTCGGTTCACCCTCAACGAGTTTCGATTCCCGGCGCCTCCACTCTTTTGCCCGCTGCGACGGTCAGTTGCGAGCTAGGGAACTTGTGGGACGACGTGGTCGCTGCCGCCGGGCGACTCCAGGGCCACGCGCAGCGCACCCCGGTATTCACGTCGCGGACGTGCGGATTCCGGCCATGCCGATCGGCCACGCTGCCGCTCCACGAGAACATCCGCGGCGGCGGCTACTACCACTGACCACCCGAGACCGCGCCGACGCGGCCTCGCGGCGCCCCGGCGCCGGGCACGACGCCCGCCCGCCGACCTCATCGAGGCCAGGGAGAAGTGCATGCTCGTGGAGCAGACGATGGAGAAGCTCGTGGCGATGAAGCTCAAGGGGATGGCGAAGAAGACGGCTCCCCGCACGTCACGCCGATCGGCTCGTTCGTGCTGGGCGCGGTCGGGCACGGCTTCTACTTCGAGGAATGCGCGGCAGGGCTCGCGCATCGGCTCGAGCGCGATCAGCGACGCAGCCGGCCGCGTCGAGGTGCGGACGATCCGCTGACGGCGGCCGTTCGGGCGCACGGTTCGCCGGACACTCGGCTGACGTCGCAGTTCGCTGGGAGTACGAGCGGCCTGGCGCTCATTGCCGCGCGGATCCGCCGATCAGTCGGAGGTCCGCCACGGTGTAGCTCGCGAAACCAAACGAAGGAGGGCACCCCTCAGACCGCGTGCTCGCGCCAGTGCGGCGTTGATCGCGACTGGCGCCTTACGCTCTGAGTGAGAACATATCGGGGCGTGGCAGTCCGGCTGAAGCGAGTGCCGCTCGAGGACTCACTCGCCTTCTCCACGAGAACGGGAGGCAACATGTCCGATAGGCTGGTGTCTGCGCGCAACCCCGATGGTCGGCTCGAGGTGTTCTACATCGGAGCGGACAGCAATCTGTATCACAACTACCAGACCGCTCCGAACGGCGGGTGGAGCGGCGAGACCCCTCTCGGCGGAGCCGCGACGCGGATGGCTCTCGGGCAGAACGCCGATGGTCGGCTCGAGGTGTTCTATATCGGAACGGACAGCAATGTGTATCACAACTACCAGACCGCTCCGAACAGCGGGTGGAGCGGCGAGGCCCCTCTCGGCGGAGCCGCGACGCGGATAGCCGTCGGGCAGAACGCCGATGGTCGGCTCGAGGTGTTCTATATCGGAACGGACAGCAACCTATATCACAACTGGCAGACCGCTCCGAACGGCGGCTGGAGCGGCGAGAATCCCCTCGGGGGAGCCGCAAAGGAAATTGGTATCGGACAGAACGCCGATGGTCGGCTCGAGGTGTTCTATATCGGAACGGACAGCAATCTATATCACAACTGGCAAACCGCTCCGAGCAGTGGCTGGAGCGGCGAGAATCCCCTCGGGGGAGCCGCGAGACGGATTGCTGTCGGACAGAATGCCGATGGCCGGCTCGAGTTGTTCTACGTCGGAACGAACAGCAATCTGTATCACAACTACCAGACCGCCCCGAACAACGGATGGAGCGGCGAGAATCCCCTGCCCGGTGCGGCCAACCAGATCGTCCTCGGACAGAATGCAGATGGTCGACTCGAGCTGTTCTACATCGGGACGGACAGCGCGCTCTATCACGATTGGCAGACCGCTCCGAACGCTGGCTGGAGCGGCGAGAATCCCCTGGATGGCGCCGCGAGCCAGGTCGCGGTCGGGCAGAACGCCGATGGTCGGCTCGAGGTGTTCTCGATCGGGACGGACAACCATCTCTATCACGACTGGCAGACCGCGCCCAATGCTGGCTGGAGCGGCCAATATCCGCTGTGACGTTCGTTCGACTCGATGGTCACTCGCTGCGCCGATCGGTGTCTCGGGGTCGCTCGCGCAGGGACCCACGGGACCGACGACGCGCCGTTCATGGGTGCGTGGGTTCGTCCTGGGATGCGACGAACTCACGCGCCCGTTCACGGATGCGGCCGACACGTCGGAGCGATCCCGCCACCAATGCCATGTGGCGAGGACGCGAAACGTGCCCTTCTCGAGCCGCGCGACGGCGTACGGAGAGGGAGCAGGGATCCTGTTGGGCGGCCCGCGGGTCACCACCGCTGGCACAAGCCCGAGCCCCGCTGCATCCTGCGCTCGGGCGCACGGACACCTACGCGGCCATCGAAGGGGCGCGGAGGACAGCGACTCGGCCAAGCCCCGGAGTTTCCGGGGCGTTTTCTCTTTCCAGGCTTGGTCTCCCGTGGTCTCCGGGGCGCGGTCCCAACCCTCACCTTCCTCGGCTCCGTGTCTCATCGCCGCTCACGGATGCCGTGCTCTCACAGTCACATCATCCGGGGTAGAGTCCGGTCATGTTCAGGACTACCGCCCGCCCTACGAGGCCGCTCGGTGGAGTGGTGATACTAGCTTCCGCCCTGCTCTCCGCGTGCGCGCGCTACGCCCACGTACCTGGCGACCTCGACACAGACCGGCTCTGCGGCATGGTCGCGGCCGCGGCGGTCCGCGATGACCCAGCGGTGCTCTCCGAAATCGCACGTCAGTTCCGCGTCGAACGCGACAAGCTGCGATGGGATGAGAACGGGGTGTACGTGCCGCAGAGCACCTGCTTCATCGAGGAGCGCGGCATCTTCCTCGCGCGCCCCGGAGTCGTGCTCCGAGAGGCTTCTTACCCGTCGTTTACCCCAGCGCGCCAGTGCGTCTATCGTTACAGGATTACCGGGTAGGAGAGGTTGCGCTCCGCCCCCCTGAGATGCGCGACCTCTCGGAAATCGGGCTGGACTCGCAATGCCTGACGTACCTCATCAGCGCGCTTGAAGGCGTGGCTGCGCCGAGCGACAGCCTCGCGGAGCAGAAAGTCGCGCTCGTCCGGCTGTACCTCTACACGCCGGGAACGGTCTGGGTGACTCCGACCGTACACCCAGTCGCTCACGCGGCTTCCCTCCTGCGAGACTGGGAGAACGTTAGCACCGCGTCATGTCCCAGAAGCCTCCTACTGGACCACCCCTTTTCTCGCGTCCTGAGGCTCGGGGGATTTCGGGACGGAGACGGCGACGCCATGCGCCGGATAGACGGCTCGAACCCCGCCCCCCGGATGCTATTCGCCTCGTGCATGGCAGCACTGCGGATTCCGGCCATGCCGATCGGCCATTCCGGCCGATGCCGATCACCCGTTCCGGCAAGGCGATCACCCGGGGCGTGACGCCGCTGGGTAGGTCTACGTCGCCGGCTTCTGGCCCTTGGTCAAGTCGCCTTTCGTCTTCCTGAGCGACTCGCCGCCGAGGCTTCACCTTATGTGCGTTGTGGACGAGGCGGTCGCAGACAGCCTCCGAGTCGCTACGCGCGCGAGCGTTAGAACGTCGCGTCGAACGTGACTTCGCCGGTCACGCCGGCCTGTTGCGCGCTCACGCGACGCTCGCCTCGTTGCGCACGAGCACGATCTTGCCTGTCACGCCTCCCTTCCCGAGCAACTCCTGCGCCTGTCTTGCCTCGGCAAGAGGAAATCGCTGCGCGATGAGCGGCTTGATCTTTTGCTGTTGAAGGAGGTCGAGCAGAGCGATCAAGTCCTGTCGAAACCATGCCGGTTTCAGCCGCTTGAGCGTCTGGATGCTGTAGGGGACCACCCGTTTCCGGCCCGGGAGAAGCCAGCCGCCGGCGATGTACAATGCGAAGATGGCGGCTCCACGAAAGCGCTGACGACGACCTGGATGACTTGAAGTCAATCCCTCCCCACGAATCGAGCTGATGAGGCCATAGCCCACCACCCTCCCGCCAGGACGGAGAGCCGTGCGGGAATGCCAGAGGTGAGCACCACCGAGAGGGTCGAAGACAGCGTCCACGCCCTCACCCGTGAGGCGGTGAATTTCTTTCACGAAGTCCTGATGCTCGTAATCAATCGGGATACCGCCCAGGTCGGAAACGGCCGGCGCCCCTCGCGATGAACAGGTCCCGTACATCTCCAGCCCGGCGAGGCGCCCGAGCTGCAACAACGCCGTGCCGACCCCGCCTGCCGCGCCGTGAATGAGCGCGCGCTGGCCCGGTCTGACCTTCGCGACACGATGCATCATCTGGTGCGCCGTGATGTAGTTCAGCACGAGGCAGACTGCCTCGGCGGCGTCCAACCCAGGTGGCACCGGAACCAGTTCATGTTGCGGCAGGCAGACGAACCCCGCGTACGCGCCGTGGATCGGCATCGCGGCAACCATCTGGCCTGGTTGGACTCCAGGGACACCGGCGCCGAGCCGATCCACCACGCCAACCAGATCCCACCCCGGCGTGAAGGGCACTGGGGGCGTCTCGGGATGAACGCCCTCGCGCGCCATGATGTCGGGCAAGGAGACGCCTGCGGCCAGCACTCTCACCCGCACCTCACCATCCTTCGGCTCGGGGCATTCTTCTTCGACCACCCGAAGTGCATCGGGCCCGCCGTAATGAGTGACGACGATGCGGGTGTGTCTCATGGTGTCAACCGACAGGGGAAACTGACCCCAAACGACAGAACTCTGGCCCCCCCTCTGCCGGCCCCCTTGCGCGGGAGCGTCGACACGCCGGAACGGGTCGGCTATGGGCACTTGGGTCTCCCCGAACGATGGGAGGTCGCAAGGCGCGGCGCGCCCGCTCGGTGGTCGTGGTCCGCGAGCGCCCTGCACTCCACTCGCCGGGCCGTGAGGCCGGCAGCCGATGGCCGCCCACCGGCACGGGCCAGCGCTCCGCAAGCCGTCGCCCGACAGGTGTCCCTTCCGTTGCGGCTCGCGTGGATGGTTACGACCATCCCTTGGAGCGGAACACTGAAGGAGGGAAGCGCACGTGTTCGATCCCAGCCACGCATTCAGCGGCTTCTCGGTGAACGACATCTCGAGGGCGAAGGAGTTCTACGGACGGACGCTCGGAATGGAAGTCTCGGAAGATCACGACATGCTGCGCCTGCGCATCGATCACGGATCGGAGGTGCTGGTCTATCCGAAGCCCAACCACACGCCCGCCTCGTTCACGATCCTCAACATCCCGGTACCGAACGTCGAACAGGCGGTCGATGACCTCGAGCGTCGCGGCGTGACGTTCGAGGTCTACCATCAACCCGGCCTCGAAACAGATGAGCGAGGCATCATGCGCGGCAACGGCCCGACCATCGCGTGGTTCAAGGACCCTGCTGGCAACATCGTGTCCGTGATCGAGCAGGCACACTGAGGAGCTCGTGGAGCTTCGTCGCCGCGCGCTTTCACGCGGACCGATGAGCCGGCGCGCAAGCTCGGGCCGAGCCCGGTGCTCGCGTCCGGCGTGCTGATCATCGCGAGCGGTCCCGCCTTGTGCTCGCCGTTGAAGAGCGTCGGCTTCGCCGCGTCGAAGCCGCAGGCGGTGGCGCCATTCGGATCGTGCCACGGCCTCGACCTTCTGCTTCTCGGCGCGGAGCCAGGCGAGCGCGCAGCGCCGTGGTAGCCGCGCCGTTAGCCACACCGTGTCCGCGTTGACCCCGGGTCACGGGACACCGTTCGTGCGAGGAGCGGTGCATCGGCCGTGATTGCAACGGCTTGGTGCACTGGCGGGCGGCTTCTCGCGAGGTGCCGCGTGACCCTGTAGAGGGGACGGGTCGTCGGGCGGTGGCGTCAACGAGCACGGCCGCGACACTCTCGTTCGGCGCGGGCACCGCGACGCGCGCCGCCGAGTCGACGTGCGAGCCCGGCGATATAGCGATATCTATATATTAGCGGCTTTCTTTCAGTTTCGCGGCCCCGCCCGATCGGTCGCGTTCCCGGCGGCTCGACGCCGCGCCCTGTGCCCGCCCGCGGCCGCCGCGGGCTCCCCGTGCCTGGTCCTGCTTCACCGACAGTACCCGACCTCATCTCACCGCCCGGTGCGCCGGTTCTTGCAGCCGTCCCGCCGCGGCGTCCCGTTCGGCTGTCCCATCCGTCCCACGTGGTCGAGGATTCGAGTGAACGTACTGCTCGTCGACGACAGCCCCTCGGTGCGGGCCATCCTCCAGGTCTACCTGATGCGCCTGCAGCCGACCTTCCTCGAGGCGGAGGACGGGGAGCGGGCGCTGCGGCTCCTCCGGCTCTCCCCGGTCGACCTCGTGATCGCCGACATCCAGATGAGCCCGATGGACGGGATCACCTTCGTGCGGACGTTGCGGCGGACCGAGCGCCCCGAGATCCGCCACGTTCCGGTCGTGATGCTCACGGGAGATCGCTCGGAGGCGAATCGGACGCGGGGGCTCGAGGCGGGTGCCAACGCCTTCGTGCACAAGCCCATCGACCCGAAGACGCTCCTCGACACGATCGACGGCGTGATGCCGAGGGGGCGCTCGTGAGCCTGCCCCTCGCGCTGCTCGTCGACGACAGCGAGGCGGTGCTCAGCTTCGGGCGCGCGGCGCTCACGGGTCACTTCGAGATCAGCGTCGCCTCGAACGGTCGCGAGGCGCTGGAGAAGGCGACGCGGGTGCCGCCCGACGTCATCCTCCTGGATCTGTCGATGCCGGAGATGGACGGCGGCGAGGTCCTCGCCCGGCTCAAGACCGACCCGAAGCTGCGCGACGTCCCGGTCGTCGTCCTCTCCTCCGAGTCGTTCCGGGAGCGGGAGTGCCTCGACGCCGGGGCAGAGGTGTTCCTGAGCAAGCCCGTGGCGGCGGACAACCTGCGCGCGGCGGCGAGCGCGGTCCTGGCCGCCCGCCGCGAGCGCAGGCGGGCCGGGAGCCTCGCGGTCCTCCCCGTGCGCGTCGGCCCCCACGACTTCGCGGTCCCCCTCGAGAGCGTCCGTCGTGTGCTCCACCAGACCAAGCTGAAGACGCTGCCCGGCGCGCCCGCCCTGGTCAGCGGCTACTTCGAGCTCGAGCAGGAGCCGGTCGGGGTCGTCGATCTCGCGCAGGCGCTGGGCGTCGAGCACACGACGCCGCTCCTCGAGCGGGTGCTGGTGGTGCTGCAGCACGCGGGGCGCTCCGTCGCGGTGAGCGTCGACCGGATCCACGATCCGGAGGAGGTGCCGTCCGACGGCGTCCTGCCACGCGAGCCGCTGGGCGGCGCCGGCGCCGACGTGCTCGACCCCGGGCTCGTCGCGTTCGTCCGCCACGGGGCCGGAACGCTGCCGGTCATCGCACCCGCCTCCTTGCTCTCGCCGCGCGCCCTGAACGCGCTCCCCGAGATCCTCCGTGCCGCGTCCGACCCGCCCCGCCCGTGACCGACGCCCTCCTCGCACAGACCGCATGGTCGCCCCTGGCGGCATGCATCACGCGCTGGACGGGGTTTCACCCGGACGCGATCTGGCCGCGCGCGGTCCGCTCGGCGGTGCAGCCGCTCATCGAGGCCGGGCTCTCCGCCGCGGAGGTGGTCGCGCGCGCGCAGCGTGACGACCCCGACGTGCGGCGGCGGCTCACCGAGGCGGTCCCGGTCGGCGAGTCGTTCTTCTTCCGGGTCCCGGAGCACTTCGCGTTCGTCAGGCGGACGCTGCTGCCGCGGTGGAGGTGCGAGCCCGACCGGCCGCGGTCGATCTGGAGCGCGGGGTGCGCGGGCGGGGAGGAGGCGTACTCGCTCGCCGCCGTCATGCAGGAGGGGGGCGTGCGCGCGTTCGAGGTGGTCGGGACCGACCTCGTCCAGGCGAACGTGGACGCGGCGACCGCCGGACGCTTCGGGCCGTGGTCGCTGCGCGGCGGCGCCTCGCTCGATGACGTGTTCGTGTCGCCGCCCGCCGGCGACGTCCGCGAGGTCGCTCCGGCGCTGCGGGCCCGCACGCGGTTCCTGGTGCACAACCTGCTCGACGCGCCTCCTGCGCCGGGGCGCTTCGACCTCATCTTCTGCCGCAACGTCCTCATCTACTTCAGCCCGGACGCGGCGGCGCGCGCCATCGCCTCGCTCGCGTCGGCGCTCGCGCCGGGCGGCGTCATCGCGTTCGCGGCCATGGACGTCGCCGAGCCACCCGCCCGCCTCGTGCGCGCCGGTCCCCCGGAGCTGCAGGTCTTCGAGCGCCCGCCGGTCGACGCCCCGCCGGCGCCGGTCGCCCGCGCTCCCGCGCAGCCGCAGCCCGTCACGCCCGCGCCGCGTCGGCGCCGGGCCGCGGCGCCCCGCGACGCGAGCCCGACCGCGCAGCCGCTTCCCGCCGCGCCCGAGCCCGTATCGCTGCACGTCCGCGCGCTCGCCCACCTGGACCGCGGCGACCACGCGCGCGCGCGGGCGCTCCTCGCTGAGCTCGTCCAGCTCGCGCCGGGGTACCTGCCCGGCGTCCTCGAGGGTGCGCTCCTGCACGCGCGCGAGGGGCGACGCGGGACCGCCCACGAGCTCATGCGCGCCCTCCTCGAGCGCGCGCTGGCGCTTCCCCCCGAGCAGCCCATCCCCGGGCCGGAGATCCTGCCCGCCCGCTTCTACGCCGCAGCCGCCCAGTCGTTCCTGGGCTCCGAGGTCCGCCGGTGAGCGCGCGCAACGTCCAAGTTCCCGAGGCCTCCGTCGACGAGATCCTCGAGCGCCGCGCGGAGCGCGCGCGCGCCGCGGTCGACGAAGGCAAGGCGGAGGCGACCCTCCCCGTCGCGGAGTTCAGCCTCGGGAAGGACCGGTACGCCATTCCGCTCGCGGCGCTCCGTGCGGTGCTCCCGCTCAAGGTCGTCACGCCCGTGCCGCGCTCACCCGTGCACGTCATCGGGATCCTGCGGTTCGAGGGGCACCTCGTCACCGCGGTGAGCCTCATGACGTTGCTCGGCGCCAAGGGATGGCGGCAGGACTGCGCGGTGCTCCTCGTGGTCGAGCGGCAGGGCGGCGGCCGCGTCGCCATCGACTGCGAGCACGTGCCGCGCATCGACGCGCTGCCCCAGCGCGACGTCGACCAGGCGCGGGGCCGGAGCGGCGGGCCCGTGTACGACGTCACGACGGACGGCCTCCACACCGTGGGGCTCCTCGACATCCCGGCGCTGCTCGCGCGGGGAGCGGAGACGGCCCATGGATGACGGGGTCCTCGGCACGCTCATCGTGACCTTCGCCCGGGAGGCGGAGGAGCTCGGCGCCCGGCTCACGCGCGCCCTGCTCGAGGTCGAGAAGCCGGACGCGGGCGAGCACGCCCTCGCCGCGGCCCACGCGGACCTGCGCCGCGGGCTCCACCGGCTCAAGGGGAGTTCGGCGACGGTCGGGCTGACGGACGTATCGGCCCTCGCCCACGCGATGGAGGACCAGCTCCAGGCGCATCCGCCGTCCGGGCCGCTGCCGCGGCCCGTCGTGGACGCGTTTCTCTCGGCGCTCGACCAGAGCGTGGAGTGGGTGCGCGCGAAGGCGAGCCGGCGGACCGACAGCCCGGACCTCGGCGCGATGCTTCGGACGCTGCAGGCCGCCGCGAGCGGCGCCGCCGGCGCTTCGGCTCCGGACCCGGGCGCCGCCCCCGCGCCTGCGGGCCCGGACGCCGAGACCACCGGCTGGAGGGTGAACGCCGCGCACGTGACCTCGATGATGGGCGACGTCGAGCGGCTCCGTGAGATCGCGCTGCGCCTCCAGGACCAGGGTCGAGACGTGACGAAGGCCATCTCGCTCGTCCGCGGCGGCGTGGCGGCCGAGGCCGCCGACGAGTTGCGGGCCGGGCTCCTCGGCACCAGGGTCGCGCTCACGAGCGACGCGGCGGAGATCGCTGCCCTGGTCGAGTCGATGGAGGAGTGGCTGAAGGCGATCTGCACGCTGCCCTGCCAGACCGTCGTCGACCCGCTCCACCGGACGGTCCGGGATCTGGCGCGGCAGCTCGGGAAGGAGGCGAAGCTCTCCGCGATCGGGGTCGACATCGCGCTCGACCGCCGCCTCCTGGACGCCCTGCGGGCGCCCCTCATCCAGATCGCGCGCAACGCGGTGGATCACGGGATCGAGGCGCCCGCCGTGCGCGAGCAGGCCGGCAAGCACCGCGAGGGGATCATCGCGCTCCGGGTGGAGCAGGCCGGGAACGAGGTGTTCATCGAGATCTCGGACGACGGCGCGGGCCTCGACGACGAGCGGATCCGGACCATTGCCGTCGCGCGGGGGCTCGTGAGCGCGGAGGAGGCGGCGCGCCTCGATGCCCGCCAGGTGAACGCGTTCGTGTTCCGCTCGGGGTTCACGACGCGCAGCAGCGCGAGCGGGGTCTCCGGCCGGGGCGTCGGCCTCGACGTCGTCGCCGAGGCGGTGCGCAGCGTCCACGGCCGGGTCGAGGTGCACAGCGTCCGCGGCCACGGGACGCGCTTCGTCCTGACGGTGCCTGCGGAGTTGGGGAGCTCGCCGCTGATGATCGTCGGGGTCGGCGATCAGGTCTTCGGGATCCCGATGTACGCGGTCCGCAGCGCCCTGCCCGCGGACCCGGCCCGGGTACGGAGCGGCCGCACCGGCCTGCAGCTCGAGCACGGCGGGGCGCTGCTGCCGCTCGAGGACCTCGGCGGGCTGCTCGCGCTGCGACAGCCGATGTCGCCCGGCCCGCGGCAGCCGCTCCTCGTCATCAGCGGCGAGGGGCGAGAAGTGGCGCTGGCGGTCGACACGACCCTCGGCGACCGGTGGCCGGTCGTTCGTCCGCTCCCAGAAGAGGTCCGTCACCTCGAGCCGTACCTCGGCGCCGCGACGCTGTCGCGCGGCGAGCCGGTCCTGGTGCTCCGGCCGTCCTGGCTCCTCGAGAGCCGCAGCGCCGACATCGCGGCCGCCTCGCGCGTCCTGGTCGTCGACGACTCCCTCACCGCGCGCGCCGTCCACCGCTCCGTCCTCGAGTCCGCGGGCTACACCGCCCACGGCGCGTCCAGCGCGCAGCAGGCGCTCGAGCACCTGCGCCACGGCACGTACGAAGCGATCGTGTGCGACGTGGATCTCGGCGAGGGCATGGACGGCATCGCGCTCACCTCGCTCGTGCGCTCCCGCCCCGAACTCGAGGGCGTCCCCGTCGTCCTCGTCTCGACCCACGACGCGGAGGCGGACCGCCAGCGCGCGAAGGAGGCCGGCGCCGACGGGTTCATGAGCAAGAAGGAGTGCGCCGCCGGGCTGCTGCTCTCGGCGATCCGCGACGCGATCGCGCGGCGGAGGGGGAAGGCGTGACCGCGCGTCGACCCACCCGCGTCCTGGTCGCCGACGACGCGCCGACGCTGCGGCACGCCCTCCGGGTGCTCCTGGAGGAGGACCCCGACCTCGAGGTGGTCGGCGAGGCCGCCGACGGCGAGGAGGCGGTCGCCCGCGCGCGGGAGCTGGCGCCGGACGTCATCACCATGGACGTGGTGATGCCGGGGCTCGACGGTCTGCGCGCGACCGAGGACATCATGGCGGTCGCGCCCACGCGCATCATCATCGTGAGCCAGCTCGCGTCGCGCGAGCAGACCCTCGCGTTCCGCGCACTCGCGGCCGGCGCCCTCGAGATCATGGCGAAGCCGCAGATCCAGGGCGCCGACGACCTGCGCCGGTGGGGGCTCGCCGTCCGGGAGGCCATCCACCTCATGCGCGAGGTCCCGGTGATCACGCGCCACCGCGCCGCCTCGCCCGGCGCGGCGCTCGCGCGCCCGGTGCGGCCGCGCGGACTCGAGGCGGTCGGGCTCGTCGCGTCCACGGGCGGCCCGCAGTCGGTTGTGGCGATCCTGTCGAGCCTGCCGCCGAGGCTCCCGGTCACCCTCCTCCTCGCGCAGCACATCGCGTCCGGGTTCGTGGACGGCATGCGGCGGTGGTTCGCCGAGTCGACCCTCCTCGAGGTGCGCATCGCCCGGGACGGCGAGCGGCCGGAGCGGAGCTGCGTCTACCTCGCCCCCCCCGGCTGCAACCTCGTCTGGGGGCACACCGGCCTGCTCGAGACGCCGCCGTGCACGCAATGCACCTGCCCGAGCGGAGACGACCTCCTCTTCTCGCTCGCGCGGGAGCTCGGACCGCACGCCGCCGGCGTCGTCCTCTCCGGCATGGGCGAGGACGGCGCGCGCGGGCTGCTCGCCGTGCGGCGCGCCGGCGGACTCACCCTCGCCCAGAGCGCGGCCACGTCCGTCGTCAACGGGATGCCCGGCGCGGCGCACGCGCTCGGCGCGGCGGAGGCGCTCGTCGCGCCCGAGGAGGTCGCTGCGCTCCTCGTCGCAGCGTGCCCGCCCGAGCGAGCTGACGCGCCCACGTGACCCGCAAACCGTCGATCACCCCCGCTCACCGGAGGACCACGATGTTCGGTACGAAGAAGGGCCCGCTGCAGAGCAACCTCTCGATCCGCTTCCTGCGCTGGATCATCCCGCTGCTCACGCTGTCGTTCGTCGCCTTCGGGGTGGCCGGCTTCTTCGTGACGCGCGGGTCGCTCGTCCGCTTCTCGCAGCAATCCTCGAAGCTGCTGACCGACCAGACGAAGGTCGCGCTCACCAACTGGGTCCACGACCAGGTGTACCTGGCCCAGTCGATCGCGGCGAACCCGCTGATCGTGCACGCGTGCCTCAAACCCGCGGACGACAAGGCACGCGCGGAGGCCCGCACGTTCCTGCAGGGCGTGCACGATCGGTACAAGTACTACGAGAACGTGCCGGTCGCGCTCCGGTTGCCGCCGGGGAAGACCCTCACGATCGACTACGCAGGCGAGCAGAAGGTCGTGAAGAACGGGACGTTCTTCCTCGACACGGTCCAGGGCCGCACGCTCGGCAAGGGCGGCACCGACTTCAATTACGTGAAGGCGGTGCTCGACGGCGCCCCGCACTTCGTCAGCCACGTCTATCCGAGCATCCTCCGCGGAAACCCGCTCTTCGTGGTGGCGGCGCCCGTCCGGGCCGAGGGCCAGGTCGTCGGCGTCGTCGTCGTGGCGCCGCGCATGGACTACTTCACCGATCTCTTCCTCGACAAGGTGAAGATCGGCGAGTCCGGCTACCTCATGATGTTCGACGAGAACGGGAAGGTCGTCGCCCACCCCGACAAGACGCTGATCCTGAACGAGGCGGAGAAGAAGCGGGTCGTTCACCTGACGGAGAAGATCCTGCGCCATGAGACCTCGTTCTTCGCGCAGTTCGACGGGATCGAGAAGCTCTACGTCGTGTCGCGCGTGCCGAAGGACTCGTTCAACCTGCCAGGCGCCGCCCCCGGGTCGCCGAACCTGATGGCGAACGACTGGTACATCGTGTCGGGGCAGCCGGTCTCGGAGATCGTGAAGTCGTCGACCACGCAGGTGTACTCGTACCTGTTCTTCTCGATCGTGCTCGCGATCTTCGTGGCGGTCCTCCTCTACCGCCACACGACGAAGACGATCACCGACCCGCTCCTCAGGCTGACGCGCGCCGCCGCCGAGATCGTCCGCTCCGGCGACCTCACCCAGAAGATCGACGCCCACTCGAACGACGAGATCGGCGAGCTGAGTCGGACGTTCAACCAGATGGTCGACAAGCTCCGCGACATGGCGACGAGCCTGCGCCAGAACCTCTCGTCGCTGCTCGAGGCCGTGTCGAACCTCGAGGCGACGAACACCGAGCAGCGCGAGACGATCACCCGTCAGGCCGCGGCGCTGCAGGAGACGCAGGTCACGGCCCAGGAGATCAAGCAGACCTCGAACATGGCCGCGCAGAAGTCCGAGGCCGTGCTGAAGGTGGCGGCCGAGGCGGACGAGATCGGTCGCTCGGGCGAGACCTCCATCGAGCAGACCCTCAACTGGCTCACCGACATCCGCTCCGAGGCCGAGGAGATCTCGACGAAGATCGGTGACCTCGGGGCGCGCACTCGCCAGATCGGGCACATCACGCAGTCGGTGCGGGACCTCGCGGACCAGTCGAACATGCTGGCGCTCAACGCGGCCATCGAGGCGGTGCGCTCCGGCGAGCACGGGAAGGGCTTCGGGGTGGTCGCGCGCGAGATCCGCAACCTCGCGGATCAGTCCATCCAGGCGACCCACCGCGTGAGCGACGTGCTCGACGACACCACGAACGCCATCACCACGGCGATCTCCATCTCCCAGAAGGGATCCCAGAAGATCGACAACGGCCTTTCGCAGGTGCGCTCCTCCGGCGAGAACCTGCGCCGCCTGTCGAACATCGTCCGGGAGAACTCGTCCGCGGTCCGGCAGATCGCCGCGGCGGTGAGCCAGCAGGACGCAGGGATCGCGCAGATCTTCGGCGCGGTCACCGAGCTCTCCAAGGCGGTCGATGCCACGGTGAAGCGGGTCGAGACGACCGACCAGGCCACCGAGGCGGTGAGGTCCGTCACCGTCCAGGTGTCGGACATCATCAAGGGCTACCGAGTCTGATCCGTATCCGCCTCGCGGGACGGACGCCGCCGGCGCAGCGCGGCCGGAGACACCGGGGGGTGGAAGGGAGGGCAGGTGCGACGAGTGCCCGGTCACCGCGACGGGCGAGCAGTGCGCGGGGTGGGTGGCCGGCGGATGCCGGCGCGTGCAGCGAACGAACAACCGGAGGATGCGCATGACCACGAAGCATCGAAGCGTCGAGGTGCGTAACGCGAGCAGCGCTCCGCGGACCATGGACCGCAGGGGCTTCATCAAGGATCTCGCAGTCGGCGGCGCCGCGGTGCTCGCCGCGGGCGCGCTCGCGGCGCCTGGCGACGCACGGGCGTGCCCGGGCGACGGCGGGGCGCACGACCAGGTGCTCGCGACCACGGGCGTCCCCGTCCCGATCGGCGAGCTGAAGAGCCTCAAGGTGACCTGCCTCAGCGAGGTCGGCTGGTGGTCGACGCCGCGGTTCCTGGGAGACATCAACGCGGCGGGCGGGATGAGCACGAACCAGTGGACGATCCCGTTCGACCCCAAGAACTCGGGCGGCTACTCCGCGCTCATCGAGGCCGAGGAGTGCGACGGGACGGTCCACACCCTGCTGCTCGATACCGGGTGGAACACCGACTACATGAGCTGGGTGTTCCGCCGCGAGGGCGTGGCGGAGAAGCTCGAGCAGGGCCTCGTGGACCGGGCGATCCTCTCCCATGAGCACCTCGATCATTTCTGGGGGATGCCCGCGCTCACCGCGCTGAACCGGAAGGTACCGCTCTACGTCCCGTCCACGCTGAGCTCGGACGCCTGGACGTTCATGGACCAGTGCAAGTACAAGGGCGCGGTGACGCAGGTCACGCCCGGCGTGCTCCACAAGCACTTCCCGGGCTGCGCCTCGGCGGTCATCGACATCCCGATCATCCTGGGCGTGCGCGGTGAGCAGCTCCTGTTCTTCAACGTGAAGGACAAGGGCATCGTCATCGTGAGCGGGTGCGGGCACATGGGCATCCAAAACGCGATCGCCTACGCGAGGGCCAACGTCGAGACCGCGACGGGTCGGCTGTACGGCCTGTTCGGCGGCCTCCACATCTCGGCGCTCGAGACCTGGAGCCCGGCCGCCGATCAGATGCTCGACGCGATGGCGGCCGCGCAGTTCACGGTCATCGCGAGCAACCACTGCACCGGCATCGCCGCCGTCGAGAAGATGGTCGAGCGTGGGTTCCCCGTCGCGAGCGGGAGCGCCAACTTCGGCAGCAAGAGCACGCGATACGTCGGCAACGGCGACGCGATCACGTTCTGATCTGGCCGCCACCCGGCGGAACGCGATCGGCCGCGTTCCGCCGGCTATTTCGGATCACCCCTCAACGAGTTCGATTCCCGGCACCTCCACTGGAGCGCCGCGCGCTCCGGGAGGGTTCGCCATCGCGGTCACGCTGTGCGCGCCTCGACGGGCTCCGCGCACGGGTCGCAGAGCTGCGGCTCGTTCTCCGCGGACAGCGCCCGCGCTCCTTCGCGCTGCAGCTCGGCCGCGCGGCCATGACGAGCGAGCAGGTGATACAGGATCGGCACCGCGTAGCGGGACAGCAGGGTCGCCGCGATGGCACCCGACATGAGCGCCACCGCGAGGCCCTGGAAGATCGGGTCGGCGAGCATCACCGCGCTCCCCACGATCACCGCGAGGGCGGTGAGCAGCATCGGGCGGAACCGCACCACCACCGCCTCCTCGACGGCGAGGGCGAGCGGCATCCCCTCGCGCAGCTTCAGCTCGGCGAAGTCCACGAGGATGATCGAGTTGCGCACCACGATACCGGCGCCCGCGATGAAGCCGATCATGCTCGTCGCCGTGAAGAACGAGCCGGTGATGGCGTGGGCGGGCAGGATCCCGATGAGCGAGAGCGGGATGGGGACCAGGATCACGAGCGGCATCGTGAAGCTCTGGAACCAGCCGACCATCAGCACGTAGATGAGCAGCAGGACCGCCGCGAAGGCCAGGCCGAGGTCGCGGAAGACCTCGAGGGTGATGTGCCACTCGCCGTCCCACTTGAGCCCGGCGGACTCGGTGGTGGCCGGGTGGTCGAGGCCGTAGCGCGCGACCGCCCCGCCTTCGTCCCCGCGCAGGGGCGCGAGGTGCTTCTCGAGGGCGAGGAGCGCGTACAGCGGGCTCTCGATCTCGCCTGCCAGCTCGGCGAACACGTAGGAGACCGGCTTCAGGTTCTTGTGGTGGATCTCCGGCGCCTCGCGCGTCTCCTCGACGTGGACGAGCTCGGAGAGCGGCACCTGCCCCCGGGCGCCGGCGACCGTGAGGGAGAGGAGCGGGGCGAGGTCCTGGCGCCGCTCGGGGGCGAGCTGGAGCACGAGCGGCACCCGGCGGGCGCCGCGCTCGACCTGGAACGCGCCGACCTCGCCGCCATGACCGGCGAGGGCGAGGGTCTCGACGACCGCCGACGGCTGGACGCCGTGGAGCGCTGCCTTCTCGCGGTCGAGGGCGAGGACGAGGCGGGGCCGGGTTTCGTCGAGCGTCGAGTCGACGTCGACGATGCCCTTCACGTCGCCGAACGCCTGGCGGACCTCGCCGGCGATGCGGCGCCGCTCGGCGGCGGTCGGGCCGTAGATCTCGGCCACGAGGGTGTCGAGCACCGGCGGGCCCGGCGGGATCTCCACGACCTTGAGCTTCGCCCCGGAGGGCGCCGCGAGGCGGGCGAGCTCCGGGCGGATCCGGACCGCGATCTGGTGGCTCGACGCCTTCCGGTCGTGCTTCGGGACGAGGTTCACCTGGACGTCGATCTGCTCCGGCGCCTCGCGGAAGAAGCTGTGCCGGACCATGCCCACGAAGGTGAACGGCGCGGCGACACCGGAGTGGATCTGGACGTCGCTCACCTCCGCCTCCTGGAGCAGCCGGCGCGCCAGCGCCTGGCCCACCGCGAGGGCCTCCTCGCGCGCGGCGCCCTTCGGCAGGTCGAGCTGGACCTGCAGCTCGCTCTTGTTGTCGAAGGGAAGCATCTTGACCTTCACGACGCCGGTGCCGAGGAGCGCCACCGCGCCGGCGAGGAGCACGATCACGCCGCCGCCGAAGGCGAGCTGGACCTTCCACGACCCGAGCAGCGTCCGGACGATGCGCCGGTCGAGGCGGGCAAACCGCGAGTCGGCCGCCGACTCGGGGTGGGCGCTCGGGACGTCGCGCTCGGGCTCCGGTGCGTCGCGACCGGGGTCGCCCGGGTGCATGCCGGTGGCATCGAGCTCCGGGACCTTCGCCTCCTTGCGGAAGGCGAGCATCGCCGCCCAGGGCGAGACCGCGAAGGCGATGAGGAGCGAGAAGATCATCGCGAGGCTCGCGCCGACGGGGATCGGGCGCATGTACGGGCCCATGAGCCCGCGCACCATCGCCATGGGGAGGATCGCCGCGATGACCGCGAAGGTGGCGAGGATGGTCGGGTTCCCGACCTCGTCGACGGCATCGAGGATGACCCGGGCAAAGCTGCGCTTCGGGCCGGGCAGGTACAGGTGGCGGTGGATGTTCTCGACCACCACGATGGCGTCGTCGACGAGGATGCCGATGGAGAAGATGAGGGCGAAGAGCGTGACGCGGTTGAGCGTGTAGCCGTTCAGGTACGTGAGGAGCAGGGTGAGCGCGAGCGTCACCGGGACCGCGACGCCCACCACGACCGCGGAGCGCCAGCCCATCGCGAGGAGGATGAGGGCGATGACCGACAGGGTCGCGATGAGCAGGTGGTCGATGAGCTCCGAGGACTTCTCGCCCGCGGTCTCGCCGTAGTTGCGCGTCACCGAGGCGTGGACCGCACTCGGGAGCAGCCGCCCGCGCAGCGCCTCGACTTTGGCGAGCACGCGGTGCGCGAGCTCGGTGGCGTTGGTGCCGGGGCGCTTCGCGACCACGATCGAGACCGCCTGGGAGAACCCGGGGTGCTTCGCGTCGGCGGTGAGGATCACCGCCGGCTCGGGCTCGGGCCCGTCGACGACCCGGGCCACGTCGGTCACGTAGATGGGGCGCCCGTCCCGGACCGCCACCACGACCCGCTGCAGCTCGGAGGCGGAGCGGAAGAAGCCCGCCGCCTCGAGCTCGACCCGGCGCCCGCCGTCGACGAGGGCGCCGGCGGGGAGCTCCGCCTGGGCGGTCTGGACCGCGTGGGCGATCTCGCCGATCGAGACCGACAGCGCCCGGAGGCGGTCGGGGTCCGGCTCGATCCGGATCGCCCGGCGCGCGCCGCCGAGGACGGAGACGCTCGCCGTGCGGGGAACGTCCGCGAGCTCCCTCGCGACCTCCTCGCCGAGCTTGCGCAGCTCGCCGGCGGGGAGCGGGTCATCGGCGTGGAGCGTGAGGGTGAGGAACGGGACGTCGTCGATGGTGAGGGCGCGCACGATGGGCTTCATCGCCGTGGGCGGGAGCACCTCGGGGTGCGCCGCGAGCTCCTGGTGCACCTTCACGAGCGACGGCTCGAGCGGCTCGTTCACCGCGAACCGCACCGTGACGAGGGCCGAGCTCTGGCCGCTGACGCTGTAGACGTACTCGACGCCGGGGATGCCCCACAGGCGGCGCTCGAGGGGCGTCGTGAGCTGAGTCTCGACCTCGGCGGGCGAGGCGCCGGGCATGGGGACGATGACGTCCACCATCGGGACGACGATCTGCGGCTCCTCCTCGCGCGGCGTGAGGGCGACGGCGGCGACGCCGAGGCCGATCGAGGCGAGGACGATGACGGGCGTGAGCTTGGAGCGGAGGAACGGCTTCGCCATACGCCCGGCGAGCCCGAGGCGCGACTCAGTTGCCATGGACCACCTCGATCTCCTGCCCGTCGCGGAGGACGCCGGGCGCGTCGATCACGCGGTCCGCCGGCGCGAGGCCCGCGCGGACCGGGACGTGGTCGCCGACGGCCTCGCCGAGCGCGATCCAGCGCAGCTCGGCGCGGCCCGCCGCGGCGACGAAGACGCCGGTCAGGTCGCCCCGGACCACGACCGCGGACCGCGGGACCCAGACGGCGGCCGGCGCGGTGGTCGACAACGGGACCTCGAGGCGGGCGAAGGTGCCGGAGCGGAGCCCCTCCTGCGCCGAGACCACGCGGGCGCGCAGGCCGCGGCGGTGGGAGAGGGCGTCGCCGCCCGGCGTGAGCGAGGTGAGCTCGGCGGTCGCGTCGCGGTCGCCGGCGCGGAAGCTGACGCGCTGGCCGACAGCGAGGCCGCGCGCCTCCTCCTCGGAGAGGCTCGCCTCGAGCTCGAGGGCGTCGCCCTCCAACTCGACGAGCGGTTGGCCCGGGCCGACGAGGTCGCCGGGTTCGATGCGGCGGGCCTGGACGACGCCGGCGAAAGGCGCGCGCAGCTCGGTGTGGGCGAGGCTCGCCCGCGCCGCGGCGACGGCGCCCTTCGCCTGGGCGCGCTGCGCCTGGGCGGCCTCGAGCTCGCTCGGGGTGGCGGCGCGCTCGCGGGCGAGCTCGGAGATGCGCCGCTCGTGGGCGGTGGCGCTCGCGAGGGCGACCTCGGCGGCCTCCACGGCGGCGCGGACGTCGGGGTCGGCGAGCGAGACTAGGACCTGGCCCTCGCGGACCCGCGCGCCCTCCTGGACGTGCACGGCCGTCACGGTCGCGGACAGGCGCGTGGCGATCCGGGCGCGGCGCACGGCGCGGACGTTCGCGGCGACCCAACGGCCGGCGCCCGCGGGGCCGGTCTCTACGACGCGGACCTGCGCCCGCGCCGCGTCGGTGCGGCCGTCGGCAGAGGCGGCGGGGCGGAAGGAGAGCGCCGCGAACGCGGCGACGGCGAGGGCGAGCTTCGTCTGGTTCACGGCGTGATCCCTTCGATGGGGGTTCCGAGCGCGAGGGCGAGGCGGGCCCGGGCGACCCGGGAGTCGAGGCGGCTCTGGAGGAGCAGCGCGCGGGCGCCGGCGAGGCCGGACTCCGCGTCGAGGACGTCGGTGAGCGGCAGGAGCCCCTGCCGGTGGCGGGCGAGGCGCAGGGTGCGAGCAGACTCCGAGGCGGCCACCGCCTCCTCCGCGGAGCGGGCGCGCACGGCGGCGGTCTCCACGGCGCGGCGCGCCTCCTCCGCGTCGCGCCGGGACTCGCGCTCGAGCCACCCGAGGGCGGCGTCGGCGGCGCGGGCGCGGGCACGGGCAGCGGAGAGGCGGCTCGCATCGGCGACGCCGACCTGCCACCGCGCCACGACGCCGATCGTGTACCAGGAGGTGCCGCTGTCGAGCTCTGGCGTGCGCAGCGTCTCGAGGGACGCCTGGGCGGCGAGCTCGGGGAGAAGCGCGCCGCGCGCGGCGTCTACGCCCGCCCTGGCGGCATCGGAGCGGAGGCGAGCGGCGCGTACATCCGGGCGGTCGCCGGCGGCCGGGAGCGGGGGCGGCGGGGCGTCGACGGACGTCGAGAGCGGCGACGAGGCGACGTCGTCGCCGGCGAGGAGGACGAGGGCGGAGCGCGCCGTCTCCACGCGCTGGGCGGCGGCCGCGCGCTCGGCCTCGGCGCTCGCGCGGAACGCGGTGGCTCGCGCGACGTCCGAGTCGAGGGCAAGCCCCTGGCGGTTGCGAGACTGGACGAAGCGCTCCGTCTCCCGCGCCTGCACGAGCAGGTCGTCGGCGTAGCCGAGCCCCTCGGCCGCGACCTGGGCGCCGAAGTAGGCCTCGACGACGCCGAGGGCGAGCTCCTGGGCGCGCCGCTCGCGGCTCGCCGCCTCGGCGTCGGCGGCGGCGCCGAGCGCCCGGTGGCCCGCGGAGATCCGGCCGCCCGCATAGATGGGCTGCGTGAGCGTCACCCCGGCGCCGACCGCCGAGAGCGCCGGCGGGTCGTTGAGCCGCGCCGGGACGAAGTCCTGCATCGCGATCCGGCCTTGGTCGAGCCGCAGGCCGAAGGCGGCGACGGGCTCGTCCGTCCGGACGGCACGCGCCTGGACGGAGAGCGTGGGGAAGGCCGCGGCGCCGGCCGCGGCCGCGTCGGCGCGTGCGGCGGCGACTTGGGCGTCGGCGGCGGCGAGGCCGAGGTGGCGCTGCCACGCGGCGCGGACCGCGGCTTCGAGGGGCAGGTCGGCCGCCGCGGCGGGCGCGACGAGCGCCAGCGCCGCGAGGGCAGACAGGGGCCATGCGGAGGACGTTCGCCCTCCGCGCAAAGCGCGAGAGTGTCGGGTCACGGCGCGTCAGAGCCGCGCCGTCGCGAAAGGTTCCAGTACGCCGCGGTGCGCGTCACACGCCCCAAAGCTGTCCGGATCGTTTCTATTGCTGCCGGCTCATACCAGCGGAACCGGAGGTGGCGCGATGCCAACCCCTTCGCTTCATTTGCCGCGCTGCTGCAAGACCGCCGAGCGGCTCTCGCAGTTCCTGGACGACGAGCTCGACGAGCGCGCGCGGCACGAGGTCGCGATTCACCTGGCAATCTGCGAAGCGTGCGCCCATCTCGCAGCGGATCTCGCTGCGACAGTCCACGCGCTGCACCGGCTGCGCGCGGATCGCGACCGCGACGCGGACCCATCGCTGCACTGAGCCGCTCGTCAGCCTTGATTCTCTACAAATCGGTGCAGCGCTTCCCGGACCTGCCGCTCGACATCCGCGGGCACCGGCGCCGCGCCCGCGCGCTTGCACAGCGCGAGGGTCGTCCGGAGGGTCTGGCACTCGCCCCGGCACGGGGCGCACCGGGAGAGGTGCTCCTCGAGCGCTGCGCAGGCTCCCCCGTCGATGTCCCCCTCGAGCCGACGCGAGAACGCCTGGGCCACGTCCTGACACCCGGGTTTCGCCACGTTGTCGCCGGGTGGCTCGAGCAGCGGCGCGATCCGCTCGCGGACTGCGGTCCGTGCGCGGTGGAGCCGACTCTTCACCGCCTCCACCGAGATGCCGGTTACCTCGGCGACCTCCGCAGCCGAGAGCCCCTCGATGTCGCGCAGCGCGATCACCTCGCGGTACATGGGGTCGAGCTCGGCAATGGCGGCCTGTACGGCGGACTGGAGCTGGCGACCCACGGCGTCCTCTTCGGGCGTGCGGCGGTCATCGGCGATCTCGGACGCCTGGCTCGCGTGCGCCTCGAGCGAGTCGATCCGCTCAGGCGCGAACTTGCTCGTCCGGCGCTTCTTCAGGCAGAAGCTGCGGGCGATGGCGTAGAGCCAGGTCGAGAGCGCCGATGCGCCGCGGAACTCCGGCATGGTGCGCGCGGCCGCGATCATCGTCTCCTGGAGGACGTCCTTCGCGTCTTCGTCGTCGCGGCACATGCGCGCGCCGAAGCGGTAGATCTCGCCCTGGTGCCGCGCGAGCAGCTGTTCGAGCGCGCGGCGATCTCCGCCGCGGACGGCCTCGAGCAGCTCGCGATCGGTCTCGGGCACGAAGATCTCCTGGCTGGCCACGCTCCGCACGACGAGCGTCGCGCCCGCGCAGCCGCGGGGCGGTAGTGTTCGAGCCCTCCCGCGCCGCGAGGATTCGGTGCTGCTCCGAGCCATGCGGACGCTTCCGCGTGAAGCCGCAGCGTGCATCGTGGACGGGCCAGCCGGTGCTGGCCTGAGTAACCGCAAGACGACCCGCTGCTCGTTGTGCTCACCAGCAAGCGGTCAGGCGGCTCGGCGGGGCTGCCGCGCGCTGTCGAGCCTTGCGGCTGCGCTCTCGACGCAGCGTGCAATCTCGGTCTTCCACACGCAACGTCAGGGTGAAGGTCAACGGCTGGCCCGGTGCCGTGGCCCGCTCGCCGAGGGGGCGGGCGAGCACATGGGGACGCTGCGCGACCGAGGGGGATGCGATGCGGTGCGAACGGATCATGAAGAAGAACGTGGAGTGCGTGTCGCCGAGGGACTCCATCGAGGAGGCGGCGATCCGGATGAGGGACGACAACATCGGGTTCCTGCCGGTCTGCGATCAGTCGAGGCAGGTCCTTGGGACCCTTACCGATCGCGACATCGCGATCCGGCTCGTCGCGGCGAAGAAGCCGGCGAGCACGCTGATCGAGGACGTGATGACCCGTGAAGTCGTCGCGTGCAGCCCCAAGGACGACATCCGCGACGCGGAGCGCGCGATGGCGAAGAACCACAAGTCCCGGATCATGTGCGTCGACGAAGACGGGCGGCTTCTCGGGGTCATCAGCCTGTCCGATGTCGCCCAGCACGAGAAGGGCGGGCGCGCATCCGAAACGCTGCGCGAGATCAGCGAGCGGGAGGCGAGAACGTAGCCCGCCGACTGAGCTGGAGGGAGGACATGCCGAAGACTTCTCGAACGAGGACCGCTCGTGCTTCGAAGCCGACCAAGCGCAAAGGCGCGCTGCCGGTGCGAGAGGCGGCCGAGGTCGAGCGCGAGGTGACTCGGGGCGAGCCCGAGCGCGAAGTGACTCGGGACGAACCCGAACTCGGCGCCGAGCGAGGCCGCGACGTCGAGCGCGATGCACCTGTGCACCGCTCGAGCGAGCACGGGCCGGAACACCAGGCATGAGGGCCGGGTGGACCCGAACCGTGCATTCGACGTCGTCGTGGTGGGCGGCGCGAATATCGACTACCTCGTGAAGGGGGAGGAGCTGCCGAAGCCGGGGACAACGGTCACCGGCCAGCTCTTTCAGGAGGCGCCCGGCGGCAAGGGCGCGAACCAGGCCGTCGCAATCGCCCGGCTCGGGGGCCGGGCGGCCGTCATCGCGAGCGTCGGCTCCGATCAGCGCGGCGAGGCGCTCGTCGAGCGGCTCGTCCAAGAGTGCGTGGACACGAGCGCGATCGTCCGCCACTCGACCGCGCCGACGGGAGTGGCGCTCATCGCGGTAGACGCGTCGGGCGAGAAGCAGATCGTCTGGGCGCCCGGCGCGAACGAGAGGCTCACGCCGTCGTCGATCGCCGCCGCGGCCGACCTGTTCACGAGCACGAAGATCGTGCTCCTTCAGCTCGAGATACCGATCGAGGGCGTCGAGGCGGCGATCCGCCTCGCCCGCGCGGCGGGAGCCCGCGTGGTGCTCGACCCCGCGCCCGCGGCTCCGCTCCGCGAGGAGATCTTGCGTGACGTTCACGTGATACGGCCGAACGCGTTCGAGGCGAGTGTCCTGACCGGGATCGAAGTCCGGGACCGGACCTCCGCGCGCCGGGCCGCCGAGAACCTCATCCGCCGCGGCGTGCGCGCGGCATGCGTCGGAGCGCCGGGTGGCAACCTGCTCGTCTCGGACGAGGGCGAGACGTGGCTCCCTCATCTGCCGGTGGAGGTCGTGGACGCGACCGGGGCCGGTGACGCGTTCGCGGGCGCGCTCGCCCTCGCGCTGGCGGAAGGGAGCGACCTCGCGCACGCCGCGCGGTTCGCACACGCCGCCTCGGCGCTCGCCACCACGAAGGTCGGCGCGCAGGCGGCGCTTCCCAGGCGCGATGCGGTCATGGCGCTCCTCGGCGCTACCGAGCCGGTGATCGCGAACGAACTCCCTTCGGCTGACACCTGAACCACCTTCTAGGGTGCGCCCCTCGCGGAGGACTATCGGGGTTGCCGACCATGAGCGACGAGGCGACGAGGGCTTTCGATTTCATCAAGTCGAACGAGCGCGGGAGGAAGCCTCGAGATCGAGGCATCACCGAGATTCGCGGGCCGTACTACGCGCCGGTCGGGCGTCGCTACGTCGAGGACCTGTTCGAGGCGGTCGGCACCTATGTCGACGCGTTCAAGTTCGCCGGCGGCTCCTTCGCGCTCATGCCGCGACGTGTGGTCCGCGAGCTGATCGATCTCTGTCATCGAAACCAGGTGCTCGTCTCGACCGGAGGCTGGATCGAGTACGTGCTGACGCAGGGCGGCAACGCCGTCGACGCATACATCGCGGAGTCCCGCGATCTCGGGTTCGACATCGTCGAGGTCTCGAGCGGGTTCATCTCGATTCCCGCCGACGACCTCGTCCGCCTCACCGAACTCGTCCAGAAGGCGGGGCTCAAGGCGAAGCCCGAGGTGGGAATCCAGTTCGGCGCAGGCGGCGCGAGCTCGGTCGCCGAGTTGGAGGCCGAGGGGAGTCGCGACGTGGCAGCGGCCATCGATCTCGCACGCCGCCACCTCGACGCGGGCGCTTACATGATCATGATCGAGTCCGAAGGGATCACCGAGAGCGTCCGCACGTGGCGCACCGATGTCTCCGCGCGGTTCGCGCGCGAGCTGGGGATCGATCGGATCATGTTCGAGGCGGCGGATCCCGCAGTCTTCGCGTGGTACGTCGAAAACTACGGTCCCGAGGTGAACCTGTTCGTCGACCATAGCCAGATCGTCCAACTCGAGTGCTTGCGAGCCGGGATCTGGGGGACGAAGAGCCTCTGGGGTCGCGTGGTCACGTACCGACCACGAGGACAATGAGCGCCGCCATATAGGTCCCCGCCCGAGAGTAGGGCGCTCCCGTACGTTCCACTCTGTCCGGAGAGAGCGCGTTCTGCCCACGAAATGCCTAACGCTCGCTACGGCGACGGCTGCTCGGGCCGGTGCTCCTGCGCGCCCTTCGAGAAGTCCGCGTCCGGCACGGCGACCGCCACGGGCTTCCGCTCGAGCGCGGCCCGATCCCAGCCGCCCAGCGTGGCGGCGGCCTCGTACACCGCCTCGTAGAAGCCCAGGATCGCCTCCGCGGGATCATCGTTGGCGCGGATCTGCTCGTACGGCAGGAGGAAGTTCTTGAGGGTCGGCTCGTAGCGCGCGGGCGCGGGGATCGGCGCCCGACCGAACCCGGGCGGCTCCGGCGCTGCGTACGAATAGAACGCCGCGTCCGTGACGCCGTCCCAGCCCGGCCAGAACCCGAAACTCGCCACCTCGTGGGAGTAACCCTCGCGCGTGATCTTGTCGGCGTCCGGGCGCGGCGGAGCGGGCCGCCCGGAGAACCGCGTCGACGCGAGATCGAAGCCTCCCCAGAAGAAGTGAACCGGGCTCTGCTTCCCCTGGAACCGGCTCGCGAAGGTCTTCAGGATCCGATCGGCGTGCCCGAGCACGCGGAAGAACCGTCCCACTGGCTCCGGATCGTAGGTGGCGTGGAGCTCGTCCGCGTCGAGCGGGAGCGCGTCCTTCGGGATTTCGACCGGCGTGGGCCAGATGTGGACGTCGATCCCGAGCGCGTGCAGGAGCGCCATCGTCTCCGAGTAGAAGTCCGCCACCGACCGTCGTACGAACAGGGGGACCTGCTTCCGGCGCCCGTCGCTCGTCGTGACGACGATGTCGTGGTGGACCAAGTCGAACAGGACCTCGAACGATCCCTCGCCGTACGGGATGGCACTCGTCGTGAGCCCCAGCGGGCAGACGTACATCGTCACGTGCCACCAGTGGTTGAGCGGCGGCGCGAGCGCGAGCCGGATCTTACCCACGACCTGCGTGTACCGGTGCAGCGTCGCGAGCGTCGGCTTCCAGTCCGCGAACCGGAGCGCCGGCCAGGCGCCCGCCGCCCTACCCGTGTCGAGCCTCGCCATCGTTCGCCCTCCGCGTTGGAAATATTGGGAGCGTGCCGCCACGGCGCGTGGCTCGCGATGCGTTTCGGGGCGCGCGGGTACCGCAAAAGGTCGAGGTTCTGAAGAAGGTCAAGGACGGCCTCGGTCCGGACTTCGTGCTGCTCGACGTCCGGTCGCGCGCTGCGTTCCGCAAGGCGCACATCCAGGGCGCCTGGTGCGTTCCCTACGAGGAGCTCGCGTCGCTCCTGCCGCAGCTCCCGCTCGATCGGGAGCTCGTGACGTACTGCTGGAACGACTACTGACACCTCGGCGCCAAGGCCGCTCTGCAGTTGGCGGAGCACGGGTTCTTCGTGAAGGAGCTGAACACGGGGTGGGCCGAGTGGGAGCGGGGCGGCCTCCCCGTGCACGCCGACGCCGGGATCGAGGTCGGTGCGGTCCGCTGCACCTGCTCGTTCCCGTGATACGCCCTCAGATCCGCGGGGCAGGTGAGTGGGCACCTCTCTTCAGCTCTGCGCGCTCTTGACGCGCTGACCGCCGATCTTCTACGGTGCCGCTCGCTTCAAGGCGATGGGGTTCCGCCTCTAACCGCCGGGCCAGCACCACGGACCGGCTGA
>WNFU01005176.1_pt1 | contig 34886 bp, 33 predicted proteins | sample 5400121 | NCBI WGS metagenome assembly WNFU01 (sample SAMN13153360, study PRJNA577476) | soil metagenome | isolation source: 100 cm soil or saprolite under grassland replicate 1 | place: USA:California | collected 2016-06-15
CGTTAGCATCTGCCCAGGCGCGAGCATGTCAATCCTCTCGAAGGTAAGACCACCGACTGGAGAGCCGGATGCGGGAGAACCGCCCGTCCGGTTCGGAGGGAGGGGGAGCCGAAACCAATCGGCTCTTCCTACCCCTATACACTGATCTGCAAAATCAACCGTCGCTGCCGCGACTCACGGACGGATGCGCTGATGGCCACGGCTTTGAAAAGCCGGGCTAAGCTCACACGGTCGCTGCCGCGACCGGGAAAAAGGGGGTTGCAATATTTATTCAAAGACCATCAATGCCGGCGCCGCCAACCATCACACATTGCGTCAGGTAGTCGCCGCCTGAATTCAACCGTCGCTACGCGACGCAACGGTCTTGCTAATACTTATCCGGCGTTGAAACGCCGGGCTAAACTCACGGCGCCGCTACGCGGCGGGAGCTGATCAGGCAATCTTTGTAAAGCTAATCATCTGAAGCTCAATAAATGGAATGGTGATTGCTGTTTTTCAGGCGCCAACACGCACGACAATCGCTCCCTACGGCCAAGCTTGCGACCGTGCGCCAGGACGGACGCCCACACCTCGTTCCTGTCTGGTTCGACCTGGACGGCGACGACATCGTCTTCACCACCGGGGAGAAGTCGGTGAAAGCTACGAACATTCGACGTGATCCGAGGGTATGTATATGCGTTGATGACGAGGCGGCGCCATTCGCTTTTGTACAGATCGAGGGGAGAGCCGAAACATCGACAGATCCAGAGGATTTAAAATACTGGGCTACACGGATAGCCGGGCGGTATATGGGCGCCGATCAGGCCGAAGCTTACGGCCGGCGGAATAGCGGCCCGGGCGAATTGCTTGTGCGGGTGAAGCCGGTCAAGATCACCGGGGAGAAAGATGTCGCGGGCTGGTAACAGACTCGATCAGTTCGCTTCATGCGCCGCCTGTTAGAAATCGGGACTCGGTTAGGTCCAGTTCACGTTCAATCTGGCGGAGCAAATCGTCGTTGATACGTCCCTCGTTGCGAAGTCGAATGGCGGTTCGCCGTTCGACTTGGATGAGTTCGCGCGACAGTTCGACAAAGCGCCTGTAGCTCGCGGAACGGACGTCGGCTTCTTCTTCCGTCAGGATCGCCAGGCGGTCGCGGTAATGAAGTTCCAAGTCGTCGAAAACTTCGGCGAAGTCGGCCCTTGCGCTCTCGCGGACTTCATTCAGGCGCCGGAGCGCCGTTTCCAGAATCACGCGCCGCGCCTCTTCCTCTTCAATGTTTCGGCCCGAGGCGCCGGCCAGACCGAGCGCTCGGATCAGCGGCGGCAGAGTGAGTCCTTGAAGGACGAGCGTCACCAGGATGACGCTGAATGCGAGAAAGATGATCAACTGACGCTGCGCGAACGGAGCGCCGTTAGCCAGCGTGTGCGGCAGCGCGATCGCGGCCGCGAGCGAGATGACGCCGCGCATGCCGGTCCAACCGACGACGAAGATTTGTCGCGCCGGCGGCAGCCGCTCCCTCTGGCGCAGTACGCGCCTGCGTATGAAGTAAGACAGGCGCGCGCCGGGAAACGCCCAGATCAGGCGCAGCAGGATGAGAAACGCGCTGAAGAAGGCGCCATACATCAGCAGTTCGCGCAGATTATGATCCCGGGCGCCCTCCAGGACGTAGGGAAGTTGTAGTCCGAGGAATATGAACACCAGTCCGTTGAGGATGAAAGTCAGAGAATCCCAAACCGCATTTACCTGCAAACGCACGCCCGGCGAAAAAAAGCCCGAGCTTCTGCGGCTGAGATAAAGTCCACAGGCCACGACCGCCAGCACCCCGGATGCGCGGATCGAATCGGCGGCGAGGTAGGCCGCGTAAGGAGTCAGGAAGCTAAGGGCGATCTCTATCGGAGCGTCGTCGATACGGCGCTCGATCCAGTTGACGATCACTCCGATCAACAACCCGACCACGAGGCCGACCGCTGCCAGGTAGGCAAGGCGGAGGAGTCCGGAGACGACGGTCGGCGCCTGTCCTCGGACGAGCATGGCGACGCCGAATTCGAGCGCGAGCAGGGCGCTGGCGTCATTTACCAGGCTCTCGCCTTCGAGGGTATCGACGATCCGCTTTGGTAGTCCCATGCGTCTGGCAATCGATGTGGCGGCGATGGCGTCAGTGGGGGCCACTACTGCGCCGAGAGCAAAACCCGTGCGCCAGTCAAAACCAGGGAGGAACCGTTGCGCCATTTCGGCTACGCCGAGCACGGTGAAGGTAACCAGACCGAAGGCCAGAGAAGAGATGCTGACCAGGTTGTAGGAAAACTCACGCCAGGGAACTCGCCACGCGGCGGAGTAGAGAAGCGGCGGCAAAACCACGAAAAAAATGATGTCAGGGTTCAGTGTGATTCTCGGAATCCCGGGGACGAAGCCGAGCAATAATCCCGCGATCACGAGAACGATCGGATACGGAGTCTTTAGTTTGCACGCCAAGGCCCCAAACGCCGCGACGAAGAGCAGCAGAAGCAGGAAGACTATCTCAATCTTATGAACGCCGCCGTCTTGCATGCGTCAACGATCACCTACGCAGTGGGGCGTTTCCATCGGGACGGCGTGAGCCGAGAATCGCGCCGGCGCGATATTCCGACGCCTCGTGGAATACCGGTATTCCAACCTACTTACCCGGCGTTGAAACGCCGGGCTAAATTCAAATGCCGCTGCCGCGGCATAGGATCTGATCGTCCACAGAAATGCCAACAAACTCAGTCTACGGACTACTCATCCCTATTTGACAACCGGTTTTAACCTTAACGACTTTTTCTCACGCCCGTCTGTCCGCTAGTGCGCAGACGGGAGAGAGCAGTACTCGCAAACTTACCCTCCCGCCTAAACCTCGATTCCCGTCACATCAACTGCGAGAGCGATCAGTTTTTCATTCAGCTTGCTCTGTTTCCGCGTAGATCTCCGCCACGATGGCGGCCATCAGCAGATCCGCCGCCAGCAGTTCCGCGCCGCAGCGATGCATCTCGCCGAGCAATGCTTTTCCCTCATCGCTCACCCAGCTCACCTCCGTCAGGTCAATGCGGATGGCCGCCCCTTCGCCGGCTTGCTCCCAGCAATTCCGAAGTTCGTTCACCCAGGCGCCGGCCAACCTTCCTTCTAACTTGAATGTCGTGACTCCGGCGCCGTTATTTTTTGTGATCTTTAGCATAGTGTTTCATTACTGCTGCCTTTCGCTTCCACTATTGCCATAGGCGCTGGAAATGGCCAGTCCCAGAACGACTGCGCAGAAACCAATGAATAGAAGCATGAAAAGCACGATTACGAATTCCATGATTTCTCTCCGTTCTCCTTTCTTTGATCAGCGCTGCAGATCAGTTTCGCAGCTTATTCAATCCATTCAGCGCCGCGACCTTGTAGGCCTCGGCGAGCGTCGGGTAGTTGAACACCGTGTCACGGAAGTACTCGATCGTCGCGCCCGTGTTCATAATCGCTTGTCCGATGTGAACGAGCTCCGTCGCCCCCTCGCCGATGATGTGGATGCCGAGCAGCTTCAGATCCCTCGGATCAAACAGGAGCTTCAACCTCCCAGTCTGGTCGCCGAGAATCTGCCCTCTCGCCAGTTCCTCATACCTGGCGATCCCGACCTCGTAAGGAATCTTTTCCTCCGTCAATTGCCGCTCGGTTTTCCCGATCATGGAAATTTCCGGAATGGTGTAGACGCCATAAGGCAAGGGGGACGCGGAGTTGGTCGAATGCGCGCCGAACATATGACAGGCCGCCAAACGACCCTGTTCCATCGAGGTCGCCGCCAGCGCCGGAAATCCGATGACATCCCCCGCGGCATAGATGTGTGGGATTGCGGTTTGGAAATGCTCGTTGACGCCGATCCTGCCGCGCTTGTCAATCGGGACGCCGGCGGCTTCCAGGTTCAGCAGATCGGCGTTCGATTGTCTGCCCACGGCGTACAACAGCGCCGTGCCGGCGACGGTCTTTCCGCTCTCGAGCGTGGCGACTACGGCCCCGCGAGAATCCTTTTCCACCGAGAGTACTTTTTCCCCGAGGCGGAAGATGACCCCGAGGTCCCGCAAGTGATATTGCAACTGCTCGACGATCTCGCGGTCCACGAAGTCGAGCATCTCCGCCCGCTGCTCGATGATCGTCACCCGAACCTCCAGCGCCGCGCACATCGAGGCGTACTCGATTCCGATCACGCCCGCGCCGACCACGATCAGGTCTTTCGGTATCTCCGCGAGGCTCTCCAACTCGCCCGCGTCAATGACCGTCTGGCCGTCGAAGGGGATCATCGGATCGCGCGCCGGCCGTGTGCCGCAGGCGATGAGAATCTTTTCGGCGCTTAACAGGGCGTCGCCGGCGTCGGTCGGCGCCACGATCGTGTGGGGATCCAGAAAGCAGGCGCTGCCTTGAATGACCGTGACCTCGTTTCTGCGGAATTGATGCCGGACCACTTCCAATTCGCGTTCCAGGACAGTGCGTACGCGAGCGGACAGGTCTTCTTTGCTTACCCTTTCCTTCAGCGAGTAACCGCTTCCGTAGAAAGCGCGCTGGCGGAATCCGGTCATGTACATGACCGCTTCTCTCATCGTCTTGCTCGGAATGGTGCCCGTGTGAAGGGAGACTCCGCCAAGCATCCCCTTGCGATCAACGACCGCCACCTTCTTGCCGAGTTTCGCCGCGGCGATGGCGCCTTTCTGTCCAGCAGGGCCACTGCCGATCACGACCAGGTCATAAGTTGCTTTATCCATTGCTTACCTCGATTTCCTCCATGACGACTTCATCATCGCCGGCAATAACTATCCCGCCACAAGCCAAACGCCCGTAGAATCAGAGCGCTGCCCAGGGCGGCGTAAAATAGCGCATAACAATTGACTAAAACCATGACGATCATCCGCTCCACCCTACCCCTTCTTGAGACTGAGGCGGAATTGGCCTGTCGTCTCCTCGAACTTCCTGATCTCCATCCATATGCTCGCCGACGGCAGCCCACTTCACAAGCTTCAGGTCAAGCACGAAGATGGCGTAGATCACCGGGACCAACAGCAAGGTCACAAAGGTGGCGACGCTCAGGCCGCCGATCTGCGCGTAGCACATCGGCTCCCACAGCGGCCCGCCGTGCGACGCCAGCGGGAAGAGCGCGAACACCGTGGCGCCGACCGTGATCATCACCGGCCGCAGCCGCATAATCCCCGCGTCCAGCAGCGCCGCCGAGCGCCACTCCCAGAAGCCGATCAGCGAAACGATGACCACCAGGATCACGGCCTCGTACAGGCTGTTCATAAACAGGTCTATGTTCTCTCGCACCTGCAGCGGCTGGTCGGAGGTGCGCGCCATCACCAAATCTTCGGGCAGACGTTTTTTCAAATCCGCGAGCGTGGCGTCGATGGCCGCGCCGAACTCGGCGATCTGTTCGCCGGAGCGCATCTGCGCGGACAGCGTGACGGCGCGCGTGCGGCGCCACACGCCTTGCGCGTCGCGCCAGTTGTAGTAATTCAGAAAGCGCGCCGGGCTTTCGTAGCTGCGCACTACATCCGCCAGATCGCGCAGGTAGACCGGCGCCCCGTTATCCGAGGTCGCCAGCGCCACCTCGCCGATCTCTTTCTCACTTTTGAATTCGCCGGTCGGGTCGATCGAAAGGTTTTTGCCCCCGGCCTGGAGCTGCCCGCCAGGCAGCGTGATGTTGCGCGCGCTCAAGATGTCGGGCAGCTTTGCGTTCCGGATGCCATACGCCGCGAGCCGTTCCTGCGAATAGTAAAGAAAGACTCTCTCCTCAAGCAGCCCGGTGCGCGAGACTTTGGAAACCATGGGAAGGGTCTTGATGGTCTTCTCGATCAGGTCGGTGAATTGATCCATCTCCCGGTAACTGTACTTGTCGCCCGCCACCGCCGCGAGCCTCTCTCGCGTCTCGCGCGGATCGTGGATTACCGCGATCGGCCACGAATCGGGATGGAATTCGGCGGCCTGCAATCGCTCGCGCACGAACGTCTCCGCCGCCTTGAGCAAAGTGGCGTCATCCACACCGACCGCCGCGTCCACCCCTATGAACCCGGAGCCTTCGAGCGGACGAGCGTCGCCGATCACGTTTTGCTCGCGCAGGTATTCGACAAATAGATCGCGATGCTTGCGCGCCGGTTGCAAATCGTTCCCGGCAATGGATTGCGGCAGGCAGGCGATTAACGCGGCCCGGCCCGGAGCGTTTTCGCCTGAAGGCGGGGCGTCGAACGGCGTTTGCGCGCGCGCTTTCTCGATGACCGATTGAATCGCTTTCGCGCGCAGCTCGACCTCGAGGTCGCCGGCCTTCGGACTCGCGACTGTGAGCATCAGCGCCGCCGTGTCGCCGAAGTCCTTGATGAAATTGATCGGCCCCGCGCCCTCGGGCAGGTCATGGATGCTATCCAGTTTGAGTTTTATGTCGTCGAGTTCCTTGCCAGTCTCTTTCAGGTTTTCATCCAGTTCGAGATAGACCACCGACAAGCCGGTGCGTGAGATGGATTCGATCTTCGTCACCTTGGCGTTCGCCGCCATCTGCGTTTCGATCTTTTTGGTGACGAGCTGTTCGATCTTCTCCGCGCTCGCCCCGCGCCATGGGGTGAGCGCGACCGCTATCTTCACCTGAACCTCTGGGTCCTTGCGCTGCGGCATGCTCAGGTAGCCGTAAACGCCCCACACGCAGGTGGCGATGAGCAACACCCAGGCCACGTGCCGCGTCTCGACGAAGAAGCGGGCGGTGTTATGTGTTTTGTTGATGATCTCGGTGTCGCTGCGATGTTGTGACATAAGATTTCTCCTAGTACCGTAGGTTGTCCAACCTGCGGAGCCCTTAGTTACTCCAATATCGGGGAAAACAAGCGCTTTTCGTATATGCTTCTGGTTTCTCTCAATGTTCGGAGGACCGAGAACTCCGCAGGTTGGACAACCTACGGTACATTACGCGTCATAGAAAGCGCCTTCTCCGCAAGCAGCCGGTCGCTACCGCTCCCGGTAGCGTACTAGAGGCGCCGCGCCTCCACCCTCGTCGCTACCGCTCCCTCAACAAAGTTTGGCGATCGCCTTCGCCGCGACATAAGCGTCCATGCGCAGGCCGCGAACGCTGATCGCTGCTTCCGGCCTGTCAATCGGCGCTTGATCGCCCCATTCAATGGCGGCCAGTTCACGATCGAGTTTATCTTCCGTGATTTCCAATATCGCGCTCATCGTTTTTCCCTCGCTCCTTCCTCGGCAAAATTCGCCGACGGACACCCGATCAAATAAGTCACCGGGATGGGTGATCTTGGGTGTTTCTCTTCTCCAGATTCCCAGAGATAACCCCCGTCGCCCAACCCATTCGTCAGGCGCCGCAATTCTGCGGGCGAATAAGTGCGCAGGCACGAGACGACGCCATCCCACAACACGATCAGAGGCGCGAGCGGCAAAGCGTATGTCCAGAACAACCGCGACCAGCGGAAAGGCCGGATCAACGGCGTTACCAGCAATACGATCAACGGCGTCAAAAACATCAGCAGTATCGCGAGAGGCTGTCGCGCAGTCGCTTCAAACACGCCGATGCCTTGTCGCTGTTGCGCAGCGTCATTGAGAATCGCGCGCGCCTCTTCAGGCTTGAAGTGATGAAACGAAGAGAAAAAGGTGCGAAACCCCTTCAACTCACGCGGAACTCCGTTGGCGTTGACCGGCTTTGAATAAAAAGTGAGCTTGCCGCCGCTCTCGGTCTGCGCCAGCCTGAAGGCGGCAAGGTTCGGGTATTTGTCGGTGAGGCAAACTTCGATCGGAAAACTCGCCGTCGCAAATTCCCGATGCAAGCGCCGCCACGGGCCCCCGCCGCCAGAACACAGGTCAACGATTCGCGTCGCGCGCGCGCGCAAGACTGATTGTTTGAGCCGCTCGACAATGCCGCCGTAAGGATTACCGCTCTCAATCGCGAATTGCAGATAATCCGTCAGCGCATCGCGCAAAGAGGCCGGACACCAGGGTTGTTCGTGTATTTCGATCAGGTGCATACGTCGCATTGAGCGCTCCTTGTCGAGTTATATCCGATTGGTCGCCACCCACTTGTCGCCTTCGACCAACACTTCGCCGTCGGCGGGCATGCCCGGTTTGGCGAAACCTTGCGAATTAGTGAGTTGCAGCTTCACGCCGACCACCTGTTTGACCCGGTCGTCGCGGTAGTAAGTGTTTTCAGGCGTAAACGAAGCCTGTGGATCAATGCGCGCGACGACGGCTTCGAGCGGCTGTTTCGGATTCGAGTCGAGATAAACCCGGGCCGACTGACCGGCGCGCACACGTCCGATCTCGCCTTCTGGAATAAAGGCCCGCAAATAAACGTTGCTCAGGTTGACTATAGTCATTATCGGAGTTCCAGGCGAGACGACTTCACCGGGTTCGGCGGAGCGAGTCGCGACCGTGCCGTCGAACGGGGCGACGATCTGCAGATCGCTGCGATTGGCCTCTGCCTCTTGCAACTGCGCGCGGGCGCGGCCGGCTTCGGCCTCGGCCGATTGCACGTCGGCCTGCGCCTGTCTGATCTGCTGTTCGATGGCCGCGGCCTGCGCGGCGCGAATCGCCGGGTTGTCGAGATTGGCTTTGGCGGCGAGAAATCCGCCGCGCGCGGCCTCGACCTGTTTTCGCGCCGCCTGGACGACGGCTTTGTGCGCTTCGGCGGCGGCTCGCGCCTGCTCGCCTTCGCGCGCCGGGGAATCGCCCTGTTCCGCCAGCGTGGTGAACCGTTCAGCGTCGGCCCGCGCCTGTTTGTAATCGGCCTCGGCCCGGGCCAGCGACGCTTCGGCCGCCGCGATGTGCGCTTGGGCCTGAATGATTTCGCGCGGCGTGTTTGACTCGCGCAGAAAGAACCACCAGATCGTGGCGCCTGTAATGAGCAGAATGGCGACGACGGCGCGAAACGCGCAGCAGCTTCGGTTGCAACTCAAACGGGATGTCGCCGACTTCATCCAGAAACAGCGTGCCTTTGTGCGCCAGCTCGAATCGCCCGACGCGTTGCGCGATCGCGCCGGTGAACGCGCCCTTCTCGTGACCGAACAGTTCGCTTTCGAGCAGCCCCGTCGGTATGGCCGCGCAATTGATTTTGACCAGCGTGCGTTCGTTGCGCCCGCTCAGGGAATGGATCGCGCGGGCGATCAGTTCCTTGCCCGTGCCCGTCTCACCGCGGATCAAAACGGTGGAATCGGTTGGCGCCACAGTTTCGACTTGTTTGAGAATGCGTTTGAACAACTGGCTTGCGCCGATCAACTCCTCGAAGTTGTGTTCGGTACGGATTTCGTCTTCGAGGTAGAGTTTTTCGCTGGCGAGCTTGTTCTTGAGCGCGTCTATTTCGCGGTAAGCCAGCGCATTTTCAACCGCGATGGCGATCTGCCCGGCGATCTGTAGGAACAACTCCCCGTCGTCCGGTGTAAAGACGGCCTCTCTTTTGCTGGCGATAGTCATGACGCCGATCACGCGGTTGTGACGAAGCAGCGGCGCCGTACAGCTCGATCTCAACCCCTGTTCGACGGAGCGCCTGACCATTTCTGGAGAAAACTTCTGCGCGTCGCCCGGCCCGATGATCACCGCTCGCTTCGTGGTGACGGCCAGTTCGGCGGGAGTTCCTTCGATCGGCGTCACCATCCCTTCCTCAAATAGGTTCAGACCATCTGCGCTGTCTATCGCGTAAGCGCCCAGCTCTTTCTTCTGCTCATCTTAAAGTCCCAAAACGGCGAAATCGTGTTGAAACACCTGGCGGAGACTGGCGGAGACTGCGCGAAATAGCGTGGGCGGATCGAGCGCGGAGGCGATGGCGTTGTTCAGATTGAGAAGCAGTCGCAAGTGTTCGGACTGGCGTTTCGCCTGTTCCTCGGCCTTACGCGCCCGCTCGAAGTTCAGCGCGTTCGCCCCCATTTGTTGAACTGAGGAAAGCGGGTTTCCCGCGCTGCGTCCTGAATAATCAACGGCTCCTGCGTTTTCCAGGCCCAGCCGCTGGGGGCGTCATCAACCGGCATTTCAGCGGGACCGACCAGCCCATCGGGCTGAGGCGGTTCAAGCATGTGAATGCGCATGACGTCCCGCGCCGGATCGTAGAGCAGTGTCGAGACCCAGTCGAAATCAACCACTGCGCGCAGGTGCTGCGCCAGGTTGCGGAAAAGCGAGGCAAGGTCGCGATTCGAAGCTATGGCTTCTGAAATCTCCAGCAGCGTCTGATACTGCTGGATCCTCACTTTATCGCTTTGCAGCTGAGTCTCCAGGCTCATATGATCCTTTCGGATGAAATGTTGATTGGTATAGCGCCGGGAAAGGCGGGCGCATCATAGCACACGCGAATCGATCAAGCGCCAATTCCATATCCGCCGTCAATGGCGGCGTCAAACAGGCTGATCTGCCGCCGATCTTCGGTCCACGGGGCATAGCTTCTGAGGTTTACGACATGTCACTCGTCAATCGAGTTCATCCAGCGTCAGCTTGAAACTCGGCGCGAACGTGTCCATGAAGTATTGGGTCTCCGGAAGATTGAGCGCTTCGATAGTGGCTCTGATCGCCCTCTCCGCCTTCGCGAATTCCTGATTGCCCGCGCCGATCTCCTCCAGACACTTGATGTAAGCGCAAAGCTTGTCCGCCGCCTTCACCAATTCCCAAGACTCGCGGTCGGCGTTTTCGGCGATGAAAAGCGCCCGGTAATCCTCTTTCAGGGCGTCGGGGACCATGCCGAATAGCTTCTTCGCCGCCGCGGATTCGATCTCTTTATACGCGGCGCTGATCTCGGGATTGAAATTCTTGACGGGCGTGGGAAGGTCGCCGGTCAGCACCTCGTTGGCGTCGTGATACAGCGCCAGCGCGGCTGTTCTTTCGGGGTTCACGCTTCCGTTGAACAATCTGTTTCGGATGATGGCCAGCGCGTGAGCGATCATGGCGACACGCAAACTATGCTCTTGGATGTTCTCGGGGTAGGTGTTATACATCAATCCCCATCGCCTGATGAACTTCATCCTGGAGAGATAAGCAAACAAGTGACTCATTTCGAACATTCCCCTTATTGAGAGTGGATTGGGCCGAGGCGTCGTTCAAGTAAGTCTTCTCGCACGGCGAAACCATGCCGTTCGTACAGACTGCGACTGCGCGGCGTCGGCCACAGGATCACAGCGTCCACAGCTTCCTTCTCACAGAAGCGCAGGCAAGTGTCCATAAGCATCGATCCGTGGCCGGCGCCTCGACGGGACGGCTCGACATACAGATTGCTGATGTATCCGTGGGTTTCAGTTTCCGCGCCCGGATTCGGTATCTTCTCGATGATCTGTAGCCAAACAGCGCCTACCAATCTGCCAGCCTCCTCGACCACCCAGCAACGCCAGTGGCTTTCGGGCGTGAGGCGCGAGGCCATCCAGGCGCGACAGCGCGCCACGAAACCGGCTTCAGCTTCCGTGGCCGGATCGCGGCCGGCTCGAAATTCGTAGCGGAGCCGCGCAAGAGATGGCGCGTCAGTCGGCTCGGCCAATCGGATGATTATCTCAGGCGCATCACTCATAGGTTTTGCGGTCTTTTTTGGCTCCGCGCTCTCCTGACACGCGGCATAATGCCGCGCAAACAATCCCGCCGCATAGCGTACAGCGCCCGAACCGGTAGCGCCAACTCATTGGCATCTACACAAATTATGTTCAACCGAATCCCGCCGAATCCCGCCGACGGGATTCACAATGTCTGATCTTTTTGGTTTTTATTCGCTTGCCGGGAGCGCGCTAGCGTATGGAGTGCGGCGAGGTCAGGCGGAAGCGATGGCCGAGGTCGAGTTACGGTACCCTAAAGGTAGGGCCAGACCGACGCGTGTGGAGGGGCGACGGAAAACCGCCAATGCGGATCACGCCCAGTAGCCACAGGACGAGAATCAAAGCCAGGATCACGAGCAGGATATGGGATCTACCGCCCCATAGTGGATACCGGCTATAGCGAGTCGTATAGGCCGGGTAATAGCGCGGGCCGGCGTAACTGAGAAGCCAGACGACGAGTATGATTATCAGCAACAGAATCAGCATATGTACCTCCTTTTAGCGCTTGGCTTCATGAGCGAAAAGCCATATCGGTGACAAATGCAAGACCATCGGCTATCTTGCGCAACTCGCTGCGCACCTCGCCAAGATGCTCATCTTCCGGCCAATATTTGATCAATTCCAGCGTGAATACTGCCTGCTGATGAACCGTGGCAGTCGCCGACAAGTTTTCGTTGAAGCTTTTCAATTTATTCACTATCAAAAACATCCCAATCAAAGTCTGTCTCACGTCGAAAAGCGTCCCGGGATTGATTCCCGAGCCAGCCTCCTCACCATATTTTTTGAGCCTGCCGGAGGCGGTGAGCAGTGAAGTAGCCAATTCGACAGTTTTCAGGTCAGTCGAATAACCTGGCGTCGCTTCGGCGACCGCGAAGCTTTCTGAGGATGTGGGCGCATATTGTCGCATAGGTCGCCTCTCTTTCTGATTTATCCAATCCCGAACCGGCGACGGTCAGGTAAGAAAGTCTGCTTCCAATCTGGAAACTCTCGCCCGACTGCCGCATGCCATGCCGGATGCTCGGTATTATCCTTAGACCCCTTGAGGACCCCTTGAGAAAAACTTGCGCCCTGCGTGCGACATGGCGGCAAACTCGCCGACTCCGCGCCAATCGAAGCCCTGTTTGGTTTGGGCGTTAACGATTTCGTGCGCCCGACTCGGCTTTCTCGAGCTTCTTTCGCGTTTAGAAGACCGCACGGCCCAGATAAATCAATCAGTTAGGGCAGTTAGGGCTATGCGCAGGCGTATTACCAGTTCGCCAAGAACCGCGGCCCTCATTACGGTCGCGGCTACTAAACCAAACAGGGACTCAGGCTTCATTCAAGAAGGCCCGCTGAGAGATCGGCGGGCTTCCTCGTCTCATCCGTACTTCGCAATCTGACGCATTCGGCGCATAATGCGCGCAACTGGCGGCTGAGATGACGCCACGCGGGCATTTATTGGGAGGTATGGACCGTGAACGCAACACTGAACGAGTATGAATTGCGCGCGCTCGGCGCGCTGGTCGAAAAGCAGATCGCAACGCCCGATTACTACCCGATGACGCTCAATTCGCTCGTCAACGCCTGCAACCAGAAGAATCATCGCGACCCGGTGGTCTCTTACGACGAAACGATCGTAGCCAAGGCGCTTGATAGTTTGCGGGAGAAGAACCTGGCCTATGTTTTTCACGGCTCGGAGGCGCGCGCGCCGAAGTACGGCCACGTCTTCCCGAAAGCTTTCGATTTGAGCGAGGCCGAAATCCCGTTGATGTGCGTGTTAATCCTGCGCGGACCGCAAACCTCGGGCGAGTTACGTTCGCGCACTCAACATCTGTACAGGTTTGAGAGCCTGGCCGAAGTTGAGACGCTATTGCAGGGATTGTCGCTGCGAGATGAGCCTTTGATCGTGAGGCTGCCACGCCAGCCAGGCTCACGGGAATCGCGGTTCGCCCATCTGCTCGGCGGCCCTGTCGAGATGGAGCAAATGGAGGTCCCGCCGCATCTAACGCCTTCAGTTCAACAGGTTCAAGCCGATAACGACAAGATCGCGAATCTGGAAGAAGAGATCGCTTCGCTTCGCCTGGAGTTGAGTGAGCTTAAACAGCAGTTCGCGGAGTTCAAAAGGGAATTGGGTGGCTGACTACTCTTCAAAAATATTGGATGCGGGCATTTTCCCACAACCAATTATCAATGGGCTGCGAGCGCCCGTCTCTTAAATAAACATCTAGAAGCGTCGAAATTGAAACATCGCCGTTGCCGCGTGCGTAAGGTGGAGAGTCGTGTGCAATACGCCACATTCAGGAGAAGGGATGCCAAGCGCATCTTTTGGAGATAAAAATCAGCAGCGGACTATTGTGGTCGCTGCATAAACACCAAATGGAGGTAATTTTGAAAAAGCAGATACTGAGCGTTGTCGCCACATTGGCCCTTATCATTCCCATGTCAATTATCGGGTTTGCAGGCCTCAGCGGACGCGTCAGCGCAAACATCCCGTTCGATTTCATGGTTGGCGGCAAAGAGTTCAAGGCGGGCAGATATTCTGTCAGTCGGCTCTTCGCCAGCAGCGCTTCCGACACATTGATCATTCGCGGCGCGGACAACAGCGAGGCGGCCAACTTCAATGTCAATAGTGTCAGTGGCAAGGGCGAGTCGCAGGCGAGGCTGATTTTCCGTCGTTACGGCAACCAGTACTTCCTCGCGCAGGTTTTTGATGGACAGAGCAGTGAAGGATTTGGGCTCCTGAAGTCGAAAGCCGAGCGCGAAGCGGCGAAGAAGCGCGACACAATCACGCAAAACGTCGCCGGGCCGGATGTCGTGACAGTAGTGGCGCGGACCGGACAGTAAGCGCCGCCACATTCCGATCCCGCAATTCGTCGACCCATCGGAAACCTTAACGAAACCGGTCAACAAGCCGGGACCCAACTCTTTACGGCAATCCGCAGCGATTCTTCGGCTGCGGGTTGCCGTTTCGTTTTGCCATCAGGTTATGGCTTTGGTTTCAAAGTCGCCTGCTGGAGGTCTTTGACCTCTGTGTTGAAGCGCTGGTAATGACTGAACTCGAAGGTCATGTCTTTATCCGTTCCATTGAACAACGCGGCCTTGCCGATGGCATTGAGGCGAATTCGTTTGGGAAACCACAGCCCGTTCGGCAGGCGCGTCTGTTCATAAACGATCGTTTCCGCGTTCCGGGGCGTGGAGGGTATTTCCGGCATTGTTTCAGACGCCGGCCAGGCTTCCAGGCGGGCGACCACTTTATCCAATGCGTCTATCCAAACGACTCCGGCCATCCTGGCCAGATACTGCTCGCGCGGATCACCCACATCGCCGGCGCATGGGTGAATGTTGAGCGCAATCATGTCGCGGTCAGCCAGCCGGTCGTAGCGAGGCTCTCCGAACCGGCACCGTCGCAGGAATTGCGACACACCGATCCACACGCCGTCCCCGGTCTGACTCACTCCGATTCCTGCCGCGACATACTTTTCCGCGCCGCCTGCAAGCGCGCCGCTGACCTGAATGGCGCTCTCGCGTTCGGCCGTCTCTATTTCTTTTGCCGCCTGCTGTCGTTCTTTCTTCATGCGCTTCGGCGAAACCGGCGCGCCATCCTCGCTGATCAGGCTGATGACGTGGCGCTGATGTCCCAGAACTATGATCGGATAAGCTTCGTATGCGCTGGCGCGTTCAACCATCTTGCCACGTTGATCGAGTTCGCGTGAAAGCCGCGTCTGAAGGTACGTGTATTCGGGCAGCCGTAGATGCATGGCCGTCCCCAGGCGGTCGCTGTCACTTATCAATAGTGGGATGTCCAACGAAGAGAGGGCTGGAAGTCGAGCGCCATCGTCTGCCGCATTACGGGGAACGTAAGCGACCTGGGCCTTTGCGCCTGGCGGCGGGTCCTGCTGCGCGACAACAGAGACCGTCCGCGGATAGGCGGTTAGGAGCGGCGATAACAGAGAGACGCCCAGCGCCAACGTCCTGAACCGCCGCCGGAGTTTCGGAGCAAACTTCCGCATGGAGTCGCGTCGCGAGATTGCTCGAGACATGTTCATTCCTCTTTGGTTATTCATTCGACTGGAAACGGCGCTGGAAATACTCGCCCCACGTCTTGATACCAAGATTGATCTGATCCGGAACGTCGCTCTCCGGCGTAAGCTGTGTCAATTGTCCCAGCAGGATTTCGATCTCCTCGGTGGCAGGTCCGATCGCGCCGACGACTAGGATCGTATTTTCAATCTGCGCGCGAGCATAGGCAAGTGGTAGCGGGGCATAAATGATTATTGCCTTTCCCCGTGACGCCCGGTGATCCCCGTGGTTCGATCTGTCCCAATGTTTGTTGTTCCGACTTTACCAAACTCGCGTGAAAGCCGATACTTGGCTTTCAACGTTCATCTTCGTGCAATCGACTAAGGCCTGAACCTGACCATTCTGATGCGAAAGGACTTTCAATCCATATCGCCGGGCTTCAATAACTTCCCCGGCATCATGAAGGCGCTGGATAGCCCCGACGTCGATGTGGTGGTGATTGGCGAAACGCGTGAATGGGAAGCGGTTGAATACGCCCGCGACACAATTACGGCGGGAAAGAAAAAAGGCCTGATCGTTCTCGGCCACGTCCCTTCTGAAGAATATGGGATGGAAGAGTGCGCCAGGTGGCTCAAGACCTTTATCACCGAAGTTCCGATTCAGTACCTGCCGGGCGGCGATCCATTTTGGCGGCCCAAGCAATAAAGGCTGTATGCGAGGTGTCCTTGCGGTGCCGCGGCGTAGGTGAGAAAACCATATGCGCAATGTCGCAGCGCCGGAAGGGACGCGTTGCATCTGCAATCACCGTGTTAGGGAGCTTGTCAGTAGGCGGCATCTTCAGACGTAAGGGAAGCCTGTGCGAATAAAAACCCTTTGCAATTAACACGTTGATTGGCGTCAACCTGGGTACGCATCGCTTCCAGCGTGCAGTCTCGGCAGGAGGCGCATTAGGAAGCCATGGGCCGTCTGACTAAGACTGCACGCTGGAAGCGATGCGTACCCAGGGCGCGCCTCCCGATTTATGCACACGCTTCACGTAAGTCGTTATGGTGAAGAATGTATATACTATCAATAGTCAAATGGATCGAGCTTATCGAAGTTCAAAATAGGAATATCTATACTAACACCTTTAGTAGCATTTCTCGGATATGCTTTCTGTGGCATGTAAGAGCCGGCACAGCCCCTCTGTATAAAATGTACTGGATCACCCAAATCCTTCCAATCATAAATCTGTAGCGCAAAAATGCATAACCAAGCTCCATTATCTGCTTGATCCCAAACGCATTCATAAATGCATTTACTGTTTCGGCATTCAATTCGGTCTAAACGGTCAACCGCACGATTCTTTTTTATTACCTCAACCATTTTATACTGTTGCGGCAAAATATCTTTCTGGCGTGAGACCGTATCTCCATCGAGTTTTACAGAAGGCATCGGCAGATGAATCGCCCTTTTGGTGTCAGCAGGCAAAAATTCTTTGTAGATAGCTGCGTGAAAGCCTCTAATCCAACGAAAGAGAATATTTTTCATATTTATTGTCACTACTCCAGCTTGCGTCTTATCTGCAAAGTTAGCTGTGCCAATTTTGAGTCGGCTCTTTTCAAGATAAATGGGTTTCCCATGAAGTAATCCTATAAGTTGTCCTATCTCCTCATCATCTATTGACTGTTCACCATTACACTTTTCATGCGCGGGTAAAATGAGCGGCGGGCTTTTATCAGAGACTTGAAACACAGAATCCGGCGGCAAATGATCACGTGTCTTATCTTTGTTGCTTTGAAACGATTTTCCACACAGATAACAGAATGATAGCGATTTGAACACGGTCTGAAAATCTTTTTGGGTCTTTAATTCCTTCATAACTTTGTTCCATTACTTCTTTGGCAGAGCGTCCTTCACCTCTTGTTGCGCTCTCCAACGCTTGCAGCGCCAGGGCGTCCTCAAGTTCCTCGGCCGGATCAAAGATGATTTCCAACGCTTCTATGGCTATCTGTTGAACGTTTTTGCCTTGTGCGGCGGCGACCCCTGCGATTCGCTATTCAAGGTCGGCGGGAATGGTGATCGTTACGCTCATAGTCTTTACCTCTTGATTCTAGATGGTCAGCTCGTCTCTTGCTGTCTCTTCAAGGATACAGTTGGTTTCGGAAAGTTCAAGGCCGGCTCGTATGCATCGCCACCGCCTTCCAGTCGCCGCCTTTATTGACAAACGTCAATGTATAAAAAGCAGTGAAGGGATTAGCGTCTCCGGAGCCTGTAGAGCCGGGAAACGAACTGCGCTGGCGCTGCGAAACACCCAGTTTAGAGTACTTCAACTGCCCGGATCCCAATTGGTCGAGCAATTGCTTTCGCGTCATTTGCTCCCCGTCACGATGCGTCCAGATGAAGCTTTCATCCGCCAACGTTTCCAGAGTTTTGAGGTCAGCGGCGAGCATGGCTTGATGAAAGGCGGCCTGCGCTGCGGCGATTTCTTTTTTGATCTCCTCTTCCGGGCGAGGCATTTTGGTCGCCTGCCAACTCACGACTTGCCACTTGCCGTTGCGCTTGAGGAAAGTTCCGGTGTTCAGGTAATTCGTGACCACACTCTTCCCATCTTTCTCGGTTTTGCCGACCAGGCGGAAGGCGACGATTGCGGTGTCGCCGTATTGCTGAATGCGAATGTCTTCGGCGCCGTAAGTGGTCGTCGGATCTCCGGGTTTCGGGGCCGGCGCCGAGCGCACGTCGCGCATGATGTCGGCCTTGCTGATCCGCCGCCCGGAGGAGCCGGTGTAGATCAGGTCTTCAGCCCAGAAGCGGTCATGCGTTGCGGCGTCGTTGCGCGAAGCGCCGGCCAGAAACTCTTTGAGCAGCTTGGTCAGTTCGTCGGCGTCCGGCGCGGTCTGCGACTGCAGGTTGAGCGCCAGCATCAGCGCCACGATCAAAGGTGAGAGGATTAGTTTCATGGGTCCGGCTTGTTTTATCTTTTCACTGATATCGTTACAGCTTTATTGTCCTGTATACGAAATATCGTAGTTTTACTATTAGCGGTGTAGCTGGTACTCTGTAAATTAAGTTTTTTGGTATTATTCAAGCCCGCGGAGCGGGCGGCAGAGTAAAGCCTGGGGTGGAGCCGAAGGCCGCAACCCCAGGTCAGGTTCGGAGCGCCATCAAGCCCGTGAAACGGGCGGCAGCCATTTTTAAAATATAAAATATCAAACAACTTAGTTTACAGAGTACTAGGACAGGACGCCTACTTGCCTATAGTTCTCTTCAGTTCCGCAAGCTCCACGACGCGCCCGTGCAGCGGAACAATCCGGTTCACGTCGAGATTGAGCCGCTGGATATTCTCGTAGAGGTTCACCATGTTAGGGTTCGGATTGGCCGGCGGGGACGCGTTCGGCGGCAGCGGCGAGTAAACGTCCACTTCCACCAGCAGCTTCTCCTTCGGCAGCCAGGCCATGATGATGCCGGTGTTGTGCGAATTGTCCTGGATGAGATGAAGCTCCACGGTCCGCGCGCTGTCGGACATCACGTGCTTCGCGCCGATCGCCAGGATTTTGGCTTTCTTCTTTTCGCGCCACTGGCGGTCGGGGTTGAGCGTGTGCGGCGACTTGAAGGTCGTTTCATAGAAAGCCTTGTTGCTTTGGTGCGTGACGATGGTCGCGCCTTCGGCCACGTAGGTTCGTAGACCTCCGGAATGATCGAAGTGATGGTGCGTGTTGATCAGGTAGCGGATGGGCTTTGCGGGAAGCAGTTTCTTCACTTCGGCGATGACGGCGTTCGACCGGTCTTCATTGAGCGGCGCTTCGATCACCGCGACATGATCGGCGAATTCGACCGCCACGCTGTGATGCGTTCCGCCAGCCAGATACCAAACGCCGTCGGCGAGCTTCTCCGATGTTACCTGCGCGGCAGGCGGCGTGGCTTGGCGTACCGTGTCGGGCACGGAAAGGTCGAGAGCGACATTGGCCTTCGCCTCCGTCACCGCCAGATCGAAGACTGGGTGGCCGCCTTGCTTTTGCGCCATCTTCGCCGGGAACTTCAAGCCGCCGAAATCGCGGTAGTCGCTGTAAGTGGTCTCGACGAGCATGTCGCCGAGCACCGCGTTGTCGAGTCGCGTTTCGACCTTCTCAACCAGATTTTCGGCGGAGATCACGCCGACCACCTTATATTTGCCCAGCGCGATGAAGGTCACGAGCGTCGCCTTGCCGCTCTTCTTCGCCGTCGCCTTGTTCGCCAGCGCGCCTTTCAAAAAACCGTGCGGAGTCATCAATATCTGCAACTGGCGCTCGGTCGTGACTGCGGTCGCAGAGGTCGTGACGTTGGCGCCGGCCTGCCCCCAAGCCTTATCGCCTGAGAGGAACTGGACAGTCAATGCGCCTTGCGCATTGACTGTTTCATTGCGCGAGGCTTGTTTGTCGTAATCCACCGTGCGGGTAAAGCTCTTGAGTTCGACGCGCGGCCACGGCGCATCGGGACTCACACTCTGCCCCAGGTTGAACTGAGCGCCACTGCCGGAATACTGAGCGGATTTGATGTCGCCCATGTTCTTGATTGTCGCTTCGAGAACGCTTTTGGCGTCCTGCGCCGTCGCGCTTACGCAAAGAGCGCATGTGAACGTCAGGGCGATGAGAATCTTTCCAAACATCGGTTTGTCTCCTTATGGCAGTTTGCAAATGTTTGTACTTGGCGGCAAGCGGTACGGTACGGGGAGCGTCAGCGACCTGAGCATTGATCATGTGACCACATGATCAATGCTCAGGTCGCTGACGCTCCCCGTACCGTACCGGAGATCGCGCCACTTCCCAGTACACGCAATCGCAAACCGATCCAGTGTAGTTTGCGCGGGTTGCTTCTGGCGGCGCAGTAATAACAGATCCAGGCTGCTGTCGTTTAATGGCTTTCCTCATGGCGACAATGACCTGGCCCTATCGACTCGCCGCCCGGAAGAAGTCGAGAACCTCCGATCCCCAGATGGCGATGCCGCCTTCTTTCGTCGCAAAGCCATAGTGCCCCTCTTGAGGGGTAGTTCCGTAGGGCGGATAGACCTTCGCCTGGTTTGGAGGGCCTTTTCGTTTGATCACCGGGCCGAGACCCTCACTCGGACCGAGACTGTAATCATTCTGCGCCTGAATGAGAAACAATGGCGACTTGGCGTCCCGGACGGCTTCGAGCAATCGCTTCCGCAATTCAGTGTTGGCCCACGATTTTGCGGCGGGGGCGAAGGGGGCGAAAGCGCGTAACCCCAGACCTTTCTCCGCGGCCAAGAGCGTTTGAATGCCCCCGTAGGAGCAGCCGGACATGACCATACGCCGCTGATCTACGAAGGTCTGGCCCTTCAGCCACTCAACCGCCGCGACGACGTCCTGGTTATATTCCTCTTGTAGTTTCACCACGTACTTCCCAACCGAGGTTCGGTTTTTCTCGGTCGCCGCATACTTTTCGATGAGGTCCTCGATGTAGGCGCCGGGAGACCGGCCCTGGCCGTGGCGGTGAGGCGTGAAGAACACGAAGCCCTGCTTCGTATAAAATCTGGCGAGTTCGGGTTGTTGGCCTGGGAGTTTCTCGCTGCCGTGATTCCAGATAATCGCCGGGAACGGGCCGTCCCCTTCGGGTTTGTAAAGAAAACCATGAAGGGTCAGGTCGCCACTGGGAAATGACACGAACTTGGGCGCGCCGGGATCTGTTTCCTGGCGACTAAGTTCGTTTTGACGCGTCGACTCAGCCAGCGCGCGAAGCAAGATTGGCAAACTCACGCTTACTAACGTTATGAGCAAAGCCGGAAGCAGACACATTCTTTTCATGGTCTCTGATCCTCAACTTGTGATTTTGCAGTCATTGTATTGCAGTGCGCTGGCTTTCGCGCAATCCGACGCGGAATTTTTCGCAACCTTCCAATAAGGTTTTCACATGCCCGCCAGGTTCGGCTGAATTTTACGATAGCCCTGCTCGCGCGCCCAGAGATCGAGCGGAATTGCGGCCAGCTCATCGACGAGCGGGACGAGTCGCGCGTCTTTTGTCAGGTCAATGGATTTGAGGTAGCGCCGGCAAGTGTCACAACATTCGACTCGCACGCCTGGGACCCCCTGTGCTGAGTAGTAGGGGAGTTTGTGAGGATCAACCTCGAGGCAGGATGGGCACGCGATGCGCTGAAAGGGCCAGACGGCGCCGCAATCGCCGCACATCAGGAAGCGACGTCCTCCATCCACGCTGCCTTCTACCAGGCCGGGCGCGGAAACATCGGCGGAGAGAAATGCGAGTTGTGGATTGCGCCCGCAAAATGGGCACAAGCGGTCGGCAGGCGCCCCGTCGAGCGTGGCTCGCTGTTGAGCGGCGGTGGCGTTGATCTGGGAATCGAGCGGCGGCGTTCGCTCACGCGCGAGCAATTCGAGATAGGGTTGCAAGCATGCGCGCGCAAAAAAACTCTCCTCGGGATTCGAGGCGCCGTTCCAATAAGCGGTGAGCGTCTCGCGCCAACTCTCAGGCTCCGCCGCTATTTCACCCGCCTGCCCGGCGAGCGCTTCCGAACCTCGGGCGCCAACCAGGTAGAGCAGCGAGCCGAAGCTCTCAATCAAGAGGGGATGATCACTTTCGAATGCGCCGCTGAGCGGTCGCTGTTGCGATCGCTCGGCGAGAAAGTTGAAGACGCCCTGCTGCCACTGCAGGATTTCGGCGTAGAACCTCAGAATCTCCTTCGCATGCGCCAAACCTGAAGCCAATTGCCGCGCGCGTTCAATACGATCTTCCCAGGAATATTTTGCGATCATCCCCCCCCGTTACTCCTGCTTCCCACTCACCTCGCGGTGCCAACGCGGATGATGCCATCGCGCCCAGGCCCGGGTCACTGTCCCGCGCGTCATTGCGCGCAGTGTGCCGGGCATGGCGGTCGTTGACATGTAGACGTGATAGATGACGCCCACCACGAAGCCGATGAAGGTGATTTCGTGCGCCCAATAGGCCAGCAACCGCAGAGACCAGTGAAACGAGCTCGGGAACCACATCACGATGCCTGAGAGCAGGAAAGCCGAAGCGCCCAGAATCACCGACCAGAAGAAGAGTTTCTGACCGGCATTGTACTTGCCCACTTCCTTGAGTTCCATCTCATATCGCATATAGGAGCGGAAATTTTTTCGCCATTCCTGATCGCCGGGTTCGCTCATCATCCGCGCGTGCCAGTGGCCGAACAGAAACGCCACGCCGATGACGAAGCCGAGTGAAAACCACGGGTGCAGAAAACGCGCCATCGCGCCGCCGCCGAACACTCCCGCCAGCCCGGCAAAATAGGGCGTGTAGATGACAAAGCCGGTGAGCATCGCCAGGAAGAAGAAGACCGCCAACGTCCAGTGGGCGAGGCGCACGCCGGCCTTGTGGCGCACGATCAATTCATCATTGACCATCACATCTTCCTGTTTCCGCGCAATCGCGGCGATCTCAGCCTGACCGAGCGGTTCTACCGCCGGCCGCGTCAGTGGATGACTGTTCATGATGATTTGACCTCCTCTCTCTTGTCTTTAGGCAGGTCCGGAGCCTCGTTACGTCCGAAGCGCAGGTAATGAAAGACCGCGCCGACGAGCGCGCCGGCCATCGCCAGCGAACCTAGAGGTTTGAGGACTTTTTTCCAGATCGTGATCGTCCGCGGCACTGTCGGGTCTTTCGGAAGACCATAGAGCTCAGGCCTGTCGGCAAACTCCAGCACGTAGATCACGCCGGTCCCGCCGACGCCGAGTGGGTCGTAAACTCCGGCCTTCGGCCTGCCGTCGGCTTTCAATTGATCGACGCGATGATTGGCGATCTGGACGAGCTGTTCTTTCGTACCGAACTGCAGGCAGCCGGTCGGGCATGCCTTGATGCAAGCGGGTTCAAGGCCATAGGAGACGCGGTCGGAGCAGAGCGTGCATTTGTAGACCTTCTTGGTCCGCTTGTTCAGCCGCGGGATGTCGAACGGGCAGCCCGTCACACAATACTCACAGCCGATACAATTCTCCTGCTGGAAGTCCACGATGCCGTTGGCATACTGGACGATCGCCCCCGGAGACGGGCAGGCCTCCAAACAGCCCGGCTCGGCGCAATGCTGGCACTGGTCTTTCGCCATCAGCCAGTGCAGGCTCTCGCCGCCGTCGGCGTTCCTCTCGACGTGCTCGTTGAAGCGGATCAGGTTCCAGAAGTTGGCGGTCAGATCGGGCTGGGTTTGATATGAGCCGAACTCGATATGCGCCGGCCCCGCGGCCTCGTCGATCCCCAGCAGATCATTCCATTCCTGGCACGCAACCTCACAGGCCTTACATCCGATGCAGGTCGTCGTGTCGATGAGCTTGGCTACCTGCGTGGCTTCGCGCACACCCGTGGCCGGAGCAGGACTCGCGGAGATGCGTTTGAATTCCATGTTGCTTGGCATATGCAGTCACTTTCTCGGAAATAGCAGGCAGAGTGGGCAGTGGATAGTGGGTAGTGGGCAGCAGATACTTCTCTACTGCTCGCTGCCCACTGCCCACTGCCCACTGCCCACTCTCATTACGCCTTCTCCAGATTGACAAGGAAAGCCTTGTACTCGGGAGTTGATGAGTTGGGATCGAGCGCGGTCGGCGTTAACGTATTGGCCAGCGGGCCGTCCGACCTGCCGGCGAATCCCCAGTGGATCGGGAAACCGATCTGCCAGACCGTCTGGCCATTTACCTTGAGCGCCGGCATCCGCTTGGTCACCATCGCCTTGCCTTCAATCGAGCCGCGCGCTGAACTGATCCTCACCTGGTCTCCGCTCCTGATACTTTTCTCCTGCGCCAGCCCTTCGGGTATTTCGACGAAGAACTCCGGCTGCAAATGATTGAGGATGTTCTGGTGCTTGGTCCAGTAGTGAAAATGCTCGGTCAGACGATAGGTCGTGCAGACAATCGGGAATTGCTCCTTCTTGCCGTAAACGTCCTGATCGGTCTTGAAGGTCTTCGTGACCGGATTCGAGCTGACTTTCGGATGCAGGGGATTCTCCACCGGCGACTCCCACGCCTCGTAATGTTCGGGTAACGGGCCATCGTTCATCTCCACGGCGTAGAGTTTGCCCACTCCTTCGGCGTTCATAATGAACGGCCCGAGGCCCTCTTCCGGTTTGGAGTCAGGCCTGATGTCCGGCACATCGCCGACCCACCGCTCGCCGTTCCACACCAGGGCGGCGCGCTTCGGGTCCCACGGCTTACCATTCGGATCTGCGCCCGCGCGGTTGTAGAGCACGCGGCGATTGGCCGGCCAATTCCAGGCCCAGTTGTGATAGTAGCCCAGCCCGCTCGTATCCGCCGGATTGCGCCTCTGCGCCAGATTGCCGGCTTCGGTGAAGTAGCCCGAATGGATCCAGTTGCCGCACAGCGTCTTGCCGTCGGCGCGCAGCGCCGCAAACCCCGGCAACTGTTGCCCCTTCTTGTACTCCGTCCCGGTCTTCTCGTCCTTGAAATCTTCGAGCGCTTTGCCGTTGATCTCGCGGGCGACCTCTTCGAGGTTGGGGTTCGCCGGGTCGGAATAATTCCACGACATATTGACCACCGGTTCCGGCAGCTTGCCGCCTTCCTTCGCGTAGAGTTCTTTCAATCTCAGCGCTATCCGCGCGATGATCTCCTGGTCAGCTTTGGCGGCGCCTGGTGGGTCCAGAGCCTTCCACTTCCATTGCAGCCAGCGCGCCGAGTTGGTGAACGTGCCGTCCTTCTCCGCGAAGTTGGCCGCCGGCAGCATGAAGACCTCGGTCATGATCTCCTTCGTCTCCGGCCCTTCGTACTTCTTCGGCGATCTCCAGAAAATGGCGGTCTCGGTCTCGAAATTCTCGACCACCACCATCCAATCGAGCTTGGCGAGCGCCCGGATCATCTTCTTCGAATGCGGGCCGTTGCCCACCGGGTTCATGCCGAAGGTCACCAGGCCTTTGACGCCGCCGCGATACGCGTCGTCGTAGATGTAGGTCCACGAATAATCGCGGTCCATCTTCGGCAGCCAGGCGTAGCCGAATTCATTCTCCGGAGTGGCCGCTCCGCCGAAGAAGGCCTTGAGCTGCGAGACCAGAAACTTATCGATGTTCTCCCAATAGTTCATCGAGTTGGGCCGCAACTTCTTCGGCGTGTTGGCTTCGAGGTAATCTTTCAAGGTCTGATGCGCGGGTTGCGGCATTTTGAGATAGCCGGGCAGCGTGTGCGTCTGATTCATATCGGTCGCGCCCTGAATGTTGGAATGGCCGCGCAGCGCGTTGACGCCGCCGCCGGGCATGCCGATGTTTCCTAGCAGCAACTGCAATGACGCCGCCGCGCGTATGTTCTGCACGGCCGAAGTATGATGCGTCCAGCCCAGCGCATACAACATCGTCCCCGCCTTGTTCGGGAGGTAGGTCGAACTGATGATCTCGGCGGCCTTCAGAAATTGCTCCTTCGTGCAGCCGCAGATGTTGGCCACCATCTCCGGCGTGTAGCGCGAGTAGTGGCGCTTCATCAGTTGATAGACCGAGCGCGGGTTCTCGAGCGTCATATCGACCCTGGCGTAGCCGTCGGGGCCGAGTTCATAGCCCCACGACGATTTATCGTAAGCGCGTTTTTCCGGGTCGAAGCCGGAGAACAGGCCGTCATTATCGCCCGGCAGCGTGAAGCCCTCTTTGACGATGAAGGAAGCGTTGGTGTAATTGGCGACGTATTCGCGCTGGATGTGGTTGTTGGCGAGCATGTAGTTGATCACGCCCGCCAGGAAGGCGATGTCCGTTCCCGCGCGAATCGGGACATAGAGGTCAGAGACGGCCGCGGTGCGGTTGAAGCGCGGGTCCACGCAGATGAGTTTGGCGTTGCGCGTCTTCTTGGCCTCGATCGCCCATTTGAATCCGCACGGATGGTTCTCCGCCGGATTGCCTCCCATGACCAGGATCACGTCGGCGTTTTTGATGTCGACCCAGTTGTTGGTCATTGCCCCGCGACCGAATGTGGCGCCCAGACTGGACACCGTGGGGCCATGTCAAAGCCGGGCCTGGTTGTCGGTGTGCACGACCCCCAGCGTGCGCGTCCATTTGGTCAGCAGGTAGTTGACCTCGTTGTTGTCGGTACAGCCGCCGACGATCGCGATGCCCTGGCATTGATTGAGAGTCTGCCCGGCGGCGTTCTTTTCGACGAAGCTTTCATCGCGCGTCTTCTTCATCCGCCTGGAGATCTCGTCGATCATCCAATCCCAGCTCTTCTCCTCCCAACGATCGGAGCCCGGGGCGCGGTAAAGCGGGCGGGTCAAGCGACCTTTGCCGAGGATGTCGTGTTTGAGCGTGACGCCTTTGGGGCAGAGCGTGCCGCGATTGATCGGATGGTCGGGGTCGCCCTCGACGTGGACGACGGTGGCGCCTGTGACGTTTTTGGCCCTGTCGCCGAGCGTGTGGATGATCACGCCGCAACTGACCGCGCAGTAGGGGCAGGTCGATCGCGTCTCGGTCGTGCGCGCAATCTTCAACTCGCGGACGGCGGCGTAAGCCGGAGCGAGGTCGAAGCCGAAGGCGACGACTCCACCGGCGCCGGCGACGGCTACCTTGATAAAGTTTCTCCGCGAAACAGCCATGAGCTTGTTCCTCCTGAGAGAATCAGTTCGTAGTCCCGCCTTTAGGCGGAAGCGTCAGACGCAGACCTATTCCGTGACGCCCAACCGCTTCCGCCTAAAGGCGGGACTACGAACTGCGCTTTTCATTGTTTCCGGGCGTCGCAGCGCGACATGAAGGCTCCTCTGCGAGTTCCGGGAGAGCTTACGCTCCGAGTAGTTGTCAATTGGTTATAAGCCTTCAGCTAAGAGTCGAAGCTGAATTGTTTGTATATCGCTGGGAGCTAAACGAGCGCTACCAGCCCACTGTTCAAAGATTGTAAATAAAGGACGGTACAAATATGAAGGACGCCGAATTATGATCTCGCTCAGTTTCGTCTGTCAACAATCGCAACGGTCTCCGGCCGAATAAGTACCGCGAGCGGTGGCGAGCATGGCTCCCGCCAGTAGCCTACTTCGGGAGCCATGCTCGCCACCGCTCGCGGTACTTATTCGGCGCAGGTTAACTTTTCAATGTCGCGAGCTATAATTCGCATGGAATCGAAGCGCGATTTTGCAACCGCGGCGGCGCGCGCCGCCGCCAGAAGCCTTCTTCATGAAGCGAAACGAGATCGAACTCGAACCTGACCCGGAGACGCCTCTTCGAAAGATCGTGCACATCGATATGGACGCGTTCTACGCTTCCGTCGAACAGCGTGACGACGCGAGTTTGCGCGGCAAACCAGTCATCGTCGCGTGGCGCGGAAATCGTTCCGTCGTGTGCGCCGCCTCCTACGAGGCCAGGCGGTTCGGCGTTCGCTCCGCCATGCCCGCGGTTCGAGCGGCGCGGCTTTGTCCCGGCGCGATCTTTATTCCTCCCGACTTCCAGCGGTACAAGGCCGCTTCGCGCGCGGTGCGAGAGATCCTTTCGCGGCACACGGATATGATAGAGCCGCTTTCGCTCGACGAAGCCTACCTCGACGTGACAGAGAACAAGCTAGGTTTGCCCACCGCCACTCGAGTGGCAAAGCTGATTCGGCGCCAGATTCGAGAGGAGATCAACCTAACCGCTTCCGCCGGAGTCGCGCCGAACAAGTTCCTCGCGAAGATCGCCTCTGACTGGCGCAAGCCGGACGGACTCTTTGTGATCCAGCCGAGCGAAGTGAGCGCGTTTCTCCAGCCGCTCCCCGTGAGCCGGATTCCCGGCGTGGGAAAAGTCACGGAAATCCGATTGAAGGGATTAGGCATAGTAACTGTCGGGGACCTCAGCGGACTTGGTCTGGAGGCGCTTGAAAGCGAGTTCGGCAGGTATGGCCGTCGTCTATATGAACTGGCGAACGGCGTTGACCACAATCCGGTAGTGTCCAACAGGCCAACGAAGTCGATCTCCGCTGAAGACACCTTCGAACGTGACCTGCCGCTTTCTGAGACAGAGGGGCTGATTCGGCGTCTGGCCGAAAAGGTGTGGGCGGCTTCGAGGAAAGAATCGCGTATCGCGCGAACGGTCGTACTGAAGTTGAAGACGAGCGACTTCAACGTCATGACGCGCAGCCATACGCCGCCGAGCCCTCCCGCCACCTGCGAGGAGTTAACGGCGATTGCGCTCTCGTTGCGGGAACGCGTCGCAGCGGCCCCTGATCAACGATTCCGTTTGGTCGGTGTGGGATTGAGCAACTTCATAGTACCCGAACACTCACAACCGACGCTCTTTGATGAGGTTTCGAGTTAAGGCGAGAATCCCAACTCGTTATGAACTGGCGGCAGCCTTTGGAGTGCGGGCGCTCGGGACCGCTTTGGTAGTCATCTCCGGATTCTGCGAACTCCCAGTACAAGAGACACCGTAGGCTTCCTTCTATCATTGCCGCAGTATCGGAGTGGACTACCAAAGCGGTCCCGAGCGCCCGCACTCCAAAGGCTCCGCAGATTCGATTTATGCGCACGCTTCAGATACATGCCTGATGGAAAGACTGACACGGTATCGTTTGATTCAGTCCTGTTCGTCGCTACGGCGCAGACGGCGGAGGGACGCGGCGTCTCGTCGCTTGCTCGAACGCATACGCAAGCTCAATCAGCCGAGGCTCGCTGCAAGCTAAGCCTGTGAAGCCCACTCCGAACGGCGCGGGTTTTGCCGCGAAGCTTTCGGGGAACGGCGGGGCCGGCGCAAGCGGCGCGTTCGGAATCAAGCCGAACGGCACGATGATCGTCGGGTAGCCGGGCTTCGCGGCGATGGCCGCGCTGCTCGGGCCGGGGAATAACAGAGCGTCGAGCTGATATTTCTTCATCGCCGCGTCGATGCCATTGGTCGCCGAGAGCCGCAAGTCTTTTTCTCGATCGGCCCGGTAGCGCGCGGCGTCAGTTTCAACATTCATCTCGTCCGAGATGTCCAGCAACGCCTGGCCGTACTTGAGCGAGCCCGCTCGCTGATGCGCGATGTTCCATTGTCGCAATTCGGTGAGCGTCTTCACCGGGGCCGCGGCGCCGAGCGAGGCCAGCCACTTGTTGAAGTCCCGCTTCATTCCGTATTTGAAAACAATCGAACACGCGGCGTCCTTGCCTTTTGCATTGTCCAGACCCGAGCAGACGTTCCAGAGCAGGAAGTTTTCTTGCGGATCGGTTGACACGATGCTCGGAATCTCTACCGGATCGACGATGACAGCCCCTTGCTGCTTGAGGATCGCAATCGCCTCATCCATGACCTTAGCCTGCGCCGGATCGAGCCCCCCGCGCGGCTCTTTGGCCCCCGGCGGCGTGAACTTGTCGTAGAAGAACGCGCGGGGTATTCCGATGCGCGCTCCCTTCAACCCTTCGCGGTTGAGGTACCTCGTGTAGTCGCCGCCCGGGACGCGCGAGCACTTCGAAGTCGCCGGGTCGTTGGGATCCGCCGCCGCGCCTTCAAGGACGCCGAGCATGATCGCGGCGTCGGCGACCGTCTTGGCCATCGGGCCGGGGGTGTCCTGGTCGGCGGTGATGGGAATGACGCCGTAGCGGCTGACGCGGCCGATGGTCGGTTTGATACCGACGAGCATATTCTGATTTGACGGGCTCAGAATCGAGCCGGAGGTTTCGGTGCCGACGTTCCCCGCCCAGAAATTAGCGGCGGTTCCGACGCCCGAACTCGACCCTCCGGTGAACAGCGCCGGACGCCCGTCGAAGGTGGCCTCGCGTGGGTCGCGCCGCGGATCATACGGATTGAACCCGTGCCCGGCGAGCGCGTTGTAGTTCGCCGGCATGCCGGTCGCCACCCAGTTGGCCAACTCTGTCAGATTGGTCTTGGCGATGATGATCGCGCCAGCCTCACGCAGGTTTTTCGTGAGTGTCGCTTCGTAAGGCGGAACCAGTCCATCAAACGCGAGCGCGCCTCCGGTGGTCGGCATGTCGGTCGTGTGAATATTGTCTTTGAGGGCGATGGGGATGCCATGCAGCGGCCCGCGGAGCTTGCCTTGCGCGCGCTCGCGATCGAGGGCTTCAGCTTCCTCGATCGCGTGAGGGTTCACGACGATCACCGCATTGAGCTTGTCCTCGTAGGCGCCAATGCGCGTGAGGTATTGCCGAACGATCTCGCGCGCGGTGACGCGGCGTTCCGCCATCGCCGTTTGCATCTCGCGGATGGATGATTCAACCACGGTGAAGGGCTGCTCGGCGGGCGATGCAGGAGGCCTGCTCTGAGCGGCCAGGAGAAGGCCTGTCATCGCGAAAATCAGAGAACGCATCATTTGTTTTTCTCCTCGCGGGGTTTTTCTCTTCGGCCAGAATGGACACGAAGCGCAGTATACCGGTTTTCAAACATATGAAGACTGTTAGCCACCGCAGGTCACAGAGGTCACAGAGAAATCATTATGTCCTGCGGCGCTCTCTGTATACTCTGTGGCTATTCGTCCACCTGAAACCTGCCGTATTACACGAATTCTTAATACGTTACGCCAGAGGCTACTCATGCCCACTGCGTAGATATTCGGAGACCTCATCACGCGACATCAGATTGCCGAGACTGGCGTAATCGCCATTGGCGCTTAAACCTTCGACAACGTCCACAAATTTCCTCAGACACGAACGGAACACGAATGGACCGAAACTGACTCGATTGATACCGATCTCCCGCAACACGGGAAGTGGCGCGGCGGTCGGTCCCCCAAGTATGTTGATCGGAGATTCAATCCGGTCCCGGAGCATACGCGCTGTCGCTTCATCCCCCGGGCCGATGGGATAGATGCAGTCTGCCCCGGCCGCGGCGTAAGCTCTCGCTCTCACCACGGCTTCCTCCATCGCTCGCCGGCCATCCGCGAACGAGGGCGCCACGAAGCTATCGACCCTGGCGTTGATTACGAGATGCGCGCCGTGGCGATTCGCAACCTGTCTGAGAGTTGAGATCCTCTGGCACTGCTCCTCAATTGCTCGCAGGCCGGCCCCTTTCTCCAGGCTGTCCTCAATGTTGACGCCGACGACGCCTGATTCGATCACTTGCTGCGCCGTCAGTTCCAGCTCTGACAGGGATTCGCCGTAGCCGGTTTCGATGTCGGCGGTCACCGGAACATCCACACTGCGCGCGATGCGCCCAAGAACATCAATCAGCGTCGAGCGATTGATCTTCTCCCCATCTTGGTAACCAAGAGACGCCGACACCGCGGCGCTGGCGGTCGCGACAGCCGGGTAGCCCTTCGCTTCAAGAATCCGCGCGCCGATCGGATCCCAAATGTTTGGCAATACCAGCAGGCCACCGTCCCTGTGGAGAGACAGCAAAGCCTCCGCCTTTTCCTTTTGCGATCGCTTGCTCATCTTGAACGCTCCTCCCACGCGTTAGGAACTGCGGTTTCGGCAGACGGCGTTCAGAGTACCGCCTTTAGGCGGCAGCGGCTCGTTTACGAGCCAGGTTGTGCGGCTAAAGCCGCCGCTGCCGCCTAAAGGCGGTACTCTGAACGCCGTCTGGGCGATTCTGCAGAATCATTCGGCGCCCCGATGTTTCCTGTTTCGATTTAGTTCCCCGGATGATACTCCCGCTCAGTGTGACCCTTGAGTTGCGTGCGGTAGAAATACATGTCCCTCAGATCGCCCGCGCAGTAGCGTTTCGCCTGATCATTGAAGTGGGGCGACGACGGATCGCCGCTCGCTCCGCCGGCGGTCACGGCTTTGGCTCGCACGCTCTTGCCGAACTCGACGACGGCCACGAAGCTGTTGCCGCTGGTCCCGTAAATCTTCTTCGACCCCTTATACGGACGCGCGCCGAACGAGGCCAACGATCCCCAGATCCCGGACGTAAAGCCAACCGGAATGCTGGGGCCGGCGTCAGTGAACGGGTGAACGATGTCGTCGGTCAGACGCTGAAAGCGATTGATGTCGCCCCACGGCGTCTTCCAGGTTCCAAAGTCGGCCGCGAGTTTGTCAGAGGCCGCCGAGAGAGACTGTAGTAATTGTTCCGCCGTGGCTTCGCCGGCGATGTAGTCCACGGCGGACAAGCCGGCGCGTCTCACCCTGCGCTGAATATCTTCTCCCCAGAACACGGCGAGTGATGTCGGAACGGACGTCGCCGACCACCGCAGATCCCACGCGCGCAGCAGCGCGATTTGTTCGGACGTTTTCGCTTTGAGAGGGTCGGACGCAGGCGTCTGGTCCCACGCCTTGACCAATGCGGGGATCGGCTTTTCGAACCAGGTCAGATAACTGTCGTAGGCCGCCGCGATCAGCGAGTCGAGCGTGAAATCTTTTTTGTCTCGCAGGACTCTGACCGCGTGCAGTCCGCGCGCAGACTCAACGCCCGAATCGACAAAAGCCGGATAGTCGGCTTTCTTCGGGCTGCTCGGGCCCGCCGCCGACCACGGCGAGTCGTTGCTGTTGTAGAGCCAGCCGCTCGCCGGGTTCAGCAATTTCGGCGTCTCGTCGATGGACAGCAGGCCGCGCCAGTCGGTCGCCGGATCGCTGCCGTCCACCGGCCTTGTCCAGTCGAATTTGGGATCGCGCTTCGGAATAAAGTTCCCGTGAAAATAAGCGATGTCGCCGTCGGCGTCCGCGAAGATCGTGTTGTTCGACGAGTTTGTGTGCAGTTCCATCGTCTGCTTGAACTCCTCATAGTTCTTCGCCTTGGTTCGCGTGTAGGACTGCGTCAGCGCCTTCACCGGCTCCTGCATCAGACTAATGCTGACCCATTTGCCATCCGTCGAGGAGACGATAGGACCGTGCTGAGTGCGGTAGACGGTGAAGATTTTCTCGGCCATTCCCTTGTCGGTCTTATATGGCGCCTTAATCACTGACGTCGTGACCGGCCGCTCTTCATTCCCGTACTTGTAATAAAAGCCGTCGCCCTTCTTGACCACAGATTCGAGATACCTGTCTATCGCGTCAACGGCGCTTGACGTGTGCATCCAACCGCATCGCTCGTTGAAGCCCTGGTAGATGAAGAACTGTCCCCACGTTGCCGCGCCGTAAGCGTTCAACCCTTCGCCGCTCGTCATCTGCAACTCGGACCTGAAGAAGAAAGACGTGTGGGGGTTGATCAGCAGCAAGGCGCGCCGCGCAACAGTGTTCGACGGCGAGACGGCCATGCCGTTCGACCCAGTCGGCTCAGGCTCGGCGAAGAGCTCGCGTTCGTCATTCGACCTGACTGCGACCCGGCCGTCCCCGTAGAATGCCTGCAACTGCTCCAGGCCTATCGTTTCGATGTCGCCGCCGATGCTGCCTTCGCTAAAAGAGAGCGCCATCCAGGGTTCGAAGCGCTTGATCACCCTCGGTTGCGTCTGTGGATGCTTTGCGAGATAAAAATTCAGACCGTCGGCCCAGGCGTTCATCAGCGTCTTCAGCCACGGCGGGCTCGACTCGTACTGTTTCTTCAATACCTCGGGATCGATGAAAAGCTTCATGCGCAAATCCCGCCACACTGCGGACTCGCCTTCGGCCTCCGCGAGCCGTCCCATCGAGTTGATGTAGTTCGTCTCGACACGGTTGAAATCGTCCTCGGCCTGGGCGTAGATCGCCCCGAAGACCGCATCGGCGTCCGTCTTGCCGTAGACATGAGCGATACCCCAGTCATCGCGGATAATCGTGACATTACGGGCTATCTTCTCCCACCGCTGGAGGTCGGAGTTCTGCCCACTCGTTGACGCGCTGGAAATGAGTTGGAGCGCGATCGCGAAAGCGAAAAACAGTATCAGTTTTTTCATTGAGAAATACTCCAGCGAAGAGTTAGCCCCACCCAAAGCCTACCCGAGGGCTCAGTTTTATCAATGGAGACGGCCAAAGCCATCCTCCTCACACGTGCTGATACGTGATCGCCGTTCTTCATGATCAGCCAGTACTGCGACGCATCCCCAGCGAAGACCTTGAAACCGAACTTTTCGTAGAAGGCCCTCGAAGCCTCGAGATCCTTGACAGCCAAACTGATCGAAAACGCGCCGAGTTCCATACTTTGCTCCTTTTCATACGGTAGTGGTTATAGCTGGCCATGAATTCTACTGCGTTGTGAGTGTCTAGCATAACGATCTGGGGCATAAGATGGCCGCACGAATTTTGAATGATGATCCTGCCGGCAATCCTTCAAGTCACAGCAGCGCTAGGACGCCGCCCAGTTCTTCATCCCGCCCACCTTGTGAGTCATAGATTTCGGCTGCCGGCAATGAAGTGAGCCTTGCCAGGAGAAGCGCCGGCGCTCTCGATCTTTGAACTTAGAGCGGATTGCGATTGCAGGTACGGGAAGGTGGCGTGATCTCCGGTACGGTACGGGGAGCGTCAGCGACCTGAGCATCGATCAAAAGGCCTTTTGATCGATGCTCAGGTCGCTGACGCCATTAGTTTCCCCACAAGTCAAGCGATGCATTTTCGTCCCGGAGGGACGATGGATATTAGCCGGTGGTGGAGCGCGAGCGTAACCACCGGAGTTGGACATAACCGATTTTGCGTCCCGGCAGGGACGCCGGACTG
>WNFU01005228.1_pt1 | contig 34822 bp, 30 predicted proteins | sample 5400121 | NCBI WGS metagenome assembly WNFU01 (sample SAMN13153360, study PRJNA577476) | soil metagenome | isolation source: 100 cm soil or saprolite under grassland replicate 1 | place: USA:California | collected 2016-06-15
ACCTACCGACTGGCCGGCAGAGCCAACATCGCCCACGCTCGCCGCGACCTGCACGACCGCGTCGACGCCTTCGCCGTCTACGGCATATAGCAAACCATCACCGAACCAGACAGAAAGGAACAACGCCGGGGCCCTGATGTTAAGTGTGCCTTGTGGTTGGGCAACGATTTGGGGTGCCGGATGGTGGCTCTGCTCGGCCTGCCGTCGGCTGCCCGGGCCAGCCTCGCACTTGGGCGTGCCCGCTCACCGGTGCTGCTTCCCCGAGTCGCCTACCCGGGTCAAGGTGGAGCGCCTAGTGTCCAGTCGGTGCGATCGCGGCGGGCCTCGGCGTGCCAGGCCAGCGGCTGTCCCCAGTACGACGATGCGCCCGTGCCGGTGTCGCGTGCAGCTGCGGGTGGCACCGCCCACCGAACGCCGTAGCTGTCGACCACGGTGGCCCGGTCGCCGTCGATGCTCGTCGCGTCGGTCGTCTGGCTGGCGTGCTTGAAGCGGCCGCACCACCTGGTGGCCTTCCTGTCGGCCCGGTGGCCTTCCGGTCGGCCTCCATCGCCTGGAGGAGGTAGTCGCGACGCTGCCGGCCGATCTCGGCACTCCGTTGGGCGACAGTCAGCCGGTCCATGCCGAGGGTCTGTTGTGGCTCCTCGAAGGTAAGCAGGAAGGCGAACAGCGCCGCTGGGGCAAGGGCTCGCCGCCGTTCGGCGGTGACGGTGCCGACCAGCAACGGAAGCACCGGTAACCGCACCGGCACGGCCACGGCACACAGGGTCAGCGTGCTCACGATCGACAAGGTGGGTCCACAACCGGCGCCGGGCCGGTCGGGTGCCCGGCTGCTGCCTCGGCGGCACGGTCGGGCTCCCCCACGCTGCTCGATGCCATCCGCCGCGTGCCGCTCGGCGGCGGAGCGGGGCCGCAGGTCGAGAGGTTGTGTCGAGCGTGGTCTGATACATCTGTCCCTGGTTAGATGTGCCTCACCACGGGCGTAAGGACTTCGACGAGTCGTCTCGTATCGGTCGTCCGCAGGTTTTGCCGGCACGCCTCAACGTTTTCACTCTTGCTCAACTCGGACCAATCGAGAACGTAACCAGCTGCAGCGGCGAGCTGTCGCAGGAAAGCACGCAGAGCCCTTCCATTACCCTCTCTGAATGGATGGCGGGCGTTCAGTTCGCCATAGTAATACGCCAGACGCTCGACAAATGCAGGCTGGTTATAGCCAACTAATCGGCCCTCACCTGCGAGTTCGGCCAGCACGGCGCTGACCTCATCATCTACGAACCGCCAGTGGCAGAATCGAACTTCCATACCAATGTCCACGGTGCGGGTCTCGCCGGCCCAGTCGTAGACATCGCGAAAGAGGGCCCGGTGGAACGCCCTGAAATGATCGAGATTGTAGTCGCCGGGAATCGTGTCGCGAGCGACCTGGACCTCACGGATGCTGACAAGCCTTGCCTCTACGATCAGGAGTCGATCTGGGTCTGTAATACCGAGCTTGTTAGCCAAGCAGTCGGTACCCGGAATCGAATATAGGTCAGACACGGTTCGCGCGATAGATCTCTTCGGCCACCGCCTCGTCGGCGGTCACCACTCCTGTGGCGACATCGCGAAGGCGTTCCTGCCATTCGTCATCGAACTCGATACCCTCAAGCGCTGCACTGGCAGTGGCTTGGGTCGTGGCAGTTTCGGCGTCCGCCCGCTGGCGTGCATAGTAGTTCCTGATCACCTCGGGTCGGATCTTCTCGGTGGAGCGTTCATGGTCGGGCAGAGTTCCCCGCGCCAGCCGCCATGGCAGCTCGTTATGCGTCATTCGGGAGAGCTGAATTGGGGAAAAGTGACCATAGTGCTGAACGACCCAGCCCACCGAGTTCCGCTCCGCGGCGTTAAGGTTGGCCGACTCTCCGTATGGCCAAGAGCTGACGGTGTACTTACCGCGATGGCGCTGGTATAGCGCGGGTATAATTGGGCCTTGTCGCCACGCTTCGATGGGCTCGTTGAACAGGAGGCTGCCATACCGCGCGAGGTGCCAGCATTGGCAGTAGTACACGAGCTTCTCCAGCTTCATAGCTGTGATCGGGCCAAGTCGTTCGAGTAGGATGGCAGCAACGTCATGCACAGTGGCCATGGGGCCTCCCTTCAGGCGTCAGGCTAGTGGATATTGCGTCTTTGTTCCTCGATCTGGGAGTGTCGTCTACATTCCAGTCTATCGGACACCTGTACCAGTTTGGGCAGGTGTCCGCTATTGGGGTAATACGGGTGTTTCCGGACACCGGCCGCCGCACGATCCATGCGTTGAGCAGTCACTGGGGATCCGCTTCTGAGCTGGAAGCAGTCGGGGTCGCGGACGATCTCGGCGTGACCTCATGTTGCAAGAAACCCTAATCCCAGCGGCAGCGAGCGCTGTGTGGGTGGTGATCCACAACCCGGCGCCGGTGCGGCCAAGTGCTCGACCGTTGGCTCGGTGGTCTGGGTCGCGTTCGTCGCGCGGCCCAAGTTACCCGTGTCCTCCGAAGATCTGCTGGCGTTGTCTATCGCACGCTGTAGAACAAGGCTTTCATCGCCGAGGACGGCGCCTGCGTGCCTGGATGCGGCGTTGGCGTCGCGGCTTAGTCTGAAAGCCGCCTTCCTGGCCTCGTTCAGGTCGGTTGTCGCTGTCGAGCTGCCTCGGCCGCACCACCGATGGATGGAGCGTCGGCCGTCCAGCGGAGACGGTGTAGTACTTCGAACGCCGACGAGGCAGGCGACGACTCAGCAAGATACCGGCAAGGACGCCAACGACGCCGGTGGTGGTGGCGACGCCGATGACGGCCAACGGACCAAACGAACCAGGGTTAGGAGCCTGTACAGCTACCACTCCCGCAACGATGAGCGAGACCACACCGGTGACCATGAAGACCACGATGCGCGTGAGCCAGAGCAGACCCTTGGCCTCTGGTCCTGGGACGATGACGGTAGCGCGTAGGTTGACCTTCTGCGTGCTGATCTTCAAATCGGCTGATGCAGTTGGATCGTTCTGCTCAGCGGACTGGTTCGTCGGACCCTTGGTCGACATCCCATCTCCGGTTTTAAGGCCAGCCGTCGCTGGCGCGCCCATCTTCATGCCCGTCCCGGGCGAGCAGCCTAGCGCACCGGGGGCGCACCAGCGTGGTGTTCTTCGTCGGCGTGTCGCGCACCAAAACTGTGGCAGCGGGCGTGGGTCTGTGGCACAGTCGCTAGGACACGGCGTCCTAGCCCACGGGCCCCTGACCGAGGAGAAGACCATGCGCGGCGCGATCTCGCAAGGAGCAGCCGTCCGAGGGGACTCGGGCGAGGCACCGGTCGCAGTTGAGCGGATCACGGTTGGACTCCTCGCGCGAGTGGCTGAGGAGCTGCGACGACTCCGTGCACGTACCGGATTGTCCAAGGCCGACTTGATCAATCGCTCCGTTTCGCTGTACTCGTACGTTGACTCTAGGACCGCTGCAGGTGACGAGCTGCTGATCAGGTCGGCCGAGACGGGAGCGATCGAAAGAATTCACCTTCTCTGAGGCCTTGACCTAGGTGCGGGCGCCAGCCAGCGCGCAGGCATTCGCCTCGACTGTCGGGTGTGGCACTCCGGCTTGCCGTCGGCCGAGGGCCTTGCCATGAAACTGGCGCCCCGCGCTCAAGCGGCTCAAAGGCGCCACGGCATTAGTGGCGCCTTTGAAGCGTACGGAGATCGCAGACGCGCTCGACATAGACGACAGGTACGGCTAGTTCACTATTTCAAACTCGGGCCGTGCTTGCGATGGTCATCCATGTCTGCACGCGTGCCGGATCAACGCCGACGGCCTGGGCAAGGCGGGCCCCAACCAGCGCTGGAGGCCGATGACGGGCGATTTTGAAGGCGAGTACGGCCACGTCGTAGCTGACTTCGCCGCCCATACCACGTGGGTCGATGAGCTTCCAGTCACACTGGCCGTGGGCGAGGACGTTCCACAGTGAAGCGTCGCCGTGGCACAGGCCGAGGGTAGCGGTGGCGGCCAGCTCGTCAAGACCGTCGATGGCAACTCGCCGGACGCCGACTGGCGCCACGGTGGTGCCTGGTGCAAGGTCGTCTAGCTCGTCGTCCTCAAGGCGGGTCCGTAGCCAATCGATGATTGACGGCATGCCTGGTATAGGTGCCGGTTGGCCGTTGATGGAGGCGAGCGGGACGGCGAGGGCCTCCAACGAAACCGTCGAGAGATCGGTCATCGCCAGCGGCGTACCCGGTCGTACCTCGTCAAGGACGGTCCAGGTGCCGTCGTCCGTAACGATCGCTTCGTGCACGGTAGGTCCAGCGCCGAGCTTGGCCAACGCTCGGGCGACTTCCGCTTGGGTTGGTCCGCGGGGGTCGGCACTGGCGCGCAGCACGATCCCGCCATCGGCGGTGTCGGCCGCCACAACAAAGCCGTACCGCGCCGGCAGCACCTCACGCGGCTTCGCTTCATACCGCTCGCAAAGTTCCAGAAGCTCAGCTTCGACATGGGTCGGCCAATCTCGTGTGTGGGCTGGCCAACGAGCCTGTACGGCGCTGACGACGGTCGGTGGAACGGTCAACGGTTCAGTCATGGACGGGCCCCTTCCCCAGGTGGATTGTGCGGTTCATCGGCGGCCGTACGTGCGCCTGCCGTCGAACCGCTGCCGGTGGATGCGTCGCTGCTTCTCTCAGCTCTGCACGCGTCGTCGTCATGGTGTCCTGCGCGAGCGGAGAGCCTCGGCAAGCTCGGTCACGGTCTCGACGATGGCATCGGCTCCGGCGTCGACGAGGACTTGACGCTTGCCGGGTCGGTTGGCGTAGCCGATGGTCGTCACACCTGCCGCACGCCCGGCCTCGATGTCGCTTGCAGAGTCGCCGAGGAGTGTCGTCGTTGACGGTGCGGCGTCAAGCGCCTGGAGCGCGAGGCGGACGAGATGGTCATCGGGCTTGAGCTCGTGGGGCCTCATGCCGCCGTAGCGGGCGATGACCTGGTCGAACGCATCGTTCAGGTCATGCCGGCGGAGGTAGTCGCGTACCGCGTCGATGGAGTTGTTGCTGACGATGGCAACGCGCCGACGGCTGTCGTGGAGGGCTTGGAGCATGTCATCGAGTCCCTGGGTGGGTGCGGCGCTTGCGGCTGCCTTGACCTCGGCATCGCGGAGGGCGTTGGCGACGGCCCGGGCTAGGTCGGGATCCTCCAGGTCCCCACTGAGACGGAGTACCTGGACCGGTCCGGCGTCGACCATGGCGGCCGGGATGGCGTCGAGCCGCGCGGCGACGAGCAGGCGTAGCTCTTCGGCGATGATCGGCGCGCGGTAGTGGGCGAAGAGCCGGCACACTGGGCCGTCGAAGTCGAGCAGCAGGGCACGCGTGTGACCGAGCAGCTCGGCGAGCCGACCCTCGTTGTCGGGGCTCATGGGACGTACTCGCGGCCGATGGTGGTCCACACGCTGTCGAACCAGCCGCGGGCCTGTTGCACGTACTGGCTGGTCATCGCCTCGTCCCCGTCGCCCATGGCGAAGTGGAACAGCGGTACGTCCTTGCCCAGTACGTCGAAGATCGGCGTCGACTTGCCCTTGATGGTCACGCTGCGCTCGACGACCGGGTAGAAGCCGAAGAAGACCTCTTCGTTGTTCAAGATGTACACCTTGAACAGGGCGGCGGTGCCGTGCCGGCGCACGTGCGCGCTCGCCGAGCGGACCAGGCCCAGCTCGCCTAGCTCCTGCACCGACTCGATGATCGCCTCCGTGTGCCGGCGGGTGATCCGCTCGGCGCGCTCGCGAACCGCGGGATCATCGGCGCCGACGTCCGATCGCGACGGGACCACTGTGGGCGTACTGAAGTCCGGGAGCAGGATCCGCACCGCGACGGACTCCGGCGTCAGCCGCCCGGCGCGGATCTTGTCAAGCGGCTCTTGCAGAGCACCGTGCAGGGTCTCGCCGGAGAAGCCGGCGAAGTCGACCGAGACGTGTGGACGGTCGAACGCCGCCTCGATGTGGGGACGCAGCGCAACCGGTCGCTCGGTCTGCGCGCGGACGAACGCCCCGCTGCCCTGCCGGCTGACGATCAAGCGGTCGTCACGAAGTGTTCGCAGCGCGGACTTCACCGTCTCCCGGGCCACGCCGTACCGCTCGGCCAGGTCGTTCTGCGATGGGAGCCGCTCACCAGGTGCGAACCTGCGGGTCAGGATCGCGGCGCGGAGCAGGTTGGCGATCTGTTGCGATGCGGGCCGCGGGTCGTCCGGCTCCAGGTCGTCAAGGTCGTCCACGTTGGTGCTCACACCCGTCACGCTACAGCCTGGCTAGCCAGGCTAGAAAGATCTTGCGCTCCTCTGTGGTGTTGACCTCTTGGTGGCCCTAGAGTCGATAAGACTAGCCAAGCTAGCCACGCACAGCAGCGGGAGGTGACATGGGCGTCGCGTGCACTCAGAGGTTCGCCGAGCACTGGCGACGCATGAGTTTCACCGTGGCCGCACCGCTCCCGGACTTTGACCACCGGAATGCGGGTCGGATCCTCCCTCGCGACTGTCGCCGGTCCGGCCTTGCGGCCGGGGTGCTGGAGCTATTCGCGAGCGCCAACATCACCGGGGGGGCGGCAAACGCCATGACGGATTGGGACATGACAGAAGGCGAAGTTCTTTGGATCGAGCCGTCGCTGTGGCGGCGAGCCCACTGCCCGCGTGGCTTCCCGTTCTTGGTAATGAGCTTCGCCGGACGCGGTGATCATGGTCGCGTTTGGGTGCGCGGCGTCGTTCTGGACGACAAGTCTGGCGTACGACGAGAGTTGCTGACGCTGTGCGTGCCGTTGACCCAGCCGCGCGCTCGGCGGGTCGATGCCCCGTCATACCCGGCCGTGGGGGTCACGGCCGGACCGCAGGCGCCTCCGGCAGACTTGCCAGATGTCGCTGCCGGATCAGTCCACAGTCGACAGCGAGGTGAGCCGCCTCCGGGATACCGGCGCAAGGCCTGATCGGCGGTGCACGCAACAGAGCGAACATCACGAGGCTTGCCGCGCAGTTGCTTAAGAGTTGCTGGCCAGCCGCGTGGACAAACTTTCAAGCCTGGCCGAGCGTGCAGCTCCTCGGCCGGCCCCGGACCGCTCGCACTAATGGAAGAGGAGGGATTGCCATGACCGTTGCGGGGCTGACCGATGGTTCACCAAACGGTGACCTCGATTCGCCTGTGTCATCGAGCTGGCCGAACCTAGTCGGGACAACGGGAGAACGCATCGCCGCGCCGGTTCATGCGACCGCACATGTCGCCGGCCCGACCAGCGAACCGGAGCCGGCCCCGCTGCTGGAGGTGTGTGTGGACCTCGCGCCGGGGATGCAGACGCGGATGGATCGGTGCGTCGGGGATGTACCGCTGCTGGAGGTCATTACCGGTCGGGCTCGGCTGGTTGTCAGTTTCGACGTGGGCGAGGTCACGATGCTCGACGCTGAACATGTCGCGCTGGCGGAGGCGTTCGCCAACGCCGCCTGCGAGCTGCGTAACGAGCTTCATGAGGTCGTGGCGGCCCGTGACGTCGCGGGCGGACAACACGGCTGACCGCATGCCACAGCGGACGCCCAGGCTCCCGGGCGTCCGCTGAGCCGCATCGCGCCGGGCCGGAACCGGCTGCCGTGCCAGTCGGTGGATACGCCTGTTCGCGTCTGCTCGGCGATGGCTTCCGTTCGGCGTGGCCCAGGTGATAGCTTGACACATCATGATGCATAGTGTGCCTGCGAGAGCAAGCGGCCGATCTGCAGACCAATCGGGGGTCGACTGACGTGGCCGCTTCGAAGACCCGGGCGATCATCGACGACATCACTCGGCAGATCCGTGATGGAGCGCTGCGGCCAGGCGATCGGCTGCCAAGCGCAACCGTGCTGCGCACTCAGTACGGCGTGTCCATCACGGTGGTACGTAATGCCGTCCTTTGGCTTGAAGCGCTCGGCCTGGTCCAGGGAGTACGTGGTGTCGGCGTCTTCGTCACTCCCCGGACAGGACCGGACTGTCAAGACACGAGTCTGATGTGACTTCCGCCGGATCGTCGTCAACATGCTCTTGACGCAAAAGTCGCTGGTTCGATCTCAAGCAAGGTAGCTGCGGGCGATGGTGTTCCAGACACTGTCGTACCAAGCCTGTGCCTGCGTCACGTACTGAGAGGCCATGGCGTCGTTTTGGTCGCCCATGGCGAAGTGGAACAGGGGAACGTCCTTGCCCAGCACGTCGTAGATGTCGGTTGGTGCACCGTCGATCGTGACGGTGTGCTCGATGACGGGGTAGAAGCCGAAGAAGGCTTCGTCGTCGTTGAGAAGGTAGAGCTTGAATAGCGCGGTCGTGCCGTGCCGGCGTACCTCGACCGAGGCCGAGTGGATCAAGCCGAGTTCGTCGAGTTCGCGAACGGACTCAACGATCGCCTCGGTGTGCCGGTGGGCAATGCGCTCCGCTCTCAGTCGGGCGGCCGGATCGTCGGTTCGGGCTGGGAGGCGAGACGGCACGGCTGCGGGAGTACTCAGGTCGGGGAGCAGGATCCGGACGCTGATCGACTCCGGGGTGAGCCGGCCGGCGCGTACCTTGTCCAGCGGTTCTTGTAGGGCACCGTGCAGCGTCTCGCTAGAGAAGCCAGCGAAGGCGATTGAGACGTGAGGACGTCGGAAAGCCGCCTCGATGTGGGGTCGCAGGCCGACGGGGCGCTCGGCCTGTGATCGCACGTACGCTCCGCTGCCCTGGCGCGTGACGATCAGGTGCTCGTCCTTGAGGATCCGCAGCGCCGCCTTCACCGTCTCGCGCGCCACGCCGTACCGCCTGCCCAGCTCTTGCTGCGACGGCAGCCGCTCGCCCGGCGCGAACCGATGCGTCAGGATCGCGGCCCGCAGCAGGCTCGCGATCTGTTGGGACGCCGGCCGAGGATCGTCCAGCGCCACCGCATCCCAGGGATCCACGTCAGTGGCCATCTCCTTAGAGTACGGCTTGACTAGCCAAGCTAGAAGATTTCTGCACAGGTGTCTTGCTTGGCCAGTCAGGAGCGCATACGGTCACTTTTTGGCTAGCCAAGTTGGTCGCGACTCGGGAACGGCAATGGGACCAGCGTCACGTCTCCCGCGCCGGACCCGGCGCCCGAGACACGAACGACCGCTGGCCACGCGAAGGTACTGCCTTCGCTCCCCCCGACAGGGCGCCGAGGCGATCAAGGGATTGGGGTCACTGGCCGGCGAGATCGGCGAGGAACTCTTGTCGCCTCGGCGCTCGCTCAGCACACGACGGGAGGCGCCGGTGTGTCGTACCCGCCGACGTACGTGCCCCGGCCACGGATCGGTGCGAGCGGGAATCCTGCGGGCCGTCGCTGTTTCCACGGTGCCGAAGTCGACCGCGTTGTACGCCTGCCCGCTTCGAACCGTCACCCTGGCGATCCTCGCGAGCGAGAGCCAGGCGCTCTGCACGTCTGTCGACCTCCCTCGATGCTTCGTCCGTCTTTCCCGTCCACGTAGACCCCTCCGAGGCACAACCCGCTCCGGCCGCGAGGTGGCACATGCCAGTCGAAGTGACCCCGCCGAAGTACGTCGTGATCATCAACGCCTTGCAGGGGCGTATCGAGGACGGCACGTACCCGGCTGGTGCTCTGCTGCCGAGCGAGGCAACCCTCACCCGGGAATTCGCGGCGGCGCGTCCAACGGTCGTGCGGGCGTTGGAGTACCTACGTCAACAGGGATGGATCGAGAGCCGCCAAGGTCGCGGCCGTTTCGTGCTCGGTAAGCCGACGGTTGCCGGCGCGCGCCTGTCCGGATACGGGTACGTGTTGCTCAACACGGGCGAGGACTCGTCGGTGACCGTGTTAGCAGCTGGACTCGCCTCGGCGTCCCGCCGGATAGCCGCAATGCTCGGCGTCGCGGTCGGGTCCACGGTCGTCATCCGTCGCCGGCTAGTCACGATCGCAGGCGCCGGGCCGGCCGAGCTGCACACCGTGTACGCGCCCGCCGGCATTGCCTCCGGGACGGCTCTGGGCGCACGAGAACCGTTGCCCGATGGGCTGTTGACGCATCTACGCCGCCGTACGGGCATCGACCTCGACCACGCCAGCGAACGAATTTCCGCCCGACCCGCGTCGGTCAGCGAAGCTCGGGTGATGAAGGTGACTGCTCGCGACTGCGTGCTGACCGTGCTGCTGATCCTGCATACTCGCGCCGGCCGGCCTCTGGCCGCCATCGAAGTTGTGCTGCCAGCGTCGCGGCGCAGCCTTGAGCAGGTACTCCCGCTGCGCTGACTCGCGCTCGGCCTGCACCCTCATCGGCACCGTTCGTAGCTACCGCTCTCGGCGTGTCCAGCAGCCGTCATGTACCAGCACTTGATAGGTCAGGAAGCTTGACTAGCCAAGCTGGTGTGGCTAGCCTGATACCCACGACGAGACAGCCCGAGTCGCAGGGTCGTCGGCGTGACTGCCGGCCGTGGCCGACGGGGCTGCTGTAACCCAAGGAGGGGAAAGGCGCGTGGCAGTACCAAACGCAATGAAGGTCCCGGTGCCATTCGAGTACATCTGGCCGGCGGGTGTGCTGTGCCTGGGCGTGGAGCCGGCGACCGACTTCGACAAGCGTGGCCAGGCCGACGACCAAGCGCGTGACAAGGAGACCGGCGAGCGGGTCTGGCTGGTCCGCGTGCTCGACCTGGATCCGGAGGCGGGCCGGTTCGGCGGGTCGAAGGAGGTCAAGGTCAAGGTGGTGTCGGCGGTGCAGCCGGTGATGCCGGCCTCGGCGATGCCTGGGTACCCCCCGGCCGTGGAGTTCACCGGGATCACGCTCACGCCGTGGGTGGACGACTCACGGTGCAAGGGATCCGGCCGTTGCCGGGCACGGCAGGCGTGGTCGATCCGGGCCACTGGGATGACCGAGCCGAAGCCGGCCGGTGGGACCGGTCGTACGGCGGCTTGAGGTAGCGCGTCGGGGGCGGGCTTCCTCGGCCAAGAGTCTCCCGCCCCCGTCGCTTCCAACCCGATCTCCCTGAAATGGAGGGGCTGTGAAGCCTACGGTAGTCAACTCCGCGCGCATCGCCACGAAGGACGGCGCGGAGTGGCGCGAGTGCGCCGGCTGCGGGGCGCTGGGGGCGTTCGCGCTGGATGTTCATCACTGCAAGGCATGCCGGGCCGAACCGGTGCGCGAGCATGCGGTGGCTGCCCTGTTGGACCTGGCCGCAACGCACGCCGCTGGCCCGGTCGGTGCCGCGGCGGCATTCGACAGGCTGGCTGATGCGTACCTCGGCCTGGCCGGGCAGCAGTGCTGCGCACAAGCTGCCGAGCTGGGCGCGCTGGCGGCCGATCTGCGTACCGCCGCGCGGCGGCTACGCGAAGGGCGGCGGTCGTCGTGAAGACCCGTCGCCGTACCGTGCAGATCCTTGCCGGGCCGGGCATCGGCGCCGCTCGCGAGGTGTACCGAACAGTGCCCTCAGACGCGCTGCGGGTGGCCGCACTCGTGGAGATCTCGGCCGCTGCTGCGGCGCTCGCCCGGACGGTGGTCCGGCTGCGCCACCTTGACCCGGACCTGATCGCTCCGCACGTGGCCGACCCCACCGACCTGCGTGCGGTGCTCGGCCGGGGTCGCTGGCTGCCGACCATGATTCGTCACGTTCCGGTACCTCCGTCCGGGCCCGTCGAGATCGCCGCGCTGCTACCGGTCGCTCTGCCGGCGGCACCGGCACGGCGCCGAGTCGTACGCCGCAGGCCGGCTGCTGGTCAGGCGTCGCTGTTCGCCCTCGCCCGTAGGGAGGGGTGACCGTCGTGGCCACCTCGAACGTCAAGCGGACGTTGACAGCGGACCGGCGTCGCCGGGTCGTGGAGAACGACGAGTTCGCCGCGTTCGTACGCCGCGTCGTCGGCACGCACGGGCGCCGAGTCGGGACCGGAGACGTGGAGGCACTCGCCGATCTGGTCGGGCTGTCCGAACACATCGACCGAGCCATCGGCGACGCCGTCTGCGGGCTGCGCCGCTTCGGCTACTCGTGGGCGGAGATCGCCACCCGCATCGGGGTCACGCGGCAGGCCGCTCAGCAGCGGTGGGGGAGGGGTGCGTAGCCGATGCCGTTCATCAACGTGATTCGGGGCCAGGAAGTCCCAACCGCGCCGCTGAACGTACGTACCCCGATCGTGCAGATTCCACTGTGGATGGCGCTGACCTGGTGGACGCTCAAGGGTCTGGTCACGGCGGTGTACCTGGCCTGCCGGTACTGGTACCTCACCGCCCCGGCAACGGTGCTGCTGTGGCTCTACGTCAAGTTCGGCTGGTCCGGCCCGGTCGGTCTGCTGGCCGCGCTTACCATGCTGAGCGGCGGCTGGGCGATCGGGCATCGCAGGTCGTTCCTACGGTTGGCCTTCTACCCGGCGATGGGCCGGTGGCGGCGCACGGTCTACCGACGGCGCTGGTACCCGGCCATGGCCACGGCCAAGCTCGCCGTGTCCTTCGACGGGCGCACCGTCGTGCCGATCCTTAAGCGGGTCCGGTGCACCGCGTCGGCGGACATGTTGACGGTGCGGATGGTCACTGGGCAGATCCCCGACGACTATGCCAACGTCGCCGAGCGGCTGGCGCACACCTTCGGCGCGCTCGGCGTGCGGGTGCTGCCCGGTAACCGGCCCGACCTGGTGGTCATCGCGCTGCGCCGCCGGGATCCGTTGCTGGCCACGGTGGCTCCGCTGCCGGTGCCGGCGGTGCCGGACTTCACCGCGCTGCCGTTGGGCCTGCGCGAGGACGGCGAGACCTACACGCTGCGACTGTTCGGCACGCAGGTGCTCGTGGTCGGCGCCACCGACGCCGGCAAGGGCTCGGTGATCTGGTCAATAGTCCGCGCGGTGGCCGGCGGCATCCGGACCGGTCTGGTCCAGGTGTGGGGCTTCGACCCCAAGGGCGGCATGGAGCTCGGCGGCGGGGAACCGCTGTTCGCGCGGTTCGCCTGCAAGGACTTCGACCAGATGGCCGACATGCTCGAAGAAGCCCTCGCCGTGGCACAGTCTCGCGCGCAACGGCTCCGCGGCCGGACTCGCCAGCACACGCCAAGCCGGGACGAGCCGCTGATCATCATCGTCATCGATGAGCTGGCCGCGCTGACCGCATACCTCACCGACCGCAGGCTCAAGGACCGCATAAAGGCTGCGCTCGGGCTGCTGCTCACCCAGGGTCGCGCTGTGGGCGTGCACGTCGTCGCAGCGCTGCAGGACCCGCGCAAGGAGGTCCTGCCGTTTCGCAACCTGTTCCCCACCCGGGTCGGGCTGCGGTTGTCCGAAGCCAGCGAGGTCGACCTGGCCCTTGACGAGGGAGCGCGCGACCGGGGCGCGTTGTGCGACCGCATCCCGAAGGGACCGCAGTACGCCGGCACTGCCTACGTGCACATCGACGGCGACCCTGCCCCGGTCAGGGTCCGGTTCTCCTACAACACCGATGCCGACATCGCCAGCCTCGCCAAGGAGTACGGCCGGTTTCGGGTCATCGACGGCGAGGTCATCGCAAGCGGGGAGGCCGTCGCATGACCGTGACGCAACTGCGGCGGGTCCGCTGGGCGGTGCGGCTGACGCTGGTCCTGGGCGTGGCGGCCAGTGTCGCGGCGAATGTACTGCACGCCAACCCGAACCCGATCTCGCAGGCCATAGCCGCTTGGCCGCCGTTGGCGCTGCTGCTGACGGTGGAGCTCGTGTCACGGGTGCCGGTGCGTCGCGGCACGCGGGCGATGCTGCGGGTGTTGGCTACGGTCACGATCGCCGGTATCGCCGCCTGGGTTTCGTACTGGCACATGGCCGGCGTCGCTGGCCGGTACGGCGAGACCGGAGCCTCGCCGTACCTGCTGCCGCTGTCGGTCGACGGGTTGATCGTGGTCGCCTCGATCTGCCTGGTAGAACTGGCCGGGCGCATTCGGGACGCCGACCCAGTGGTCCACAGTGGACGTCAAGACGCGGTTGACGCCGCTCCTGAGCCTCTCATCGAGGCGTCTCCACCGACCAACGCGGTGAGCCGGCCCGTCGCCGCTCTCGTACCGGTTCCGACCGGTGCGTTCACCCGGCCCAGGACCGACAACGGCGGAGGAGCGCCGTGAAGGTCTACGGCATCGCCGAGCACCGTCACATTCACGCCTGCCCGAACTTTCCGGGCGGGCACGCCTGGTACACCGTCCGGCAAGTCGTGGAGGCCGTCGAGTCCGGACCCTGCCTGAGCCCGATCACGTTCCCCGGCGCCGGTGCGGTGTCGATCGCCTGCGCTCGCCGGCTGCCCGAAGAGCAGCGGTGCGCCAACTGCCGGGTCTCGATCGAGGTCGTGCGGATCTCCCTGCACGTCATCGCTGGCGAGGCGGCTCGATGAGCGGGCCAACTCCCACCCCGGACCCGGCCGCACCTGGCTTCCCCGAGGCACGGCCGGGTTCACGGGCCGCCCGCCTGGCCATGCCGCGCAGCATCGACGTTCTGAAGAACCTTGCCGTCGAGCACGGGGTCTGCACCCGGCCGATCACCTTGCGGCGTACCGACCTGGGCAATGGCAAGACGGAGCTGATCGACCTGCCCTGCGGCGCAACCCGGGAAGACAAGTGCGTCTCCTGCGCGCGGCGTGCCAAGCGGCTGCGCCAGGTGCAGATCCGCGAAGGCTGGCACCGCCGCGACGAACCGCACCCCGGACCCAACCCGGCCACCGAAGAGCAGAAGGCGCTGATCGAGCTGCGGGCGCACTTCGAGTTCTACCGCGACGAGGCGATGCGCGCCGCGCAGTGGGACCAGGTCGCCGACCTGGACGAGGCGATCGCCGAAGTGGAGCAAGCGATCGCCGCCGAGGGCCTGCGCGGCCGGGTCGCCCCGCCTCACGGCAACGACAACGAGGACCAGGACGACGCCGACCAGGGCGGCCGGCGGATTCGCTCCACCCGGCGCCGGCAGGACGTGCCGGACCTGCCCCGGCAGAAGGTCGACCCGCGCACCGTCGGCCGCGTCTACCTCGCCCCGGACGGCAGCGAGCACCAGCCGTCGATGTGGCTCACCCTCACCCTCGACAGCTACGGCCCGGTCCACGGCGTCCGCAAAGCCAGCACGGGCCGACCGATCCCGTGCCCATGCGGGCGCTGGCACCACGACGACGATCCGATCCTCGGCGTGCCGGTCGACCCGGCCGGCTACGACTACCGCCGCGCCGCCTGGGACGCCGTGCATTTCGCCCGGCTGCTGGACCGCTACTGGCAGAACCTGCGCCGCGCGGTCGGCTGGAACGTGCAGTACGCCGGCTGTGTCGAGCCGCAACGACGGCTCGCGCCGCACGCGCACTTCGCCATCCGCGGCACCATCGCCCGGACCATGCTCGAACGGGTCGCCGCAGCCACCTACCACCAGGTGTGGTGGCCGTCCGCGGCCCAACCGCGCTACCTGGTCGACCGGCCGCCGACCTGGGACACCGACCAGAAGACATGGATCGACTTGAACAGGCGTGAACCTCTGACCGTCTGGCAACAGGCGCTCGACGCGATCGACAACGACCCGGACGCCGAACCGGTCCACGTGGTGCGCTTCGGTCCGCAAGTCAAGGCTCGCGGCGTCGACCCGGGGTCCAGGGACGTCGACCGGACTATCGGCTACATCACCAAGTACCTCACCAAGAACACCGCCGACTGCCACGCCATCAGCACGCAGGCCCAGCGGGACCACCTCGACCGGCTCTGGCAGGAGCTGCGCGTCACACCCTGCTCGGACCGGTGCGCCAACTGGCTCCTCTACGGCATCCAGCCGAAGAAGGCACACGCCAAGCTCCGGCCCGGCAACTGCAAGGGACGCACACACCAGAAAGCCACCCTCGGCGTCGGCGGCCGCCGCGTACTCGTCTCCCGCGACTGGTCCGGCAAGACCCTCGCCGACCACCGCGCCGACGCCCGCGCCTGGGTCCGGGCGTTGCTCGGCGTCAGCGACGGTCACGACCAGGTCCCCGCCGTCGCCGCCGAACCGGGCACGCCCGTCCCGGTCACCTGGGAATTCGCCCGCCCAACCGACCCGGACATGCAGCCGCTACAACACCGGCTCCTGCGTGCCATCTCCCAACGCATCCAATGGCGCGCCCAACTCCAGGCAGCGCGTGAACGGGCCACCGGCCCGCCAGGAAATGTTTCGGCAACTTCGACCGGCCCACCCACCGCGAGAGCGGCCTGACATGGAGGGAGACAGATGGCCGTACCGGACAAGCCTCGTACGGACCCGCCGTCGCGGGCGGGCTGGCACATGACGATCGCCGAGGTCTGCGAAGAACTAGGTATCGCGCGATCGACCTGGAAAACCAAGCTCTATGAAGGGAAGCGCGGCAACACGTACTACGTACGGTGGACTGTCGCCGGCAGGGAATGGAAGGAGCCGTTCAAGACCTCGGCGCTCGCCGAAAGCTTCCGCTCCGACCTCGTGTCCGCCGCGCGCAAGGGTGAGGCGTTCGACACCGAGTCGGGTCGACCGGTGTCCATGGTGCGGACGACCAATGAAATGAGCTGGTACGAGTTCGCTTGCAGGTTCGTGGACATGAAGTGGCCGCGCGTCGCGGCGACGACACGGCGGACGCACGCCGAGGCGTTCACGGCACTGACGCCCGCCATGTTCACCACGACGCGCGGGAAGCCGGACGACAAGCTGATTCGCTCGGCGCTGAGCCGGTGGGGATTCAACACGGTCGGTCGCGGCGCGGAGGACTGCCCGGACGAGGTGCGGGCGGCGCTGCGTTGGGTCGAGCGCAACACGCGGCCCGTGTCGGCGTTGGCGAAGCCGGAAGTCCTCCGGCCAATGCTCGACTCGCTGACCGTCCGGCTCGATGGGAAGCCTGCCGCGTCGAGCGTTATCAGCCGAAGACGGAAGATCCTCAACACGGCGGCCGAGTACGCGGTCGAATTGGGGCTCCTGCGGGCCAACCCCATCCCGGCGCTGAAGTGGAAGGCACCGAAGGCCGTCCAGGTCGTTGACCCGCGCTGCGTGCCCAACCCGGTCCAGGTACGTGCGCTGCTGGATGGCGTTCGGGAGCAAGGTCGGGTCGGCCGGCGGCTCGTGGCGTACTACGGGTGCCTGTACTACGCCGGGATGCGGCCGGAGGAGGCGGCGAGCCTGAACAAGAGTCACCTCGCGGGAGTACCCGCCGAGGGATGGGGCGAGTTCCATCTTGACGGCGCCGAGCCGTACGCCGGCAAGGAGTGGACCGACAGCGGCAAGGATCGGGACCGGCGGCAGCTCAAGCAGCGCGAGCGCGGCGAGTCGCGGACCGCACCGTGCCCGCCGGAGCTGACCGCGCTCATCCGCGCCCACCTGGACGAGTTCGGTACCACGCCGGACGGCCGGTTGTTCGTCGGCGACCGCAACCACCAGGAGTTGCCCAAGCTGACCGTGGTGCGGATCTGGGCCCGGGCGCGTGAGGCGGCGTTCGTTCCGGAGGTACTGGCGTCGCCGCTGGCCAAGCGCCCGTACGACCTGCGGCATGCTGCCGTGTCGACGTGGCTCAACGGGGGAGTGCCGCCGACCGACGTCGCCGAATGGGCTGGGCAGTCCGTCGAGGTGCTGTTCCGGATCTACGCCAAGTGCCTCGACCAGGGCAAGCAGCAGAACCGGCGCCGGGTCCAAGCGGCCCTGGGTCACCTGTGAGGGGCCGAAAACTTGGCCGCGTATTTGCCGTGGACGGCCGATCATCGCCGGATCGAGCCGGTGCCAACCGGACATACAAGGAGAGCCCCGGACCCGGAGAAGTCCAGGTCAGAGGCCCTGTTTTCGCTGGTGAACCGAGGTTTGATCTTGGGTGCCCCCGGCAGGGAACGCAGAACATCCCACCTGCAAAACGACCCGCACAGACTCTCTCGCGTGATGATCGAGCACCGCGTGGCGCTGGCCACCAGGTAGTGACCTGGGCGAGCCGGGACGGCGGGCCGAAGCTCGCCTGGGGTTGTCAGGGGCACCGGTTACCCTGATCTGGCCATGCCGAACAACATCACGAAACTAACCCTGACCACGCTGCGGCAGCGAGCACAACTCGGCGACCGAGGGCGGGCCACCCTCGCATTGGCCGGGCCAATCTTGGCTTCCCTCCTGATGTCGATCAACCATGAGCGCGCTGACGACGCGAAGAACGGCCGCAGCGGCATCTTGCTCTGCCAACTCGCATACTTCCTGAAGACCGACGATGACGGCGCACTCGGCGATGCATTCGAGTACGCCGTACACCAGTCGATCCGCGCGTGCGACCGTGGAGTCGTCGATCCACTCTTCGAGGTCCTCACGGTCAACGAGGTACCCGATGACACGATCGACTCGATCTTCTTCGCCCGCGACAAGCAGGGCGACGTGGTCCTGATCGATCCCGATCCGCACCTTGTCGGCGAGAAGACACTGATCATCCCGGGCCAGAACCAGGACCCGCTGTTCGTACATGACCACCTGCCGACGATCGAAAAGGCGCTCAAGAGCGCCAAGCACCGGCGCGAACTGCCGGCCAGCATCGCTGGCTTCTGGAAGGCCGACCTACTCATCGGCAACTGCAAGGAGGACGTGTGGCTGGGCGCCACAGTCAAGAGCAACCGCACCAAGCTGGAGAAAGCCCCGGGCCTGACTGTCGGCATCATCCCTAGCAGGCCAGGCACGATCGTGGTTCCGCAATGGAATCCGCAACTGGAGATGTGGGTCGTGGAGGTGCCCTACGATAACGCCTTCATGGAGCTGTTCTCATGTTCCTGGCGACTGGTGACCGAGTTCCTCAAGGCTGACGCGAAGGTACCCAAAGTCCGTGACCTACCGGATTCCGAAGATCGGCGGAACGCCGCCATCCTGGCTGGCCTGCGCCGACTCACAGTACTCGACGCAGTCGGCGTGCTCGCGGGACAGGCGCAGGCAGATCTGGTCGAAGTGAGCAGCGCCACGGTTACCGCGATCGTCATGGAGAGTCAGGACAACGGCGCCATCGTTGACGGGGTTCCCCGCCTCGCCGCATTTCCCAGGACGCTCCCGGCCGAGGCGATCGCGCAGTAGTCGCCGGAAGCGTGCCAACTCGCCGTTCCGGGCACATGGGCGTCTGACCATGCTGGCCGAGCCAGTCGCTCTCGGATGGCCTCAAGGTCACGTTCGCGTAGGCGGCGCAGGTGGCCGCGCTGGTCACTGACTAGGTCGTTTGGCTTGATCACAACGAGCCGTATGCCATGGGCCGGGATCTCCTTGTCGCGGCGCGCGTCGTAGAGAGCCCGCTGCTGGCCGCGGTGAACACCGCTGATCGTCAGGCGATGTGGCTTGTCGAAGTGTGCAACCGGCCGGTCATGCTGAACTTCGCGGTACTCCACGACGAGACGGTGGCCGGGCCAGTAGCCGTCGACTGGCAGCTGGACCCGTCGGCCTGACTGCCCTGGGTCCCCCATCAGCCATTCGAATCGATGCTGCCGGATGCCGAGTTCCCCAAGCACCTCGTCGCAGAGACTCAGGACGTACCCCTCGTCGCTATTTGCGCGTCCCACGGTCGCGACTCTGCCACGACTTCCGGGGCGCTGCCGAGAAGATTCGGTGTCCAGATGGACTCGATCAGCGACGCGCCGCCGCCCCCGTTTTAGGCGACCGTGTCGCCTCCGCTCTGGCCCATCGGTATGGTGTCGATCCGCTTGCGAGACCAGGCGCTTGGAACGGGCAGGTTGGTGTTGATGATGAGCACGCCGACGAGCGACGGATACCGTGGATCGTGGAGTCCATGCAGCTTCGGTTTAAGCCAGCCGACGTAGTTCTCGATAACGCCGGGTGGGATGTGCTTCGGTGAGTGGTCGAGCACGACAAGGACGGAGAGTTGGCTGCCGCGGTCGATGCCGTACTGGGTGGGCTGGCCGAGGTAGGTCGCGCAGTCGTTGATGGTGATCGCCTTGCTCCGGGCGACCTTGAGTTCCGCGATCACCTCGTCGTGCAGCAGGTCGTCGAAGCCCCCGGCGACGGCGTCGCGGCGGGTCAACCGGCCGCCCAGTTCCGGGTCGGTCTTCAGCCGCGCTTCGAGGTCCTTGTGGAACATCGTCTCGGACACCCGCGTGCCGCGTCGGAACACCTTGTCGAACATGATCGACTGTGCGGCGCGGACGCAGGCGCCGAACAGCCGGCAGAAAGCGCGTACGTCCTCGGTATCGAAGCCGGGATCGGCCAGGGTGTCGAACATGGCGAGCAGCCGGGCGTCGGTCTGTTCGTGCTCGGTGAGTTTGTCCTTGCTGGGGTCGAAGGGACGCAGGCGTAGGCGGCGGTAGCCCGCTACGGTGATCCGCTCTTCCCGCTCGTCGCCGGTGAAGCGCACCACGAGGGGGCAGTCGATGGCGGGCGAGCGGATCGGCTGCTCCACGGCGCAGTGCAGTGGCTGTGCGGTGGACAGCAGTATTCCGGCGTCGTCTGTGGTGGCGTCGGATGCGTGGAAGACGAATACCGGCAGTGAGAGGGCGCTGCGGCTGAGGGTGGTGACGGGCTCCACGTAGCAGCGCTGCGCCCAGTCGGGCCACGTAGGCAGCCGTACGGTCATCTCGATGGTGTATAGCTCGTTCGGGCGCACGACGAGTACGTCGGTGATTGGTGCGCCGGCGAGGCTCGCGACGCACACAGCCAGGGAGGACTTCTCCCCCTCGGCGTCGTCTGCTGCGACGTCTGGCAGGTGACGAGCGCCGTCCGGCAGGTCGATGAGCGCGGTCGGGGCGGCGACACGGGCGAGGTCCGCGTTCGCCGCCGATATTCCTGAGGCCGACGCGAGTCGCTCCACCGCGGCGCAGAACTGGGCCAGCGCTGCCGGTACGGGAATCTCGGGAGCCGCGTTGATCTCGGCGGTGAGTATCTGCGCCTGCCGCCGCGCGGCGCGCAGGAACCGCGAGGAGTTGGCGTCGGCCGCGCGGACGGCGCTGTCGTACCGGTGCAGCGTCGCCGCGACGCGCCACGCGGCGGCGACTCGTCGCCGCTGGGCGGCCGGCGCCCCTGGCCCACCGGGCGCGGACTCCAGTCGCTGCGCCGCCGCGTCGAGAACGGCCGCCGTTGCGATCGGATCGGCGGTTGCCGGGGCGAGCAGGGCCAGCGCCGCATCGACGCGGGCGGTGACGGCATCGATGAATCTGCGTCCTCGCCGGTCGGGCTTGTCGTCGCTCGGCTGCCACGGCTCGGCCAGCGCGGCCGCGGCGTCCTGCACCGCCCGTGCGGCGCCGGTCAGGGCGGCGGTGTCGATCGGCCGGTCGTCGGTCAGGTGCTCGTCCAGCCGCGTCACGGCTTCGACGAACTGCGCGAGAGCGCGATGATCTGCGCCCTCGGCGCCGGGCGGTGCCGCCGCGACCACCCGCTCGGCGAGCGTATGGGCTTCCGCCCACCGGCCGACGGTCTGCAGCAGCTCCACCGGCTCCAGCGCCCGCCATGGGTGCGCCGGCAGGTGAACTTCGGTGACGGCGGCCACCTCGTCGAGCGGCGCCTCGACGAGCGGTGCCGGCTGATCAAGCAACGCTTCCAGCAGCGGATCGTTACGGACGTTGAAGTAGTCCGCCAGTTCCCGGCTGGCCAGCGCGCCGAGCGCCGCGCGACTCCAGGCCGGATGCGCCCGCAGCGGCGGCGGCCAGGACGAGGTGAGCATCCATTCGCGATGGTGCGGGCGGAGCCGGTGAACGAGCGACAGTGCGTGCGAGTGCCACCCGAGTGCCTGTCGCTGGTCGTCGAGCTTGTCGGCGAGGCACCGCAGGGCCCACAGCGCGTCCTCCAGCACGTCGGGGTCGTCGATGTATGCGTGCGCCCAGGTGGCCACGATGGGAAGAAGCCGTGGTGCGAGCCGGGCGGGCAACCGCAGTTGGGGCAGGTGGTCGAGCATGGCCCGGTGCACGATGACGTAGCGGTCGGTGAGCAGGGCCTCGGCCAGCTCGGCGAGCTCGTCCGGGATTGCGTCCTCGGCTACCCGAACGCAGGCGGCCCACAGTCGGACGGCGGCGGCACGCACCACCTGGTCGGCGCCGAGCAGCGCGGAGTACGCCACCGGCAACAGATCGCGCAGCAGGCGCCCGGTCGCCGCCTGCTCAAGGACCGTCAGCAGCGCGACCCGTACCTCGCGGTCCCGAACCTGATCGCCGCTGTCGGTCTCGAACAGCGCAAGGACCCGCGGGAGGACATCGGCGGAGGCGGCCCCAACAAGCTGCCCCACCGTGCGGGCGATCTTGTACCGGCGAGCGTTGCGGGAGACCGCCGTGTTCATCCGGTCGAGCGCGGCGAGTTCGGCCGGCACCCCTGGCCGCGTGGGCACGGTGAGTGGACTGGGCTCTGGCGCGGCGGACAGCACAAGGAGCTCGCCGAGCAGGGCATCGACATACCGCAATGTACGCGTGGGCGCGTCGCGGGCCAGGCGCTCCAGCTCGTCGGCGGCGCGGTCGGCGGCTCTGGAACCCCAGCCGCCGCCCAGCCGCCGCACGCAGAAGGCGACCGCGGCGTCCGCGGCGGCGTCGGTCAGGTCGAACGGCTCGCGCCACCGCTTCAGGAACCACACGGTGCGGACCAGCTCGGGACGGGCCTCGGCCGGCAAACTGGCCGCCCCGGATTCGATGATCGAAACGGTGGTGTCGGGTTCGCCGCGCCACGCTTCGGCGAGCGCTCGGGTGGCCGACGTCGAGGGGCTGGGGTCGCCCAGGTAGTGGGTGTCCTCGCCGCGGATGCTGGCCACCAGCGCGGGCCCGAGCACGATGATCCGGTTCGGTTCGTCGGTGAGTAGGACCGTGCAGGCGTCGGCGGCGTCGGCGCGGGTCCACTCGTCGTCGCTGCCCAGCCGTGTGATCAGATGCGCCGTCACCGCGGTCAAGTCGATGGCCGCGGCGGCGCGCAGTCCGTCGGGCTGCGGCGGCAGTCGTCGCCAAGGGTTGTCTCGTCTCGCGGCGAGCTCCACAAGCCGGTCGAGTACCGGGGGGAGGTCCTCGGCGCGCAACTGGTCTCGGAAGACGGACAGGATCCGGGCCGCCTCCGGTACCCGATGCCCGGGCAGGACCGCGAGAGCGGCCTCCACCGCAGCTCGGGAGTCGCAGCGGTCGGCTCGGACGAGGTCGATGACGGCGGTGAACGCGTGGGGCTCGGCCGTGTCGACGGCGAGGTCGAGTAGCGACGTGACCAGCTGCGGGCTGAACAGTTGCGGCGCGTGCCGGGCCGCTTCGATGAGCTGGCGGGCGGCTTCGCGCTCGGCGGCGTCAAGCGGTCGGTCACGCGGGGCATCGGCGTCGAGCCGGTCCAGCCAGCCGGCGAGGTCGCGTACGACGTATCCCTCGCCGGCAACCGATTGCCGGCGGCGTTGCCGTCGCTGCTCGTGGCGGCGCGCCAACTCTTGTGCGGTTCGCTGCGCAGTCTGCCGCTTCAGCTCCTCGGCCTGGTCGCGTTCGGCGACGATCGTTGCCAGGTTCGGCAGCTCGCCGGTGCCGAGCCGGTGTGGGCAGCCGATGCAGTTGTCGCGGTAGAACTCGGCCGCCAGGTCGAGGGCCCTGTGGCCGGACGTGCGTGGCGGCGGCGCGTACTCGCACCGGACTTCGAGTCGGCCCATCGGTATGCCGCACATGCTGCCGACCATGCTGTTCCCGTCGGGCATCTCCACGCGCGCGTGCCGGCAGTGACGACGTACGAACTCGATCGCCTCGGCGTTGTCTCGGCCGCGCTGCACGGCCTCGGCGTACTCGTCCTCGCGCACCTGCACCTCCGACGGCCAGCCCATCAACCAGGTACGACAACGCCAGCGACCACGGGTTGGCCGCGCCCGACGGTCGCACCGCTGCGGCGACCACGGTTTGCGTGGTCGAGCGGCAGCGGGGGCACGGGCACCGTGGCCGACGCGCGGGAACCCGTCGTGGTCGTGAGCATCGTCGTGCTCGCGCTCTTCGCGACGCTCAACATCGGGTTCTTGGCGAGGGTGACCACCGTGCGGTGGCGTACTGTGCTATGTTTGTCACGCGGACCCGCCCCACATATGTGGATCAGCGGGTCTAGCTTTTTGTGCCGCATGTCCTGTTTCACAGCGCCACCGGGCCGCCGTTGACGTCTCGGGCGAGCAGGTGCCGGTCATACCACCGCCACGCGAAGCGCTTGCCCGGATGGCGCAGCAGGCTCTGGTACGCCGTCCAGGCAACCAGGTCGGCCATCTGTACCCAGGCCGAGCGGTGCGCCGGCACGAACAGCGGATCCTCGATGATGTTGCGGTGGGCGAGCTTCAGCGCACGGTGTGCGCTGTAGTACCCAGCTGCGGTGCCGTCACCATCCATGAAGATCATGCCGTACTCGCCCGCGGCGCCCAAGCGGGTGTCGAGGTGGGCGACCAGCGCGTCGTACACCAGCTCGCGTTGGGCCTGGTACGCCGCGCCGCGCGCCGTCGTACGCCGGTACACCGTCCCAATACCCAGCTCGGAGCTGCTGCCGATCGTGGTCAGCGCCTCGCGCATCACCAGGTACCGGTTCCGCTTGCGCCGGTTCCACCCGGCGTTCGTGGACGGGTTGCCGACGCCGCGGATGAACTTGGTCGCGTGCAGCTCGTACGCCGGCGGGATGCCGTGCCGGGCGTACAGGTCCTTGCGCAGGTCGAGCCAGCTACGCAGACCGAGCCGCCAGTCGCCGATGCCGCACTCGATCCACGAGAACACGACGACGCCGGTGTCCTCGGCGCCGGAGTCGTCCACGTAGAACAGCCGGACGGGCGGTGTGATCATGACGGTCCTCCTCGGGGCGGGGTGTGGACCGCCGACGCCGAGCCTACCACATGATCGTACACATCTGGTGTGTGCCACCCACTGGGTGTGTACGATGTCGTCATGGATCTACGGTCGTTCGGTCGAATGCTCCGGGTGGAGCGCGAGAAGCGCGGGTGGGACCAGGCCGAGCTGGCGCGGCATATCGATGTCCGGCAGCAGACCGTCAGCCGGTGGGAGGCCGGCACCTCGCGCCCGAAACGCAGCATGGTGACGACGCTCGCCTCGCTCTTCGGCGCCGAGGACGTACAGCGGTGGCTCGACGCGGCCGGCTACCCTGATCCGACCGCCGACACCCCCGATGAGCTGAATCGTCCTGTACGTCCGCTTCTAACCGTATTGCCGCTTGACCGACTCTCGCCAGAAGCATTCGAGCAGTTCTGCCGGGATCTTGTTACGGACATGTACCCCGGCAGCGTCGTGCACCGGTTCGGCGGCCCCGGCCACAAGCAGGACGGCATCGATCTCTACGCCGAATTACCCGACGGCGAGATCTATACGTACCAGTGCAAACGGCATCAGCGGTTCGGGCCGGAGATGGTGCACCAGGCCGTCGCCGACTCCGGCGTCGCCGGCAACCGGCATCACCTCCTGCTGAGCCGCGTAGCCACCCCCGCCGCCCGGAAAGCGATCGCGGACTACCCGAACTGGCGGCTGTGGGACGTCGAGGACATCAGCCGGACGCTCCGCCGGGATCTGGAGCCGGGCGCCGCGCGCCAGCTCGTCGAGACGTACTTCCCAGGCTTCAGCGGCGACTTCCTCGGCCTCCCCGAACCGGGACCGTGGGTGACCGCCGACAACTTCTTCCGACCGTACGACAGCCGCGGCCGTACCTTCAGCCACGCATGGACCCTAGTAGGGCGGTCCCGGGACCTGCGGTCGCTGCTGGAATTCACTTCCGCCCGTGACCGCCAGGTGGCGATCCTTTCTGGCCGCGGAGGTAGCGGAAAGAGCCGGCTGCTCAAAGAGCTGGCCGCCGAGCTGGCGCGCCGATCACCGACCACGACCATCCGGTTTCTGCTGCCCGGGGTACCCACCAAGCTCTCGGACGTCGAACAGCTCCCGCGTACCGCGCAGCTTCTGGTCGTTGTCGACGACGCCCACGACACCGATGATCTACCCGTCCTGCTCAGCGGCATGTCGTACCACCGACCGAACGCCAAGATCTTGCTGGCCACCCGCCCCTACGGCGCCGCACTGATTCAGGCCACCGTGGCTCGCGCCGGTCTCACCGAGCCTGTCCTCCACACCCTGCAAGACCTGACACGCGAGGATGCAGCGGAACTCGCCACCGAGATCCTGGCCGCCGAAGACCGCGATCCGACGCTCGCCAGCCGAATCGCCGACGTTACCTGGGACTCGCCGCTGATGACCGTGGTCGGCGCCAGCCTCGTGGCGAAAGACGCGCTGGACCCACGCCTGCTCGCCAGCCACCAAGACTTTCGCCAGCAGCTCCTCGCCCGCTTCCATGACATCGTCGTCGGCGGTTGGGCAGACCCCACAGAACGCATGCTCCTGCGCACCGTCCTGCAGCTCGTAGCCCTCCTCCAGCCGGTCCGTGACGTCGATGAGGATTTTCGAACCTCCGCCGCGGCGATCATCAGCGCCCCGTTCGACACGATCAGCCGACAGCTCCGTGCGCTTGAAGACGCCGGCGTCCTCCTCGGACGAGGAGGAAGGCTACGCGTCGTGCCGGACCTACTCGCCGACTACATCGTCGCCGACGCATGCTTCGCCGAATCCTCCCGGCAGCCCACCGGCTACGCCGACCGGGTCTTCCATGAGGTTCACGGCGAGTCCGCCAGGCACTTGCTGATCAATCTCAGCAAGCTTGACTGGCGCATGGCCACCGACAGCGGATTGCGGACATCATTGCTCGATCGTGTCTGGGCCATCATTACCGAGCGTTTCCGATCAGCCGGCATCTTCCGCCGCGCGGATATTCTGAAGGAAATTGCACCGGTTGCCTTCTATCAGCCCAGACGCGCCCTGGATCTCGTACACCTCGCTCTAGAGGAACCCACCGACGACATCGACGAGCCATACGACCGCCTCTTCCCCGAAACGCGAACTACGTACGCGGAGGTCGAACGGGAACTGGGCCCGGTGCTACGCAACGTGGCGTACAACTTCGAGCACCTCTTCGAGGCATGCGACCTATTGTGGAGACTTGCTCAACGCGACGAATCCCACAGCAAGACCTCCTTCGACAGCCCAATTAAGGTACTCCAAGACCTGGCAAGCCTCGATCGGCGGAAGCCGCTCGTCTACAGCGAGCGGGTCGTCAACTGCGCATTGCAATGGCTCAGCCAGCGTCAACCAGAGAACCAAATCGTTTCGCCGTTCGATATTCTCGACCAAGCGCTTGCCACCGAGGGAACAGAGTCCACGACCAAGGAATTCACCGTTACGCTAACGTCGTACTACTTCAAGGCGGAGGCGGTACGCGCCCTGCGACAGAGAGTCATCGACGCTGCATTCGACGAGCTAACCAGCGGTGATCTATCGGAGGCGCTGCGGGCCGCAGCAACTATAGAAGCCGCACTGCGCTACCCTATCGGGAGAACCACCACAGACGACCTCCGCGACCAATGGACGGCAGAATTCCTTCCCGTACTTAAACGACTCCGCCTCACCGTCGCGGCCAGCCCTCTAGACCCCGTCCTCCTGCACCAGATACAGAAGGCCGTTCGTTGGCACGCTGCGCGCGCCAAAGGCCCGACAGGACCGCACGCTCAAGCGGTGCTTGACGCCATCCCTGACACAGTCGAGAACCGGCTGACCCGTGCTCTCATTGACCCATGGGAGTGGTCGTCCAACCGCAACGCCGATATTGAAGAATTCACGCGCCGAAGCATGAAGTGGCAAGACGAAGTCTGTACCGAGCTTACTACCCGATACAGCACGCACGATTTAGCCCTCCTTGTGGAGGAGCGACTAAAGGTGTTGACCACCGTTCGCCGCTACCGCGACTCCTCTCCTGGAGTCTTCACTCGCGCATTGGTCACCGGCTCGAAAGATCTCGGCGTCGCGATGATCGACAGGATCATCGCGCGACCCGACAGCCCTCTTCGGGAGATCCTCGATGCCGCGCTAGCGGCCACGGCGTCGGTGGACGCCGAGGATGCAATCCGACTCGCCCGACGACTGCTCAGCTTCAACGACGTCGACCTCCACCGCCGCATCGCCTTTGCTTATGGACGCGGGCTCGGTCACCGAACCAACCTCAGCAAGAGCGAAATCGAACTCATCAAGGAACTGGCAGCCCACCAAGACGCTCAAGTACGGAAGCAGATTGTTTACGCGATCGACAACCTGGCCGCGACCGACCCTGATGGCGCATTGAAGATCCTTGTCGGCATCGACTTCGGCACGTCTACCCGCCTAGCCGATGAAACCCTAAGCATGTTCTCACCGCACCATGTATTCGACGTCCAGAACTTGACGTCACCTCAGCTGAATCCAATCCTGGGCCGCCTGCGTACGCTGCCCTCACTCGACGGCCATTGGATTGGCGAGTTCCTCGGAGCACTCTCGCCTGTAGCACCGCAGCAAGTCCTTGCCGTGCTCATCGACCGCATAGCTCTGGCCGGTGACCAGAGCCTGGCCGACTACCACCCGATACCACATGGGTGGGAGGAAAGATCGCCACTACGGTTCCGTGAGACGGACGCCTTCGAAGTGGTTCTCCGCAACATCCGAAACTGGGCGGCCGACGCAGCCAACGCCCCGGAGCGACACTACTGGTCGCCCATTCTTTTCGCCGCTGCCGCCAACGGGTTCGACGGCCCCGTCCTTGACGTGCTAAATGAGTGGATTACATCTCCACGCCGTGAAGAAGTTGAGACCATTAGCAATCTAGTTCGCGAGGCGCCCTCGGAATTCATCGTTGGTCAGTCCGACTTCACAATCCGCCTACTTGACGCGGCATGGCGTCACGGAAGAAAGACCTACGAACGAGTCGCCCGAGCCCTTTACAACACCGCAAACTCGGGCATGCGCGTCGGAACCCTCGGCGAGCCATTTCCGCAGGACGTTAAGCAGCGAGATAATGCTCGCACTCTGGCCAATAGGCTTCCCATAGGATCCCCAGCTCACCAATTCTTTAGAGATCTCACCCGGTCCGCGGAACAACGGATACGGCAGGAAATGGAACTAGACGAAGACATACGCTAAACCCAGAGGCCGGCTACGTCCCGTCACTCCCGAAGCGCCTGCAACCCCGGGCTCCGCCTCCCAGCGGCGCTCACCGAACTGGCCGCTGCGGTCTGACCCGGGCACAACGGCCGCATCAGTCCGCCGCTGATCCAGTAACGCAAGCAACACCCCCCGTCGCAGTCGGGCAGATCGACGAGAGAAGCGCTGATCGCCTCCCCCTGGAGCTGTTGTCCAAGCGCGGACGGTCCACTCTTCGATTGGGTGCCAGCCGTAGCATGGCCCCGGGGACCTGGGGGGAGGAGGGCTGCCGGAGCGTTCGGGTAGGAGGGAACCGTCATTGGCCGACGTTAGCCAGGTAGACCGCTACGTCCTTCCGGTCGGGAAGTCGCCGCCGCTTGATCGGGACGGATTCCTCTCCTTATCAACCGACGACAGTTGGACGCAGCCTGAGCCTCGATCCACCGATTGATTTCGATGTAGGAGCGAGTGTCGGGCACGGAGATGCCCTCTGAACTGGGAGAATAGAAGTTATCGAGGCTTCTGTTCCGCGGTTCGAGAGGGCACCTGTGAGATGAGGTTACGGCACAGCGCCCCGGTGGCGCGCGCATCGTTTGATGATCCGAATCTGGTGTCGTGTGCGGGTCTGGAACCGGTGATGCGGCTGGCCGAGTCGTGTGACCTGCCGGGGATCGTGGCGGAGAAGGTTCACCTGCCCACCTCGGTCGGGTCGAACCCGGCGGGGAAGATCAGCGCGATTGTGGCCGGGATGGCCGCCGGGGCGGACAGCATCGATGACCTGAACGTGGTCCGTCACGGCGGGATGGCGAGCATGTTCGCCGGGGTGTACGCGCCCTCGACCCTGGGGTCGTTCCTGCGGGAGTTCACCCATGGGCATGTGCGTCAGGTGCACTCGGCTGGCCGGGAGTTCCTGATCCAGTTGGCTTCACACACTGCGGTGCTGGCCGGCGCTGATCAGGTGATGTTCGTCGACGTGGACTCGATGCTGCGCCGCTGCTACGGCAAGAAAAAGCAGGGCGCGGCGTTCGGGCATGCCAAGGTCGGCGGCTATGACGTGCGGCTGCGCGGTTACAACCCGCTGATCGCCACACTGTCCACCTTGGACACCGCGCCGGTGGTGGCGGCCACGAGGCTGCGGGCGGGTAACGCCGGCTCCGCCCGTGGGGCGGCGTCGATGGTGGCCGAAGCGATCGGCACCGCGAAGGCGTGCGGCGCCAGCGGGCTGATCCTGGTGCGGGCCGATTCGGCGTTCTACGCCAAGAGAGTCATCTGGGCGTGCCGGCGCCACGGTGCCTACTTCTCGGTTACCACCCGCATCGACGCGAAGATCCGCGCAGCGTGCGAGGGTATCGCCGCCAATCAGTGGATTGACATCAAGTACCCGCAGGCGATCTGGGACGAGGACGAAGGCCGGTGGATCTCCGACGCGCAGATCGCCGAGACGAGCTACACCGCCTTCGAGGGCACCCGGCATGCGATCACCGGCCGGCTGATCGTGCGCCGCGTCAAGCGCCTGGACCCGCACGTGACCACCGGCCAGGGCGAGTTGTTCGACTGCTGGCGTTACTTCGCGGTGTTCACCGACTCCCCGTTCGTCCTCGAACAGGCCGAAGCCCAGCACCGTGGCCACGCGATTATCGAACAGATCAACGCCGACCTGATCGACGGACCCCTGGCCCACCTACCGTCGGGCCGCTTCTCCGCCAACAGTGCCTGGCTGGCCTGCGCCGCGATCGCCCATAACCTGACCCGGGCCGCCGGCCACCTGGCCGCACCGCACTACGCCAGCGCGCGGGCCGCGACCATCCGCCGCGAGATCATCAACGTCGCCGCCCGGCTGGCCCACCGCGCCCGCACTATCCATCTGCACCTACCCGAACACTGGCCCTGGCAACGCGCCTGGGCGAACCTGTTCGCCGCGGTCCACGCCCCACCCGCCTGACCATCCACATCGGACAATCCCCGGCGGTCGACGGCCGACCACACCCCGAAATCCCTGCGAACCCCCACCCGAGCAGGCCGACACCCGCGGTCGGCAGACCAGCCACGCCCGCCGCACCCAAGATCACGATCCGAATTCCGAAATCAAGGAAAGCCGCCCGCAGAATCAGGTCGGTGGATCGAGGCTGAGACGCTGCCCTGCCCAGCCGCCGATCTTATTGGGTGCCAGACGAGCTTTGTGCTGTTGGCTGCGGGAGGTGTCGGGAAGACAACCGTCCTCGGCTGGCTTCGGAGCCGCGAGGCCAACTCGCGTGAAGTGAATCTTCTGGGGCTCGGCAAGAGCGCGATAAGGGAGTCTCTCCACGAGGCGGTCGCTGCCGGCGGCGCTGCCTATGTTGACGCGCTCGATCAAGTGGCACTCGCCGAACCCACCGTCTTCGACATTGTCGAGCAGGTTCTGACCCAGGAGAACGCCCGGCGTGTCGCTTGGCGGCTCAGCTGCCGCCCATCGGCGTGGAGCCCAAGGCTCGGGAGTGCACTTAGACGCCTGGGTTTCGACGAGTTGCGGGTTCTGCCGCTGACGCGCTCGGCTGCACGCGAGGTTGTCACGGGCGACGTGACGGACGCAGACCGGTTCCTCGATGCGGTAGTTCGGGCAAACCTCGGGCGGCTGAGCGCTTCGCCGATGCAGCTGGGCGCCGCCGCCCGGCAGTGGCAGGAAACTGGTCGCTTGCCCGAAAGTCACGCCCGATCAATCAGGTTTGAAATCGTTCGTCTGCTGTCCGAGGCCAATCCGGCGCTTCTGCCGCCGGATCTCGCTGCAGACCGGCAGTATCGGCTGGCGGGCAGGCTGGGGGCACCCTCGGTGTTCTGTGGCGTGACAGCCTTCGCCAGGACTACCAGTCCCGTGCACGGCGCCATGCCGGTCGCCGAGCTCCCGTCCATACCAGAGCCCGACGAGCCGGGGACCCCGATAAGACCGGCTGATTTCGCGGTGGTGCTTAACTCGGCGCTGTTCGAGGCGGCCCCGCACGCCACGGTGGCGTTCCGGCACCAGCAATACGCGGAGTACTTGGCGGCTGACTACATCAGCCAGCGCAGGATCACCCGCGCCCAGCTATCTGCGTTGCTCGGAACCGTCGACGGTGTTCTTCCAGGACCCCTGGTCGGCGTGGCCGCGTGGCTGGCCGCGCTCCGCCCCGACCTTACGCAAGATCTGGTCGGCGCCAACGCCCTGGCTTTCGCCAGATCCGGTGTGGAACTCGCTGAACCAGCGCGTGTGACCGTGATCGAAGGGCTGCTCGCCTCGGCTGCTGTTGGGGATATCGATCCAGAGTGGGGCATGGATCTGTCCAGTCTGGCCCATCCGGGACTCGACGAGCAGCTCGCTGGCCATCTGAAGGAGGTCCGGCATCCAGCACAGGTGTGGTGGTTGTCGCGGCTCGCGCACGCAGGTAGGTGCGCCGGTCTGGTCAAGATGGTGCTGCGGCTGGCCCTCGACCCGACGTGGCAAGCGTGGGCACGCCGGGCCGCCATCGCGGCGATCAAAGCTCTGGGCGACGATGACGACCGGCGCGCCTTGAAGGCTCTCCTCCGACTGGACGAGGCCGTGGATCCGGACGACGAGGTACTCGCCGGAGCCATCGAGGCGCTGTACCCCGGGCTGATGAGCACCGCCGACCTGGTGGACGTGCTGCGGCCACGGCGAAACGACCACCTGGTCGGCAGCTACCTCGTCCTACTCGGCAATCTCACGGAACGTGTTCCAGCACAGGATCTGCCGACTGTTCTGGCATGGGCGGCAGAGCAAAGTCACAACCGCGACTCCGAACGAGACTATGGACGTCTGATCGGCGAACTCATTGAACGCGGATGGACGGAGGCGAATAGCCCGGCCGTGCGCGACTGTCTTGCCGCTCTTCTCGCAGCGCTCGCTGGGCCGCCGAGATGGGGACTCGGGGCGCCTCCCAATGGTCTTCCATGGGTCGAGGACATCGACGTCGAGCGCCGACGGCAGCTGGCCGTCGGTGTCGCAGAGCGACTCCGTGACGAAACGTGGGATCAGCTGCTCCAGCTGGGGCTGCTGACGGCGGCCGACGCCGACTGGCTCGTCGACGAGCTGCCCAGGTTCCCCAGGACTGCGCAGCAGGCTCTGGCCAACTGCGTCTCCCCCCTGCTCGACCAGCCGACCGCAGCTCAGGCGGACCGGGTCCTTTCCCTGCCGCCGTCGCATCCCGCCTACGAGCCAACCAGGTGGTGGCGCGATCCCATCCCCGTCGAATCCGAGACAGCGGACCGACTACGCAGATGGAACCGCCGCGGACGGCGGGATCATGCAGAGCAAGCGGTTACCGAGACTCGGCAGGCGGAACACCTATCGAACGCGCTCGCGGCGGCTAAGACCGACGTCTCTGCCTGGTGGCGCGTCGCATACTGGCTGGCCGGCGGAGACACACCTGGCGAAGCGCTATTCAGCCACGACTTGACAACACGTTCCGGGTGGGCCCTGCTCAGCGAGGACGAACAACTACTCGTCTTCGACCTTGGATGGCGGTACCTCCACGAACATGTGCTTCAGCCCTCCCAATGGCAGGGCAAGGAGACCATCACCACGAACAACGTCCTACCCGACTGGTCCGCCGTCTATCTCATGACGACACTCGTCCGCTACCACGCCGCTCGGATACGCAGCTTGGAGCCCGCATTCTGGGAGACCTGGGCTCCCGCCATCGTCGGCGCGTGGAACTACGACGCTGCGGACGATGCCCGACTGCGCTGCGACCTCGTCGACCTCGCACCCGCACCCGGCCGTGCTCGCATCATCGCCGCGGCCCTCGATCACCTCGATGCACTGGCCGCCAACGACCGACACCTCACGCCCCACCCCCTCTTTGATCACTTGTGTATCGAGCTTGCGCCGCAGGTAGCTGATCGCATCGCTGGCAAACAGTACAGGGACCAGCTCACCAGGTCATTGCTCGACCTCATGACCAAGCACTCCCCGATAACTGCCATCGCGACCTGTCGAAAGTTGTGCGAGGACCCGGCCTCATCGTTATCCGCATTGGCACATCAAAAGCTGGCCGAACTCGACCCGGCTGGCATGGTTGCCAGTCTGATCTCAAATGATGCGGCGCCCGACGAAATCGTGGCCGTCGTGCCTCGCATCAGGTTTACCAACCTCGGTGACGCAGACCTAGAGGCGCTCTGCCGACTTCTCCTCGACCGGTTCCCTCCAGCCGACGATCCGCCCATGGAGCCGGCCGCGTTCGGCAGCGACGTGTACGAGACCCGCCATGTCCGCAGCAGGACGCTGCAGCTCCTCGGCGAACGCGGCCAGGTACGCAGCCTGGAGAGACTCGCCGAAGGGCGTTCGGCGATCGACCGCTTGATGATCGGCTACTACCGACGCGCCGCGCGGACCAGGGCCGCCGACCTTGCATATGCCCATCCACAGCCGTACGAGCTGCTGGCCCTCCTTGGCCGAGCGGACGCGCGCCTTGTCCGCCATAGCAGCGGCCTGCTGTCCGTGATCGTCGAGCAGCTACACGAGATACAGCATTACGTGAGGCATGGCGGCTTTCGCGATCTGTGGAACTTGATCGAAGGTCACGAAGCGCTTCCAAAGTCCGAGGACGACATCAGTGACTGGATATGCCACCAACTGCAGTCCCGCCTCAACAACGGCAGCGTTGTCGACCGCGAGGTCCAGGTCGAACGCCCGAAGTCCCGAGGCGTCGGCACCCGAATCGATCTGACAGCGACATCACCAACCGTCACCCATCCAGTGGGTATCGCCCGAGTGATCGCCGAAGCGAAACTTATCAACAACAGATCGCTGCATACAGCGCTGCCCGATCAACTGGTCCGGCAATACCTCCAACCAGCTGCTCTACACCATGGCATCTACCTCGTGTACCAGGGCCCCGGCGTTGTTCCTTTCTGTCTGGTTCGGTGATGGTTTGCTATATGCCGTAGACGGCGAAGGCGTCGACGCGGTCGTGCAGGTCGCGGCGAGCGTGGGCGATGTTGGCTCTGCCGGCCAGTCGGTAGGTGT
>WNFU01010376.1_pt1 | contig 34800 bp, 35 predicted proteins | sample 5400121 | NCBI WGS metagenome assembly WNFU01 (sample SAMN13153360, study PRJNA577476) | soil metagenome | isolation source: 100 cm soil or saprolite under grassland replicate 1 | place: USA:California | collected 2016-06-15
CGCCGGATGCCGCCGGCGCGTGGCTACCCCCGGCCGAGGAGCGTCGGAGGTTGATCGAGGCGCACATGCCGGACGCCCATCTGGAGGAGACCGAGCCCGGCACCGGACCCGTCTCGAACCCCGACCTCGTTGCCGGACGCATTCGCCAGATCATCGCGAAAGCCTGAAAAAGAAGCGGGGCGCTCGCCCGGCGCCCCGCTCCCGCATGGGAGGTGCCCCGCGGGGGCCTCTCACTGCCCCCGCAGTCTTGGTTGTGTCACAGGGATCGGCAAGGCGCCGGGCGGCTGGAGTCTCGGCCCCGTACCTGGACGTCTGATCGAGCCGAGCTTCCCGACGCCTAGGGCAGGTCCAGAGGCGTCAGGCGCCGGGGATCGTGAACATCGCCGGGATCTGAGCGGAGAACATCAGGTCCCCCTCGATCTTCAGCTTGCCGCTCATGAAGAGCATCGGGCCGTTCGCGTTCCCGGACACCAGGCGAAGGAAGTCCACCCCGTCGAGCTTCAGGGTCACCCGCGGATTGGAGCGCGGCTCCGGACTCGTCGTGCACTTCCCGTCCGCGATCACCACCTCCCAGTGGTCCTCGCCGCCATCGGGGCGACCCGCGATCCTCCAGTGGATCACGGCGTCCGAGGCGACGTGAGGCCTGAAGTGCTCCTCCATGCGGCGGAAGATCTCGCCGATGATTCGATCTCGCACCGGCCCCTCCATGGCCTCGCGGAGCTGGCCGTCTGGCGTCTCGGCGATGTTGCGCGCGAACTCCTGCGGATCGACCGACGCGGCGTCGATCTGCTGGGCGCCATTGCTCGCGTCGCCGCTAGCCAATCCGCGCCCCTGAGATCGCCCTCGAGATCACGATGCGCTGGATCTCCGAGGTGCCTTCGAAGATCGTGTAGATCTTGGCGTCCCGGTGCATCCGCTCAACCGGGTACTCGCGCGTATAACCGTTGCCGCCGAGGATCTGGATCGCCCGCTCGGTGGCCCACACGGCGACCTCGCCGGCCTTCAGCTTGGACATGGAGCCCTCGGCATTCTGGAAGTCCTTGCCCGTGCGCCCCATCCAAGCCGCCCTCCACACGAGGAGTCGCGCCGCGTCGATCTCCATCTTCATGTCGGCGAGCATGAACGCGATCGCCTGGTTCTCGACAATGGGCCTGCCGAACTGGACGCGCTCCTTCGCGTAGTCGAGCGCGTACTCGTACGCCGCCCGCGCGATGCCCACCGCCTGCGAGCCGACCGTCGGGCGAGAGACTTCGAACGTCTTCATCGCCGCCTGGCCACGGGAGCCCTCCCCCTCGCGCGCCCGGGCGAGCCGCTCGTCCAGCTTCTCCTTGCCGCCGAGGAGGCACGACCCCGGCACGCGGCAATCGTCGAGGTGGACGTCCGCCGTGTGGGAGGCCCGCAGGCCGTGCTTCTTGACCTTCGCTCCCTGCTCCAGGCCTGCCGTGCCCGGCGGGATCACGAAGGCGGCGTGCCCGCGCGAGCCGAGCTCGCGATCGACGGTGGCGATCACCACATGGACCGCCGCGATCCCGCCGTTCGTGGCCCACGCCTTCTGGCCGTTCAGGACCCACTCGTCCTTCGCCTCGTCGTAGCGGGCCGTGGTGCGAATCGCCGAGACGTCGGAGCCCGCATCGGGCTCGGAGGAGCAGAACGCCCCCACAGTGGGGTCCTCCGGAGTCCCGAAGCACTGCGGCACCCACTCCACGAGCTGCTCCGGCGTTCCGGCGGAGTAGATCGCCGCCACCGCGAGGGTGGTGCCCATGATCGACATGCCGATCCCGGCATCGCCCCAGAACAGCTCTTCGTTCACGATCGGCATCGTCAGGCCGCTGGGGTCCATCCAGAACTGGGCAATGCCCTCGAACCCGTAGAGGCCAATCTTCGCTGCCTCCTGGATCACGGGCCACGGCGTTTCCTCCCGCTCGTCCCACTCGGCGGCCGCCGGGCGCACCACCTGCTCGGCGAAGCCGTGAACCCAGTCGCGCACGTCGCGCTGGTCGTCGCTCAGCTCGAGATTGAAGACCGCGTCGGATTCCTGCCCGGCGGACTCCGCCGCGGCAGCGGCCTGCTCCGCTGCGGTTTTCGCCTCGGTCTGCGAGGCGTCGCGAGTCTCCGCGGTTGCTTCCATGGGCCCCAATGATTACACAGTTTGATGTCACATGTTTCAGTGTCGCCCAGCGGCGTAATTACCCTAGGCGCCGTGAGCTTCCTGCGTGAGATTTGCCCCGGTCTCTGGCGCTGGACGGCGCCGCACCCTGAATGGCGGGCCGGTGCACCCGTCGAGAGCCCGGGCGACTGGCCGCGGGAGGTGGGCTGTGTCCTGTCCCACCTTTCCGCGGGCACGGTGCTGATCGACCCCCTTGTGCCGCCGAAGCGCGCCTTCCTTCGGGAGCTCGACCGCCGGGTTCGCGAGGGCAAGGGACCCGTTTCGGTCGTGACAACGATCGGATTTCACCGCCGCGACCGCGAGGAGCTCGCCGAGCGGTACGGCGCCAGCACCTCGCGCGCTAAAGAAGCGCTTCCCGGCGGCGTCGAGCCGCTGCCGATCCACGGCGCCGGGGAGACGATGTTCTGGCTACCCGATTCCGGGACGCTGGTGCCCGGCGACCGGATAATCGGCGCGCCAGGCGGCGGCTTGCGGCTCTGTCCGGAGTCCTGGCTCGGCTACCTCTCGAGCGGGATGACCCTGCCGAGCCTTCGCGAGCGGCTGCGTCCGCTGCTGGAGCTCCCGATCGAGCGCGTGCTCGTATCGCACGGTGAGCCTGTGCTGAGGGCTGGCCGCGCCGCGCTCGCGGAAGCCCTGGCGTAGCCCGTTTTCGGGGACTGGCGACGGTAGCCGCTGGGCGATGGCTTCGGACAAGCTGCCCGCGGAGGCGCTCGGCGCCGACCAAGCTCGCGAGCTGATTGCCAGGGAGGGAGCCCAGACGCCCGACATCATGGACGCCTGGTCCGGCGAGAAGCTCCCGCTGCAACCCGCCGAAGACTACGAGTACGAGGGGCCGCGCCATCCTGGACCCCTCGGTCAGTAGCCGGACCGAAGGCAGAGGCCTCCCGGCCTTCGATTCCAGCCGACCTCACGACGGCTCCGGATGGTACGGTGCCGCTCCTATGCCCACTGGCACAGTGAAGTGGTTCAGCGACGAGAAGGGCTTCGGGTTCATCACACCCGACGATGGCTCACAGGACGTCTTCGTCCATCACAGCGCGATTGTCGGCGACGGCTATCGCTCTTTGGAGGAAGGCGCCAAGGTCTCCTACGAGACCGAGAGCGGCGACAAGGGCCCCCGCGCGGCGAACGTACAGAAGGTCTAGGCCCCCCTAGCTCTCGGCTGGATGCAGTCCGGACCCACGCTTGTGGCCCGGGCCACTCCGGCGAGCGCCAAGGCGGTGTCGAACTCGGCCACCATCAGGCCGAGGACCGCGCGCACGCCCGCCTCTCCGTTCACCGCGAGCCCCCAGATCGGCGGACGGCCCACCATCACAGCCCGAGCGCCGAGCGCGAGCGCCTTCAGCACGTCGGTGCCCCGCCGGATGCCGCCGTCGACGAGCACGTCGGCCCGGTCCGCCACCGCTTCGGCGACCGCGGGCAGCGCCTCCGCGCTCGACAGAACGGTGTCGAGTTGGCGGCCGCCGTGATTGGAGACCACGATCCCGGCGGCGCCGTGCTCGACGGCGAGCCGTGCGTCCTCCGGGGTCAGGATCCCCTTCACCAGCAACGGCAGCGAACAACCCGACGCAAAGCGCTCGATGTCCGCCCACGTGAGGCTGGGGTCGATCAGCTCGCCGATCTCGAGCATGCTGAAGGCGCCCTCGTGCCCCATCGCTCCGATGCTGGGTGCGGCGAGAGCGTCCGGGATCGCGTACTGGGTCCGCACGTCTCGCTCCCGGATCCCGAGCACGGGAAGGTCCACCGTGACCACGATCGCCTCGTACCCGTGCTCGACAGCCTCGTCGAGAAGCGCGTCCGAGACGCCCCGGTCCCGGAACACGTAGAGCTGTAGCCACCGCTCCCCCTCGGGCGCAGCCTCGGCGATCTCCGCCGGGGAAGCAGTCGCGAGCGAGGAGAGGCAGAAGACCGACCCCGCCGCGTGCGCGGCGCGGGCCGTAGCCGCCTCGCCATCGGGGTGGGCGAGCCGGTGATATGCCGTCGGCGCGACGAAGATTGGGTGTCGCCGGCGCCGGCCGAGGATGGTCGTCCCCAGGTCCCGTTCGGAGACGTCGACCAGAACGCGCGGGCGGATCGCGATCCGCTGCCAGGCCCTCACGTTCTCCCGCAGCGTCAGCTCGTCCCCCGCGCCGCCGGCGTAGTAGCCGTACGGCCCCTCCTCCAGCGCCTCGGCGGCGCGGGCCTCGTAGTCCGCGATCGTGCGCGGCGGGTCCACGCCGGGAATCTACGCGGACGCCGGGCGCTACGCCTTCGAGAGGAAGTCGCGGATCGCCGCGTGCGTCTCTCGAGGGCGCTCGAGTTGCGGCACGTGACCGCAGTCGAGCTCCACGTGGCGAGCCGCGGGGAGCTCGCGCTCGACGTGCTTCATGAATCCGATCGGGACCAGCGAGTCCCTGCGGCCCCAGACGAACATCGTGTCGCACGAAAGCCCGTTGAGCCGCGTCCAGAAGCCGTTCTCGCCGTAGGGCTCGTCCAGGTAGATGTTGCGCGCCGCCTCGTAGAAAGCCGCGCGCCCGCGAGGCGTCAGATACGAGCGCAGGAACTCGTCCACCCCGGCAGCCGCCCACCCGTCCTCGCCCCCCGGCACGAGCCGGCGCAGGATGGGCTCGGCCGCCCACCGCGGCGTGGGTTGGATCAGGCCCAATCTGGGAAGCGGCAGTTGCAGAAGCCACCTGAGCGGGCGGTCGCGAAGCCAGGCCATCGCCGGACTCAGCAGCACGACCCGCTTGGCGCGGTCCGGCGCGCGCAGGCCGGTCTCGATTGCGATCCGCCCGCCCATGCTGTTGCCCACGAGGTGCGCGCTCTCGATCCCCAGCGCGTCCATCAGGGCGAGCACGGCGCCGGCGAAGTACCGGGCGTTGTAGGGCGCGGCGATCGGCTTGTCCGACTCGCCGAATCCGGGCAGGTCGGCGGCGATCACCCGGTATTCGTCGGCCAGGGCCGCCACGGTGGGGAGGAACGAGGCCTTGGTCGCACCCAGGCCGTGCAGGCAGATCACCGGCTCGCCCTGGCCCGCAGTCAGCACGGAGAGCGTCGCCTTTGGTGTGCGGATCGATTCGAAGCGCAGGCGCCCCGGGTCCGTCATCCCGCTCGTCGCTGCCAGGAACCCGACCCCGAGGTGGAGGTTGTGCCGCACCGTGAGGCGTCCCCGGCGAAACGCATCCATCCCGCCGCGCACATCGTCCGCGATCCGCCTCCACGTTGCCCCGTCGGCCCTAAGCAGGGCGTCGGGCGCCAGGCGCTCGTCCGCCGGCATGAGCTCGACTCTCTCGCCGCGGATCATCGCGTCCCAGGCCGAGTCGCCTTCGACCTCCAGCCGAATGCGGGCCCTTTGCTTCGGGACGTCGATCACCACGGGGTCGAACCGCGCGATCAACGCGCGAAGCGAGTCGTGTCCCGTGGCGTTCGACTTCGAGTCCAGCATCGGAACGATCTCCTTTGTTCCCCTTTGCCGGCACTTCAATCGTGGCGCCCGCTTCGGACCGATCGGCGGGCGGTTTGGCCGCACCCTCGACGAGCTCCTCGCCTCACCCACCGCGCCTCTGGCCGCCGCTCACCCGCGACCTGGTCGGCTCGCCGGGCGCGAATCGACGGCCCGGGCTGGGACACCGCAAACATCACACTCGGCGCCTCCGCGGACGTGAGTGGGGTGTTTTGCCGCCCATAGGCGGGTCAACTCCACACTCACCGTCCGAACCGCATCGAGGGTGGTGTCTGCGCCGCATAAGGTAGTCAACACCACACTCGCCGTCCCGGCGGTATCGAGTGTGGCGCCATCACTCTCCCGAGCTTTCACCGTCGCCGGAACCTGCCGTCGCCGGGTCCCATCCTCCTGACCTCCGTCGGTGGCGCCTCACTCGATCTGGCCCCGTCGGCGCCGAGGGACTGGCCCAAGGAAAGGGGGACCCACCACGACGCCCCCTCGGTGCCGAGGGAGCTGACCCAAGGGAGAGGGCACCACCACGACGCGGCCCTGCCGAGCCCGCATGGCCAGTCGCGAGGGAACGGGCCGGCCGCGAACGACCCTACGGCGCGTCGGGCGGCGGTGGCGGCTCCGGCCCGTAACCCCCCGAGCGGATGCCAGCCTGGAGGTAGAGCAGCGTGAGGATCGCGGTCGCGGCGGCGTTCGCGGCCAGCAGCACTTTGCCCAGGGTTCCGATCCCGAGCTCCCCGTGGATGAGCCAGACGACGAGGATCACCGTCGCCAGGCCGTTGGCCAGAGCCGAGGCGCGGGCCACCGGCAGCATCAGCGCCGGCGTTCGGGACGCCAGCCACAACAGGTAGGCAAACCCCCACAACGCCGCTCCCCCGATCTGGACGAAGATCGCCGGCTGGGTCTGCGGCAGGTCCAGCGCGTCGTAGAGCCCGTCCCAGCTGCCGGCCAGGAACAGGAACCCGATCGCCGCCGAATAGACGGCGTCGGCGAGGAGAACGACCCGCAGCCGTGCGGCGGTCATCGCGCGCCAATCCTAGTCGCGTAGCGGCTCGACCGAATCGGTTGGCTTAGGGTCTTGCCGTGGCCCAACCTGCCCCAGCCCGCACGACTTCAGGGACGCCCGAGGGGTGGCCGCCCCCCCACCCCGCGGAGGCGGATCCTTCGGCGACGCCGCCGCCGATCGTCTTCGTGGGGGGCACCGGACGCAGCGGCACGCACGTCCTCGCGACGCTTCTGGGACGTCACCCGTTCTACGCCGACGTCGAGATCGAGGCGAGGTTTCACGCCAAGCCGCGGGGCCTGCCCGACCTCCTGGATGGCGAGGTGACGGTCCAGCAGTTCGTCCGGAAACTGCGCCGCTTCTGGTGGTATCGCGTCGCCGCCGGTGAGCCGCTGCCCGCGATCCTTCCGCGTGTGCCCCTTGGGCGGTCGGTGCGCGGCCTCCACAAGGTGATGCCACAGCAGCGCTTCGATCGCGCCGTCAAGCGGTTCGAGCGCCGCTGGGCGCGGGATCCGGAGATGGCGTCCCGGCGGTTGTTCCTGGACCTCCTGTGGCCGATCGCGGCACGCGCCGGAAAGCCCGGCCTGGTGGAGATGACCACCTCGAACATGCAGCGCGCGCGAACCCTGCACCGGCTGTTTCCGGAGGCGAAGTTCGTTCACATCATCCGCGATGGCCGCGACTCGGGCTCGTCGAAGGTCGCCAAGCGCCAGAAGCGAAAGCACCCAGGCGATGCGGTCGAGGGCTTCGAGTGGTGGTTCGACCGGATCGAGCGGATCGAGCGCGGGATCGCCACGGTGCCCCCCGAGAAGGTGCTCCATCTGAGCCTCGACGCGATGGTCGCGGGCGATCGCGATCAGGCCTACGGCTCCCTCCTCGCCTTCCTGGGCATCGAGGACGAACCCCGGATGCGCGAGTACTTCGACACCCAGGTCACCGAGCAGAACGCCAGCCGCGACCGCTGGAGGCGGGGGCTCTCGGAGCGCGAGCAGGCCGAGCTCACCGGGCGCTACGAGCGGGCGCTCGAGGCTATGGAGCAGCGAGGCTTCGCCAGCGCGCCGGTCCTGCGCGACCGCCTCGGCTGACGCGAACGCGTCGTCCAACGGAGCCCGAGGTCCGCGCCCTCACGGCTTCTCCCCCTCCTTGCACGCTTTGATCTGCTCGTCCAGCGCGTGCTTTCGCTCCTCGAAGCCCTCGTGGGCGCGGTCTTTCGCCGCCTTGTGCTCCTTGAGTTGCTCCTCCACGGCGTGCTGTCGTTCCTCCAGATCGTGCTTTTGCGCTTCCAGCGCCTCGCATGAGGTCGCGGCTCCCGTGGTCGTGCCCGGCGCGGCGGCGGGCGTCGTCGTAGCGGTCGATGTCTCCGTGGACGTGGTGGTGATCGTCGACTGGGCATCGGTCGCGCGATCGGGGGTGGCCGCGCGGCTCCCCTGGTGGGAGCCGTCCCCGCCGCCTCCGAGCAGGAGGACCAGCGCCACCGCGGCGAGCCCGCCCAGCGCCAGCGCCACAAGCGCGCGCGCCGGCGTCAGGGCGCGGTAGTGGCTCGCGGCGGGGGCGCCTTCGAGGAGGGCGAGGGCGGTTGCCGCGGAGGCTGGCCGCCGGGCTGGGTCCTCGCGGGTCAGCTCGCGGACGAGCGCCAAAAGATCGCCGGGCGGGCGCGAGCCGAGGCACTCCGAGATCACGACGCCACACGCGTAGAGGTCGGAGCGAGCGGTCGCGGCGGCGCCCTCCCGCACCTCGGGGGCCATGTAGCGGAGCGTCCCGATCACGTAGCCCGTCTCCGTGAGGTGGGGCGCGTCCGCGGGGCGGGCGATCCCGAAGTCGGTGAGTCGGAACCGGCCGTCGTCGCCGATCAGGATGTTCGACGGCTTCACGTCTCGATGCACGATGCCGGCGGCATGGATCGCCCCGAGCGCCCTCAGGAGCCCCCGCGCCAGCTCGCGCCCGTCCACGCGCGGTCCACCGTTTCCGCCGAGGACCGCGGACAGCGTGGGACCGTCCACGTACTCCATGACGAGGTAGGGCCTCTCGTCCTCCGAGCCGTAGTCGAAGACGTTGACGAGGTTCGGGTGGGAGAGGCTCGCCGCGACTCGAGCCTCCCGCTCGAACCTCGCGCGGTATCCCTCGTCCGCGGCCAACGAGTCGGAAAGCACCTTCACCGCGACGGGGCGGCTCAATCGCTCGTCGGCGGCCAGCCAAACCGTGGCCATGCCCCCCGCCCCGATCGAGTGCTTCAGCCGGTACCGCCCCCCGAGCAGGGTTCCGGACCGGATTGCGCCCGAACTCACGCCGTAACGCTACCCGGGCTACGATCGAGCCGACCGCGGGTCACGGCCGGCACGGGGATGAATCCGATCAGCGCAACCAGCGTCAACATCGAGATCGGGGGCGACGAGGCCACCCGCGCGGCGGTGTTCTTCGTCCTGGTCGGCTTTCTGGTCGGGTTCCTCTTCATCCGGGCGAGCACGCGCCTGATGCGCAGCCCCCGCGTGACCTGGTGGCCCGGGAGCGTGGTCACCGAGGGCGGAGTTCACCTCCATCACCACGTCTTCGGGATCGTCCTCATGCTCATCGGGGGGACGCTGGGCTTCGCCCTCACCGACGACACCCCGTGGGTGCAGCTGAGCGCGGTGGCGTTCGGGATCGGTGGGGGCCTCACCTTCGACGAGTTCGCTCTCTGGGTGCATCTCGAGGACGTCTACTGGAAGGAGGAGGGCCGCAAGTCGGTGGACGCCTCCCTGGTCGCGATCGTCTTCCTGGGCATGGTCCTGACCGGGGCGCTACCGGCCGAGGTCGACTCGGGCTCGACCGGCCTCGTCATCGCCTCGCTCGGCGGTGCCGCGATCGGCCTCGGTACGTGCGCGATCGCGTTCTCGAAGCTGCGGCTCGCCCACGGCTATGTGGGCCTCATCTTCTGGCCACTCGCGGTCTGGGGCGCGGCGAGGCTCGCCAAGCCGCAGTCGCCGTGGGCGCGGCGCTTCTACGGCGAGCGCAACCCGGCAAAGCATGCCCGAGCCGAGGAGCGCTACGCCGATCGGCGCACGGACCGCTTCAAGGAGCGCTTTCGCGACCTGGTGGGCGGCCGCCCAACCTAGCCGTTTCGATAGCAGAGGTCGGTCGTGTAGATGGCGGCGTTCGCCTTCGCCTTCCAGGGGGTGCCCCAGACCGATGAGGCAGACCGCCGCGCGCTTGGCCTTCCGGGTGGAGACCTTCGCTGGCGGGGCGTAGCGGTGCTCGCAGGCCGCACTCGCCTGGCTCATGCCGCCGAACGGGGAGGCGGAGGCCAAGCAGACGAGGAGCCAGGCTGCCGTGCCGGCGATCCGAGCCACCCTGCCCGCTCGTGATCTGGGGTTCATGGCGCGGAGGTCCAACGTAGCGGCCCCCGCCAGAGCGCCTCTGGATTAGCCCAGCCGCGATCCCGGGTAGCGAATGACCTTGAGGTTGCCGCCCGCGACGTCGAGGACGTCACCGGGATGCGGCTGGGCGCGCAACGCCTTCGTGCCGACCACGAGGTTGACGAAGAGCGGCACCGACTGTCCCGAGCTGTCGCGTGCCGCGGTGAGCATGCGGCTCACCCCCACCTTCGTCGTCAGACATGGGGTGGTCGCATGGGTGCAATTGAAGCCGTTCCCCTCGGTGATGTATCCCTTCAGCAGCGCATCCTCCTTCGCCACATCCGTGGGGCGCGGCTGGCGCGGGCCGGTCGCGAGGACCAGGTGGGACTGGATCAAGACGTTGTACGAAAGGCCCGCGATGTCGGTGTTCACCCTGCCGGTTACGGCTAGCTGCTCGTTTGCCTTCAGGTCCGTCAGCCGCTGCGAGAAGACGACGGTGCTGTTCAGGCTGTTGCTGTCGCCGACGGCCAATCGCAGCGTAATCGGGGTCTTGCGCTTGTAGATCCTCACCTTGCCGCGCGGGTTTGAATCCGGTGCGGTCGGGCGCAGCCGGACGCCATTCACCCTTCCCTTGTCACCGTTGAACGCCCCGCTGGGCTGGCTCGCGCCCACCAGCAGCTTGTCGCCGGGTATCGCCATCGGGTTCCATGCGCTCGCGACCAGGTTCACGTAGCAGGCATCGGGAGGACACGGAAGGCCGATGTCCGGGACATCGAAGCGCTGGGGCGGAAACACGGCCATGCAGTGGTGCTGGCGGTTGGGGAGCCTTTGCAGGCACGCTTGCTGCTTGAGAGGCGAAAGCGCCACGGTGGTCGGACCCCCCGTCGTGGTGGTGTCGGGCGCAAGGACCAGCTGTGTCTGGACGGTCGGGTTGTAGTCGTACGGATTCCCGGTGCAACCCGTCTCGGCGCTGAGGCAGTCCGTCGTCACCTCGAGCTCGGAGCTCGGGCGAAGGCGGTCGCCGGCCGTCAACGCGCCGAGCTCGCTGGGGGGCAGCGACATCACGACCGCCGGCGCGACGCCGGGGGTGGGCGTGATGTCGAGCGTCGTCACGAGCTCGGAATCGTTCCCGGTCGTTGCGACCAGGACCCGGTCCGGATCGCTGTACGTGCCCGCCCCGGCGCTCGCGGTCACGACCGCAGGCAACGAGACCGCCGTCGCGATCCCGAGCGCTACGGCGAGCCGGCGCCTATGGCCACGTCCCTGCCCAGCCACTCAGCGGGATAGTACGGACCGCCCCGATCTCTGGTTGGCGACGTAGATGCCCGTGTTCTTGTCCGTGTCCTGCGTGAAGGCCACGTGCGCCTTACCGGAGCCGTCGATCGCGGCGTCGATGAAGTCGAGCAAGCTGCGATCCGCCGTCGGGAAGACGGCGCAGAAGAGGCCCAGCGTGCAGACGTCCCCGTGGTGAATCGGGTCGCGGGTCACCCGGCTGACCGTCCAGGTCGGGTTGGCCGTGTCGAGGTTGAGCGACTGCGCCCCGTAGACGTACCAATCAGCTCCGTCGCCGCCGCCCGGCGCGGGCTTCCCGTAGGGCAGCGTGGCGATCTTCGTGCTGGTGCCGAGGTAGGCCACGTCGACCTTGCCCGGGTCGCCCGCGGCGATCGCCGGGAAGAAGTGGGTCCCCGAGTCGGAGTTGACCTGGAATGGCGCGCCGGTGCCGTCCGACTTCCCGTTCCAGGTATTTCCTCCGTCGAAGGACGCCATGACGTACATGTCCCACTCGTCCTTCAGGTTGTCTCCGAAGGCGACGTAGGGGTTGCCCTGCCGATCGAGCGTCAGGTCGGCGAACAGGGCGGATGCGTCGTGACCGAACCCGCCGTCGAAGACCACGTGGTCGGTCCACGTCTGGCCCCCGTCATCCGACCACGCGATCCACGCCGAGTGGAAGGTGTCCATCTGGGTCAGGTTGCAGCCGGTGGCGACGCTCGTGGGCAGATCGGCGGCGAGCCATGCAGCGTAGATCCGGCCCGCGTTGGGACCGGACTGGACGACCTTGAGGCCGCCCGGGATGCTGTTGCAGAACGTCGCCGCCTCGGCCTCGGGCGAGCTCACGACGTCGACCGGGGTGCCGAAGGTCCTGCCGCCGTCGGTCGATGTGTTCACCCACACCTGGCTCGGGCCGAAGTCGTGGTATTGGATGTAGACGCGGGCCTGATCGGTCGTGCTCCCCGGGGGGATGTACGCGTCGGTCCATTCGCGATCGACTAAGAACGGGTTGCTGGTGGCGTCTTGGCCGTCGAGGCCCTGGCCCCGCTGCGGCCATGTGCCGCCGAAGTCGAACGACTTCCAGACGTCACCCTGGAGGTTGCCGTTCAGGTTGCCCTGGTAGACGGCCCCCGAGCTGTCGACGTTCACCGTCGTGTCGCCGCTGGAGGGGTCGGCGATTCCGCCACTGGTCCAGCTGCGGCCGTCGCTGAAGGATCGGAAGAACGACATCCCGGAGTTGGACGGATAGGAGATGTAGGCGTTTCCCTCCGGGCCGTAGGCGATCGAGGGCTCGCCCCCGCCGTCCTTGGGCCCGACCTTCACCACCGACCAGCCGAGCGAGCCGGCCGCCGGAGCGCTCGGGGCCACCTGCCATGCCAGCAGGCACAGCAAGAGGGTCAGGGACGAGCCGGCGAGTAGCCGGCGCGACCGGCGCCGGGTACCCCGATTACCACGACCAAGCGTCGTTGAAGTGCGAGTCAATTGGAGCCTCCTCCGGGAAAGAAACCGATCCCGACATGTCCGTGGCGCCGCGAGCGGCCCCACGAATGGCAATCCTAGATCCGGGTGGGGCTTCGCTAGCGCCGGTTCCCCTAGGTAAGCCGCCGGTCCCGCGCTTCCGGTACACATCCCCCGCTTGACCGATCCGCAGGCCCCCGCCTCGACTCGCGATCCAGCCCGTTCGATCTTCATGCGGTTCCTGAAGTTCGGCGCGCTCGCGTGGGGCGGCCCGGCGGCGCAGATCGCGATGATCAAGCGCGAGTGCGTCGACGAGCAGGGCTGGGTCTCCGAGGAGACCTTCAGGAAGACGCTCGCCGTCTACCAGGTGCTGCCTGGCCCCGAGGCCCACGAGCTCTGCGTGTACTTCGGACGGCTTCGGGGCGGCAAGCTCGGCGGCTTCCTGGCCGGGCTCGGCTTCATGCTCCCGGGCTTCCTGCTGATGCTGGGCCTCTCGGTGCTGTACGTCGAGGCCAACCTGGCGGCCCATCTGGACGAGCTCTTCTACGGGTTCAAGGCGGCGGTTGGCGCCCTGGTCGCCCGGGCGCTCGTGCGCCTTGCCGGATCCTTCGTCACCGACGTCCCGCTCGCCGTGCTCGCCGCGGCGGGGTTCGCGCTTACCCTGTTCACGTCCGCGAGCTTCGTGTTGGTGCTGCTCGGCGCATGAGCTGTGGACGAACGCGGAGCGCTGGCGCGCCCGCGCACACATGGTCGCGCTCGGCCCGGCCTTGCTGGTCGTCGCCGTGGGCGCGATCACGGTGTCGCTAACGGCCGAGATATTCCTCGAGGGGCTGAAGGCCGGACTCCTCACCTTCGGCGGCGCCTACACGGTGATCCCATTTCTGCGGGAGAGCGCCGTGGAGACCCACCACTGGCTGACCAGCGGGCAGTTCGTCGACGGGCTCGCCATGGGCGGGATCCTGCCCGCGCCGCTGATCATCTTCTCGACCTTCGTGGGATATCTCGCCGGTGGGCTGGCCGGCAGCCTGGCGATGACGCTGGGCATCTTCATCCCGGCGTTCGTCTTCCCGATCTTCCTCCACCGCTACCTGGTGGCGATCGCCGATAACGACCGCCTGCGGCCCTTCCTGCTCGGGGTCGCGGCTGGGGTGATCGGGCTGATCGCGGCCGTGACCGTGGAGATCGTCAAGACCAGCGTCGTGGACGTCTACACCGCGCTCCTGGCCGTCGCCGCTTTCGGAGCCCTGATGCGCTTCCACGGAAAACTGACGGTGCTCTACGTGGTGATGGGCTGCGGCCTGGTCGGCGGGTTGCTCCAGATCACCGTCGCCTAGCCGGATCGAAGCGCAGCCTGCGGATCAGCACCGGTTGCGGGATAGGATCAGCGAGCCGCTCGCATTATCGATCGATGGCCGAGTCGAGTGAAGCTTCCGCGGGGCTCCGCGCGCTCTGGCGCGGGCTTCCGCGCGAGCATCGCCGCTGGATCGTTCTGAACGCGCTCCTGGTCACGGCCGCGATCAACGTCGTGGTCAACGCCCTGATCGCCTGGGTGACGATCAGGGGAGAGAGCAACGTGCCCCTCTGGTCGGTTCCCCTGGTCGAGAAGCCGAGCACGATCACCGACACGGTCGGCACCTTCTTCGTGCTGCCGCTGATCACCTGTCTTCTCGCTACGACGGCGGTGTGGCGCGAGCGGCGAATCGGCCGGCTGCCGTCGCTCGGAGGTGGGCTCCCCCTCCACATCTTGCTGAGCAACGTGCCGCGCACGAGGTTCTGGAGGGGCGTCCGGCTGGGCGCGGTCGTGACGATCGCGCTCACGCCGATCTCCGTCCTGATCTTGGCCGCAATCGACTTCGGCGGCATTACCCAGGGGCAGTTCGTCCTCTACAAGGCGGCGCTCGGGGTCGCACTCGGGGCGGTCGTGACCCCGCTCATCGCCCTCTGGGCGATGGCTGACCCGCTGCCTACCCTGGTCTCCGGCACGGGGAAGCGATCGCCGTAGGGCATCAGTGGCCGGTTTTGGCGTCGGGCACCGGGGGTACCGGCAAGCGGAATCGGGATGGCGCGGGCGATGCTCCCAATCTGCCTGTCCGTCGGCTGCCTCCTGGTGGCCGGTTGCGAGCCGCTCACCGCCGACGAGCTGGGACAGCAGGCCGCGGCGATTCACTCCACCGCAGCCGAAGGGGCTCTGCTGGCGGACGGAGTCGCCAGGCAGCGCACCACGTCCCCCTTCGTTCGCGCTCACGCCCAGGAGCTAGCGGGCGCTGCCGACGCGAGCGCTCGCAAGCTCCACGACGCGACGGTCCCAGGTGACCTGCGCACGGCTGTGCGGCGGGCGACCGACCTGGCAACCCGGACGTCCTCGGCCCTTGGAGACCTCGCGCTGTCGCCGAGCGACCCGCAGGGCGCGGCGCGAATCGAGGCCAGGCTCAAGAGGCTGGCCGCTCGGGCGAACCGGCTGGAGTCGACCCTGTGAAATACCTCCAGATAGCGCTGGGGATCCTTTCGGCGATCGGCGGCTTCGTCGACATCGGCGACCTTGTCTTCGCCACGCAGGCCGGCGCGGCGTTCGGCTTTCAGCTCGTCTGGGCCGTCGTTGTCGGGGTGGTCGGGATCGTTCTCTTCGCCGAGATGTCAGGCCGGGTGGCCATCGTCACCAAGCGGCCGGTGTTCGCGGTGGTTCGCCAGCGGATGGGCTTCGGCCTTGCCCTGGGGACACTGATCGGATCGGAGCTCGTGAACCTGCTGACCTTGGCCGCCGAGGCGGGGGGCATCGCACTGATCATCAGCCTCTCCTTCAACGTCGCATATCAGGCGCTTGTCCCGCTGCCATTCCTGATCCTGGCCGTGGTGATCTGGCTGCTGCCCTTCAACTGGATCGAGCGAATCTTTGGCTACGCCGGGCTCTGTCTGATCGTGTACCTGGTCGCCACGCTGAAGCTCCACCCCGACTGGGGCTCGGTGGGCCATGGCTTCGTCCCCCACGTGCACAGCTCGGCGCTCTATCTCTACTTCGCCGTCGGGCTGATCGCCGCTGCGCTGATGCCGTACGAGGTCTACTTCTACTCGTCGGGCGCCGTCGAGGAGCACTGGGAGCCGCGCTCCGACCTGGGCCTCAACCGGATCAACGCGGTGCTTGGCTTCGGCCTCGGGGGCATCCTCTCCCTCTCGGTCATCGCCGTCGCCGCCCAGGTCTTTCATCCCCTCGGCATCCAGCCGGAGTTCATCGGGAGCACGGTGCTGGGGGCTCAGAACGCGCTGGGCGTCCCCGGCCTGGTCCTGGCCTCGATCGGCATCCTGTTCGCGGTCAGCGGCGCGGCCATCGACACCTCCTTCTCCGGCGCCTACACCCTGGCCCAGTTCCTCGGCTGGGAGTGGGGTAAGTACCGTCGCCCGAGTGGGGCACCCCGCTTTACCGTCGCCTGGATGATCATGCTGGCGCTGGGCCTGGTGATCGTCGCCACGGGCGTCGACCCCGTGATCGTCACCGAATACGCGGTGATCGGATCGGTGGTCGCCCTGCCGCTCACCTACGTGCCGGTGTTGCTGATCGCCGGCGATCCCACCTACATGGGCGAGCACGCGAACGGGCCGCTCGCGAACGCGCTCGGCTGGCTGTACCTCGGGATCATCGCGATCGTTGCGGTGGCCGCGGTCCCCCTGCTGATCATCACCAACGCCGGATCAGGCTGAGTGGGGTGTCTCATAACGTTCGCCAGGAAATGACGAGGCACAGGCGTCGCCAGGCCAGGACGCAGGGAGCCCGAATAGCTCGGCCTATTCGGGCGACTGAGGACGCAGCATGGCGGCGTCTGGGGCCGTCATTTTCGGTGAAACGTTGTGAGAGGCCCCACTAGATGCGCGAGGACCGCTTCGACGTCGCCTACCGCCTGCTGGACGACGAGCTCGTCGACAGTGACGGCCGCCGGTGCGGACGAGTCGACGACGTCGAGATCTCCGGCGAACCCGGGCGATCGGCTGAGATCACGGCGATTCTCAGCGGGCCGGGCCTCTGGGCGGAGCGACTGCCGAGGCCGTTTCGGCGACTCGCGGCGCGCGCCTTCGGCGACAGCTACGTCCGCGTCCCCTGGGACGCGGTGAAGGACATCGCCGAGGTGATCTACCTCAAGGGTCGCGGCGGGGACCTCGGGCTGGGTCGGGGCGACGACCAGGTCGGCCGGATAATCAGAAGGATCCCGGGCTCGTGATGCGGGTCTCCGAGCTTCTCGGCTGTCGGCTCGTCACCGAGTCCGGCGAGAAGCTGGGGCACGTCTTCGACGTTCGGGTCAAGCGCGACCCGCGGAGCTCCGGCCAGAGGGCCGACCAGAAGTGGAGAGTCGACGCCCTGATGTTCGGCTCGCGCGGCATCATCCACCGCTTCGGGATGCTGTCGATCAAGCGCCTGATCTCCAGCGAGCGCGGCGAAACGGTGCCCTGGAGCGACGTGGTCAAGATCGGGTCGGGAGAGATCACCGTCCGCGACCAAAGGCGGTCCTGAAGCGGGGGTCGCTCCCTGTGTCGACGCCGCGCTGACAGCTCCCGAACCGGCGCACGCGCCGCGACGCGACGCTACGTTGCGCTCCGTCGTGAAGGTTGCGAGGCGCACACCCGCGGCATTGGCCGCGGTCCTTTCCCTGGTCGCCTGGCTGGCGGCCTCGGTGGCGCAAGCGGCGGCGGGATCGAGCGATCTTCGGATCGACGTGGTCTCCAACCGGGCCGACGTGATCTCGGGCGGGGACGCCCTCGTGGCGGTCCACCTGCCGGCCGGGGTGAAGGCTTCCAAAGTCAAGGTGACCCTCGACGGCCGGGACGTCACGGCCGACTTCGCGATGCGGCCGAACGGCCGCTACCAGGGCCTGATCACGGGCATGAGGGTGGGAAGGAACGTCTTCACCGCCACCGCGCCGGGCGCACCCGCCGACCGAGCCGTCATTCGAAACCACCCGGCCGGAGGCCCTGTCCTCTCCGGCCCGCAGGTACACCCCTGGGTCTGCCAGAACGACTCCAAGCGACCGAAGTGCGATGCGCCAGCGTCCTATGAGTACGAGTACGAGTCGTCCGTGGACGGCCAGCTTCACTCCTACGACCGCCAGAACCCGCCGCCGGACGTCGCCACGACGACGACGCAGACCGGCGAGACGGTGCCGTTCATCATCCGGATCGAGACCGGATATGAGGACCGCGACCAGTACAAGATCGCGGTTCTCTACGAGCCCGGCAAGCGGTGGGCGGCCTGGGCTCCGCAGCCCCAGTTCAACCACAAGCTCCTGATCACGCACGGCGCGAGCTGCGGGATCGACCACGAGAGCGGCGAGGCGCCCAGCGTCACGGGCGACACGGTGCCCACCGGCAGCGGCGGCTCGACCTCGAGCCCCACCGTGGCGCTCGGCATGGGGTTCGCGGTCATGTCGACGGCGCTCGACAACGCCGGCCACAACTGCAGCCTGGCCACCGAGGCGGAGTCGCTGATCATGGCCAAGGAGCACCTCATCGAGCGCTACGGGACCCTGCGCTACACGATCGGCACCGGGTGCTCCGGCGGCTCGCTGGTCCAGCAGCAGGTCGCCAATGCCTACCCGGGCATCTATCAAGGGATCCTGCCGCAGTGCTCTTTCCCTGATTCGTGGTCCACCGGCCAGCAGCTGGCGGCCTACCACCTCGATCGCCTGTATCTCGAAGACCCGTCGAAATGGGCGCCGGGGATCGTCTGGACCCCCGATCAGATCGCCGCCGTCGAGGGTCACCCGAACCACGTCAACGCGATCGTCTTCGACACCGTCTACTGGACCGCGCTTGCCGACCCCACGAGCGGCTGCGCCGGCGTCCCCGAATCGCGCAACTACGACCCGGAGACGAATCCCGACGGCGTCCGCTGCACGCTGGCCGACTACATGATCAACGTCTTCGGCCCCCGGCCCAAGGGACTGTGGTCGAAGCCGGAGAGGCGGGTGGGCCACGGGTTCGCCGGCCTGCCGATCAGCGACGTCGGCGTCCAGTTCGGGCTCGAGGCGCTGGAGAAGGGCGAAATCACCCCGGCCCAGTTCGTCGACCTGAACGCGAAGATCGGCGGCGCCGACATCGACCTGAACCACACGAAGAGGCGGAGCGACGCCACCGAGCCCGCGCTGCGAAACGCCTACCGAAGCGGCGCGGTCAACGAGACGAACAACCTCGCGAACGTCGCGATCATCGACCTGCGCGGCCCGGATCCGGGCGCCTTCCACGACGCCTACCGCTCCTTTGCGATCCGGGCGCGCCTCGAGCGACAGGAGGGACGTTTCCCGCGCAACCACGTGATCTGGTTCGGCCAGACCCCGCTGATCGGCGACCCGAGCTACACGACCAACGGCCTAAAGGCGATGGATCGCTGGCTATCTGCGGTCAGCGCCGATCGCCGCGACCTGCCGCTTGGGAGGAAGGTGGCCCGAGACCGCCCGGCAGGCCTCCACGACCGCTGCTCGCAGATCGACGGGGTCGAGCAGGTGTCGGTGCCGGGGGTCGGCCCGGTGTGCAGGCTCGACGAGGTCCAGACGCGCTTCGGGACGCCGGCGACGGTCGCCGGCGAAAGCGTCGCCACCGACATCAACAAGTGCTCGCTGAAGCCGCTGCAGCGCGGCGACTACTACCCGATCGCGTTCACCGACGAGGAGTGGGCCGAGCTCCAGAAGGCGTTCCCCACTGGGGTCTGCGACTGGGACGCCCGTGGCGTCGACCAGCGCGACACGATCCCATGGCTCACCTACCAGGCCGCCCACGGACACGTCGTCTATGGAGGAAAGCCGCTGGGGCGAGCGCCCGGCGGATCCGGAGCGGGCTGGACGAGCAGGAGCTTCTCGTCGTGGCGCCATCCCGCCGGCTGAGGCGAGCGGCTAAGTACCTATCCCGGTAGGCACTAAAGCTCGCGCCGGGGGGCCGCGGCCTCGTTCTGGGATGCCCTGTAGCCCCCGAACGCAATCGCCGCACAGGCCAGCAGGCTGAGGTACAGGCCGATCTTGCGGTCGGCGCCCTCCGGGAAGTCGAACACCGTGAGCCAGATCAGGAGGATCGTGCCGACGCCACCAAGCAGGGCGCTGGCGCCGTTGGTCCTCAATCCGGGCAGCATCGCGCCGCCCCCCGCAACGAGCGCCCACACCGCGACCAAGGCGGTGATCAGGAGGTAGATGTCCGTTGACGACTGCCCCTGCCAGCCGCTCAGGCTCTCGCCTCCCTCGCCGAACCAGGGCAGGAACAGGAAGATGAACAAAAGGACCCCGCCCGCCCCGGCGATCAGCTGTCCCTGCCTCATCCCGTTTGCGCTCACGTCGCCCACCCTATACGCCCAGGCCCTTATCGTCAGTCAATGGGCCTGGTCCACGTGCTCCGGGAGCCCGCCGGTGAGCCGCAGGGCGCGCTGGTCCTGAACCACGGTCGGGGCACGAATGAGCATGACCTCCATGGCCTGCTCGACCAGCTCGACCCGGAGCGGCGGCTGCTCCGGGTGACCCCCGGGGCGCCCCTGACCAACGTCCCGCCCGGCGGGCGGCATTGGTACCTGGTGCAGCGGGTCGGCTACCCGGACCGCGAGACCTTCCACCACAGCTACGCGCTGCTTTGCGAGTTCCTCGACGACCTCCTCGCGGCGCGCGAGATCGAGTGGGACCGGACGGTGCTCGGCGGCTTCTCCATGGGCGCGGTGATGTCCTACGCGGTCGGCCTCGGGCCGGGGCGCCCGCGCCCGGCGGGGATTCTGGCCTTGAGCGGCTTCGTTCCGACGGTGGAGGGCTGGGAGCCGGAGCTCGACTCAAGACAGGGGTTGCCGGTCCTGATCCACCACGGACGCAACGACCCGGTGATCGAGGTCGGCTTCGGCCGGCGCGCGCGGGAGCTGCTGGACGACGCGGGTCTCGACGTGAGCTACCTCGAGAGCGATGCGGGTCACTGGGTGCCGCCGGAGCTCGTTCCCCGCCTGCGCGAGTTCGTCGGCGAGGTCGTGGTGGCCTAGATCCGGCCGGCCTCGAGCAGGCGGCGAAGGAAGCCCTTCGTGGTTAGCTAGATCGGCAGCCTCGACCGTCCGCGACGGCCTGCTGCCGCCCTCCTGCTCAGTCCAGCTCTTGCTCTCGCTCCGCGGCCTTCTCGTCGTGGAAGGCAGCCGAGCGACCCTCGCGAGACACGCGCTCCTCTCGCTGATCGGCTTCGGCCGCGTGCGCTTGGGCCTGCTCCGCGTGCCGCCTGGCGATCGTGTCGTGCTCGCCCGCCTGCCGGCGGTGGGCCTCGATCTCGCCGCCCAGCTCCTGGGCCTTCGCCGCATGGGCGTCGGCCTCCTGGCGGTGGTCGGCCGCCTCGGTTGCGAGCCGCTCGCGCTCGAGGCGCCGCTCCTCCGCGCGCCGGCGGGCGAGGGTGACGACCGCGATCAGCACGATCACGGCAACCACGACGATGGCGATGATGAGAATCGTCGACATGGTGCCCCTCTCCTACCCGCTGAACGGCACGAGAACCGCGGGGTGTCCGGGCGCCTGGGTGCGCTCAGGGCGATTTGACGTCCGCGGATCCGCGTTCAGCTCTGGACGCCGCGGCCGTGGCGAGGGCCGCGCGTTTGGCGCAGCACGACCACGTCCGGGGTGCGGTCGTTGTTGCTGTGGGTGGCAGGGCCGTCGGAGGAAAAGACCCCGTACGCGCGCCCGTCCGGGCCGATCGCGTTCCAGATGTAGTCGAGGAGGTTTCGGTCGCTGCCAAAGCCGGGAGCGCCGCAGGCGATGCCGTCGAAGCAGATGTCCTTCAGGTGCATGGGCTTCGACAGCGGGCGGTCGCGGATCAGCTTCGGCTTGCCCGAGGCAGCGCGCGAGACCCGCGCCATCTCGGCGTGCCAGGGCTGCGATTGGCTCGGGTCGGGCTTGGCGCCGTGCAGGTAGACCAGCGACAGGACCCCCGCCCTCCCGCCGGCGATCGACCCGTACACGTTGGATCCCCCCCGCTTGCCCACGTCCACCAGCGGCGACCAGGTGGCCCCGTGGTCGCGGGAGTACGTGAGGCGCGTGGACCATCGGCCGTCGACGCGGCCGTTGAGAAGCGCGTAGAGCGTGCCGCGGCGATCGACCGTGAGCCAGTTGAATCCGGCGAGGAAGCTCGCGTCGGGCCCGCCGATCTGCACCGCGTGGCTCACCATCTGGTCGCCTTCGAGGTGAGCGACGTACACGTGATTGGCCGCGCCCAACGGCTGCTGGGGGCTGTAGGTGCTCACGTCGTCGATCCCGTAGAGCACGTACACGTCGCCGGTCCGCTGGTCCACGGTGAGGTGATCGATATACGCGTTCCAGTTTGTCCCGAAGGCGCCGCCGGGGTCCGGCCCGCCCTGGCCCGGGATCCCGTACACGATCAACGGGACGGGTGGCGAGCCGAAGCTCTTGCCGCCGTCCGTGGAGCGGTACAGGTAGGGAATGCCGTCGAAGCCCTTGGCGACGACGTAGACCAGCTTGCGGCCGAAGTGGTCGATCCAGGGGCGGTCGTACTGATCGGTGGCGATCGAGGTGGTGGTCCAGTGCTTTCCCGCGTCGGTCGAGCGATGGATGTAGATCCCCGAGCCCACGCTCAGGTCGGCGGCGATCACGGTGCGATTGGTGATGAACTTCATGTCCCAGTCGCCGCCGCCGGTTTCCCCGCCGAACGTGGGGTGAAGCCTCTTGAACGTCCGGCCGTGGTTCGTGGAGCGAAAGAGCGTGGCCGGCGAAGGGCCGTCAAGGCCGTCGACGAGCACGACCTTGCCGGAGGGGGACACCGAGACGTTGGGCTCGCCGCCCGCCCGCTTGAGCACGGTCGCGTGGAAGCGCAGGTGTCGCGCCGAGCCGGCTGCCGGGCTCGCCGCGACGGCGGCAACGAGCAGGGCCGAGAGGGCGCAGACCATCCCGCGCGCCGTGAGTCCCCGCCGTGCGGTCATCGCGCAAAGTCTAGGCTCAGGGTCCCGGACGCACGCCGGTCCGGATCGGATCGGCGCGATACTCGAGGCCCAAGGACCTAGAGAGAGGAGAACCGGATGACAGGCAAGGCCGATTTCACCCCTGAGGAGTGGAAGCTCGTCGCGGAGGGCCCGCCGAGCGCCGGCATGATCGTGATCACCGCGCAGCGAGGCGGCTCCATCCGGGAGAGCTTCTCCATGGCCAAGGCCTATACGGAGGCGCGCCAGGAGCACGGCGCCAGCCAGCTGCTCGATGAGATCGTCTCGGCGAAGCCCGAGGTGGATCGCTCACGCCATTCCTCGCTGGAGGAGCTCGAGGCGGACTTCCTCCAGCACCTCCGCGACGCCGTCGCGCTGCTCGAGCAAAAGGCAACGCCCGAGGAGGTCGACGACTACCGTCGCTTCGTCGTGACCGTTGCCAACCGGGCCGCGGAAGCGCACCGGGAGGGGTTCCTGGGCCTCAGGGGCGAGCGGGTGAGCGACGCCGAGAGGCAGGCGATCTCGGAGGTCGCCGAGGCCGTCGGCGCCGAGCCTCCCGCCTAGCGGCAGCGCTGGTCCGGACGTCGCCGCCGTGACGACATACTCGCGGCGCTAACAGCAGTCCGCGCCGGCCTCGCCGCGCCAGGCCCCGCGCCCCTCGTTCACGGCGACGCCGGCGATCACGAGCGCAGCCGCAGGGTCAGCCCACCACCAGCCGAACAGGGCGTTCGCGCCAAGGCCGACTAGAAGCGCCGCCGAGAGATACGCGCAGAGCATCGTCTGCCGCCCCTCGCTCTTGGTCGCCGTCGACTGGAGCTTCTCCCCAACCCGCGCCTTCGCCATGGCCAGCGGCGGCATGGCGAGGAGCGTGAAGGCGGACAGCCCGATCCCCACGTAGCTGACCTCAGGGTGGTGGGCGCCTGCCAGGTTCCGCACGGCCTCGATCCCCACGTAGAGAGCAGGATGACCCCGGCCATCATCTCGATCAGGGAGTCGGCTCCGAACCCGATCAGGGCGATGGATCCGGCGACGATGCCCGCGGCGACCGCGATTCCCGCCTCGATCCCGTGCCAGGCGAGGCCACCCCAGGCGAGCACCTTCGCCCGCCGCACGAGCGCCGCGCGCTCGTTTTGGGCGGACGCGTACGGCAGGCGGTGGGCGTGGGACTCCACGCGCCGATTGTAGGTGCGACGCGGCTCGGCGCCGGGGCATTAGTGCGGCCGGTGGTAAAGGTCCGCCCGCTCCCACATCTGCAGGTAGGCCTCGGCCGAGCGGAAGAGCGGGCGGAGCGCCCTGCGGCCGCCCTTCTGTCGCTGCATGTCGGCGATCAGGTCCGGCACCAGGCCGTAGTGCGCCACCCCGTCCGTGTTGAGGTCGTAGACGCGCTGGCCGGTGGATTCGCGATGGAGCTTGACATTGCAGTAGTACGCCTTGAATGGGTAGCGAAGCGGATGACTCTGAGCGTCGGACCGTGGCCCGGGCAGGGCGTTGAAGCCGCCCGTGTCGCTGCCGATGCCGACGCCGAAATAGTGCCGGTGGTCCCTGTAATGCCTTAGCCGGTTGATCTCGGCGGCGAGCTCCGGCGCCGTTGCGAGCCTCGCCGAGGCCAGGCCGCCTAGCCGGTAGAGACGCCTCAGCTGCGCCGGCGTCCACGCTCCACCGGTCCCGGTATGGCTGGAGATGAGCGGGTACCCCTTTCGCTCCGCAATCCCCATCACGGTCCTGCGCGCGTGCTGGCTCAGGTGATCGGTCTCGATGAGCATGTGGTGTTCCATCAGCCTGCGGACGAGGTACCGGCCGAGGCTCGTGAGCCCCTTGGCGTTGCACTGCCCGTCCGCCTCGTCCGCGCGTCCACAGGGCTCGCTCTCGAAGGGCTGGCCCGTCTGCTCTTGCTGCATCGCGCTGATGAACTCGCCGGTGGCGCCGCCCTCGAACGCAGCGCCGCCGAAGGCGTTGTCGATCCAGTGCGTGATGAACATGCTGCGAAGGCCCAACCGCCGCAGCTCGCGGAGGCCACGGTCGATATCCGCTCTGGTGCACTGTGGCTCTCCCTCGAACTCGCTACAGCCGAACGGATCCGAGGCCTCCATGCCGATCACCACGGCCAGCTTGCCGTGCTCGATGACGGAACGCGCCCGCCCCGGGTTGGTCACGATTCGCAGCCAGCCCCTGCCGCGGCCGCCGGCCTGCGCATCGATGTAGTCCTGCAAGGCGCGCAGGCGCCGGATCTCGAGCTTGATCGTCTCCATCTCGTCGCAGGAATGCGACCTGAGCGGCTCGATCCGGCAGAGCGGCTCATCCTCGACCATCTGGGCGACGACCAGCCGCTCCCCTGCCTTCCACGCCCGCTTGAGCCAGATGTAGTAGGTCTGCTGATGCGTGTACGTATCGTGCACGGGCCAGCCCGCGAACGTCGGCCATCCGTGCGTGTCGTGCGTGCCTGCCGGCGAGCCTGTGCGGAGCAGGTTGCCCGTGACGTCGAGGCTGCCGTCCGGGCCGTGCTCGTCGGCATCGTGTCCCAGGGCCTCCGTGATGCCGAACCGGTCGAAGTTCTCGCCGTAGATCACGCGACCGCCGGCGCGCATGTCCGCGGTGATGTGGAGGTGGTCGTCGGCGAAGCCGACCACCGTTCCGTTCGGCCTGGTGCCCTTGAACGGCTTGCCTGAAGCGCCGACCCTCGCCTCGGGGAATCGCTTGCATCGGCGATCCGGCACGAATTCGAACCGCCGCCTGGGCCCGGCGGACCGCGCGGAAACCAGGATCAGGTCTCCGGTTGCGGGATCGACGGCAAGCTGCCGCCCATCGGCGGTCGAGGCGATCGAGAACGACCCTTCGGAGACCCGACGTATCGCCCACTCGGCGGGCTCGCCCGGCGAGCCGGCGCGGCTGACCGCGCCCGCGGAATCGACCGCCATGAGCTTGCGGTCCAGGTCCTGGAGCATGTAGGTGGCGAGATCAGTGGGCTTGAGGTAGAACGCGGCGGCTCCGGCCTTCGTCCGCCGGTCCGCGCCGTACCCAGCGCCTTCGCGAATCGCGACGAACCGGCCGGTGGCCGCCGATCCCAGCGCGAAGCACCCGTTGGCGAGATCGGGTCTCGAGGGGACACCCCCGCTCCTGGCGAAGCGGTCGGCCGGTTGAGATCCCTTCCCTGGGGCGGTCCGCTCGGACGCCAAGGCAACCGCGGCCAGGCTTGAGGCCGCCAGGACCAGGACGGTTATGTGCAGACGTTTCAGGCGCACCCTGGAACGACACGGATCCTAGAAGCGAGCGACGGATCAGGAGCCGGCTAGTTCTCTGGCACCCGTCAGCGAGGCCTGACAGACGAACCGAAAATGGGCCAGCCAGAAGCGACGAAGGCGCCGGTACGTCGGCCCTTCGGCTACCTCCCATGAGCCAAACCGGCAGCGATCGCCGCCAAGCGGCTCGATCTCGTAGCGATGGAGGGCGTGAAAACCGGGCATCGAGACCTCCCACGCCACCTTTCGCTGCGGTTCGAACTCGGCGATCCGTGCGACTGCCGGGAGCTTGTACAGGTAGCGGGGCCGGATCGGGTTAAAGGCCCAATACAGGGTCGCTCCCTGGCGAAGCTCCCCGCCGCCCACCCGGGCCCACCACATGCACGGGTTCCACTCGGGCCATCTACGCACATCGGCGAAGGCCTCCCACATGCGCTCCGCGGACAGCGAAACCTCGGTCGTGCCGGCGATCGGCAGCTCGGGATCCGTGCTCACGCCGGCAGTATCCGCCCTTGGGCCTGCGGAACGTGACCAGTCGGTACAATACTTCACATACTGAAGTAACTAACCCTTAAGAAGCGGAGATCGCATGCGCCTTCTGCTGATTCCTCTCGACGACACCGTCCTGTTCCCGAACATGACCGCCACCATCGCCGCCGACGTCGGCGACGAGAAGCGGGTTCTCGTCGTGCCGCGCCGCGGTGAGGGCTTCGCCGATGTGGGAACTGTCGCCGAGGTGATCGACACCGCGCGGGTCCCCGGCGCGGGGGCGGTGGCCACCCTGGGCGGTCTTCACCGCGGGATTCCCGGTTCGGCGACGCCCGACCCCGAGGGGCGCCTGCGGGTGGAGGTGACCGAGCTCCACGACGGCTCGCCGGCCGACGGGCGAATCCGCGAGCTCGAGCGGGAGTACCGCGCCATGACGAATGAGATCCTCGAGCTCCGGGGCGACGATGGCCGCGTGGCCGCGTTCCTGCGCTCGATCTCCGAGCCAGGCGCCCTCGCCGATACCTCGGGCTACAGCCCGGACCTGAGCCTGGAGGACAAGGGCCGCCTCCTCGAGACGGTCGACGTGACCGAGCGCCTGGAGCTCGCGGTCGAGCTTCAGCGCGAGCGCCTCGCCGAGCTTCAGGTGCGGAAGCGGATTCGCGACGACGTCGAGTCCGGCGCGCAAAAGCAGCAGCGCGAGTACTTCCTGCGCAAGCAGATGGAGTCGATCCGCAAGGAGCTCGACGAGGACGACGCGTCCATCGTCGAGGAGTACGAACGGAAGATCGCCGAGGCGGAGATGCCCGAGGCCGTGGCCGAGCAGGCCACCAAGGAGCTGCGACGGCTCGAGCGGATGGGCGACCAGGCTGGCGAGGCCTCGATGATCCGCACGTACCTCGATTGGCTGCTCTCGGTCCCGTGGGCAAAGCGCTCCGAGGAGGTGCTGGATCCCGAGCACACCCGCGAGGTGCTGGACGCCGATCACGCGGGCCTCGACGACGTCAAGCAGCGCATCGTCGAGTACATCGCGGTGCGAAAGCTGCGTGAGGAACGCGGGATCCAGGAGGACAAGCGCTCCGGCGCGATCCTGACGCTCGTCGGACCTCCCGGCACCGGCAAGACCTCGATCGGGGAGTCCGTGGCGAGGGCGCTCGGACGCGAGTTCGTCCGCATGTCCCTCGGCGGCGTCCGCGACGAGGCCGAGATCCGTGGCCACCGCCGCACCTACATCGGCGCCCTTCCGGGCCGCCTGGTCCGAGCGCTTCGCGACGCCGGGACGATGAACCCGGTGATCCTCCTCGACGAGGTCGACAAGGTGGGTGCCGACTGGCGCGGCGATCCGTCCGCGGCGCTCCTGGAGGTGCTGGACCCGGCGCAAAACCACTCCTTCCGCGACCACTACCTGGACGTGGAGCTGGACCTCTCGCACGTCGTCTTTATCGCCACGGCCAACCTGGTTGACACGATCCCGGCTCCCCTCCTGGACCGCATGGAGGTGATCCGATTCGACGGCTACACGACGGACGAGAAGGTCGCGATCGCGCGCGGCTTCCTGTGGCCGCGGCAGCTCGAGCGAAACGGACTGCGCGATGACGAGGTTTCGGTGAACGACGACGAGCTCGAGACGATCGTGGGCGAGTACACGCGTGAGGCCGGCGTCCGCCAGCTCGAGCGCGAGCTCGGCAAGCTGCTTCGCAAGACGGCGACCGCGGTCGCCTCGGGCGAGCGGGCAACCCCGGTCGAGATCGACCTCGAGGTCGTCCGCGACGCCCTCGGGCGCCAGCGCTTCTACCAGGAGTCCGTCGAGCGCACGGCCGTACCCGGCGTGGCGACCGGGCTGGCGGTGACGGGCACCGGCGGCGACGTCCTGTTCATCGAGGCAACGGCCATGAGCGGGGAGCAGAGCCTGGTCCTGACCGGCCAGCTCGGGGACGTCATGAAGGAGTCGGCGCGGATCGCCCTCTCCTACGTCCGCTCCCACGCCTCCGAGCTGGGCATCGACGAGGACCGGTTCCGCCAGGAGTTCCACCTCCACGTCCCGGCCGGGGCGATCCCGAAGGACGGGCCCAGCGCGGGCATCGCGATGGCCACGGCGATCGCCTCCCTGCTGAGCGACCGCCCGGTCCGCCACACGGTGGGCATGACCGGTGAGATCACCCTCCAGGGACGCGTCCTGCCGATCGGCGGGGTCAAGCAGAAGGTTCTCGCCGCCCGCGCCGCCGGGCTGACGGACGTGATCCTTCCCGAGCGAAACCGCGCCGACCTGGACGAGGTCCCCGACGACGTTCGCGAGGCGATGGGGTTCCATCCGGTGATGACGATCGGCGAGGTGCTCGAGCTGGCGCTCGAGCCCGCCGACGCGCCGGCCGAGGCGCTCTCGGCCGCGGCCTAGCCGAACGGCGGAGCAGGCAGCTGGCGCTTTACTGGCGATATGCGCCAGAAAGGCGCCAACGGCCGATCCGAGCGGGCCGCGTGCTCAGGCGTCCGCGTCGGCGCCGGTCTCGGTTTGTGCGAGCTCCTCGAGCGCCTCAGCCGGGATCCGGGCTACCCCTATGTCGACCCGCTGGCCGCGAAACCCGCCGGGACGGCGCGAAGACGCCGCCGCGGTAGGCTGGATCGATGGAGTGGATGAGCCCGATGGACGCGTCGTTCTTGCATCTCGAGGGGCCGATGAACCCCATGCACATCGGCGGCGTGAGCATCTTCGGGGGGCCTGCCCCACCGTTCGAGCGGCTCGAGGAGATGGTGGCGGGCAAGCTGGGCCTCGTCCCACGCTATCGCCAGAAGGTTCGCTTCGTACCACTCGGCCTGGGTCGCCCGGTGTGGGTGGACGATCCCCATTTCAACCTCTCCTACCACCTGCGCCACAGCGCCCTCCCGGCGCCGGGCAGCAACGAGCAGCTCCGTCGCACGGCCGCGCGCATCTTCGCCCAGCGTCTCGACCGCGGCAAGCCGCTCTGGGAGATCTGGATGCTCGAGGGATTGGGTGAGAGCCGCTGGGCGCTGCTCTCGAAGGTCCATCACTGCATGGTCGACGGGGTCTCCGCCACCGATCTGATGTCGGTCATGTTCGAGGGCGAGGGTGCGCCGGCAACCGGCGCCACGTGGGAACCGGCCCCGGAGCCGAGCGGCGCTGAGCTCGTGCTGCGCACCCTCACGCGCCGCACCCTCAACCCGTCCGAGCAGCTACGCAGCGTGCGCGCAGCCGCCCGCGCGCCGCGCGCGTCGCTCGTCCAGGCACTAGATCTGCTGCGTGGCATGACCTCCGCCGCGGGGGTGCTGCGCCCGCCTGGCGGCTCCTCGTTGACCGGTCCGGTCGGGCCGCATCGCACGTGGAGCTGGGCGCATGTGCGCCTGAGCGACGTCAAGTCGGTGCGGGCCGCGCTCGGCGGGACCGTCAACGACGTCGTGCTGACGATCGTCTCCGGTGGGCTACGTGACCTGCTCGAAGCGCGGGGCGAGCGGGTTGCCGATCGCACGATCCGCACTCTCGTTCCCGTCTCGGTCCGCCGACCCGGCGAGCGAGGCGACTACAACAACCGCGTTTCCGCGATGTTCGCCGAGCTGCCGATCGGTATCTCCGACCCGGCAGCACGTCTCGACGCTGTGCGCGCGCAGATGGACGGCCTCAAGCAGTCAAAGCAGGCGGTCGCAGGCGACGTGCTTACCTCACTCTCGGGCTTCGCCCCGCCGATGCTGCTGGCGCTCGGCGCCCGCCTCGCCGCGCGCTCTCCGTCGCTCGGCGTGCAGACCGGCATCACGAACGTGCCGGGACCCCAACAGCCCCTGCACACCCTCGGACGAAGACTGCTCGAGTCGTTTCCCTTCGTCCCCGTGATCGGCCACGTGCGAATCTCGATCGCGATCTTCTCCTACGACGGCGGCCTCTACCTCGGCGTCACCGGCGACTACGACAGCTCGAACGACATCGACATCCTCACCACCGGCGTGGAGCGGTCGATGGCAGAGCTGCTCGCACCCGTCGCGCCGCAGCCAACGAACCGAACGCAGGCCAAGCCGGCGAAGGCCACCGTCGAGGGCGACCAGCCGGGAGTGTGACGGCACCGACTCCGCACGAGCTCAAGGAGCTCTGGCTGAACCGGGCGATCGAGCGCGCGGGCATCGACCGCGACCGCTGGGACCCCGCTCGCGGGGTCGACGAGAACAGGCCCACGATCGAGGCGGTGTACGACTACTACGGGCGCCTCTTCCTGGAGCACCCTCACCTCGAGTGGGCCGGGATGGCGAGCACGATCGGCCCCGCCTTCTACGCCGGATTCAAGGACCTCGGCATGCTCCCGGACGCGTTGCGCAGGGTGGCGATCGCGCTGTTCGGGCGGGCGTCGCGGCGGCTCGCCACGCGCCTGGCGGGCGACCTCGGCTTCTACGAGACGACGTTCCTCACGATGCAGAAGCAGATCTTCGAGGACCAGGCGCCAATGCACGAGGCGTACGTCGCCGGCGGTGTCGCTGAGATCGAGAAGCTCTATCGCGCGCGGATCATCGACGCGGCCACACTCGAGGCCTGGAGCGAGATCGAGGTCGGTCGCCGTGACGGCGACCCCGCCTCCATCGATCGCGGCAACCGCACGCTGCTGTTCCGCGAGCAGCGCGACATCATCGACCGCTTCTACGTCCGGATGCTCCAGCACGACCCGCCGGAGGGCTCGATCTTCACCTACCTGCTGACCCTGGCCGGCGCGCCCTCGGTTCCCGGCGCCCACTCGTTCCCCGAGCGCTACCCGCTCATCGTCGTGGTCCGGGCGCCGCGATCCGCGATCAGCGTGTCCACGCCGCTCGCCGACGGGAACATCGCACTATTCGCGAACCGCTGGAAGCTGATCGACGACGACACGCTGCCGGACTACCTCGCGCTAGTCCGCGATCATGCGGACGAGGCCCGCGCGATCGTGGCGACGCCGATCGAGCGTCGCGTCGAGGGCTACCGGCTTGTCGCGCGCGCGGGCCGGCTGGTCGCGGGTACCCTAACCCGCTGGCGCGTGGAGGTCGGACCCCCGCCGGTCACGCCGCGACCGGTGGCCCTCCGCCGCACCAGCCCGGTCCTCGCCGCCGAGTCGGGCGCCACCGCGATCGACCTGACGAGCCCGCCCACGCGCGAGTCCGCCGGGTTCGCCGAGGGGAGCAATAGCCGGATCTGGATGAACCGCGACCGCCGGCCGTTCGAGGTGGCGGTCGAGTTGCCGGGGGGCCGCGCCTTCAGGGCGCGCGCCGAGATGGCCGTGATGATCAGCTCCGTTCGCGGCGGCGACCCGGATCGGCTGACCGTGCGGCTGCCGCCCGCAGGGCTCGCGGAGACCGAGAGGCTGCTCGCGGAGTACGCAGCCGAGTGGGGATTCCCGGCCGACGCGGTCGCCGGCTGGCACGTCGGCTGCGAGCGCCGCGCCTCGAGCGACCGGGACTACAGCACGCACGCGTTCACTCCCGTCGCCACGCTGTTCTCGTGGCGCGCCGATCGCTGACCGCCACGTGGACAGTCAACGCTCCTGACGATGCGGCAACGCGATCAGGACCGTCTGATTTTGCGTTCGCATCCGTAAAGATGATCTCGTGCATCGGCCGCAACACGGTCAAGGCCGCCACCACACAAGACGTAGTCGGGACCTCCGCCCCGAACGTAAATAGTGTCGTTTCCGCCCTGCGCCTGAACAAGATCGGGATGGGACGTGCCGCGAAGCCGATCTCCACCGACGGTCCCGGCGACGAGATGGAGCTGGCTGGGACCGCCGTAAACGAACCAACGCGGAGAGCTGGTCCCAACGAGACCGCGATTGTTCTCCAACGCCATCTCGTATTGGTAGGGTCGCCCGTACACGAGCTTTTCATGCTTGGGGTCCACGTCCACGGTCGCCTCTGCGTACCTGGAGTTGGCGTCGATGAGCTCCGTGCCCTCCACGGTGATGGCTCCGCCGGTTCCGCCTTGCAGACGAACAACGCCTCGACCGGCGAGCGTGCGTGTCCCGCCCCGGGGGTCGATGATGAAGCTTCCAGTGAATTCCAACAGGCCGTCGACCAGCGCGGGGCGACGGATCAGGTCAGGTACCGGGGGTGATGCACTGAGGTAGATCTGCTGGTGCCAGGTCACGCTCGAGTCAGGCTGTGGGTTGTAGAAACCCTCCTCATGAACGACAAGGAGCTCGCGCTTGCCGTCGCCATTGCGATCCGCTGTTGACCCAACGAGATATAGGTCATGGTTCGGCGATGAGATCCGACAGCCGTTGGCGGCTCGGTTGAACCCTGAACTGCTGAACAGCGCGCATGCCCCATCTCCGATGTCGTCGCGACCGTCTCCGTCCTGATCGCCGATATCGGTCGCCCATCCATATTCGCTCTCGACGTCGACTCCGTTGCCGGGAGCCGTCGGCCGCAAGGTCCGCTCAGTGCCGATTGGAGGCGAATATGCGACGGACAGCATTGAATCTAGCGGGGGCCATCCGACCGTCGTCACGAGACCGATGTCTGGCTCGCCATCCCCATTCTGGTCCCCGACGGTCAATCCATCATGGAGCGACGTGTTCGGCGCCTTGAGGTCGAATCCGATGTTCATCGGTGCAACCTGCCTTACGTCAACAGTCGTGCCGGCGGTGGGCGCAAGGACGCCGGTCACGTGCGTGTCCACCGGTCCAGTCGCACCAGACAGCGTGATCGTCTCGCCGTCTTGCCAGAAGACCGCCAGATCCTGGCGCGAGTCGCCATTGATGTCTCCGAGTGAGGAGACGAACGGCCCTCCAGCCTGTCGACTGTTCCCCACGGCGATGCGGTATCCCTGGTTCCCGAGATTCAGTGCATCGACGTGCGCACCCGCTGGATCAGCGGGCGTGTAGGCGATCTCGACATAGCGGTCAACCGTGTCGCGGTTGAAGTTGCTGAACGCCAGATCAGGTCGACCGTCACCGTTTTGATCGCCGACCGCAGTCACACCGTGGTGGATGTCGACGTAACCGCCTCCGGCAGAGGATGCGATCACGTTGTCGATGTAGAACCCGCCGTCGCCGAGATGGTCGACGTCAACCATGCCGCCGTCCGCGCGACCGAAGACCACCACCAGGCGGAAGGGCTGCGAGTACCCCGCCGCGCTTTGTCCGTCCAGCTCCTCTTCGACAACAACCTCTCCGAGGCCATCGCCATTCACGTCACCGAGACCGGTGAGGACGCCGCCCACGAGCATGTCCGCTGTGATCCGCATTCCCTGCCATGGGCTTTCACCCGCTGAAAGCGTGGCGGGGAGTGCCGGCGGCGAGAACGTGATCCACGCGCTACTCGGAGCGTTCGGGTCCCAATCCGCCAGTACCGTGCCGGTGTCGTCGATCCCATCGCCGTTGACGTCGCCCAGATCCGCGGGCGTCGCCGTCGGGGCCGTGTAGTCAGCCGAGGAATACGGCGGAAGCACTACTTCCTCGTCCCCAACGGCTCCTAGCGCATCGAGCGGCACAGTCGAGCCGAAAGCCGCGTTCGGCAAGATCACGAACGCGATCACGATCACCGCCCCTGCAACGCTTAGTCTCCGCACTACTCCCCCTAATCGACCGAAACCTACAATGACTGTAGCGGCGCGCGGCTGCATCTGGCAGGTGCGTCGCGATCCGAATGCGTGCGTGAATCGCGTTGATTTGCCGAGATCCCAGGCCTGTCCTCGACGTCCGTCCGCCGCGCGGCTGGCTGTTTGCTAGTCCCTGTGGACGCGGACAACGCGCAGGTCCTGCCCGGTCGAGGTAGCCGAATCGACCTGGAGGGTGGCCGTATCGGTGTTCCCGTTCTTCAAGGTCACCTGGCAGGTGAAGGTCTTTTTGACGGTGGCGGGGATGTCGGTGGGGCACTCGACCGACTTCGGGATGGTCGGATCGAACTGTTTGTAGGTGACTTCGACGGCGAGCGCCTGGATCACCAGAGCCGAGTTGGGGTTGACCCTTCCGTTGTTCCCATTCACGGAAGTGACGCGGAAGGGAATGGTCACTTGCTGTCCGTTAGTCAATGTCGCTTGGCACTCGTAGGTGGTCTCGACCTTGAGCTCGACGTCGCTCGCGCAATTGAGGGACTGCACCGGCGGAAGATCCGATAGCTCGTGGGAGATGAAGTTCCGCGCGGTCGAGACCTCATCCGACTGGTCGACCGTCTTACCGTCCGTTCCCGCCGAAAACGAAACCGAGCAGCCGGCCAAAACGGCCGTTATCCCGCAGATCGCGAGACCCGCAGATGGTCTAAAGCGGCTGATCACACTGTCGAGTGCCCGTCCCACCTATGGACTCGCCGACCCTACCACGCGAAAAAAAGCCCGCCGCAGCGCGGACCGTCCGTTGCGCTCCGCCTCAGTCCGGGTATTCGTCCTTCCGCCACGCGCGGGGTTCATCGGGTTGGGCCTTCGGCGTGCGGTCGAGCAGGAACGAGTAGTAGGGGGCGACGAACGGGTCCGGGGCCATCACCGTGTAGGTGTGGTAGACGGTCCCGTTCTGGCGCGCGAACGCGATCCAGCCCGGGCCTTCGCGCA